>WBZN01000054.1_pt1 | contig 179748 bp, 176 predicted proteins | sample 5204281 | NCBI WGS metagenome assembly WBZN01 (sample SAMN12344347, study PRJNA552823) | activated sludge metagenome | biome: Activated sludge suspended growth; feature: Nitrification reactor; material: Wastewater; isolation source: activated sludge from nitrification reactor of wastewater...
GATGTACAGTCTTGTGAGCGAGCCTGAAATGGAATCAGAAATAAAAGTGCGAAGCCAATAAAGCGAACCCAAAGATTTTTCATCCATCATCCTACTCATGGAAGATTAAAAAGCCTTCTCTTTATCGCATAGATTTTAGCAAATCGGTAGAACAAAATTGCCAAGTGGAGCGTATTGGATTTGGGGTTGAAATAATTTGCCGGAAAGCAATTTTTGCAGGTACGCCGTTACTTTTCCGGATGCGCTGCATCCGTGAAAGTAACGGCGTACCTGCCGTATCCTGTAGAACGTCTCATTTTTGTAAACGAGCCTGCTTAATTAATCCTCGCTTACATCTAAAGCATCGACAATTTATATCGGTAGTAGCGTTTCATGTCGTTCTCGCAATTCACTAGATACGCTTTTGTTTTCTGCGAATGGCCCCTCAAGCTTTTACAGGAGGCAAAATGGGAAAAAAACTTTATATCGGTAACCTTGCATACACAGTTGATTCAAACCAACTGACAGATCTCTTCGCTCAAGTCGGCACTGTCGACACCGCGAACGTGATCACAGATCGCGAAACAGGTCGCAGCAAAGGTTTTGCATTTATCGAAATGTCTGCTCCAGCGGAAGCGCAAGCGGCGATCGATAAATTCAACGGAACTGATCTCGGCGGTCGCGCCATCAACGTTTCAGAGGCGAAGCCACAAGCTCCCCGTTCTGAAGGCGGCGGTTCACGCGGTGGTTTCAACTCTCGCAATTCATACTAAATTTTAATCTCTTAAGATGTAAAATTGAAAAAGCCGGTCTCTTCAGACCGGCTTTTTTTGTCTCAAAATAGAACGCGACCCAGCTCTCTCCAGAGCCGCCACCTCTAAGTCTTCATTAAAGAGCGGGTCCAATGCTTGATCATGGCCTGCACTCCCTGATGGGCTTCAGAGAAGCGCACGCCGTAGGCCTGATTGCGCTCAGACCACACGACCTCCCCTTGGACTTCGATGGACTCTTTGCCATTGGGGCTTTGGATACGCATCGTGACCACGCCGCCTTTTTCGAGGGCTTCGTCGACACTGAAGGACACCCCTCCAGCCGAGATCGTATTCATCGCGCCGACCAGTTCGCGATCGCCGATTTTCACACGCACTTCGGAATTCATGCGGAAGCGTTCGTGCTGACGACGACTTTGCGGTGAAGCCGCCCGCCGACGCAGAACTGCCCAAACCAGCAAAGGTAACAACAACAAACCGCCGAGCACGCCCATGGGGCCGTTGCCACCCGCACCAAAACCCGTGCGCGTCAGCATAGCCGACGAAACGGTTCCACAACCTCCGCCCCCACCGCTGGAACTTGTCGAGGCCTGATCGAGGGACGAATAATCAGGGCTATAGGCCGGCTGAAAAGCCGACGCGAAAATCATCCCTTGCGAACCCTGAACTAAGTTAAAGGCATTGATGCGTCCCGAAGACACCGTTTTCGCACTCAAGCTGGGATCATTATCGGCTTGAGCAAGCATCAGATTTTTCACCTGATAGCCCGTCAAGTTCGGAGACTCACTCAAAGCCATTGCCGCCATACCCGCAACAAAAGGAGCCGCCATGCTCGTCCCTGAAAGATAACCGTAATAGTTGCCAGGAATCGTACTGTTGATGTTCATCCCCGGGCTGCCAATATGCACGGATGCGTGCCCATAGTTCGAAAAATACGCTAAGGCATCATTGTCGGTCGTCGCCGCAACAGAGATATTGCTCGGAACATCATAATTCGCGGGATACATACTGACAGAGTCATTGTTTTTGGAATAATTTCCCGCCGCCGTGACGATCGTCACTTGATGATTATAGGCATAGGTCAGAGCCTCATGCAGAGCGCGGCTGTAGGAAGAACCACCCCACGAGTTGTTGATCACGCGCGCACCGTTATCCACCGCATAATAGATGGCCCGGATCGCGTTTGAAGTGGCTCCCGAACCATTGGCGTCCAGAAACTTCAAAGGCATCACCAAAATTTTAGAGTGTGAGAGATTGTTCGAAAAGATATTCACTCCCGCGCCCACCACGATTCCTGAAACGTGGGTGCCGTGGCCGTCGTCGTCATAAAAATTATTGGTCCCGTTGATGAAGTTCCAACCATTGATGTCATCGACGAAACCATTGCTGTCGTCATCGACACCGGTCACGCCACTCGCTTCCATCGTATTGACCCAAAGGCCACCCGTGCCGCCCGTGTTCACCCCACCCGCCAAATGGTAGGGTAAGAAAACTTTGTGATTTTTGTCGAGACCCGTATCAACGATGGCCACGATGATTTCGTTCGTTCCGGAATAGGCAGAGGCGATGCCCCACGCATCGGCTGTTCGCGTGGGCGCGGCCGATTGTGAATAGGTCCCGCTGCTGGAACTGCTGGCCGAAACGTCACCAGCTGACATCTGCTCGATCTCGTCACGCGAAAAAGACCGGACGATTTGACCCGGAGCCGAATCACCGCTATCAGATTTATCTAGTCTGTAGTTGGGCTCGACGTACTCGACGTCGGGGTCTTGACGCAAATCATTGAGACTTTGCTGCTCATCGGTCCCTGGCTTCAATGAAATATGGTACATATTCAAAGACTTAAAAGCACCCTTCAGGGCGCCATGGCCGGCCACTTTCTGCGACATGCTCGTCGCGGTCAAAATCCGCGACTTCATCTTGACGATGTACTCACCCTTAACGACCTGGGGCTGTTGGGCCAGGGCAGTCAGGGGAGCTAAAATGGACACAGTAATGACGTACAACAAACGAACTGCTTTACTGTTTTTCACGTTATTCTCCTCACCTCTAGATAACTTTTCGGACGGAAGTCGAGGGATATTGAGTGAAATTTTCGTCTCAAGATGTAACAATACGTCTTGTTGTTCGTGGAGGACTTGGCCAAAAGGCAACTTCTGACGATACAAATACTTAGACGGGAACATCCAGCAATGAAACATCTGCAAAAAATATTTCTTCAGGGACTTCTGACTTTCCTCCCCATCGCGGTCACGATCTACATTGTTTATGCGGGCGTGAGCATCGTGGACAGCTTCTTCGGAAAAGCTCTTTACCGCGTGCTGCCTTTTTACATTCCGGGCCTGGGTTTTCTGCTCACCATTATCTTGATTTTCATTTTGGGATTTCTGCTGAACAACCTGATCACCGCGGGCGTTCTGCACAGTGTAGAAAAATCGCTGACCCAAATTCCTTTTTTTAAAGCGATCTACTTGCCTTTGCGGGATTTAATGAATTTGTTCAATAAGGGCGGAGCGAACGGCATGAAGACCGCGGTGCTCGTGAACATCGGTAACGGCAATCAAACCCTCGGTCTGGTGACTCGCGAATCCTTCAAAGATATCCCGCAACTGGAGAACGAAACCCGCGACAAGGTGACGGTTTATATCCCTCTCAGTTATAGCTTAGGGGGTTTTACCTTGCTTGTCTCCCGCTCACAAATTACCCCCGTGGACCTGCCCATTGAAAAAGCCATGAGCTTGGCGATCACCGGTTGGGTCAAAGCCGACGATGAGGAGACCAAACATGGCTGATTCTCTCGCCAAGGCCCTTCGTATCAACCAAGATCTGTCCCGCTACGGCGCCTTTGCGGAAATCGGCGCCGGTCAAGAAGTCGCGCGTTGGTTCTTCCAAGCCGGCAAAGCCTCTCAGACCATTGCAAAAACCATCTCGGCCTACGATATGATCGTGAGCGACGAAATCTACGGTCGCGAAAAAAACGGCCGCTACGTCTGCGAGTCTCGCTTGCAGAAAATGCTCGACCATGAGTACCGTTTGCTCCATGAACGCCTGACCAAAACCCGCGGCGAAAAAACCAGCTTTTTCGCTTTCGCGAACACCGTCGCGACGGCGGCCTCCGAAAGTGGTAAGCAAAGCCATGGTTGGATGGGCGTGCGTTTCCAAAATCAGCCGGGCGGCAAAGAAAACGAAATCATCCTGCACGTGCGGATGCAGGATCGTTACCGCTTGCAACAGCAAGAGGCCCTGGGCATCCTCGGTGTGAACTTGATTCACGCCGCCATGTACGATTCGCACAAAGGGGCCTCCTTCATTTCCAGTTTAGTCGAAGACTTGAAAGAGGGCCAAGTTGTCGTTGACGTCGTGAAATTTCGCGGCCCCGATCTCGCCCATTTTGATAACCGGCTGATGAATTTGGAACTCGTGCGCAAGGGCCTTGCCGAGGCAATTCTTTTCTCACCGGACAAAGAGATCCTTAATATCCCCGACGCGATTTACGGAAAAGCCCTGCTGCTGCAAAGGGGGACCTTCCGCCCCGTCACCAATACCCACATGGATATTCTGAACAAGGGCGTCGCTCAGCTGAAACAAGACGTCAAGAAAATTGAAGGCAAAGAAACCCCTATTTTGCCTTTGATGGAAATGACCATGGACAATCTGCAAGCGGATGGGCAACTGGACGAAAAAGATTTTCTCGCCCGGGTCGAAACCTTGTGCGCTTTAGGCCAGCACGTTTTGATTTCAAATTTTTTCCTGTATTATAAATTAAAGCGCTTTCTCCGACGCAACAATCCCCATACCATGGCTATCGTCGTCGGCGCGAGTAACCTTGAAAAACTTTTTAACGAAGAGCACTACCGCAATCTCGAGGGCGGCTTGCTCGAAGGGCTCGGTAAACTTTTAGAAGAGCGCACTAAAGTCTACGTTTACCCACACAAAACAAGCATGACCTGCTTGACCGCAAAAAGTTTTTTCCCTGCACCGCACTTGCGCCATGTGTACTCCTATTTCATTGAGAACAATCAGATTGTCGACATTTCGGGTTGTGAAGAAACGGCTGATTACCATCACTCTCAAGAAATTATGGAGAGCATCTTGGAAAACAAGCCCGGTTGGGAAAAGCAAGTCCCGCATAAAGTTCTGCCACTGATCCGTGAGTATTTTAAGAAATAGTAGGTACAAGGACCATCAAGACTATTTTCCGTACGCTCCCCCATTTCCAGAATTTCCCGCCCAGGAAGAGCGGGAAACAGCCTGCTCACGAACGGCCCCGCCCCGCAAACCCTTTCCGGCTGAACGAAAGATGAAAGCCACTTCCGGACAAAGACCCCTAAACCGACTTCTCTAAAAAGTCGATCAAGCACTGCACCGGTTGTCCATTGCCGCCGGTCGCAAGCAAGGCTCCTTGAGCCTTATCGGTCCAAGCGTAAATATCCAGATGCGCCCATTTTTTTCGGCCGACAAATTTCTGCAAAAACAGCGCGGCCGTGATCGCTCCGCCAAAACTTTCGCCGGAGTTTTTAAAATCGGCAAAGGGCGAGGACATGCTGCCAAAATATTTATCAAATAAAGGCATGCGCCAATTCAAATCCCCAGAGCGTTGCCCCGAGCGAGCGAGCGCTTCGCCCAATTCGTCATCATTCGAAAAAAGTCCGGCGATGTCGGCCCCCAGGCCGACTTTGATCGCGCCGGTCAAAGTCGCCACGTCAATGATGTACTCGGGTTCATCTGCGCCCTTGCGGGTGGCGGCCACATCAAGCACATCGGCGAGCACCAAGCGCCCTTCGGCATCGGTGTTGTCGATCTCGACGCGCAAACCATTGCGGGCGGTAAAAATATCGCCGGGCCGGAAGGCTTTCGCGTCGACTGAATTTTCAGCAAGGGCCAAATAAAAATCACAGGCCCGCCCGTAGTTGCTTTCAGCGACCCACTTCGCGGTCGCGAGAACCCCCGCCGCGCCGCCCATGTCTTTTTTCATCCAGCGCATTCCCGCAGCAGGCTTGATGTCGAGGCCTCCGCTGTCAAAGGTGATGCCCTTTCCAACAAATGCGATGGGCTTCTTTTTTGTTTTTTTCAAAGGACGGTAACTCAAGTGCACCATGCAAGGACCTTCGCTCGCACCAAGGCCCACGGCCGCGTGCAGACCCATTCCTTCTTTTTGTAAGCGCTGTGTGTTCCAGACACTAACCTTCAAAGATTTGGGTAAACCCAATCCCTTCAGCGCTAAATTCGCAAAAGTTTTTGGATTCAATTCATTCGGCGGAAGATTCACCAAATGACGAGCTAGGTTCACCGCTTGCCCCCGGATCCGGGCCGCTTGAAATAAATTTTTAGCGAAATTTCCTTTGTCTTTCTTGAGACTGACCTCCGGAAGATCACGCAACTGCTTATCTTCCACGACCGCACGAAATTGGTAGGAGCCGATTTCAAGACCTGTCAGGGCCCCCAGCTCTTGCTCTTCGTCCGTCCCTTGAAACTCAATCAACACTTTTTGCAGCTGATGCACTTTGAAATGAGCCACCAGAGTCCCAAACTGATCCCGCGACCAGCCGTAGTCGGACTCTTCAAGTAATCCCTCGTGCGAACCTGTACCGAGATGGCGTTTCGCGCGCAGGATCCAGACGGGACCTTTTTGCCCCGTGAGATAGACGATTTCACGCTCATTTTTGCGCAAGGCCGCCTCTTGCCAAAACAAAGCGTGCTCGGCGATCAGTGCGGTGAAGCGTTCCAGGTCCTCTTCTCCGAGAAAATAGACGTAGCCGGTCAAGCCCTGCTTTTTGCTCTCTTTTGAGACGAGAAAGGTATCAATCCAAGAACGTAGATTCAGCTTTATATCCGCTGACAGAGCTTTTTCCATTCAAACCTCGCTTTTAAATTGTGATTCTGCCACGAATATTTTTACAATGAAAGATGAGGAGTAGATTGACCCCATGCAATGGCCGCCCACACTCGATCTTAAATTCTGTCTTCTGAATGCAGAAAATCTTTTTTTGCTGTTTGATCACGCCTTGCCGGCCCCCCCTCACAAGATGAACGAAGCGCAATGGCAACGCCTTTCAACTTCCGTTTACGAAAACAAACCCCTGCGCAAAACCCTCGAGATGGCAAAGGCCCTCACCGATATCAACGCCGACATCATTCTGCTTTGCGAAGTCGGCGGCATCGAATCTTTGCAGAACTTCAACACTCATTTTTTAAACGGAGCCTATTCCCCTTGCCTGATCGAAGGGAACTCCGACCGGCACATCGATGTTGGTTTTCTGGTGCGGAAAAATCTGCCTTTTTATTTTGATTTGGTCTCGAACAAAGAACGCCTCATTCAGTTTCTCTATCCTCACGAACGCGATTCGCTTCAGGCTGGCTATCCCGTTAAAAATGGCAAAAGCTTTCAGAGTCATAAATTTTCGCGCGATGTGGTCGAACTCCATCTTTTTCAAAAAGAAAAAGACAAGCCCTTCCTGATCCTTCTTCTAACCCACCTCAAGTCGCGGCTGGATCCCGAAAGAATCGACCCCTTCGGTTTTGAGCGGCGGCAGGCCGAACTGAAAACCTTGCTCGAAATCTATAAAGAGCTTACTGCCCGTTTCCCCTTCGTTCCCTTGATGGTGGCCGGGGACATGAATGGCAATGCCAGCGTCACGGCAACAGATGAGGAATTCAAAACTCTCTACGCCGAGACGGATCTGCAGGACGTTTTGGAGATTGCCGGAGTGCCTGTTGCGGATCGACCGACCTTTTTCCAGATTCGGCACGGGGGGCGTGTGGACGGGAAACAGATTGATTTTGCCTTTGCTTCAGAGCACTTGAAAAAGTACTTAAAGGCTCAAAATACTTACGTTTACCGGTATAAAAACGATCTCGGTTTACCCCACGATACGCCCCATAATTTGGACACCAAGCAACTGCTGCCTTCTGACCATTACCCGCTGGTTTTTGAGATTACACATATTCCCATTCAAATCGAATGGCCTTATTGACGGAAGATGACGGATTTCTATATGATCAAGGAATTATGAGCATGCAAAAAGCCACACAGCCGCAGTTTTCAGTGACCGCTAAAATTGTGTACGTCGCTGGGGAATCAAAGCCCGAGCAGGACTACCATTTTTTCGCCTATCGAATGACCATTAAAAATGAAGGAAGCTCGACGGCTCAGCTCATGAGTCGCCACTGGATCATCACCGATGCTTCGGGACATGTCGAAGAAGTGCGCGGTCCAGGTGTCGTGGGCCTGCAACCCAAAATCATTCCAGGTCAAGTCTTTGAATATGAAAGCGCCTGTCCCTTGCACCGCTCTTCCGGAAGCATGAAGGGCCACTACCATATGGTGGGCGAAAATGGCGATAGCTTCACGATTGAAATTCCAGAATTCTTTCTGATCGCTCCGCACGCCTTGCATTGATAAGGCCCTCTCTTTAGATTGCTTTAAATCTCAAGAGCCTTCAAAATGATGAAGAAATATCATCTCGCTGAGGGCCTCCGATGGAACCATCTCTGAACGAAGAACGCATCCGTTTGCTCGAACAACGTCTTTCTCATATCGAAAAAATTCTTCGTATCCAGCGGCAAGAACTTCAACCCGCGAACCCTGTTCCTTCTGAACCAGATTTGAAGACGTCCGCCACCGGAGCGAAGTCTGCCCCCGTCACTCCCTCTGCACCTCCCGTCACGCAGATCAAGCCCGGCCAGTGGCTGGGCCTCATCGCGGTGATTTGTTTTGTCTTAGCCGCAGGTTTCATCATTAAACTTTCAATTGAATCCGGCTGGCTGACACCCGAAAGGCAGATTGGTCTTGCCGCTCTTCTAGGCCTAACTTTGATCGGGGTTGGCCTCAGCTTGCTTCGGCGGGACAGAGAGTACGCGAGCCTTCTCCCCGGAGCCGGCATCATTGTTTTGTACGTGACCGTTTTCGCCGCCCACCGTTTTTACGTTCTGATCCCTTTTGAAGTGGCCACGGCCGCGATCACCCTTGTTTCGGGTTTATGCATTTGGCTGTACAGCGAAATTAAGCACGATGTTTACCCTTTGACCGCAGCCGTGGGCAGCTATGTCGCGCCGCTACTTTTGGATTTCAATACGGCCTCTTCGTTTTCTATTTATTATTTTATTCTCTGCTCTTTGGCCTTTGCCACTCTTTCGATTGGGGTTCGTTCACGACTGCTGACGATGATCGCGGCTTACCTCGCCATCCTGATGACAAGCTGGATTGGGTTCAGTCTGCACCAAGATGGGGCCATCGCCGTCGTCCTTGCCGTGCATTTTTTGATTTTTTCCTGCGGAACTTATTTTTACACGAAAAGAACGCAAAAACCCTTGAACGAGAAAGAGGCCTGGAGTTTTCTTCCCGTGCTCCTCGTTTTCTACGCCACGGAATATTATTTTATCGATCGCCTTCAGCCCAATTTAGCCCCGTGGATTTCGCTCCTCTTTGCGGGTTTTTTCTTTGGCCTTTACCTCTCAGCAAAAAGATGGTTTCCACAGCGGACGCTCGCCAGTCAATCCATGATTCTGAGTTTCGTCACGGTGATTTGCTTTCACTCCATCTATCTCGAGCTTCTGCCGCCTGAAGTGAAGCCTTGGCTGTTTGTGCTGATCGTCCTAGGTTTTGTCTTTCTGCCTTTCAATTTTTTGGCGCAGAAAAAAGACAGCCTTTTTCGCCTGCCTTCCCTCGCCCTTCTTGGCATTGTCGCGATCGAATACCTTTCGATGGTCTCCCATCTCATTTCACACCCAACAGATGAGTGGATCTTTGTATGCTTGGCTTCTTTTGTGAGTCTGTGGATCTTACTCACCGTCGGCGGGAAAAAAATGGATCATCCGCACCAAGGTCATGGCCTTTTAGGGGCCGCCCATGTGCTTGCGGTTTTAGGTTTTTACCGCCTCACCAGCGACTACGGATCATTGGCCGTCTCAGCCTCTTGGTTGTTCTACGCCGTTTGCGTCATCGCCTTTGCTTTTTCACGCCGAGACGAAGTCATGGCAAAGTCCGCCTTGATGGTCCTCAGTTTTGCGGCGGGAAAAGCGCTGCTTTACGACACCTCTTCGGCCCCTTCTGTGCTGCGTATTTTGTGTTTGCTCCTGACGGGTATCGTGCTTTACGGATCGGGCTTCCTGATGCGTAAAATGGCGACATGGAAAAGGTAAGCCGATGAAATCCATTCTGGTGACAGGCTTCCAAGCTTTTCTCGGAGAATCGATGAATCCCAGCGAACTGCTTTTAAAGTCCCTTCATGGCATGCCTCAAGTGGACACCCTGCTGCTTCCGGTGAGCTTCAATGAGGCCTTCGAGCGCCTTCAGCAGCATCTTCAACGCCAATCCCCTTATGACGCTCTTTTGCTATTAGGCCAGGCCGGAGGACGCAGCAAGATCTCGCTCGAGCGTATCGCCATCAACTGGCGCGAAAGCAAAAGTGCTGACAACTCAGGACTTGCGGCTGATCCTGGGCATCTGATCCAAACGCAAGGGGAAAACGCCTATTTTTCGACCCTCCCCCTCGAAGAGATGAAGCAGGCGCTGGAAGCTTTGCAAATTCCGGTGGAGATTTCTTTTTCTGCCGGGGCCTACGTTTGCAATGATCTTTTTTATCGCGCGGCCGCGCACTTTGCAAAGAGCTCAACAAGCTGCGGGTTCATTCACGTTCCCTATTTGCCGGAGCAAACTGTTAACAAACCCAATGCGCCTTCCATGCCCTTGATCCAAATGGAAAGGGCGGTGAAGACCCTTATCGCTTGCGTTTTTCAGCAGCCGAGGGCTTAAAGCGGTATTTGATCCGCAAATCTTCGCTGGTGATGGCATAGACCCGTAAATCAATCCATTTTTCGCGAAAGAACAGGCGCTTGCGGCTGAGTCCTTCGCAATGAAATTTCAATCTTTCGATCACGGCGAGGGAGGCTTTATTTTTAGGCTCAATACAGGCCTCCAGTCGGTGCAGATTCAAATCTTGAAAAGCGATTTCAACGACGGCTTTGATAGATTCCTTGGCGTAACCATAACCCCAATAGGGATTGAAAATACGATATCCTAGGTAGGCGTTTTGCACGATTCCGCGGCTCACCTCGTTGACCCGGATCAAGCCGATGTATTCTCCGTCATCCTTGCGAAAAACTCCAAAGGCATAATTTTTATCCTGCTGCCGAAGCAATTTCTGCCGCTGCAGAGTTTTCTTAAACGCCGCGAGGGTGAGGAATTTGCTCTGCCAGTTGCTTTCGTCCCATTCATTTTGCGGCGGCCGCATACAGGAATAGGCTTGCTGCCATTTCTCAAAATCTTTGAGCTGTAAAGGACGGACTTCAAGCCGGCGGGTCTGCCGCTGCCATTTTTTTTTCATTGTTCCATCACGGGTAAAGAAGAGAGGTCTGCCAACCGCTCGGTGAAGAGTCATAAACGTAACGTTCGTGCAAACGCCCATCGTGACCGAACCAGAATTCAAATCTTTGCGCTTCGACACGATAGCCGCCCCAGAAAGGGGGACAGGGGACGTCTTGGTTCGCGTATTTTTTTTCAACTTCCTGCAAACGATTTTGAAAGGTCTGCGGACTGTCGAGAGTCTCGCTCTGCTGCGAAGCCCAGGCGCCAAGTTGGCTCAGACGTGCGCGCGTTTTGAAATAGGCGGCGTTCTCGCTCACCGTGAGTTTCTCGGCCACTCCGTTGACGCGAATCTGCTGCCACAGATCTGGCCAGTAAAAATTCAAACAGACATGGGGATTTTGTTTCAGGTCCAAACTTTTTTTACCACCGTAATTGGTGTAAAAAGAAAAACCTCCACGAATCATGCCTTTGTAATACACGATTCGGGCGGAGGGTTTCCCTTGCTGATCTACCGTCGCTAAAGTCATCGCATTGGCTTCAACGACTTTATGTTCATTGGCTTCCGCAAGAAGCCTTTCGAAATGAAAAAGGGGATCGCGCGCGAGATCAAACATCTTATTTTTTAGCTTTAGGAGTCGCCGCGTGAGGATTAGGCATGGACGGAGCCGCGCCTTTTTTCACGATCTCAACCAATTCCACTTCGAAAACCAAGACGGAATTCGGTGGAATGCCAGGACGGCCAGCGGGTCCGTAGGCAAGCTCAGGGGGAACGAAAAGTTTCATTTTTCCACCTGGTTTCATCAGCTGAAGGGCTTCTGTCCAACCCGGAATCACACCTTTAACGGGGAACTCCGCCGGTTGCCCACGGTCATAGGAAGAATCGAACTGCTCGCCATTCGTCAAAGTTCCTTTGTATTGGCACTTCACGGTGTCATCAGCCGTCGGTGATTTACCTGTTCCTTCTTTTTCAACGATATATTGTAAACCGCTCGCGGTGACTTTCACGCCTTCTGCTGATTTGTTTTTTTCTAAGAAATCCGCGCCCGCTTTTTTATTCGTCTCGCTGATTTCCTGTTGTTTTTTCATCGCGGTCTCTTGCAGCTTCATCATCGCCGCTTGAATTTCTTCTTTCGTCAGTTGATTTTTGCCTTCAGATGCATCTTTCAATGCGGCCGCCAAAGCCTCTGAATCAAATTCAATATTTTGTTGCTTTAAGTTTGTGCCGATCTGTTGGCCAATCGCATAGCTTGATTTTTTTGTATCTGTATCGAGCTTCACTTTACGTGTACAAGCGGTACCGATCACGACAAGAGCGACACCAGCCGATGCGAGTCCTAGACCTCTGAAGTTGTTCATTAATTTGTCTCCTCAATTTTAGTTGTTGAAAGTCTTATTTTTTTGATCTTTGCCATCTTCCAATAAGTACGGCCAATTTCAAACATTTAACATTGTGCGTGATCACGTCTCAATCAGATACACTCGACCGGCCCCATCGAGTCAAGCCCGAGGAAGAGTCGAGCGACATTGCTATCTTTACCCACAAAGGGCAAAATAGAGGCAGAACTTCGAGGTGCCATGCGGTCTTTTTATCTCACTTTCTTTTTTTGCTTATCAGGCCTCGTCGCCCTTCCAGCGACGGCGTTAACGACAAATCTCTATGAAAAAGACACTCCCCAAATTGAAAGTTTCACCGCAAAAGTGCGGGTGGTGAGGGATATTTCAGACGATGTCGAGGTCTTTTTTGAATCCGACCAAGCGAAGGGGGCCTACACACTCCCCCGCAGTTTTCCCGATTACGCCGCTCAGTTGAAGATTCTGGAAGAGAGTAAGAAAGCGAAGGGCCCCGCAGTGACGATCACGGCCGAAAAAGAGAGCAAAGTGATCAAGAGCATTCAAAAAAGTCAGCAACAGAAGGCGCCGGATCTGCTCAAGCAATTTGATCAAATGTTCGGCAAGTAAGCGGCCGTCCCTTGCGCGGCCAGCGGCCCTCGAGCAAACGCAACACTCCTTTACATTCTGCTGCATTAATGGGACGCTGACGGTCAAATTGCCGAGGGTCTTAAAGCATGCGTATCCTGGTTGTCGAAGATCAAGCCAAAATGGCTAACTTTCTAAAAAAAGGCCTTCAAGAAGTGGGTTATGCGGTGGATGTCGCCGAGAGCGGCACTTCGGCAGAGTCTTTCATGGCGCAAGGAGATTACGATCTCGTTGTTTTAGATGTGATGTTGCCGGATCAGAGCGGCATCGATACGGCTCGCCATTTGCGCCGCGATGGCTATGCGGGACCGATTTTGATGGTGACGGCCCTCTCGACCACCAAGGACAAAGTCAATGGGCTCGATGCCGGAGCCGATGATTACCTGACAAAGCCTTACTCTTTCGATGAGCTCCACGCGCGCGTGCGGGCTCTTTTGCGGCGTAAGTCTTCGGGTGGAAATAATGTTCTATCCAGTTTGCAGTACAAGGATCTCGAGCTGGATCTTCTGCAACGCAAAGTGCGAAGGGGCGGCCAAGAGATCACGCTGACCACCAAAGAGTTCGCGCTGCTGGAGTATTTTCTGCGCAATCCCGAACGCCCTTTGGGCCGAGTGAGCATCGCGGAGCATGTTTGGGACATTCATTTCGACTCCGAGAGCAATGTAATTGATGTTTATATCAATCTGCTGCGCAAAAAAATTGATGCGCCTTTCCCGAAAAAGCTGATTCATACGGTGGTGGGTGTGGGTTATGTTCTTAAAGAAACCTAGACAGGTTTTTGCCCGCATCAATATTCGCTGGCGTCTCGCCTTGATCTTCGTGTTGATTTTCGGCGCGACCACTGTTTTATTTAACACATTTTTGTTTATTTTCATGATCCGAACTCTGCAGCAGGATTTCGACGATGCGCTTTTCAATTACGCGGTCGACATTTCGGCGAGTATTGATATCGGAGTGAAGGGGAACTTGAATTTCCCGCCGCTGAAATTGGATCAAGGAAAAATTTTACCCTTCCCTCTCGGAACCGCCTTGATTCAAGTTCGTCACGTCTCGGGGGCGGTCCTCGCCCAGGTCGGTGAGTTCGGGGCTTTCAATCCGACTTACAAAAAAGATTTCGATCGCCTGGCGAAGGGCGAAGAGGCCACTTACCGCACCATCAATAACATCAGCAACATCCCCTCGGCCGAGGCCGACTCTTACCGCTTGATTTCTTTTCCCCTGGACAATGCCACGAAGCCACAACTCATTCTGCAGGTCGCAGTACCTATGACCTTGCTCGATACGCAAATCAGCAACCGTCTTTCGATGCTGCAGATCGGTATCCCCTTGGTTTTGCTGATTGCGGCGCTGGGTGGTTTTTTTCTTTCGGCGCGCGCCCTGGCTCCGGTTAATCACATGATTGACACCGCGAAGGGAATTGATGCGAACGAGCTTGATCGACGTATTCCGATTCCGGTCGCGAACGATGAGATTCGTAAGCTCGCGCAGACCTTGAACGATATGCTCACCCGCATCCAGCAGGCCTTTCACAGCCAAGAGAGGTTTGTGGCCGATGCCTCCCATCAGCTGCTGACACCGCTCACGATCATGCGCAGTGAAATTGAACTGTTGCAGAAGCAAGAGGCGCCCGATCTGCCGCAATTCACGCGCAGTTCGCTGCAGGAGATTGATAATTTATCGAACATCGTGCGCGAGATGCTTTTGCTTTCGCGAATCGATGCGGGGATGGGGGCATTGAATCTGCAGCCCTTGTCTCTAGATGAGATGATCATCGAGGTGCTGTCTCGTTGTGAGAAATTAGCGAAAACAAAGATGATCAATTTGAAGTTCAATATCGATGACTCAAAAACGGATGAGCCCCGCCAGGTCCGCGGAGATAAAGATCTGCTGGAACATCTGTTGATGAATATCATCGAAAATGCGATCAAATACTCGCCCCAACAGCAGACCGTCTTTGTGACCCTGATTTGGAAGCGGGAAACCACCGAGGTCTGCTTTGAGGACGAGGGTCCAGGCATCCCGAAGGACCTGTTACCGCATATCTTTGAACGCTTCAGCCGTGGCCCTAAGGCCGGGATGGAGGTCAAAGGCCATGGCTTAGGGCTGGCCATTGCTCATAAAATCGCCATCTTACACGGCGCGCGTCTTACAGCTGAGAATGGCAAAGACCGCGGAGCACGCTTTCGCTTCGAAATTAAAAATATTTAATTCGGTTTTAATGGGGTCTTTAACCCACCTTGGTACTCTGATCTCGTCAACAAAGCGAACTAACAAACAAAACCTGGAGGTTTTATGAAAATCGCAACAATCGTTATGTCTATCGTTCTTGCTGGTGTTTTTGCTCAAGCTCAAGCTGATCACACAGCTGCTCCTGCTGCTGCACCCGCTGCTGCTGCTCCTGGCGATTCAAAAGAAGTTAAAACTGAAACTAAAGAAGTTTCTAAAATGGACAAAAAAGGTAAAAAACACCACAAAAAATCTTCTAAAAAAGAAGAAACTAGCGAAGCTGCTGGTAAATAGTTTTACCGAACGACAGGCTAGCAATAGCCTTTCTTCTAAAAAGGGAACTGGAAACAGTTCCCTTTTTTTATTCCCAATCCACAAAAAGGTACCTGGTACCTTTTTGTCTAGCGGTGCGTCGATTTTTTGGCCTTACATGTGCAATTCTTACCAAACGAGAGTTTTAAAAGAATGAGGAAGCTTTTAAGCCTGAAAGGGCGCCAAAAAGTTTCCCCTGTCTAAAAAAAAGACAGTTTTGCCCCTGGAGGATGAAGATGAAAAATCTCACTTGGTTTTACCTAGGTACCGCGGTGGTCTCAATGGTCGCTTGCGGAGTTAAAGACCGCGGCTCTTTATCCGCTCAATACGCTAAAACAGCGAACAACCTCAACCAAAAACAGGCGGTAGACCAGGCGGTTTGTGTTCCAGGCAAAGCCGGCACGATTTCCATCAATGACGTCTTACTCAAATCCAACGACAGTAATAAGCCCATTTTAGATGACCGAATCATTACGATCTCTGCAGATGGTAAAGCTCTTAACGCAACGACCGCTCCTACACCTACGAGCAATCAATTCAAAGTAGGTGCTGCACCTGATGAGAAGGTTCTCCACGCCGTGCAGACTCTTTCAAACGCGACCACCTTCCTTAATTTGGGTTGCGATGTTGAAAAAGACCTTCCGACAGCGACAAAAACATGGAAAGAAGTGAAAGCAGGGACCGCGGACGGGAAAATTTCAACGGAGGCGCTGAACATTTCTGCAAACTCCGTCTTTATCTGCGGTGATCAAAAAATAAATTCTCTGATGGTGAATCTCTCAGCAGATAATTTGATTTTTCTGAGAGAAAATTCAAGCCTCAGCCTGGCTGAAGGCAACCTTGCCACCTTCAGCATCATCGCCAACAAGATAACTCTGAAAGGCGAAAATAAAATCGCCATCAAAGCGAAAGATGCCGTGAGCTTTAACGACTTAAGCTATTCTCTGAACATTTACTCGATCAGCCCCCTCGAAGGCACCGGCAAACTGACTTTATCTGCGACAGGTGGAAGCTGCACAAAGGCCGATATTGACCCGAAAGATTTGAAGGCCAAGTCTTTGGCAGATAAGACGGCCGCGGATAAAGCAGCGGCTGCGGATAGAGCCGCAAAACAGCAAATCGCCAATGATCAAGCTGCCGACTAAAAAGACGATTTATAAACACTAAAGGCTTTAAAATAAACAAGCAATCGCCACGGCTGTCGGAACAAGGGCAGCTAGGAACAGTCGGAGGGGGTTTAAGCCCCCTTTGAAACGTTCACCCAAGATCGAATATCCAGCGGCATTCGGCGCATTCGCGATGAGGGTAAGTCCTCCCCCGCTGATCGCACCGGCGACGAGCGCGTACCGTGAAGACTCCGATAGGCCCGCCACTTGAGATCCCAAATAAGTCAAAGCCGCATTGTCCGTGAGAGCGGTCAAAGCCACCGCTCCCGAAAAAAGCACCGCATCGGCCATATGCGACAGCAGCGGCGCGAGCCACCACTTTTGAAAAGTCCCGAAGAGAATAATCCCTCCCAGGAAAACGCCCACTAAAAGACCTTCGCGCAACCGCAGTTCGTCTTGGTGATCCTTCGTCAAAAAGTAAACGGCGAGGAAAATCAAAAAAACACCCATAAAAGCGTTCTGATGATGACTCGTTAAAACAATTCCGAAGAGCAAAACCAAATGAGATCCCACCACGGCCATCGGCATTTTATTCTGCGCCGATTCCATTTTAAGAATCACTTCGCGAAGGGTAAAACTTTTTCGCAAAAGATCTTTGCGAAAAATAAGAATCAATCCCAAGGTGTTGAGAAAAACGGCGATCATGCTCTTCCAACCAAAGTGCATAAAGACAAACTGAAAATCCCAACCCCACTTGTGGGTGACCATCAGGATGGGCGGCGCCGCAAAAGATGTTAGAGCTCCGCCAATGGAAACGTTCACGAATAAAACAGCGATCAAAATATACAAAAGTTTCTGCGAAGTTTCTTTCAGCATCGAATGCAGAAGCAGTGCCGTCACCGTCATCGCTGCGGGCTCGGTGATCAGACTTCCCGCTAAGGGACCCAAAAAAAGCACCACGAAAAGATCGGTCAACACGCCGGGAGTTTTAAAAATCCACTGGAGAAACTGACTGACTCTGTAGATGCCCGCTCGAGCAGCCACAAGGATCGGCCTTGTCGAGCAGAGAACCATAATGGCAAAAATAAAGAAGGGCTCGATAAAATCCAAGCTCTGTTGATACTGGAGGGTGGCTTCCCATCCAACCAAGAGCACGTGCAGAATCATGAAAAGCACGCCCCACAATGCAAAGACGATCTCAATTTCGCCGAGTAAATGAAAAATCCGTTCGGCAAGAGAGTCTTTCGGAAAATGGCGAGAGAAATGGAGAATTTTCCCCGTCAAAAAAGTATGGATCACGGCGCCAAAAAAAAATCCAGCGCCGAGAACTTCAATCAGACTAGGCTTCATGACTACTTTTCAGCATCCCAATTGACGTTGGTCGCATCCTTCATGAAAAAACAGCCAATGATAAAACAAAGCGAGGCCACCGCGATCGGGTAAATCAGCCCGGCAAAATGATTACCGGTTGAGGCCACCAGAGCCGTTCCAATAAAGGGCACCAAACCACCGAAAACACCATTTCCGATGTGATAAGGCAAGGACATCGAGGTGTAACGCACTTTCGTCGGAAAAAGCTCTACCAAGAAAGCCGCGATCGGTCCATAAACCATCGTCACGAACATCACCTGCAGCCAAACTAAGAAAATCAACAGGGGAACATTCGGGTTCACCGCCGTCGCCGCCGGATCGGCTGGATTCCAGCCCGAAACCGCTTCCATCCCTTTGTAGATAGGAAAGTAGGAAATCGCCGCGATCAAACAACCGGTCATGATGATTTTTTTACGACCTATTTTATCCGAGAGATGACCAAAGACCACAAAAAAAGGCGTCGCTAAAAGCAGGGCCACAGCCGTGATTATGTTGGCCGTTACAAATTCCACTTTCAGTACAGTCTGCAGATAGTAGAGGGCATAAAACTGACCCGTATACCAGACGACTCCCTGACCCATTGTTGCACCCAAAAGTGCGATGATCACCAGGCGACGATTGGCAGGATTCATAAAGCTATCGCGGAGCGGGCTTTTAGAACCTTTTCCTTCGGCCTTCATTTTTGCAAACTGCGGAGACTCGGCCATGCGACGACGAATGAAATAAGAAAAAAGGACGAGGACAACTGACAGTAAGAAAGGAATCCGCCAGCCCCAATCCTTGAACTCCGCTTCACCGAGACCTAGGCGAGTCAAAAGAATGACTCCCAAAGAAACAAATAGCCCCAAGGTCGCCGTCGTTTGGATGAAACTGGTGTAATACCCCCGGCGTCCATCCGGTGAATGTTCGGCCACATAAGTCGCGGCACCGCCATACTCGCCGCCGAGAGCAAGTCCCTGCAACAGGCGCAGAAGAAGCAACAGGAGAGGAGCGGCAAAGCCGATGGATTCAAAACTGGGCAAAATACCAATCGCCGTGGTTGCGCCACCCATAATAAGCAAGGTCATCATAAAGGCATACTTACGCCCCACCAGATCCCCGATGCGACCAAAGAAGAGTGCACCAAAGGGGCGCACGACAAAACCCGTGGCGAAAGTGGCCAGAGTGCTCAGAAGGGCCGCCGTTTCATGACCTTTCGGGAAAAACTGTGCCGAGATGATGGTCGCTAAACTTCCAAAAATGTAGAAGTCGTACCATTCAATGAGAGTCCCTGCGCTGGACGCGCCGATGACGGACCAGATGCCTGACTTTGTCTGCGTTTGAGACATGTGAACCCCTTCCTTAGAGTTAAAACTTCAGTCATGTTCACATTTTAAATTTGAATGGTAAACAAAATTAGACAATTTCTCAAAATGACAACGGGAAGCTTCATCTGATGAAGCTTCCCGTTGACTCAAAACGCACTTTTTATCTTAATTATTTGCGATAACATCCTACGAAGGGATGATTGGCTCGAGAGATCGGATGCGATAAATAACCGTATCCGTAGTACCAGCCTTTTTTAGTGAAAACTTCAATATGTCCATTTCCACCATTTCCGCCCCGGTACACGCAGACATCTTCCGTGCGAACATGGCTGGGCGTCTCAGCTATTTTTTTGAACCCGTACTTCATCAATTGAGCCGGCGCCATGTAGGCCGATCCACCGCTCAAATAAACAGGCACCTTTCCCGTTTCCATCAAGTACTTCTTAACGAAACGGTAGCAATAGGTCATTCTTCTTTTTTTAGCTTTCACTTTGCTACGGTGCAATTGCCCACGGATATCACCCGCGTCTGTTTTGTCGGTTGCATTGGCATCCGAACGGAAATCTTCATCATCTTGAACTTCAAGACAGTTGTTGTTCAAATCATTGACCCGAACCCACAGATCCGAAATGGCTCCTTCTTCATCGCTATTCAAACCGAGATGCGCGATCTCGCCAAAGTTTTCATCTTTAACGATGTCGAGGACGGTCAAGTCAGTTCCTTCTTTAATGACGAGAGGTCCACCCTGAAGCTTTTGAAAATCGCTGTCAGCGGTCTTAACCACCGTCACCGTGAAATCAGACGTCACATCAAAAGACTTATTATTCAAAGTCTGCGCAAACATGGAGAGAGCAGAAGACGATGAAGAGGTTGCCGCCGCTGCAGGGACAGGAGCAATATGGACGGCTTTAACGGACGCTTGCTGAGCGTTCGCCGCGACAACGGCCATATGGATGGCAACAAAACTAGCGATATGTTTTTTCCCGAAAATCATTTGAGCTCCTTGCTTAGATCAAAATAAATATTGAATTCACTCAAGGTAGCGAAGCAAAAAGAAGACCCTGCGGATCCTGTCTATTTTACAATTGAGGGTCTTTAAGCGCCAAAATTGTCTATAGTTTTGACAGTTAGGCTCGCAAATGCGCGCCATTTTGGTAGTTAGGCCCTCATTTAAGACGAAAAAGCAGCCCTTTTGCTAAAAAGTATTTTTAAGCTCACATTATTCTTGGGTTGCTCAATAAATATTAATTTAACCTGGCCTAGCAAAAATGTTGCACCTCCGCTAGGATTTTATTAACCCCCCAATAAAGGTAAGTAAGTTTAGATCAAAGATGGATTGAGGACGGCGCTAAATGACAGGAAGAAAAGCAATTCAAGACACTCATGTCCTTGTGGTTGATGACGAAACAAGCACACGCCAAGAGCTTGTAGATCTGCTGAAACGTATGGGCTATCAAGTTTCGACAGCTGATAATAGATATGAAGCCTTCGCTCTTTTTAAGGACCACTCTTTTAATGTGATCATCTCTGATATCGATGTTCCCGGAGAAGAAAGCATGAAGGTCCTGGAACGAGCCCGCGCAACCCAGCCTGGACTACCGGTCATCTTGCTGGTGTCTGAGGGAAGCGAACTGAAAACAGAGGAGGCCCTCAGCAAGGGTGCCGACGCTATTTTTGGTAAACCTCTTGATAAAAAAGTTTTGATCGAAGCCATGCAACGTTTTCTTCTCCCCGCCGACGAAAGATGGTATCGCCTCAGTGATCGGGTCGCCATTGACCTGAACGTCGAGGTCAACTTTCCTACGGCCCAGCGCCCGACCTCGACCAAAGTCACCAATATCAGCCGCGGAGGAATGTACGTGGCGATGGGAAGCCAGCTTCCCGAGGTGAGTGACAGCGTGACCTTCAAACTGGATTGGATCGAAGCGAATGTGCGGCTCTACGGAAGTGGTGTCGTGCGCTGGGTCCGCACCCAAGACAACCCGCCCTTCGTCGCGGGGTGCGGCATTGAATTCACCTATCTCGGAGAAGAAGAAAAAAAGAAAATCGTGGAGTACATTCAGCTGCAAAATCCCAAAGCTTGAAATCCTTTTCATCCGGTGAAATAATTTTTTCGATGTTTACTCAACACATTTTCCTTCTGATCTTCACCTGGGCCGTGTTGGCTTGGCCTGTCCCCGCGGCGGCGATTCCTGAAGATCAATACCAAGAAGCTTACGACTCTTTAATTGTTCCCTTCTATAAGGAAGGCATCGCGGGATCCCTTCAAGGGGCAAAGGATATCCGCATCGTGACTCGCAGCTTTACACACGCTTCCCCTCTCGGAACGATCATCGTGGCCGAAGGCTATAGTGAAAATCTGCGTAAATACGCCGAAGTGGCCTATGACCTTTACCGCGAAGGCTATTCCGTCATCCTGTTTGACCACCGCGGCCAAGGCTACTCTCAAAGGATGATCGAGGATCCGCACCGGGCCTACATCGATCAGTTTGAGAACTGGGTTCAAGATCTCAAGTCCGTTGTAGCGATGGCCGAAAAACGTGAACCTAAGACATCTAAATATATTCTTGCCCACTCAATGGGAGCGGCGATCACCGCTCGTTATCTCGAAGAAAATCCAAAAACCATTCGGGCCGCCGCTTTCTCAGCACCGCTTATAAAAATCAATCTTCAAGGCTATTGGGAGCTTCCACTTCGCCTCTACGTTGAAGCGTTGGGAATCATCGGGCAAGGAGAAATGTACATTCGCGGGCCCTTTGATCCGGCCCAAGCCGTTTTTGCTAAAAACACAGTCACCCACAGTGATCCCCGTTTTAATATCCTCAATCGAGGAATCACGGCCCAAGAGCCTAAGCTTGGAATTTGGGGAACGACGGCGCGCTGGCTGAGTGAAACTTTAAAGGGAACAGCCGTGATTCGCGAAGCTGCGCCTTCGCTCACAACGCCGTTGCTTTTTTTCCAAGCGGGTCAGGATAGTTTCGTTGTTTCTGACGAGTCCAAAAGCTTCTGCCAGCGCGTCCCTCACTGTGAAGTCAAAGAATTCCCCGAAGCCAAACACGAAATTCTGCAGGAGAGCGACACCATCCGCGATGAAGCCCTTAATCAAGCTCTGCAATTTTTTAAGAAATATAACTAAAGCAGGTTTCCGTATTTATCGAGAGGGGCTTGTCCCGAACAGATGGGACTTGTCCTCATTTCGGCAGCGGCCTCTTGCTCGGTGCGATGGGAATTCTCCAGAAAGTGCGGCGAACTCCAAAGTGAAAAGCTTCGGCGTTGATTGAAAAAACGTGTCATTTTTTCGGCGGCCACGGCATCAGGCCTCTTCTCTTCGTCAGAAACTACGTAACCTAAAAAATAATAATCTCCCTGAGGAACAGAGGACCAATCAGGACTGGAATGATCGATGACCAAATAATTTTTAACGGCCTTGTACTCGGATTCACCTGTGCGATTGGCGCTTAAGATGGCACAGAACACAAGTCGACCATCCTTCATCGCAGTTAAGCGATGTCGTCTAAAATAAACTCCGGACGGAACACTTTCATCATCGGCCGCGCTTCTGACAGCTTCCCCGGCCTCCGATGGTTTTTCGGCAACAACATCATGGTGGCTGCAACCGGCAAGAAATAAAATTCCGCATAAAAAATTTAAAACTTTCGCTTTCATAAATGCTCCGACTCTCCGAATTTTAAATTTTGCCAACAGCAATCACAAGTCCAGAACTAGCCTTCGGGGAGCGGGATGAATTCTTGCTCGTCGCCAGGAACTTTTTGGAAGCGCGGATTGGTTTCACTTGGCCCTAAAGCCCAATCTTTTTTAGCCTCTTCAATGCGGGACTTAGAACTCGAAATAAAATTCCAAAACATTACACGAGGCCCCACCGAAGAGCCTCCCAAAACCATCAAATGCGAATCTTTCATCGCTTCCAGCAAAAGATCTTCACCCGCTTCACCAATGGCCATGCTGTAGGTATCGACTTTTTGGCTTTGCCACTGCACGCAGCCACTCACAACGTAAAAAGCATTTTCCCGCCCCTTCATCGGAATTTCCAAACTTGAACCTCGAGGCATTTTCACTTCGACATAAAAAAGATCCGAGTGCACATGAACAGGACTTTTAAATCCCAGAGCATCGCCGAGCAGAAGTTTGAAAGACACATCACCCTTTTTAAATTCGGGCAGAGTGGGGGCCGGATGATGTTCGAAAAAAGGGGCCATTTCTTCTTGCGCTTCGGGAAGAGCGACCCAACACTGAATACCATTGAGAGGACCACCGCTCTTTCGCAAATCCTCGGGTGTGCGCTCCGAATGAACGATTCCACGACCTGCGGTCATCCAGTTGATGGCTCCCGGCTCGATGAGTTGATCGGATCCCAAGCTGTCACGATGCTCAATTTTTCCTTCGAATAAATAAGTTACCGTCGCGAGGTTGATATGCGGATGCGGTCGCACATGGACCCCTTGCCCCGGTGCAAACTGGGCTGGCCCCATATGGTCGAAAAAAACAAATGGTCCCACCTGACGACGTGAAACGTAGGGAAGAATTCGTCGCACACTGAAACCACCGAGGTCCCGTTCGCGAGAAGTGATAATCATATCAAAGCTCACTTTCTATTCCATCGAAACTCTATTTTGAAGCTCACCACTTTCTTTGCACAAGAGGATTTCACCAAGCCACGAAATACAGACTTTCGTCCTGCCTACTATCCACACCGAATTCTAACAAAAATCCGATGGGAAGGTGTTTTTCTGACGAGGCACTTGCACTAATCTTCAAGCACCCTCTTTTATGAAAGGACCTGCGTGAAACTCTCTCTGGCGACTCGCCTCCTGACGGCCTTAGAAATGAGTTCATCGATCCTCACGACCGAAAAAGACTGTCTTTACGCCCCCACGGAGTTCGCTAACGAACAGGGAGATATCGCCTATCAAGATGCAGCCGGAGTTTATTATATTTTTAATTTTGAGCAGGAGATCTTCTCACCACTTCCTGATCTCAGAGAATTTCGCAGCTTCCGTTCGCTCCACGCTAAAAAGTTCAGCCATAAATAACCAGAGGCCGCGCTAGCGAACTGTCCAAAAATGTGACAGCGCTGTGACTAATCCCCGCTCCGTCTCAAAATGACTCGCCAAGCACCCTCCGCGCAGGCTCCCAAGATCCTAGAATGATTCAAATAAATCAAATTCTCGAAATGAACACTCTTTGCATCTTAGTTTTTCATGGAAACCTTAAAAAGATACATCCTCCTTATTTTCAGCTTTGTGAGCCTCTTTCTTTTGGCGGGCTTTACAGGTAAAGAAAAATATATCGAACTGCAAGGCTATTTAAATGCCCGCGATTCGAGTAGTTTCCACGCCGACGACGGAAATGTGGTGTCTATCCTGAACACGGGAACTCGTGGAGAAATCCTCGAATCAAAGAAAATGAATTCTGGTAACTATGGTTTACGCATCAAAGTGATGACGGGGGCGAAAGCAGGGGAAACGGTTTGGGTGTATTACGATGTGAAATCACCGGCCCTTGAGCTCTACGAAACGAAACCGACCACTTGGGACCAAAATCAAAAAGAAGTTGCGAAGACCACTCAACCTGAAAAAGCAAAAAGCACGAAGGTCACACACGAGACAAAGGCCCTCCCTGACCGAAGCAATGAGACCGCAGCGGCTCCCCTTGCGGGATCCCTTTCTCGACCCGCCAAAGCAACTGCCGCTCGCGGCGGAGCAGATGGATTGACGGCTGCGAAACTAATCGAACGTTCAAATAAAGAAATCACGAAAGCAAGCCAACAGCCCTGTGCTTACTGCTCGAATGCGACCACCACCGGGGCAGCCACTCCTAAGAGTACTTTACCGCTGAAACACGCCGGTCTTGCCGGTCAATGCAGTCAGCTGGTGAGTCCCGATGGACGTTTAGGCAGCCTTGGAAAAAGTATTTACTCAACGATGGCCGAGGCAAAATACTCGAAATATTTCACTGCCAACGGTTCCTTGGGTTCTTTCTGCCCGAATTTCAACCATCTTCAACCCGCCCAACGCTTACAAGCTTGGACCTGGTTTTGGACCTCTCTCGCCAATGAAGAATCAGGTTGCACGGTCAATAAAATTCATCCCACAACGATTAGGGATCGCCGCGGACGTTTAATCACCATCAATCCGCGTGCCGGTTATGGCCTCTGGGCCATGGAAAAAGATCGCAACATTCGCCGCGGACGCGGCGCTGCTTGTGACGACATCTCTAGTGGAGCGGGACAGGCTCGCTGCGCCATTGATATCATGGTCGACACACAGCTCTCCGAGGGGAAACCTGCGAGCGTCACTCATGGAAGCTACTGGGGACCCATTCATCGCGGCCGGGCGCAAATTATTCCTCATATGAAAAAGTTGGCTTTATGTTATCCAAAATAATTTTACTGATGACTCTCTTAGGACTAGGACTTTCTGCTCACGCCCAAAATTTGAAGGCGGCTAGCTTTGGAACCTATGAACTCACTTCGGGTCCTCAAGATCTTTGTCCCGATTTCACTCTGACCGAGCAGGATCTTTCGCAGAAAAAAATTTCACTGGGGCCAAAGTATTCATTTGAAACGACCTCTTCCGATCATGTTAGCGAGTCGGATTTAGACAATCATTGTGAATTCAAAGAGCAAAATAAACGGGAAGACCGCGGCTCCACGCAAGTGATTTTGACTCGTATCAATGAAGAATTTTGCAAAAACAAAAGCGTTTCTAAAGAAAAAAGTAGAGCGACGCTTTCTCGCAATGAAATCCACCTTCAACAAGAAGTGGCCCCCGGCGCTTCTTACCAATGTGTCTGGAAGAAAAAAACCAAGGCCCCCAAAGTCCGTTAACTGTCCCAACTAGGGATTCGGTTGACCCGCATCAATCCAGGCCTTCAGCAAACGAACAGCCTCACGCTGTTCATCCGGCGAATCCATGCCTTGGGGAGGCATCATCGGCCATTTGGGGTCAGCCGAAATACGCATCAACATTTCATGAGCTTTATCATTCTCCTTAATACGTTTGGCATTTCCGACATCGTCATAGGCCAAAAATTGGATCCCCGGCGAACCCGCACCACCGTGGCAGGCCGCGCACTGCTTATCGATGACTTTATCCTGAAAAAGCGAGAACAGCGGAGGATTTTTTTCACGCAATTTTTCTTGTAATTTGGCTTGCATGGCCGCCGCATTATTGGCGGCGTCTGGTTCTGGTGCCGGTGTTGCTGACATATCCTCTTTCACCGGCGATCCATCCCCTTCTTTGGGATCATAAAACAATCGCAAAACTTTTTTACTTTTATCTTCAACGATCAAAAGACTTCCATCTGGCATTTCACTGAGGCCGACGGGAGTTCCCACTTGCTGGGCTCCGTTGGCATCCCACCCATAAACGATGCTCAGAGGATTTCCCATCGGTAAACCTTTTTGATCACGGGCGAAGGTGACAATCCGGTGCCCTGCCGCCGCGTAACCATGAAAGCTCATGATGTAACGATTTTTATAAGAGGCCGGGAACATGTTTCCTTTGTATTTAAGCAAACTGAGGGGAGCTGCATGCGGAGGCAAAAGCAAATAGGGCGGTTGATAACCTGAGCAGTTCATATATTTCCACTCGGGATTGGGGCGATTGTTGTCAAAGCAATAGGGCCAACCGTAGTGCCCCGCTTTTTTAACAACATTGAATTCCTCATGAGGAAAATTATCATTGGTCAACTGGGCATTGAATTTATTGATGGCATCACGACCATTTTCGGCCTGCAATAAAAGTTGCAGATCTTCATCCCACAAAAGAGCCATGGAGTTACGCAGGCCCTTAGCAAAAACTTCGAAGTTGGGATCAAATTTCCCGTTGGGAAGTTGCTGGTAGGCTCGAATTTGTGCGACCCCTGCCGTTTTACTTTCCGCTTCGACACAAAATTTAGCATGGGCGCCCTGGAATCCCTGTTTCTGGCAATCATTGGTGGAAGCCCCCACATTGACGTAGATTTTTTTTATTTTTGCATCAAATGTAAAAGATTTCAGAGGATGCAATCCCTCATTAGGAAGGCCGTCAATCACGATTTCAACACTCGCAGCGACGTTGGCGGCCAAAGGGTCAAAGCGTCCGATCGATCCTGCGGCTCCGACATATATTTTGCCATCAGGCCCGCGGCTGACTAAATAAGGACGATCTAAAATTTTTATTTTTTGTTTATCGGCAAAATGGGCCGAATCTAAAAGGGTCTTCCGATCATAACTATGTCCGTTCCAGGTCAACAAGTAGATGCGACCTACACCAGCCTGCCAACTTGTCATTTCCGTCAAAACGATTTGATTTTGATTGAGCGCAAGGGCCGTTCTCGGCATCTCCAAACCTTCCCCGCTATCGACTAAGCCCAAACAAAATCCCGGCGCTGTTTTAAGCTCGACGCGCGGAAGGCCTCCGCAAGTTCCGTTGATTTTATACTGCGAAACAGCTGAAGGAAGGCGTTTTTCCGGATTCATGTAGCCGGGGACTTCTTCCTCCAAATTCCAGACTTTGAATTCTGACGGTGGTGCAGAGAGCGAAGTTTTGTAAGAAGTTGCGCAACCCATAAAAATAAAAAATGAACTTAAAATAAATATTTTCATGCTTTCAATTAGAGCTTGCTCGCTAAAAACGAGCAAGTGCTTTAGATCATATTTTTCAAAAAAATAGCATAGATCGTGACATTCCCAAATAACGACGCAAAGATCAGAATGCCACTACTCGTCAGGAGTTTTCTTGAAGACAAATCGCACGACCCTTGCCCCCGAACTCAAGTCTCTCGTTCACGAAGCCGTTGCTCTGCTTGGTGAAGTGATTCAAAAAAATGTCGGCGCGGTGGAGTTTCGCAGAATTGAACAAATCCGCCGACAGATGACATCTGTGCGCCACTCTTCACATCAGAAGGCCTATGTCAATCTGCGCGGTCTTTACGCTGTGCTGGCAGAGCTCACTCCTGCACAGCGCCGGCATGTGGCGACGGCCTACACCTTGATGTTAGAACTCATCAACGTCTGTGAAAATGTTTATCGAAGTTACCGCCTGCAAGAGCACAAACAAAATTCTGCAAAGACCGATCAGGTGGCCGCGATTGTTTATGTTTTGACGGCGCATCCAACCGAAGCCCGTGCTCCTCAAAATATTTATATTTTTCATCAAATTCAAGATCGGCTTCTCTTGCTACTTAAAAGCGGGCGCGAGAGGATATTTTCTTCTGAGGATCAGACCGCCTTACGACATCTATTTGAGGTGGCTTGGCGCATCTCCATCGTCCGTGAACGCATTCCGCAAGTGAAAGACGAGGCCGAGCATATTTACTCCATGCTTTTTCGCGCCGATATTTTTGCCACTCTGCTCGAGCTCTCGCAGGATGGCATGCCCTTTTATTTGCGCACCTGGGTCGGCGGCGATAAGGACGGCCATCCCGGAGTGAACGAAAAGACATTGCTGCAGAGCCTGACTCTTTCCAGAAATCATCTAGTGCGCCTCTGCCTGCTTGAGGCCAAGGAGCTTCAAAAAACCCTCGATCTTCTCTCGCACGCCACTTTCCTGCGCGGAATCCGCCAAATTGAAAAAAATTTTCGTCACTTAAAAATTCTCAAACATCGGGATGCTCAACGGATCATTCAGTTGCGGGAAAAAATTCGACGGCTCGCCCAAAGTTATGGTCAGAGCTTCGGCGCGATTCATCCCTCCTTGCTGCGTTTGCGCCAAGTTTTCCGCCTTTTTCCCGGCCTTGTCGTCCCGCTGGAGCTGCGGGAATCCTCTGATGTGCTGATGGCTCCGCCGACCCACAAAAAACTGGCTATCGAAAAAATGTTGAGGGTCGTCCACCGGCTGGCGGGTCAGGCGGAACCTCTCTGGTACGCCCGCGGTTTTATCATCAGTATGACAGAGTCTATTCAGCATATTCAGCAAGCCGCAAAATTTCAGAAGAAAGTTTTCGCGGGCATTCCACTTCCGATCATTCCTCTTTTTGAACAAGCGCAGGCTTTAGAAAACTCTTCGGGCATTGTGCAAGAGATGCTTCAAGATAAAGAAATTAAAAACGCTATCCAACGCAATTGGAATAACCAAGTCGAAATGATGGTCGGCTATTCAGACTCCTCGAAAGAATCCGGCGCGCTTTTCAGTCGGTTGACGATATCTAAGGCCCTGCCTCTCCTTGAAAAGGTCTGTGAAAAAGGCCACGTCCTTCCTGTTTTCTTTCACGGTTCGGGCGGAAGTGTCGATCGCGGCGGCGGCTCCGTGGAGGATCAAACGGCTTGGTGGCCGCGCTCGGCTTTGCGCTACTACAAGGTCACAGTTCAAGGTGAGATGGTCGAGAGATCCTTTGCCACCCCGGAAATCACCCGCGGGCAAATTCAACACATTTCAGACAGCCTTGCCCGCGGTTTAAAAAATCTAAAAAACAAACCCCCTTCAAAGGCCCTGGATCGTTTTGCCAGAATGACGGCGCAAATTTACCACGAACAAATCACCTCTGAAAGTTTTTTGGAAATGGTCGAAAAGGCCACGCCGTATTCCTATTTGCATTATCTCAAAATAGGTTCACGTCCGGTTAAACGAGGCGGCCAATTGACCGTGGCTGGTCTGCGCGCTATCCCGTGGATTCTCTGCTGGACGCAAACACGTGTCCTCTTTCCCACCTGGTGGGGTCTTGGGTCAGCTTGGTTGCAAATGTCAGCGACCGAGCGGGCACATATTCAAAAGGATTTTCGGGAACTTCCCGTTTTTCAATCCTATATCAAAGCGCTTGGCTTCACTCTCGCAAAAATAGAACTCCCGATCTTCAGAATTTATTTGGAACAGAGCTCTCTCACGCCGGCAAGAGCACAGGAAGTTTACAACCAGTTTGATGAAGAAATGAAGAGAGTGCAGAAATTTTTCCGTGAACTCACTCACGATAAGGGACTAACGTGGGAAAAACCATGGCTTGGTGAAAGCATCACCCTCCGGTCGCCCATGATTCATCCCCTCAATTTACTGCAGATCCTCGCCGAAAAAGAAAAAGATATTCAATTACTCAGGATCACTGCAACAGGAATATCCAGCGGCATGCTCACCACAGGATAGTTATTTCAGTGCATTTCTTCAACGGAAGGATGCTTGATGGAATTCACATGATGGGCGTCTGAACCAATCATCACCCCTTTGCGATCGATAGAGACCCCGTCGATATCATAATTCCCTCTTTCATCGGGAACGCTTCGCGCATGTTCAGGGTGGGGCTGAGGAGTGGGACCATAGAGATGGGATTGCGGACGGCGATTTCTCAGACTGCGCAAGAAAAGGACTCCCGCACTCACGCCGGCCAGCAAGAAAATGACTTTTGAAAACTTCATAGAAACTCCTTTGATCCTTATCAGATGATCTTCAATCTTCGTGATGACTTAAATCACAACTATCGCTAGTTGTGAGCAAGCTATCGAATAAGGCTTGCAATTCCTCTGCCGTTCCTCACACCCTGCCTTATGACAGGTCTTGAATTTCTTTTACCCAAACTGCCCCAAGAACGGGGCAGTTTTTTGATTTTATTTAGAAAAAGAGCTTCTTTATGAAAAAGGTTTCACTTTTTTCTGGCGAGTTTTTTGCTGCTTTGAATTTGACTCAGCGGGGCCGGCTTATTTAACTTTTTGACCGCGGGCTTAAAAAAAGGACGTGTTATGAAAAGAAATCAAAAAAAAATCCGTTATGCCGTCGTTGGTTTGGGTCACATAGCCCAAGTCGCGGTTCTGCCTGGCTTTCGCGGCGCTCAAAATTCAGAACTTGTCGCTTTGGTTTCAGGGGACTCAACGAAGCTGAAGGTTCTCGGAAAAAAGTACCATGTCAAAAACCTCTATGCTTACGACGAATACGAAAAATGTCTCTCCAGCGGGCTGATTGATGCTGTTTACATTGCGTTGCCAAACAACCTCCATAAACACTACGCCCAGTTGGCAGCAGAGCATGGAATTCATATCCTCGTTGAAAAACCCATGGCCATGGATGAACGCGAATGCATTTCTATGATGCGCACAGCCCATCAAAACCAGGTCAAGTTTATGGTCGCCTACCGCCTGCATTTTGATCCGGCTAATTTGTATTGCATTGATCTCATCAGCTCTGGAGAAATTGGCGAACCCCGTATTTTTAATTCCACCTTCACTCAGCAAGTAAAAGACATCGATAATATTCGCTTGAAAAAGGCGGCGGGAGGAGGCCCTCTCGGCGACATAGGAATTTACTGCATCAATGCTGCAAGATATCTCTTTCAGGACGAACCTGTCGAAGCTTTCGCCACGGAAATCAAAGGCGATGATCCGCGATTCCGAGAAGTGGGTGAAATGTTTGCTGTGACTTTGCGATTTCCAAAAAATAGAGTTGCTCAATTCACGGCAAGCTTCGGCGCGGCCACGACCGGGAGCTACGATATCATTGGCACCATGGGCAGTCTCCGTTTAGAAAATGCCTATAGCTACACCGAGAAAATGGATCTTCTTTTACGCACCCAAGATGAACCCGAAAGAAAGAAAACATTTAAAAAACACGATCAGTTTGCCGCTGAATTGCATTATTTTTCCGATTGCGTCCTCAACAACAAAGAACCCGAGCCCTCGGCCGAAGAAGGCCTTTTGGATGTCAAAATCATTTCGGCTTTGCTTGAGTCCGCGCGCATGGAAAAACCCGTTAAATTGGATTATTTCCGAAAAATTCACCGGCCCAGCCTGGATCAGGAGTATCACAAAGCTCCTCATAGAGAACCGCAAACAATTCATGTTAAAAGCCCGGCCGGAGATCAGTAAATAGGGATCATAAAAATTCATTAAAGCTATCGGTTAACGGCTGAATTTCCAAGGTCCATCAACGACTAGGATAATTCGACCGTGCGAGAGGAACTGAAGGACTTTCTTTGAATGTATTCGGTCATTAAGTTGATCAACTCATTTCGTTTCGCTGGTTTCATGATGACCTCATCGCAGCCTGAGGCAAAACACCGACTGACATCTTCTTTCATCACGTGGGCGGTCAAGGCGAGGATAGGCCCGCTAAAATTTTGCTCACGAATACGTTGAGTAGCCTCATAACCATCCATATCGGGCATTTGAATATCCATCAAAATGAGATCGGGATGCTCCGAGGCCGCAAGCTTAACCGCCTCAGAACCGCTGGAAGCCAGCAGAACTTGAGCCCCCGTGTTTTTCAGATAGCGCGCGATTAATATGCGGTTATCTGAGACATCATCGACGACTAAAATAATTCGATCTTTCAAACTTCCCGTAACGATCTCAACCAAAGGCTTGAGATCCTGTGCGCGCCCATCTGAAATAAGTTGCGTTTTTAAGACCAACTGAAAAAAAGAACCTACACCCACTTCACTGTGGATGAGACGCAAGTTTCCCTGCATTGACTGCGCGAGCTGCTGAGCAATGACTAAGCCCAATCCAGACCCGCCAAAACGACGACGATTCGAATCATCGGCCTGGGAAAAAGGTTTGAATATTTTTTGAGTTTCGGCAAGGGTCATGCCGACGCCCGTATCCCGCACTTCAAAAACCAAGTGACAAGCCCCTTCTTCCGCATTTTTAAGAGGCTCCACCCGTACTTGCACTGTGACCGCTCCCCGCTCGGTAAACTTGATCGCATTGCCAACGACATTCAATAAAACCTGCTTGATACGCATGGGATCTGAAAAAATTCTCACTTGATCATCAAAGGCCCTGTCGACCCGCAGGTGAATGCCCTTCTGAGTCGCCCGCAGACCCAATGAAGATTCGATATCGTTGAGGACATTCTCGAGATAAAATTCGGATTCGTTCAGCTTAATTTGGTGAGCTTCAATCCGCGAAAGATCTAAAATATCATCGATCAAATGCAGCAGTAGATCCGCATTCCTGCGAATTGCCCCGACGCATTCTTCACGTTCTTTTTCATCTAAACTGTTCTGCGAAAGGACTTCCGAAAAACCCAACACCGAGCTGAGAGGCGTTCTGATTTCGTGGGACATATTCGCCAAAAACTGCGACTTCGCGGTACTAGCTTCCTCGGCCTTACGTCGTAACTCCTTCACCTTTTCCATTTGCTCGCAGAGCAGGGCATTCTGCTGGTCAATTTTAATGAAGGTCCGAACTTTACTGCGAACAATATAGGGGTCCAGCGGCTTAAACAGCAGATCAACTGCTCCACTCTCGTAGCCCTCGAACAGGATATCTCGGGTTTCCTGCTGGGCCGTCACAAAAATCACCGGCAAATGGCGACTGCGGTTCACGCCGCGAATAAGGCGGGCTAGCTCAAAGCCATTTGTCACCGGCATCTGTACATCCAGCAGCGCCAAGGCAAATTCATGCTCGACAATATGATTGAGGGCGTCTTCGGCGTTGTAAGCTGAATAAATTTGCACATTCTCGTCAGCTAAAAGCTCTGAAAGCACCAAGACATTCTCTCTGATGTCGTCGACGATCAGAACCTTGGATTTCTCCACGCGAATCTCCTTTTCGTCCACACTAAACAATTAATAGTGAGTACAAAAAAATGATTTGTCACTGATTTTAGTTTGATCCTAGGAAGGATTCCTAATCCTCAATGGGGCACAACCAACCAAAAGAATCGGGACTCTGGCCCAATTGCAAAGAGGTTAATTTATTGTAAAGTTCGGTCGCCAGCGGCCCCACTTTATTATGATTGATTGAGATCTTCCAATTTTTTGACGCAAGTTCACCGACCGGACTGATCACGGCCGCCGTCCCTGAGCCAAAAACTTCACGCAATCGACCTTGAGCCGCGGCCTCACGGATTTCGCTTAATTTTATCTTTCTCTCTTGAATGGGCTTGTTCCATGATTTGAGAATTTGAATAATAGAATCCCGGACTCCCCCGCCTAAGATTGTCCCATCCAGGGAAGGTGTCACAATCTCTTCATCAAAAACAAAAAAGACATTCATGGTCCCGACTTCTTCCACGTACTCACGAGTGGTATCGAGCCATAACACCTGCGAGTAAGCCGAACGCTTCGCCTCCTGCGCCGCTTTGAGACTGGCCGCATAATTCGCAGCAGCCTTGGTGGCCCCAAGGCCTCCAGGCGCGGCCCGAATATACTCCTCTTCCACCCAAATTTTAACGGTTTGGTCGTCGTCTCCATAGTAGGAGCTCACCGGAGAAAGAATCACAAAAAATAAATAATCATCGGCAGGACGCACCCCTAAAAAGCCTTCCGTGCCAATCAAAGTGGGTCGAATATACAAAGAACTCCCAGGAATTTTCGGAATCCAGTCACGATCAATTTTGACGAGCTCACGAATACCTTGAATAAAAAGATCCTTGGGAGGGCATTGCATGCAAAGGCGCTCGGCCCCGGCCTTCATCCTCTGCCAGTTGAATTCAGGGCGAAATAAAACACAGCGACCATCCTCTTGCCGAAAGGCCTTCATCCCCTCAAAAAGAGCTTGGCCATAGTGCAAGACACTCGCCGCTGGATCCAGAGGAAGAGGTTGATAGGGCGTAATCTGGGGATCCTGCCAACCCGTTTTTGAGTTGTACTTCAACGTAAACATATGGTCAGAAAAGAAACGACCAAAACCCAACTGTTGATCAAAAGGTTTAACCTTTGGAGTTTGCGTGAGCGTAACAGGAATAGTGTATTTTTTCATGGCTCCAATAAAGCACTGTCAGCCCCAAAAAACGAGTAAAAATACGTTCAATTCGCAGCATCGTGACAAATTACTTGATGAGCTTCACTAACATTTGATTCATCTGTTTCATTTCCTCTGGACTCAGGCGATTCCAGAAATTCTCAGTCAAAGTTTGCCATTGCGGAAAGATTTCATTCAACACATCATGCCCCTTAGCCGTCAGCTTGATGGCAAAGGCGCGCCCATCCTTCGGGTGAACCGATCGGGCAATCCATTCATTTTTTTCAAGATTGCTAATGAGGCCCGAAATGGTGGCCTGGGTAACGCCCACTTCGTGGGCAAGTTCCGAGGGCATCAGGCCTTCCGGAGCCCCACGAAGAACAAAGAGCAACATATAACGACCCGAAGACAGGCCATATTTTCCCAAAATCTCATCGACATGGATTTCATTTTCCGTCGCGGCCTTCATAAAAAGCAAATTAGTGTAAACAATAGATCCACTGGCAACAGGGCTGAGCTCATTGACCGTCGCGTGGACTTCCTCTTCAGAAGGCATCGTTTGTATAAATAATTTTCCCATAAAACCGACTTTCCTTTTATTTATTTTTTTCTATAATCATTATTTCTACGTCCACAGAACTTGCGCCTGGGTGTAATCCTCAGGCGTATCGATGTCTCGCCGAGACCGCGAGGTCGCAAAATCAACCCAGCGGATGCGTTCAGGGTATTTCTGGAATAAAAACTGAGCTCCCTTTTCCAAACCTTGATCACGCGCAAGAATCTCTTCGCGGTAAAAATCATCTATGATCACCGGATTTCCCCGCTCTCTCGCAAAACGAGGGACGATGAGGCTTTGCGCCGGAGAGGCTTGAAAAACCTTTTCCATTTCGGCAACGACATGGGCTTCGAGAAAAGGTTGATCTGCTAAAAGAATCATGTAGGCATCAGTCGTTCCTGCCGGAAAAAAAGAAATCCCGACTTGAAGAGAGGTCAGAAGGCCCTCGGCATAGCGAGGATTATTTACGCAAGGCCGCCCCGAAAACTGCACTTCACCACGGACCTTCTCAGACTCATGACCAGTCACGATCACGCTCGAGCGCCGCGGTCGCAAAAAAGCCGCCGCATGCTGCACCAGACTTCTTTCACCCAAGGGAAGAAGAAGTTTGTTCGCAGGCCCCATCCTTTTGGACTCTCCTCCGGCTAGTAAGATAAAGGCTATTTTTTTTTCTGCTTTCATGGATCTTAAACGTCCCGAACTTCCATCAGAGTCTGTCCTTGAAGCCATTCGCTCTCTTGATCCGCGTAATGTTCTTTTTTCCATATGGGCGCCTTCTTTTTGAGCTGCTCAATCAAAAAACGTGAGGCCTGATAGGCCTGTTCGCGATGCCTTGACGATACGACGATCACGACGCTGAGTTCGCCAATTTCAAGACGTCCCGTACGGTGCCAGAGCTGGATACCGAGGTCCGCTCCCCATTGCATTTGCGCCTCTTCACTTATTTGTCGAAACACTTTCAAGACCAAGGGAGCAAAGGCATCGTAACTGACAGCTACTACGGGCTTACCCTCATTGTGATTCCGAACCGCGCCGGTAAAAATAACCTGCGCTCCGTGGGTCGGGTCTGTTTCCTTGAGAATGTCCTGTAGAAAAATTCTCAGATCGGTCAGCTGAACATCTATCATAATTCTTTTGTCTCTCCCTCTTCTGCATTCGCCAGAGGATGAACCCAGTGACCTGATTTCCCACCCTCTTTCAAATTCAAGCGAATATCGGAAATCCGCAAGTCAGGATTCACCGCCTTCGAAAGATCATAAATTGTCAGGAGAGCGCCATTGATGCCGACCAGCGCCTCCATCTCAACACCGGTCGAAGCCGTCGCTCGCGCTTCACAGTAAACGGTCACCGTCATTTGCTTCTCATCCAATCTGAACTCAAATCGCACAGATGTCAGAGGCAAAGGATGGCACAGCGGAAGCAGGTCGGCGGTTTTCTTGGCCGCTTGAATGCCCGCCACTTCGGCCATGGCTAAGACATGGCCCTTCGGATTTTTATGATCACGGAGCGCCACAAAAGCCTCGGTTGAAAGATGAATCACTCCCTGAGCCACCGCGCGACGCAAAGTTGCGGGTTTATGCCCCACATCGATCATCCGAAACGAGGAGTTAGCCCCCCATGGCTGAGAAGCTGTGATTGTTTCCATATTTTCCCTCAGGTAAATAATGTGAAATTTCTTTTTTTGTTAAGAGCTGACGAAGGCGTTCCTTCAGTTCTTCCTTTTGTGCCGATGTTCTTAAAAGATCACGGAGAGGATAGTTGCCTTCGCCAAACAGACAGAGTCTTAGATCACCCCGGCTGGTCACGCGCAAGCGATTACAACTCGAGCAAAAATTCTTGGCGTAAGGCGCAATGATGCCCATACGGCCACGATAAAGCGGATGCACAAATTCTTCAGCGGGGCCATCGACTTCTCCTCGAGCTTTTAAATTCCATCCATTGCTATAAAGGTGATCACGCACAACAGCTGCAGAAACGTGACGTCGCTCAAAAAGTTCTTTGTTGTCGCCCGTTTGCATGAGCTCAATAAAGCGAACCACAATCGGCTTTTTTTCGATCCACGTCAAAAATTGATCAAGATCAGAGGCATTCCAATCTTTCATCAAGACCGCGTTGACCTTAATGAGAGGAAAACCCGCATCCAAAGCCGCCTCGATCCCCCCTAAAATTTTCGGCAAAAGACGAGACCCCGTCATTTCAAAAAACTTTTGCTGATCGAAAGTGTCCAAACTGACATTGATCGAAGTGAACCCTGCGGCTAGAAGATTTGGCGCCAGCTCCTGCAAACGAAAACCATTCGTGGAGAGAGCGATTTGCTCGATCCCCGAAAGATCTTTCAACTCACGAGCAATCTGTAGGAGATCCGACCGCAGAGTGGGCTCTCCACCGGTCAGGCGAATTTTTTTTGTTCCCATCTCGGCAAAAGCAGCACCCAAATTTTTTATTTCTTCGAAATTTAAAAAAGACTCTTCACCCGGTTTTTTAGCGTAGCCATTGGGAAGGCAGTAAACACAACGAAAATTACAAGCTTCTGTGAGAGAAAGCCGCAGATAGGAAAATCGTCTGCCGAAGGAATCTTGTAAAACACCCGCCATCAAACAAAACTATCGCATTTACTTTCTAAGTCAACATTGATATCTTTCGACCATGAAGCTGACCCCGTCGGAAGAAGAACGCTACTCTAGACACTTTTCACTCCCTGGTGTGGGCTACGAAGGTCAGCAAAAGCTTAAAGCCGCCCGCGTGCTCGTGATCGGCGCTGGTGGGCTTGGCAGTCCTCTGTCCCTTTATTTGGCCGCAGCGGGTATCGGGCATCTCACCGTGATGGACCCTGACCACGTCAGTCTTTCGAATTTGCAAAGGCAAATTCTCTTTCGCCAAGACCAAATTTCTTTGCCAAAGGCCACTCTTGCGGCGGAGCAATTACGGGCCCTCAACTCTGACATTCACGTCGAAGGCGTGAACGAAAAATTGACATCGAGCAATGCGCAGAAATGGGTATCGTCCCATGATCTCGTGGTGGATGGGAGCGATAATTTTAACACACGCTATTTGGTGAACGACGCTTGCTTTTTTGCGGCCAAGCCCTTGGTCTTTGGCGCTCTGGCGCGTTTTGATGCCCAGGTCTCCGTGCTCCATTTCAAGCAAGGTCCTTGCTACCGATGCCTCTACCCCGAGCCTCCTCCCGTCGAAGCCACAATGAATTGCAGTGAGGCCGGCGTGCTCGGCGTGCTGCCGGGAACGGTGGGAACATTGATGGCCACCGAGGTCTTGAAAATTATTTTGGGAATAGGCGAGACCCTTTCTGGAAAACTTCTTCAATACGATGCTCTGGCGGCAAATTTTTTTTCCGTCGCCCTTCCGAAAAATAAAAAGTGCGCCCTCTGCGGTGCTGATCCTCGCATTCTAAATCTACCAACAGAGCAGGAGACTCGCGAGCGGGGCCTGAGTTGGGAAGAATTTGAAAAGGCCATAGAAAAAAAAGAGACCTTGATTTTAGATGTGCGCACGACCTCTGAATTTGCAGCCCTCTCGTTAAAAAAATCGAAAAATATCCCCCTTGCCGAACTGGATTCCTATTTGCACCAGCAAGAAAAAAAATCACTCGAGCAGGCCTGGATCGTCGTCTGCCAATCGGGAAGGCGCAGTGCCCGGGCCGTAGAAATCTTACAACAGCATGGAATTCAAAACGCACAACATGTGCTCGGGGGGCTCAGTGGGCGAACAACCGATCACCTTATATCCCGAAGCTCTTGAAATTCTGCGAGCAAAAGCAATGGCTTCGGCTCTCCATGAAAAAGAGGAGATCGATTTGGCCCATGCCTTAGGCCGCGTCCTCGCTGCAGACTTAGTCAGTCCCGAGGTCCTTCCCAACTTTGACAACTCGGCCATGGATGGATATGCGGTGATTTCGAAGCAGACAGAGTGCGCCTCTCCCCAAGACCCTCTACGCTTGCGTATCCTAGGGCAGTTGGCTGCGGGAGATTCGCCGCTGATCCCTCACGAACAGAAAAATCAAAAACCCGGCGCTTGGGAAATCATGACCGGCGCCCCTTTCCCAGAGGATTTTGACGCCTGCGTGCGCTTAGAGGATGTGAAAATCTTTGCGGAAACGCGGGAGATTGAAATCACTCATCCCGTCAGGGCCGCGCAAAATCGCCGCCAGCGAGGCGAAGACTTTCGCGAAGGCGCCCCGCTTTTACTCCAAGGCCGGCGCCTGCGCGCGGAAGATATTTTATGCTTAGCCTCGCTGGGTTTAACAACAATTCCAGTTCTGCGAAAATTACGGGTGGGTCTTATTTCAACGGGAAAAGAACTGATTCCTCTGCAGAAAACGCCAGCTCCTGGTCAGGTGCGCAACTCCAGTGCTCCGTATGTGTGCGCTTATTTGAAAAATTTTGGCATTGACGTGGTTCATCTGGGGACCATTCCTGATCAACCCGAAATTTTTCAAAATCTTTTGCAGAATCTTCCTGAAGAATTCGATTTGATTCTCACCACCGGAGCTATTTCCATGGGGAAATACGATTTTGTTGGGCCCATTTTAGAAAAATTGGACACCACGTTTTACTTTAGAAAAGTAGCCATGCGGCCTGGTAAGCCGATTCTTTTCGGCAAACTGCGAAAGGGAAGTTTCTTTATAGGCCTTCCCGGAAACCCTATTTCTGGCGCGGTTGGCCTGCGCTTCTTCGTCATCCCCTTTCTCCAAGCTTTGCAGAGCCAAGCTCAAGAACAACCCTTGCGTCTTCGTCTAGATCAAGACCTATGGAAGCCCCCAGGCACAACCTGCTTTTTCAAAGGACACTTGCGTTGGACAGAAGAAGGAAGCTATATTCAGCTCAGCCTCGAGCAAAGACCTTCGATGATGCATCCCTTGCTGGAGTCTTCGTACTGGGTGAGCATCCCTGCCTCAGCGGAAGAAGTTGTCCCCGCCCGCTCCTGGGTCGACGCCTTCCCCTTTTTGAGTTTTTAAGGAGTTTGAAGCATGACAAACACAGTTGAAATGACCGTTAAACTTTTTGGAGCTTTTCGCGATGTGGTTCCGGCCGGGCAAATTCATCTCAACACCGCGTTGCCCGTCTCAACGAAAGAACTTAAAATACAGCTCGCTCAAAGTTTTCGCGCAAACCCAAGGACGAACCTTGATCTTCAAGCGCTTTTAACAAAATCCGTTTTAGCGACCGAGACCCGCGTTCTCGCCGCAGAAGATCTCATCGAAGTCCCGGAGACATTAGCCCTTTTACCCCCGGTCTGCGGGGGCTGATTTTGAGTCGAGAACTATTTAAAAAGATCGGCTGTCTTGTGGATGGTCTGAAAGATTCCCCACGCTAAAGGAATTCCGACCCAGAGCCAAGCGATGAGGATTACGCCGAAAGAACTTTTTTTGACGTTTTGATTTTCCATGTCATACTCCTTGTCTGTTAGTTAGACACTCAGCTCGGGTGAATAAAATTTTGCGTCTACAGGCTTAACTAAAAAGTTAGAAATAAACCCGACGACTAAAAGACCCGCCATTAAGTACATGGTGAATTCGTAAGAATCCGCCGGCGCGACACCGCTTGCAATCTGATATTCACGAATGTAATTGACCAAGGCAGGACCGGCCACACCGGCCGCGGACCAGGCCGTTAACAGACGACCGTGAATGGCACTGACTTGAGCCTTACCGAAAATATCACTCAAGTAGGCGGGGATCGTTGCGAATCCCGCGCCGTACATGCTGAGAATAATTCCATAGGTGAGCACAAAGATAAACATGCTCCCCATATGACCTGCCGTCGGGACGAAAGCGTAAAGAACCGCACCTAGGGCAAAGTAAATCATATAGGTCGGGCGACGACCGATATAGTCCGAAGCCGAAGACCAAAAAAATCGGCCCGCCATATTGAAAATACTCAGCAGTCCTACGAAACCCGCGGCCGCGGCAGGCGTGATCCGTCCTTTAAACATTTCCTGACTCATGGCTGAAGCCTGCCCAAGGACACCAATCCCTGCGGTCACGTTCAAAAACAAAACCAGCCACAGAAAATAAAATTGCGGCGTTTTAATCGCATTCGTCGCGCTCACATTATTCTTCGTGATCATTTTATCTTTTTGAGCAGAAGGCACGTAGCCTTCCGGAGCCCAACCCTTCGGAGGTGTACGAATCGTTAGGACTCCCCACATCATGAAAATAAAATAAATAACTCCCATACAGGCAAAGGCTTCTGCAACGCCCATCGAGGTCGTCGTTTTAAAATGATCCATCAGAGCCACCCCGAGAGGAGAGCCTATCATCGCGCCTCCACCGAACCCCATGATCGCGAGACCCGTGGCCATACCGGGACGGTCCGGGAACCAAGTGATTAATGTCTTTACGGGTGCAACGTAGCCTAATCCTAAACCGATCCCGCCAATTACACCATAGCCAAGATAAACAAGAAACAAATTATGAATTGAAATACCAAACGAAGAGACCAAAAATCCCAATGAGAAAAAGCAAGCAGATGCCAGCATTGCTTTGCGTGGTCCGGCTCTTTCCACCCAGGTTCCCCCGAAGGCAGCCGCGAGCCCCAAGAAAACTATCGCTAAGCTAAAAATCCAACCTAAGGTGCTCAACTTCCAATCTTCCGGAGCGGACTGCTGAATGCCAATCAGTTTCGTCATGGGCAAGTTGAAAACACTAAAACCATAGGCTTGACCGATGGCCAAATGAATCGAAAGTGCGGCCGGTGGAACCAGCCAACGGTTGAAGCCTGGCTTCGCCACCGTGCTCTCCCGATTTAAGAACATTGCTAGACTCACAATTCCCCCTCTGATGTCGTATTTAGTTCCGCTTCTGTTAAGCTGCATTCCCGATTTTTCCTCTGGGTCTCTGCTTTCCGAAAGCTTGACATGAGAGGCTCATCACTTACGATAAGGTTTGGTACAGATGCGGTCAAACGATTAAAAGTTTTGCAAACTTTTGCGGATCAAGCGAGGAACTTCGTGGTAAATGACAGTCCGGCAAATGACAGCTCAATAAGCGACGGCTCAACAATCAACGAAGCGCTTCTGCAAAAAATAGCCATCAGAAAAAATGGAACTTCTGCAGTCTCCGTCGTTAAAGTAGATTCTTCCTTACGCTTTGAATTTGCAGATGTCTTGGCGGTTGAAGAGCCTCTCGAGATTCGTTTATCCTACGAAGCAAATCAAATCCTTCAGCAGAAAAGCATTTCCATTACAATGCGGACACCTGGACATGATTTTGAACTCGCTGCAGGCTTTCTGTTTACAGAAGGCCTGATTCAATTCAAGAGTGACGTGACCGCCATCACATACTGCGGCCCCGCCCTTTCCCATTTGGGCCACAGCAATACGGTCAAAGTGGAATTGGCCCCCGGCCGCGTTCTCGATCTGAAATCTCTTGAACGCCATTTCTATACGAGCTCAAGCTGCGGGGTCTGCGGAAAATCTTCGATTGAAGCGCTGAAGACAAAAAATTTATTTAGCCAGGTGCGGGACTCCTCTGGTCCCTCTCTTTCAAGCAAAATGATTTTGTCCCTGCCTGAAAAATTACGGGCGGCTCAAACGATTTTTGACCAAACAGGAGGGCTTCATGCCTCGGCCCTCTTTTCTGCCAAAGGCGAATTGATCGCTTTGCGCGAAGATGTCGGCCGCCACAATGCCCTTGATAAACTCATCGGTGCCGCCTTTCTGCAGGATCAAATCCCGCTCAGGGAATCGGCCTTGCTTTTAAGTGGCCGCATCAGTTACGAGCTGGTTCAGAAGGCCTCCATGGCCGGAATCAGATTGATCGCGGCGGTGGGGGCCCCTTCTAGCCTCGCGCTGGAACTCGCGCAGGAAATGAACATGACCTTGATTGGTTTTATTCGCGGACAGAAATTCAATATCTACACTGGTGAATGGAGAGTTCTATGAAATTACGCATCTACAAGCAAAGCCTTCGCTTCCGTCTGACCCCTGAGGATCTGGACGAGCTCAAGGCAAAAAAGCACTTAGGTGAAAAACTCGCTCTTTCGCCCAGTACGGATTGGTCCTATCAACTGCAGCTGTCAAAGGATCCCCTTCCGCATATCCATTCGAAGAACGCCCATCTGCAGGTCGAATTGCCTGAACAGGTTCTCACTCAGTGGATGGAAAGCACCGAACTTTCTTGGGCCTACCAACAAGAAAAGCCCGTTCTGAAAATCACCGTTGAAAAAGACGTCAAGCCCCATCGTCATTCGTAGTTGAAAGGGTTCAACCATGGAAAAAAAACCAATGAAGAGACCAGAATCCACGACACTTGAAGATCAAAGGCCCCTCGTCGGTCCTCCAAAAAAAATTGCGGGGGGAATTCCCGCGATTATTTCAAGTATGAAGCACGCAATAGGTGAAGCCGGCATGATTCGCGGCACACGAGAACTGCTCCATCTGAATCAAATGAAAGGTTTTGACTGTCCTGGCTGCGCTTGGCCCGATCCTGACGATCATCGCGCCATAACCGAATTTTGCGAAAATGGAGCTAAGGCTATCGCCGAAGAGGCTACGACGAATCGGGTCACTCCTGAATTTTTTGCGCAGCACTCGGTCGCGCAACTCGCCGAACTTTCCGATTACGAAATTGGTAAATCAGGCCGCCTCACCCATCCCATGCTTTTAAAGGAAAATGGCACCCACTATACCCCCGTCAGCTGGGATGAAGCCTTTTCCGTGATCGCGGATGAGCTCAATGCGCTCAGTTCAGCGGATGAGGCTGTTTTTTATACTTCCGGAAGAACTAGTAATGAAGCAGCCTTTCTTTATCAGCTTTTTGCGAAACTTTACGGCACCAACAATCTTCCGGACTGCTCGAATATGTGTCACGAATCGAGTGGCGTGGCTCTCACGGAAAGCATCGGCATCGGAAAAGGCAGCGTCACGTTGAAGGACTTTCATCATGCCGATTGCATTTTGATCATCGGACAAAATCCCGGGACCAATCACCCTCGCATGTTAACGACCTTGGCTGAAGCCTCCGAAAAAGGCGCTAAGATCATCAGCATCAATCCCCTTTTTGAAACCGGCGTTAAGAATTTTATCCATCCTCAACATTTTTGGCGGTGGATGAGCGGCGGAACTCCGATTGCGACAATGCATCTCCCTATTCGCGTGAATGGAGATATTGCGGCCCTCAAGGGCATCATGAAAGAGATGTTGGACGCCGATGCTCAAAATCCAGGATCGGTGATCAAACACGATTTCATTGCGCAGAACACCACTGGCTATGAGGAGCTTGTAACAAATCTCCAACAAACATCTTGGTCGGTCCTTCTTGAGCAGTCTGGCATCACACGCGAAAACATCAAAGCGGCGGCCGACGTGATCATGGCTTCTAAAAATATGATCGCCTGCTGGGCCATGGGCATCACGCAACAAACCGAAGGCGTTCACTGCATTCAAGAGATCGTCAATCTCCTCCTGCTTGGAGGGCATTTTGGTCGGCCCGGAGCAGGCGCCTGCCCCGTGCGCGGGCATAGCAATGTGCAGGGCGATCGGACCGTGGGAATCTACGAAAAACCTTCCAAGGTTTTTTTAGATTCAATCCAGAAAGAGTTTAAGTTTGATCCCCCTCGTGAACACGGCTGGGATGTCGTCGAAGCGATCAAGGCCATGCACCGCGGGGACGCAAAAGTTTTCGTCGCCATGGGAGGAAATTTTTTATCGGCCACTCCCGATACCGATTTTGTTGCAGACGCCCTCCGCAAGACCAACCTCACCGTGCAGATTTCAACGAAACTCAACCGCTCTCATTTGATTCACGGAAAGCGCGCGATCATTTTGCCCTGCTTAGGGCGAACGGAATTAGACTTGCAAAAAGGCAAAGATCAATTTGTCACCGTCGAAGACTCCATGAGCGTCGTGCATATGTCCCATGGGAATTTAAAACCGGCCTCCGAAGAATTACGCAGTGAGCCCGCCATCGTGGCGGGTCTCGCCCTCGCGACCTTCCGCCAACAACCCGAGAAAAAAGACAAGGTCGACTGGGCAGGACTCATTGCTGATTATGATCGGATCCGAACCCATATTGAAAATGTCATTCCTGGTTTTCGCAAATACAATGAACGCGTGCGCGAGCCTGGCGGATTCTACCTGCCCCATCCCGTTCGCGACTCCTTAGTTTTTCATACCAAAACTGAAAGGGGACGTTTTATCACCTATCCCTTACGTGAAGTTCAACTGCCGGAAAAGGCCCTGATGCTGATGACTCTCCGAAGTCATGACCAATTCAATACGACAATTTATGGTTTGCATGATCGCTACCGCGGCATTAGCAATGGGCGCCGGGTGATTTTCATGAACGAGGCGGACATTCGAGAGCGCCAACTGCAAGAGGGGCAATGGGTGGATATCACCAGTCATTTTGAGGACGAAAAAAGATTGGCTGAAAAATTTATGATCGTGACCTACGAAATCCCTTCGCGGTGCGCGGCCGCTTACTTTCCGGAAGCCAACGTTCTCGTTCCCATTCGGAGCGTCGTTGGAAAAAGCAATACCCCCACTTACAAATCCATCGTTGTCACCGTGGCACCAACGGCGGTCCCCTAAGTGTTGTGGGGACTTGTTCTAGCTGGGGGCGAAAGCTCCCGGATGAAAACCGATAAGGGCTCGCTGCGGGTGCAAGGCCAGAGCCTGCGAATTCGAACCGCAAACCTTCTTCAGGATTTCACAGAGGAGGTTTTTCTTTCTTTGCAAACGACCGAAGCAGGATCCGCGCGGCAGGAAGGCTGGTCCCAAAGCCATTTCCTTTTTGATCAGCCGCCTTCCCTCGGACCGGCCTCAGCCCTGCTGGCGGCCTCGAAAAAAAACCCCTTCGCTTCCTGGCTCACAATGGCCTGCGACTTTCCTCTGGCAGAGAAAGGAGCCGTCGCTCAACTCAAGGATTGCTTTCTTTCTCACCCCTCGACAACCGCGGCGGTGACCTGCTTTCAAAATGCAGAGGCTTTTCCTGAACCCCTATTCGCTATTTGGAACTCTCAGGCCCTAGAGCTTTTAGCACTTCACGTGGCAAGGGGGAAAACCGGCCCCCTCTTCACTTTGCAACAGTGCGAAGTTCACTTGGTGCAGCCTGAAAAAAGCGAATGGCTCATGAATGCGAATACGCCGGAACAGTGGCGACAAATTGTAAAGGGGAGCTGCAGAAAGGAATAACCCTTGCGCCTAAAACCTCCGCTTCTTCTAGAGAGTGAGTGATCAAGAGGGTAGGAATTTGAAAAGTATCGATCCACTTTTTTAAATCTTGAATGAGAATCTCTTTACTTTGATGATCGAGGCCAGAAAGCGGCTCATCTAAAATAAGAATTTTCGGTTCCCGCGCAAGCACCTGAGCCAAAGCCACCCGGCGCTTCTCTCCTCCCGACAAAGTCGCAGGCCTTCTTTTTTCTCGCCTCTCTAAGCCCACCATTTTCAATAATTCGGTCACGCGTTGCCGCCGCTCTGCTCGAGATAAATGTCTTAAGCTATAGCCTACATTCTCCTCGACATTGAGATGCGGAAAAAGAAGATCGCCTTGGGCCAAAAAGCCCACCCGCCGCTCCTGAGGGGAAAGACTTATGTTTCGTTCAGAGCAAAACCAAATGTGATCCTGCATTTGCAAAAAACCTTCCGCCGTTGGCAGAAGACCGGCAAGCCAACGCGCGAAACTGGTTTTCCCAGATCCTGAAGGGCCCATCACGGCGACACACCATTGATTCTCACTAAAAGACAACTCCTGATTGAATTGAATTTTTATCTGGGGCCAAGTTTTGGCGAAATGAAATTTCAGCGTTTTCATAGAAGCTTCGCTTTTCTCTTGAGCCAAGACACGCCGACCAGAGCAACGACGCTGATCGAAAGTAAAACCAAAGCCGTTCGATGAGCTTGCTGGTAATCAAAGGCCTCGACCTGATCATAGAGAGCCACCGAAAGAGTGCGGCTGATTTGCGGGATGTTTCCGCCAATCATCAGCACCACACCAAATTCACCCAAGGCATGGGCAAAAGCTAAAATGGCTCCTGCTAAAATTCCTTCTTTTGCCAAGGGAATAGCCACCCGCCAAAAAGTCCGGACTTTCGATTCTCCCAGAACCCACGAGGCTTCTAGCCAACGCGGATCAATCGCTTGAAACGCGGCCAAGAAGGGCTGCAAGGCAAAGGGAAGACTGTAAATCAACGAAGCGATCAACAGTCCTTTAAAAGTAAAAGCCAGCTGAACCGAACTGAGCAGAAGCAGTAAATAAAATCCCAAAACCGTCGGCGGCAAAACCAAGGGTAAAGAAAAAATCACCTCAACCAGCAGAACCGCGCGCGAAGAGCTCTGCGAAAGGAAAAAGGTCAAAGGCAACCCAAAAAGAAGCAACAAAAGCGTCGTTAGCGAAGCCAGCTGGAGACTTAAGAAAAGAGCAGGCCACTCCAACATCAAAGCTTTGTCGCCACAATGGGGCTTAAACCGAATTTCTTGAGAATTTCAAAAGACTCTGCGCTCAAAAAGAACTGGCGAAATTTTTCAGCTGTCACCTTCTGCGTTCCGTCCAAGACTAGGCCCGACTGCAAGAGAGGAGCATAAAGACTCGCGTCGACTTCCATGAAGCGGCCCTCTTCTTTCAGAGCCGGTGACTGAGCAAGGCTCATGGCAATCAAGCCAATGTCCGCGGCGCCACTCTCCACAAATTGGGCGGCCTGCGAAATATTCTCTCCGAGCACCAGCTTTTTCGTAAGGCCTCCATAGACATTCGCTTTCTTCAATGCCGCTTCGGCCGCCTTTCCATAAGGAGCGTGCTGCGGATTCGCGATCGCAATTTTATTGATTTTTTGATCGGTCAGATTTTTAAGATCCGCCTGCAATTCAAATTTTGATTCTTTGCGAACCCAAAGGGCCAAATGTCCATGAGCATAGGGAAAGACATCCCCTTTAACCTTGAGGCTTTTCTTAATCATCTCGGGCTGCTCCGTATCCGCCGAAAGAAATAAATCAAAAGGCGCTCCATTCACAATCTGCGTGGCCAGTTTGCCAGAGGCGCCAAAAATGGTTTCTATTTTTTCCTGCGGATTTTTTTGTTCATAGGATTTAATCACCTCGACGAGAGCAAAGCGAAGATCCGCCGCCGCCGCGATCCGCAGCGGAACCGCGTGGGCACGACCCAGGACAAATGACAAACCAGCAAACATCAAAACCTTAAAAGAGTGGATAGACATCGACTAAATCTCCCTGGCGTAATTCATTTTTTTCAGCAGGCAGGCTGGCCCAAATATTGGCTTGGAGGAGGGAACTCACAACGAAAGACATTTGCCCGGCTAAAACCGTAACAGAAGCTTCACCCTCTTGCCAGGTCAGCTGAGCCTTGGCGAATTGTCGCAGCCCGGAGGGTTTATTGATATTTTCTTTGAGTCTCGCCTGAAAAGCTTTCTCTTCGGTTTGAGAAAATAATTTTTGTAGAAAAGGTCGAATAAAAAATCTCAAGGCGACGACCCCAGAAACAGGATTCCCGGGAATTCCAAAAAGCACGGGGCCTTCTTTCAGCTCCGCAAACAGCAAGGGTTTCCCTGGCTGGATTGCCACTCGATGGAAGTGAATAGTCGCTTCCCGCTTCTGAATCTCTTGGCTGACAAAATCATACTGCCCCATCGAGACCGCACCCGTGGTCAAAATTAGATCTACTTTTTTTAGCAGCGCCCTCTCCAAAAAATTTTGAAACGAAGCCGGCTCATCCCCGACCATCTCGGAAAGGACAAGGTCAACCTGCAAATCCACTAAGGCGGCCGCAAAAAAAGGCGCCGTTGAATTCCGAATTTGTCCCGCCCCGGGCTCTGTATCGAAAGGCACAAGCTCTTTTCCCGTCGAGACATAGGCCACGCGCAAAGCAGAGTAGACCGAAACCTGCGCCAAACCCAAAGCGGCGAGTGCCAGCAGATGATGGGCATGAATTTTCTCACCTTGCTTGAGAACAATTTGGCCTTGGGAAAAATCAGAACCCGCTTTTCTTATAAATTGGCCAACAGGCGGCGCTGCAAAGAAGCGCACCTCATAGGCGCGCCCCTGCTCATCTTTCAAAACCTGGACATCTTCAATCTTTACAATGGCGTCAAATCCTTCAGGAACGGGCGCTCCCGTCATGATTTCCCAAGCTCCCACCAAAGAACCTGACGAAACCGGTGCGTCACCCGCGGCGACCTGCCCTGAAATTTTTAAGCAAATGGGTTGAGATTTCGTCGCCCCTGCCAGTTTGTGGGCTGAAACCGCAAAGCCATCCATCGCTGAATTATCAAAAGCTGGCAGTGAGGCCTTGCTCAAAATATCTTCGGCCACAATTCGCCCTAAACTCGTTGCCAAAGGCAAACGTTCAGAAGTGAGATGCTTTTTTCGCTGGTGGGCTACCTGACGGATAAGGTGCAGAGCTTCTTCGTAAAAAATCATGTTTTTTTCTACAAAGATTCGAGCAGACTGTCATGTTCTTTTATAGTCATCTTGATAACGGACAATGTCGTCTTCGCCAAAATAGGTTCCCAACTGGACTTCAACGAATTCGAGGAGCTCGGAACCAGTGTTACGCATACGGTGTTTGGCCCCGAGAGGGACATGCACATGGACGCCCGAACGCACAGGAATGATCTGATCGTTGAGGACAACCTCGCCCACACCTCTCGTGATAATCCAATGCTCTTCTCTTTTGGCGTGGGATTGGTACGACAACTGCGAATGGGGGCGAACTTGGATAACTTTTGATTTGAAGTGCTCCGTATCACGTAAAACCTCAAAATCACCCCAAGGCCGGCTCTCAAAAACATGTTCTTTCAAAAGCGTCGGTTTTTCCTGCGATAACTGGTCAACAACTTGCCGCACATCCTGAGAACAGCCCTTCTTTGCCACCAATAAAGCATCGGCCGTATCGACCAGGATAAGATCCTCTACTCCAACTAGGGCATAGGTTTTCCCATCACGTCCAAAAACGAAATTATTTTCACTCTGGTACTCGTAAATCTCATCGCCTTCCAGAAGCGAAGCGACGGCATCCCAAGAACCCACATCGTTCCAACCAAAATCTCCTGGCACACAGGACAACTCCTGCGCTGATAACTTTTCCATAATGGCGTAGTCAATACTAATCGACGATATTTGCCCATAGACTTCATCGATATTGGAAAGATCCGACTGCAATTGCGAAATTTGCTTCCACAGCAAAGGCTGATGCTTCTGAAAGAGGCCTATCATATGGGAAATTTTAAAAATAAAAATTCCCGCGTTCCAAAAATAATCACCCGAAGCCAAAAATTTTTGGGCGGTTTGCAAATCCGGTTTTTCGTGGAAGCGCGTCACCGGAGAAAATTTTTCAGTTAATGCGGAACGTCCCTCCGTCTGAATATAACCGTAGCCCGTTTCGGGGTAGGTGGGTTGAATGCCGATCGTAACGACTTGATTGTTTTGCGCCAGTTTTTCACCTACGGCAATCACTCGCAAAAATTCTTTCTCATCTTGAATCAAATGATCCGAAGGAAAAATTCCTGCCACCCGTTCACCTTGCCCCTGCAGCTGCAAAAGATGGCAAATGGCGGCAATGGCGGGCGCGGTGTTGCGAGCGCAAGGTTCGTACACAACTTGAATTTTTTCGAGGTGCAGCTCCCGTAAATTAAGTTCAGTTAAAGTTTGCAAAACTTTTCCGGTGACGAGCATCGGCGGTCCCAAATGCGCCGCTCGCAAGAGGGTCATGGTTTGCAAAGAACGATCGAAGATTTGCGCAAACTGCTTTGGTAAATGCTGACGCGAAACGGGCCATAGCCGAGTTCCACTGCCGCCAGAAAGAATCACTGGAATCAAATTCACCTCACAGGTCAAAGCGACATTCTAGCACAGGCCCCCTCTGGTAGGTCCAGGACACAGTTTCTTGATTCATTTTGTCATCAAAAAGACACAAAAATAAATCCCCCGGAATGACCAAAAAACAACAGTCCTCGACCCAAGGTTCTATCTTTTCGCTAGACTTTCACTTTGATAGACATTTTTATTTCGCAGAGAGATACTCACAGGCATTGGAGGCTCTCATGACAATTCCTTTTATTGATCTCAAATCCCAGTACAAAGCTTTGAAAGAATCTATCGACTCCCGCATCCACAAAGTTTTGGATCACGGCGCCTACGTCAATGGCCCCGAAGTCGCCGAGCTTGAGCAGAAATTAGCGCAGCACACAGGCACAAAATTCGCTCTGACCTGCGCGAGCGGAACAGATGCCCTTCTTCTACCCCTGATGGCCCTCGGCATTGGCCCCGGTGACGAAGTGATCACAACAGCCTTTTCTTTCATTGCTACCGCAGAGGTCATCGTCCTTGCGGGTGCAAAACCTATTTATGTCGATATCGATCCACGAACCTTTAATATCGACGTGACTCAAATTGAAAAGGCCATCACCGCAAAAACCAAAGCGATTATGCCCGTTTCTCTCTACGGCCAAATGGCCGATATGGACGAGCTCAACGCTCTCGCTAAAAAACACAACCTCCACGTGATTGAAGATTCAGCGCAAAGTTACGGAGCCAGCTATAAAAAGCAAAAAAGCGGCAGCATGACCATTGCGGGCGGAACAAGTTTTTTCCCGGCAAAACCTCTCGGCGCTTATGGCGATGGCGGAGCCATCTTCACGAATGACCAAAAACTTCTGACTGTCATGAAAGAAATCCGCGAACACGGCTCAGAAAGTCGTTACTATCACACACGCCTAGGGGTCAATGCTCGCCTGGACACTCTCCAATGCGCCATTCTGCTCGCTAAACTGGAGCGCTACGACTGGGAAGTTGAAAGACGCAATAAAATCGCTTCGCGCTACAATGAATCCTTTGCGCACATCAAGCAGGCCGGCTTCTCTTTCCCCCATGTGAAGTCCGATCGCCAAAGTGTCTGGGCCCAGTATACATTGACCGTTCAGGATCGCGACGGCTTCGCTAAAAAGATGCAAGAGGCCGGCGTCCCTACCTCAATCCACTATCCTCGTATTATGCCGGACCAACCCTGGTACAAAGAGCATACAGCAGACCCCCAAGCGAATCTCTCTGTGGCGCGCAATGCGGCTTTGCATGTCATCAGCTTGCCAATGTACCCCGATATGGATATTCCTACTCAGGATAAAATAATTCAGGCTGTCACGGGCGCTTTTAAATAAGCCTCACCCTCAGTGAGCGGCGTAGGAAAGGCAAATAGAATGAATACAGGTTTTGGAGCACTTCCCCATGTCGTTACACTCAAAACTCCCCACGAAACCATCACGTGGGGAGACGGTAAGAATTTCGTTCTTTTTGCAGGCCCTGATATCATTGAAGATCACGGTATGGTCATGGAAACCGGAAAAGAAATCCAACGTGTCACCAAAAAATTAGGTATTCCCTGGATCTTGAAATGCTCTTACGATAAGGCCAATCGCCAAAGCGCTTCAAGCTTCCGCGGTCCCGGAGTCAAATCAGCTCTCGATAGCCTCGCAAAAATTAAGGGCGAGCTGAACTGCGCCTTGCTGACTGATGTTCACGAAACAATTCAAGTGAAAGACATGGCCTCTGTGGCGGATGTCATTCAAATTCCCGCCTTCCTTTCTCGCCAAACAGATCTTCTTGTTGAAGCCGCTAAAACCGACCGCGTGATTCACATTAAAAAAGGTCAGTTCCTTGCTCCATGGGATATGAAGTCCATCGCGCAAAAGGCCGTGACCGCAGGCAATAGCAAATTACTTTTGTGTGAGCGCGGGACAACTTTTGGCTACAACCGACTGATCAATGATATGACCGGCCTGGTCGAAATGCGCCGCCTAGGTTTTCCGGTCATTATGGACTGCACCCATTCCACCCAGTTGCCCGGCGCTACCGGCGAAAGCAGCGGCGGCCGTAGCGACATGGTTTGGCCCTTAGCCCGTGCGGCGATGGCCGTAGGTGTGGACGGTATTTTCCTCGAAACCCATCCTAATCCCGATAAGGCTCTATGTGATGGGCCGACATCCCTCCCGTTAAAAAATATTGAGCCCTTCTTGACGAATCTACAAAAGATTTTCAAGACTCACTTTTAAGGTCCGTTCACCAGAATGATTAAAATTTCGCGTCACTGGATTTTTCAATTCGTCAAAATTTTCATTGCCGTCGCGATCATCAGCTGGCTGATCTCCTCGGGAAAATTGAATTTTAAGGCCCTTCACCGCCTGCTCAGTTGGGAATTCGGCCCCTGGGCCTTGATTCTAATTCTTTCCACTTTATTTTTTGCTAGCGAACGCTGGCGCTTGCTTTTGCGGACCCAAGGACTCGATTCCCAACCTTGGGCCACCATGAAGCTTTCACTGATCGGAAGTTTTTTTAATTTTGCCATGCCCGGCGGCGTGGGCGGAGACGTCGTCAAGGCTTATTACTTTACGAAAGACCATCCCGGGGCAAAAGTCGTCGCGGTCACCAGTGTTTTAATGGATCGCATTTTGGGCCTTTACTCGATGATCATGATGGCCCTCGTCGTCATGTTCTATGATCTCGCTCACGTCATGACCATTCCTGTTTTACACTCCCTTTTCTACGTGATTATTATTTTATTTTCAGGATGCACTCTTGGTCTCGCGCTTGTTTTTTCCTCAAATATCTATAAGCGGGGCCAGCTCACTCGCCTGCTTCAGAAACTACCCCTGACTTCAAAGACGACGAAGCTCTATGAGTCGATGTACCGCTACGGCCATAACGGCAAAACAGTTCTCGCCGCCATCGTTTTGAGTTTTCTAAGCCAAGTCTGCTCTATTTTATTTTTAGCCATGGCCGGGGGCGCTTCGGGAATCAGCATTCCCCTACAAACCTATTTTCTTGTTGCCCCTTTAGGATTTATGGCCACTGCCATCCCCATTTCTCCGGCAGGGGTGGGAATCGGCCAGGCGGCTTTTTATCTGTTGTTTAATTTGTATATAGGACACGAGACGGAACTGGGTCCCACAACGATCACAGCCTTTCAAATGTTTTCACTTCTGATCAGTCTCGTCGGCGCCTTTTACTATCTCCAACGTAAAGATCGTCCTCATTTCGATGATTCAAAAGAGGACGTTGCCACCCAAATCCATTCTTCAAACTAACTCAACGTCATGTAAAGAATGAATGGATTCAAAGTGAAAGCCTGCGTGGGCCGTCGCAAAGTTCGCTAGCTTCGATTTTTCTTCGCCCGCCTTTGATAAACAATGCAAATACAGTCGCCCCACTCGAGCCGCGTAAGCCGCCATCAAATCGCTGGCGCTATCGCCAATCATTAGCGATTTTGAAACATCGATTTTCCATTTTCTCACGGCTTCCACGAACATTCCGGGACGCGGTTTGCGAAACTGGGGATAGTCTTTGCCCTCGTCTGTTTGCGCATCCTCAATGTAAGCAGACCAGTAAGCGTCTTCAATCCAGGCCCCTCCAGCCGCAAGTTGCCGAAGCATTTCCTGATGCACCTGTAGGTATTCGGCCCAAGAAATTCTCCCCCGCCCAATTCCTGATTGATTCGAACAGATGATCACCACAAAATTGTCTTGATGTGCCCGGTGAATAAGCTCCACGACCCCTGGCAGCAATGCCACCTGAGCCGGCTCACGATTGTAGGGTACATTTCTTACAATAACATCATCACGGTCTAAAAATAAGGCCTTTACAGCAGCAGCTGAAGGCATTGGAGCTTCTCTTTTTTTCGCAAGTCCTTGCAAAATATCTTCTACTTTTTCGGTCGCAGAATCCCAATAGACGTCCACCTGCGTGGCCTCCTGAGAAAGCTTTTTATCATTCGAAATAACTTGGGCCACTTGCAGGGCCGATAAGCTGCCCAGCAGATTTAAATCTGCCTTTGAAATAAGCAGAAGGTCGTTCTTCTCTGTTTGGCAAGAACCATCTAAAAGTGAAGCGAGGGATTTTTTGGCAAAAAGACCTTGCCCCGCAAAATGATTCAAAAGACCTTCGAATAGGCGGTTTAAATCCTCATCAAGCCATTCATTGACAAATAAAATGGCTCCCCTTCCGTCCCAAGTACGCGCCAGACGATCAGAAAATGGCTGCAGATTCGTATAAACTGTTTTCGACATAAGAATGAACTCCTGCAGCACCGTTTCAATGTGCAAACTATTGCCAAGATATAAATGAGTTCCTAAGCTGTGGGCAATACGAAAAACGACCTTTTATGGCCAGGAGATCCTATGACTCTCATTCTTAAGCAACTCTACTCGTTTCTGAAGTTGCTGAACTCAGATACAGCCACGAATCAACTCGCGGCAGGCCTCACACTGGGACTGATCTTGGGATTTGCACCTTTTCTTTCTTTGCAAACAGCCCTTGTCTTTTTTCTCGTTTTTATTTTCCGCGTTCAACTCGGCGCCGCCTTCCTTTCAGCCTTCTTTTTTAAGTTCATCGCTTATCTTTTTGATGGCCCTAGCCATCTTCTCGGAAAAGAAGTCCTTGAGAACGAAAGTCTACGACCTCTTTTTGTCAGTCTTTACAACATGCCTCTTATTCCTATGACTCGATTCAATAACAGCATCGTGATGGGTTCTCTACTCGTCTCGTTGGTCTTAGCTCCTTTTGCTTATTTTGGTTTTACTTGGATCATCTTGAAATACCGCGTTCTGGTCGTTCAGCGTTTTCAAAGTACAAAGATATGGAAGGCCTGGAAGGCCACCAAACTCTACGATTGGTACAGTAAATACGATGGACTTTACGGCTAATCGACAATTCGCACTTTTGCACTCCAGGCCCTCTTTGCATAAAAAATAAGGATCACGAACATGGCTAACGAGAAATCTCCCACGGCTCCCCCTAAGAAACCGCAAGGTCCCATTCGCTGGAACGCGATTATTCCATTCGCCGTCATCTGCGCCCTTATCGGTCTCTATATGCATTTCTTTTTCGACGCCAACCTTCGCACCGCGATCGAATGGGCCGGCTACAAGGCCCTCGGCGTCGAAGTCGATGTCGCTAAAATCGAAACAAGTTTTTTCAACGCGAGCATCAGCATCAAAGGCATTGAACTCACAGACAGCGAAAAGCCAACTCAAGATGCGGTCAAAATCGGCGACATCCGCTTTTCCATCCTTTGGGATGCTCTGCTACGGGCCCGCGCGGTGATCAACGAGGCGGCCATCGAGCAAATTGAATTTGCTGTTCCCCGTAAACATCCTGGAAAAGTGAAACCCCCGGAACCTCCTTCAAACAAACCCAGCGCCGTCGCCGAACAGGCGGAGAAATTGAAGCAGCAGGCTCTGCAGCAGGTTCAGGAAGACTACAATGACAATGTTCTCGGAGACGTCGTCGCTATGCTGGGAGGCAACGATCCCAATGCGCAAATGAAACAGCTCGAAGGCAGTTTGCCCTCGAAAGCAATGCTTGAAAAATTCCAAGCCGATTTCAAGGTCAAGCAACAGGCCTGGAACGAGCGCCTCAAAAGCCTTCCCCAAGGAAAAGAAATTCAAGCGCTCGGCGATCGCCTCAACAAAATCAAATACAAAGATTTCAAGAGCCCTCAAGAACTCCAACAATCTTTGCAGGAGTTGAATGACGTCTACAAAGACGCGGATACAAAGTACAAACAGATTCAAAGCACCAGCAATGATCTTAATAAAGATATCAAAGACACCGATGCCCAGTACAAAGTTCTTGAGGAGCAAATTAAAAAAGACGTCAAAGAATTAGAAAACCACTTTCACATCCCAAAAATCGACGCCAAAAGCCTGTCCCGCTCAATCTTCAAACGCTACATGAGCCCCTACCTAGCAAAAATAAATAAATACCACGACCTGGCCGAAAAATATCTTCCGCCTAAGTTCCTCAAGAAGGGCCAAAAGGAAGTATCCGATGACGACGTCGCGATCCAGGCCCATCCGCGCGAAAAAGGCATTACCTATGAATTCGGTCGCCCCAACTCCTACCCTTGGTTCTGGGTCAAACGCACAGCGATCAGCTCGCAAGCTGGCCTCACGCCCTACTCAGGAAATGTGAAGGGCGAAATTCTGAACATCACATCGAATCAAAAACTCACGCGCAAACCCACCGTCCTGACTTTGCAAGGAGATTTTCCCGCTCAGGAACTGTCGGGACTTTTGCTGCAAGTTTCGCTAGATAATACGAAACCAGAGAGCGAGATTAAGTATCAAGTTGCCGTTAATTCCTATGCCCTCAGCGGTAAAGATTTGGTGAGCTCACCTGAAGTGAATATCGCTTTCGAGAAGGCCTACGGCTCAATGACGATCCAAGGTCATATGATCGGCCTTAAAAACTTCTCGATGACATTGAATAATCAATTCAAAAAGATCGATTATAAAATCAGTGCGAAAAATCAAGTTGCCGAACAAATCCTCAAAGCTGTTTTCGCCGGTATTCCAGTCGTGACTTTAGAAGCAAAAAGCAGCGGTATCCTACCCGCTGTCTCTTTCGATGTGCAATCCAACTTAGGACCGGAATTGCAGAAAGGATTCGAAAAGCAAATCCAGGCTAAAATCGAAGAGGCCAAAAAGAAAATTCAGGCTTTTATTGACGATCAAATCGGCAAACAAAAAGCACAGGTCGAAAGCCAAATCAACAGCGCTAAAAATCAGGTCAATGGCGAAGTCCAAAAAGTTCAAGCCCAATTAGATGCGCAGAAAAAACAAGTTGAGGGCAAAACCGATCAGGCTAAAAAAGATATTTCGAAGCAAGGACAGAAAAAATTAGAGGATGAAAGTAAAAAAGCCCTCGACTCACTCAAAAAAGGCCTGGGTTGGTAGAAGAGATTCAATCTTCTCTTCCTCCTATTCTGTCCAGCAGCGCACACCTTGGGTGGTTATCGCACACTCATAAAAAAGACCTGACGCAAAGGCCGTCACTGTTCCCAAATTGGAAGGAACTCCAGGCCACGAGGCCTGAAGCGAATCATGATCACCTGTAGATGAAACACATCCAAAACCCATTTTCTCAGTCATCAGGCAGGTCTTGAGACTGCTCGAGGACATGGCCGTCACGACCCCCACATCGAGGGCTTGGCGATCACTCGTCTCCGTCACTAAATCCGGTCCCCCACAAACCAAACCCTTATCATTCACGAAACAAATACCGGCAGCCGCGAGCGACATCATTTTTATATTGCCGTATTTCCGAGATAAACTGTCTCTAGAATCACTTTTCGTCAAATAGGCATTCGGATCATGAGCATTTCCCCAACAGAAAAACCCGCCCGGAGCAGTGGCAAAACCACAAAAAGTCCCTCCTTGATAGAAGACGCCCAAAGAAAGAGAAGCAAACGCAGGCGCGCTTTTAGGCGGCACAACCACATCGGTCAATTCTTTGCCATCAAGAAACCAGCATCGTACTCCATGATCCGTGAGGGCGCAGGTGTGATTGAGCCCTGAGGAAAGCGAAACGATCTTCCCTAGATCCTTGGGCAGATTTGCTTCCTTCATCCAAGGTCCCCAACAACGAAGTCCTTGAGTGGTGACAGCGCAGGCATGCTGACTCGCGACCGAAATCTGCTGAACCTCACAAAGGTCCTTGGGCGGGGCTTGAAAGAGCCCTTGGTTCGCAGAGTGATCACTCCCATAGTTCCAGCAACGCACCTGCCGACTTTCAGTGAGGACGCAAGTTTGATATCCACCCATCGCAATGGCGAGGGTTTTTCCGAGATTCTTAGGAACGTAACACTGCACATCGCCGTGACAATTTTCATTGAGGTCATTTTCCGAAAGAGGACTACAGGCTGCTGTTTTCTGCCTGACCGGCGAGCCTGTTACTTTACCAGTTAGAGCCGAACCACCATGATCTGCACATCCAACAAAAATCCCAAAACCCAACACCAACCCAATAGCTCGCCAAAGTTCCATATTGCTTCCTCAATTTTTAATGATCCGTAGATTTAACATATCGGGTGAGAAATCATATTCAAAGCTGTAAAAGAGTGGCCATTTAACTTTAAAAAAGACTCCACTCTAGTAAAATTTATAGAAACTGGACCCTTTGAGTGTTGATGGAGTGATTTATAGATCATTCTTAAAATTCTGCTTAAATGATGGGTCTTCGTTCAGCTGTGGCAGTTATGTGATGTTATGTCCATTCGTGAGAAGGCCTTTCTGAGCGACCTCGCGCCCGGCGAGGCGTCGCGTTCAGATCTGTGAATGCGGAATGAAGCTGATTTGGCTAAATAAGGGAGTGCTTACTGTTTTTCCATAAACACTCAAAGGGTCCATTTACTAAAATATTAACAAGGCCAAATAATGGCGGATAGATTTAAGCTTTATGATTTAGAAACTAGCTAAAGAAGCCCAGTTACCGACTAAGAAGCGTCTTCATATAGGCTTTAGAGTCGTCGTTGTACCAATTGATTGAGCCGATGAGCTTCTTAATGAGCTTTTGATCTTTGCCCGCAATAAAAGACTCTGGAAGTTGAGCCACACCGTACTTTTCCATCAAACTACGATCTTTATCCCAAATGATATCAATATTTGCAGAACGTAACTGAGGGAATGATTTAAGAAAAATCTCGATATCTTCTTTGTTGCTGTCACCAGAGATCGCTAACAGGTGAATTTGCCCTTTAAACTCTTCAACGAGTTTAATCAAAGAAGGCACTTCCTCGATACAAGGCCCACACCAAGAAGCCCAAAAGTTCAGAATGACAACTTGACCCTTCAGATCCTTTGTAGAAATCTTTTTGCCATCAACAGATTGAGCCTCGAACTGAGGAACCCCATTTGTTTCCATGGCCTCAATAGCTGCCAAAGGAGAATCCGGTCGATCACTACGATTTTTCCAAACTTGAACTCCTAGCCAACCAAAAACCAAAATCAGCAAAACTGTTATAAATGCTCGTAAGTGATTCATAGGACCTCATTCAAACAGACATAGACAAAAAAAAAGCCCAAGGCTACAAACCCCGGGCTTTTCAATAAAGAATTAAAAAAACTAACCTCTTGCTGCAACTCGAGATTTTTTCTGAGCCGTTTTAATCGCCTTCTTCTTAGCCGCAACTAAACGCGTAGAAGCTTTCTTAGCTTTTGCTTTGGCAGCAGCTGCAGGCTTAGCGGCCTTCGCAGCAGATTTTCCTTTACCAGTCGCCTTGTCATCTGACTCATCTTTTACGCCTTTAACAGCCGTATAATCAAAATCAACAAACTCAAGGAAGGCCATTTCAGCTGTATCGCCAGGGCGACGGCCGATTTTAATAATGCGAGTATAACCGCCCGGACGCTCCTGAAAACGAACAGATAAATCCGTTACAATTGTATTCACAAGATCCTTATGAGGAAGTCGAGAAAGCAAAAGACGACGAGTCGCAAGATCTCCCTTTTTACCCAGAGTGATCGCCTTTTCAACGTGTCTACGCACTTCTTTAGCACGATCAACAGTCGTCGCAATACGACCGTGCTCAACAAGCGAACCCATAAGACCTCTTAAAAGGGCCTTACGAGGACCAGATTTACGACTGAAATGCTTTATTCTTCTTCTATGTGAACTCATTTTAAATCTCCAACAACGGACTCTAACCGATTACTGACTAACTTCACGCTTTTGTGGCGGCTGATTTGGATCCCATCCAACAGGAGGCCAACCATCAATCTTCATTCCCAGACCAAGTCCCATTTCAGAAAGAATTTCTTTGATCTCATTCAAAGATTTACGACCGAAATTTTTCGTCTTCAGCATTTCTGCTTCAGAACGAACAACCAATTCGCCAATATAGCGAATGTTTGCATTTTTTAAACAGTTTGCGCTACGCACAGACAATTCCAAATCATCAACAGATCGGAAAAGATTTTCATTCAATGAAGGCGAAGAAGAATCACGAGACTCTTCGATAGGCTCCATCGTCTCATCAAAAGTAAGGAAAATTTGAAGTTGTTCCTTCATAATTTTTGACGACAAAGCGACAGCCTCCTCAGGCTTCAGCGATCCATCTGTCCATACTTCAAGTGAAAGAGCATCGTAATCTGTTCGTTGTCCAACGCGCGCATTGGAGACATTGTAATTCACTTTACGGATCGGGCTATGAAGAGCATCGACACCGATAAAGCCAATAGACAAATCACCTTCACGGTTTTCAACAGGCACATAGCCACGGCCAAAAGTAACAACAATCTCAGCAACGAAATTGCCGTTTGCACCCAAAGTAGCAACGTGTTGCTCTGGATTCAAAACCTCAACACGATCACTCGTGATAATGTCTGCAGCCGTCACTTTGCCAGGACCTTTTTTCGAAATCTTCAAAGTCAAAGGATCTGCCGTATACTGTCTGAAACGAACTTGCTTCAGATTCAAAATGATATCCGTGACGTCTTCTAAGACATCAGGAATCGTCGTGAATTCATGCAGAACTCCCTCAAACTTAACCGCAGAAACCGCTGAACCCATCATTGAGCTCAAAAGAATCCTTCTCAGCGAATTTCCAAGCGTTACCCCAAATCCTCTTTCGAGGGGGCGGATTGTAAATTTCGCGTAATCATCACGAAGAGATTCTCGATCAACCTCGAATCCCTTCGGCTTGATCATCTCTCTCCAGAACTTATAATAATGCTCTTGCATATCTCCCCCGAGAAGTCGTTATCTTGAGTAGTATTCAACTATCATGTTTTCTTCAACTGACACTGTAATTTCTTCTCGTACAGGAAGATCCTTTACAGTCCCTTTGAAACCACCATGATCGGCTTCCAACCAACTTGGAACAGAACGCCTTGCAACAGATTGAACAGCCGCTTGAATTTTTGCAATTTCACGGCTTCCTTCTGTTACTTCAATCACATCACCCTTATTAACAATAATAGACGGGATATTAGCTCGTTTACCATTGAGGAGGAAGTGATTATGCTTCACCAGCTGACGCGCTTCGCGTCGAGAGCTTGCGTAACCTAAAGAATAAACAACATTATCCAAACGAGTTTCTAAGAACTTTAACAATGCTGTTCCAGTCAGTTCTTTCGCACGATTGGCTTCTTGGACATACTTAACAAATTGTTTTTCAGAAACGCCATAGTAACGTTTCGTTTTTTGCTTTTCACGAAGCTGCAAAGCAAATTCAGAAAACTTCAAACGGGATTGACCATGTTGTCCTGGTGGATAAGGTCTACGTTCGAAAGAACATTTGTCAGAGTAACATCGGTCACCCTTCAAAAATAATTTGACGTTTTCACGGCGGCAAAGCTTGCAGACACTGTCATTAATACAGCTCACATTAACTCCTCTTAATTAAATTCTTCTACGCTTGGGCGGACGGCAACCGTTATGCGGAACGGGAGTAATGTCCTTCAAAGACAAAATTCTCATCCCCGTCGCTGCCAACGCACGAATAGCAGGTTCACGTCCAGCGCCAGGCCCTTTTAGATAAACGTCCACAGATTTCATGCCTGCTTCCATAGCCTTCTTTGCAGCATCTTCTGCCGCGACTTGAGCTGCAAATGGAGTTCCTTTTCGGCTACCTTTAAAGCCTAAATGACCTGCAGAGGACCAGGACACCGTATCTCCATTGGGATCTGTCATCGTGATGATGACGTTCCCAAAACCAGCTTGGATAAAACAATTTCCTTGTGGAACGTTACGTTTTACTTTTTTCTTAGCAACAACTTTTTTTTCTGTATTCATTTTTTAGTTACCCTTAACTAGACGGCTTTTTTCTTATTTGCGACCGTTTTCTTTGGACCTTTACGTGTTCTTGCATTCGATCGTGTATTTTGTCCACGAACAGGCAAGCCCTTACGATGACGGATTCCACGGAAGCAATTAAGATCCATAAGACGTTTGATAGAAAGAGAGATATCGCGGCGAAGATCACCCTCAACTTTAAAAGACTGCTCAATAAGTCCACGGATTTTTGCAATATGTTCATCCGTGAGACCTTCTGTTCTGAGATTGTCAGGAATACCAACTTCATCGCAGATTTTACGGGCTCGAGGACGGCCAATTCCGAAGATATACGTCAATGCAATTTCAACCCGCTTATTCCGAGGTAAATCGACACCAAGTAAACGTGCCATGATTAGCCCTGCCTTTGCTTGTGTTTAGGGTTCTCGCATATAACGCGAATAACGCCTTTTCTTTTGATAACTTTACACTTGTTACAGATTTTCTTAACTGATGGCCTAACCTTCATAAATCGTTCCCACGTATTCAGTTAGCCCAACTAAGGATGGGCTGTTACTACATAATAAAAAACAAATGCGGTCCGGCAACCTAGCATTGAAAAAAATAATTGTCTAGATTAATTTTTCAGTTACTCAGTTGCCGCTTAATTTCACTAAAAACAATTTCTGGACTTCTATTGCCGTCGATAGCAACGAATTTTCCGGTCTTTTTATAATAGTCCTTCAATGGACTCGTAGCCTCTTCATACGTTTTGAGACGCGTAGCAATGACATCTTCCTTATCATCGTTCCGCTGGACAACTTCACCACCGCAATTGTCACAAACGCCAAACTTTGCTGTCGGTTTACTTTCTATATGGTAAACAGACCCACAACTCTTACAAACGCGACGCCCTGTAAGGCGCGCACTTAAAATACTCATAGGAACTTCTAAAAATATCGCTCGCGAAACATCCAAACCTAGTTTCTGAAGCAATCCATCAAGCGCCTCCGCTTGACTCACATTCCGTGGAAAACCATCAAGGATGAAATCCACTTTCTTAGAAGCTAAAACCTCTTCAACCATTCCGATAACAATACTATCTGGAACCAGCTGACCCTTATCCATATAAGACTGAGCCTGAGATCCCAGCTGAGTCTTATTTTTAATAGCAGCCCGAAAAAGATCCCCCGTACTAATTTGAAACATATCCAAGGTTTCAACTAAAAGCGAAGATTGGGTTCCCTTACCAGCTCCGGGAGCACCGAAGAGGATAATATTCAAAACTGAACCCTCCGGCTCCTAATTTTTGCTCCCTTAAGAAAGCCTTCATACTTCTGGGTAATCATATGGGACTGGAGCTGCTGAGCTGTATCAAGTCCCACGCCCACAAGGATGAGCAAACTTGTCCCACCAAAATAGAAAGGTAGTTTTAACTGATTAGCCAAAATTCCGGGTAAAATACAGATCACGCTCAAATAAATACATCCCAAAACATTCACTCGATCCAAAACTTTTTGAATATAATCTGAAGTGCTCTTGCCGGCGCGTATACCAGGCACAAAACCACCATACTTCTTTAAATTATCTGCCACTTCGTTTGGATTGAAGACAATTTCAGTATAGAAAAAAGAAAAGAAAACAATGAGACTGACAAACATAATATTAAAAATGGTCCCCGAAGGATTTAGAGAGTCCTGCAAAGACTTCAACCAAGGCGTATGAACAAACTGCGCCATTGTTGCCGGGAACATCAGTAAAGAGCTTGCAAAAATAGGCGGGATAACTCCAGAGAAGTTAATTTTAATAGGCAAGTGGCTTGAAGGAGTTTGCATAGACTGCATACCACCCGGAGCCCGTTGTGAATACTGAATCGTGATTCTTCGTTGGGCTACTTCCATATAAATAACAGCGCTGATGATCAGAACCATAAAAATAAGCAAGAGCAAAACAACAACTGTTTTCAATTCACCCGAAGCCATCAACTCCCAGAGACGCTGGGCTCCTGATGGAATCGAAGCTGCAATACCCGTAAAGATAATAAGCGAAGTCCCATTGCCAATTCCACGCTCAGAAATTTGCTCACCCAACCACATAATAAAACAGGTGCCTGCAGTCAAAGTGATGATAGTCATGACCTGAAAAGGAAGAAATCCAACGAGCGGAGCATTCACCAAGGAATGACCCTCAGGACTTGTAGAATTCATCAGCCAAGAACTAATCCCATAACCTTGGATAATCGCCAAGGCAACGGTCGCATAACGAGTATATTGATTGATCTTTTTTCGACCTTGCTCCCCCTCTTTTTTGAGAGCCTCGAGAGTAGGAATAGCCGAAGTTAAAAGCTGAAAAATAATAGAAGCAGAAATGTAGGGCATAATCCCTAAGGCAAATACGCTAAACTGCGAAAGTGCACCACCCGTAAAGGTATTGAACAGACCGAAAATTCCACGACTTTGAGCCTGGAAAAAAGAGAAGACAGCATTTCCATCCACTCCTGGTGTAGGCACATGAACACCCACACGGTAGATGGCAAGCATAGCTAAAGTAAACAAGATGCGGTTTCTTAAGTCGGAATTCTTTGCGATGCTCTGTATTGCTGACACTACTTAATTACCTCGGTTTTGCCACCAGCAGTTTCAATAGCTTTTTTTGCACTTTCAGAAAATTTATGAGCCTTAACAGTCAAAGCTTTCTTAAGCTCGCCATGACCTAAAATTTTCACATTTCCTCGTCCAATAAGTCCTGCGCTACGAAGAGCATCTGGATTCACTTCTCCAGAAAGTTTCTCTAGCTGGCTGATATTGACGATTTCAAAATTATTCGCAAAATCGACGTTGGTAAAGCCAAATTTAGGTAAACGACGGTGAAGAGGAGTTTGACCGCCCTCAAATCCACGACGCACAGTGCCGCCAGTGCGGGCTAACTGACCTTTATGACCTTTTGTTGATGTGCCGCCCTTGCCTGAGCCAATACCACGGCCGATTCTTTTCGGACTATGTTTGGAACCTTTAGCTGGAGCTAATTGACTTAACAAGCTCATGACTACCTCTTCACTTCAACAGTAATTAAATGTTGAACCTTCATGATTTGCCCGCGAGCAGCTGAGGTGTCATTCACTTCAGCTGTCTGACGAATCTTTTTCAAGCCCAAGCAACGCACGGTATCTTTTTGATCTTGCGTGCAGCCAATGAGCGACCGTTTCAATGTTACAATAAATTTCTTCGCCATATAAACGCCTTCTTAAGGATTACGGAGCTGCTTGAGCTGCTTCAATCCATCAATAGTTGCTCTAACCGCATTGTGTGGATTACGAGTTCCAACACATTTAGTGAGAATATCCTTCACGCCAACAGATTCAAGGACAGCACGTACCGCACCACCAGCAATAACACCTGTTCCAGGGGCAGCGGGCTTCATCACAACTTTAGCCGCTCCAAATTTTCCGATCACCTCATGAGGGATCGTTCGGCCTTCTTTTAAACTCATGACAGCTGATGATTTCTTTGCAGAACGGCTTGCTTTACCAATCGCCTCAGGAACTTCTCCTGCCTTACCAGAGCCGAAACCAACTTCACCCGCTTTATTACCTACGACAACAAGTGCCGCAAATGAAAAGCGACGTCCGCCCTTAACAACTTTGGTTACACGATTAATAGCGACAACGCGCTCTTCAAATTCAGCAGATACTTTCTCCACATTCACTCCTTAGAAATTAAGTCCGCCCTCACGAGCGCCCTCTGCTAGAGATTTAACTCGACCGTGATAAAGATATCCGTTTCGATCAAAAACAACATTGGTGATGTTTTTTGAAACAGCCGCTTTTGCCACTTCCAAACCAACCGCTTTAGCCTGTTCAATCCCACTTACTTCTTTACCGACCGATGTCACCGCAACTAGTGTATGACCAGTAACATCATTGATGACCTGTGCATACATATGCTTACCGCTGCGGAAAACACAAAGGCGAGGACGCACCTCAGTTCCCGTCACTGTTTTACGAATGCGGATTTTCTTTTTGAGGCGATTAACTTGTCGAGCGCTTGTGCGCTTATTCATTTTTAACTTCATCATACAGTACCTCTATTATTTACCTGCAGACTTACCAGCCTTACGGCGGATATTCTCACCAGCATAACGAACGCCTTTACCAAGATAGGGCTCAGGCGGACGGAACGAGCGAATTTTTGCAGCAACCTGACCAACCAACTCACGACTAGCACCGGTCACATTGATGCTGGTTTGTTTTTCAACTTTAATTTCAATGCCTTCAGGAATATCAAAAACAATGGGGTGACTGAAGCCAAGAGAAAGCTCAAGCTTTTTCCCAGCCGCATTAGCACGATATCCAACACCATGGAGCTCAAGGCCCCGTGTAAATCCCTTGCTCACACCAACAACTGCATTTTGAATAAGCGCGCGGTAAAGACCGTGTAGCGCTCGCGATTCTTTTGAATCATCCTTACGGGTCAGGACAACTTTTTTCCCGTCAAGAGCCGCGGTTACAGCTGCGTTCATTTTGATGTTCAAAGAGCTTTTCGCACCTTTAACAATCACTTCATTAGCAGGAGTAACACTCACCTGAACTTTATCATCAAAAATAACCGGAGATCTTCCAATACGTGACATTTCAACCTACCAAACCGTGCAAAGCAATTCGCCACCGAGTTTACTCTCAGTTGCTTGCTTTCCACTCATAATGCCTTTGCTTGTACTGACAACGCAGATTCCAAGACCAGAGCGAACTCGAGGGATTCCATCAGATTTAACATAAACACGACGTCCTGGCGTACTGACTTTATCGATGGAAGTAATCACGTGATTACCGACTTCATCGTATTTCAAGTAAACGCGCATGATTCCTTGTTTGCTATCTTTAGCTACTTTGAAGCTGCGAATATAACCTTCATTAGCAAGAATCTGAGCTAAGCCCGCTCTTACTTTTGAGGCCGGAAGATCGACTTTTTCATGCTTTGCCACGCCGGCATTTCTAATAACTGTGAGAAATTGTGCAATTGTATCCATTTATATTCCTTACCAGCTAGCCTTAGTCACACCTGGGAGTTTTCCATCCAAGGCTAACTGTCTAAATGCGATTCTCGAAAGACCAAACTTTTTGTAATTTCCACGAGGACGCCCCGTCAACACACAACGAGTGATCACTCGGCATGAAGACGTATCGCGTGGGAGCGCGTGAAGCTTTTTACGAGCAAGTGCTCTTTCATCGTCAGACAACTTCATATTGACAGCCTTTTCGCGAAGATCTGATCTGTGCTTCCAATATTTTTTCGCCAACTCTTTGCGCTTATTATTTTTTTCGATGCTTGCTTTACGAGCCAAGTGCTACCTACCTTACTATTTTCTAAATGGCATACCAAGAGCTTCAAGAAGCGCTTTGCCATCCGCGTCGTTTTGTGCCGTTGTGCAAATTGTAATATTCATTCCACGAACTTTATCGACTTTATCATAGTTGATTTCAGGAAAGACGATTTGTTCTTTTAATCCCATATTGTAATTACCACGACCGTCAAAACCTTTACCAGGCAAACCACGGAAATCTCTGACTCGTGGTAAAGCTAACGTGTTCAAGCGATCGATAAAAGACCACATGCGTTCTCTTCTCAGAGTCACACGGACACCGATCGGAATACCTGCACGAAGTTTGAAATTCGAAATGGCTTTCTTCGCTTTAGTGATAACGGCTTTTTGCCCTGTGATTGCAGAAATCTCATCCACAACTGTATTCAAAATCTTTGGATTTTGCACAGCTTCACTCAGACAAACGCTGATCGTGATCTTATCAAGCTTTGGAACTTCCATGACATTTGCAGCATTCATCTGCTTCATCAATGCAGGAGCAATTTCTTTTCTGTATTTCTCTTGTAAACGGTTCACATATACCTCTTAAAGAACTTCTGGAGCGAGAGAAACAATTTTCACAAACTGCTTTGCTCTCAACTCTCTTGCCACTGGTCCAAAAATACGAGTACCGATAGGCTCTTTAGATGCGTTGATAAGCACCGCCGAGTTATCATCAAAACGAATATAAGATCCATCCGGACGACGCAGTTTCTGTATGGTACGCACCACAACAGCCTTCGCCACATCACCTTTTTTCACTTTTGCATTAGGGAGCGCTTCCTTAATAGAAACGACGATAATGTCACCGATCGAAGCGAAACGTCGCTTCGATCCACCCAGTACTTTTACGCACATGAGCTCTTTTGCTCCTGAATTATCTGCCACATTGAGTCGAGTCTGCATTTGAATCATAGTTTATCCTTAGTTCTTCGCAGCTTCGACGATTTCAGTGAGAGTCCAACGTTTTGTCTTACTAAGACGTCGAGTTTCCCGAATTTTAACAACGTCACCAATTTTGGCTTCGCCTTTTTCATCATGAGCTTTAAAGACAGAAGTTTTTTTAACGAACTTGCCATATTTTTTATGTCTAACCATGCGGAAAATAAGCACAGAAATGGTCTTTTCCATTTTGTTGCTTACAACCTCGCCAACCACTTCAACTTTACGGCCTCTAGAAACAGCTTCATTTGTCATAAATAATACCTCTTAGCGTGCAATCTTTTTTACTATAGCAGTATTGATTTTGGCAATGCTGCGACGTAAATGTCTGATTTCAACTGGATTTGCCAGCTGACCAATTGAATTTTTTATACGCGCCTGGAATAACTCTTCACTCAGAGTCATTCTCTTCTTTTTAAGCTCAACTACAGAAAGATCTTTAATTTCAGTGAATTTCATAGCCTACTCCCGAACTAGAAATCGAGTTTTAAACGGAAGTTTATGAGCCGCACGCTCAAAAGCCTCTTGGGCCTGCTCTTTCGTAACCCCGTTCATTTCGAATAAAACTTTACCTGGAAGAATCCGAGCAACCCATAATTCAGGATTACCTTTACCACTTCCCATACGTGTTTCAGCAGGCTTTTTAGTCACTGGGATATTAGGGAATACCCGGCACCAAATCTTACCACCACGCTTAACACTTCGAGAAATTGCAATACGAGCCGCTTCAAGTTGACGAGCCGTCATACGATGCTCTTCAACGGCCTGAAGGCCGTAATCACCAAAATCAAGATTGCAGCCACGAACCGCAAGGCCCGTTGCTCTGCCGACGAATTGCTTACGCCATTTAACTCTCTTAGGACTTAACACGGCCAGCCTCCTCTACTTCACGCGCTGACAAGATATCACCTTTGTAGATCCAGACTTTCAAACCAATGATACCGTAAGCAGTTAATGCTTCTGCAGTACCGTAATCGATATCAGCTCGGAGTGTATGCAAAGGAACACTTTTTTCATTATACCATTCAGAACGAGCAATCTCTGCCCCATCCAAACGACCGGAAACACGTACTTTAATACCTCTTACGCCACCTTTAATGGCTGCGGCGATGGCTTTCTTCAAAGCTCGACGCCAAGAGATCCGTTTTTCCAATTGCATCGCAATGCTCTCAGCAACGAGTTGCGCATCGAGGTCGGGTTTTCTTACCTCTTGAATGCTAAGGAACACTTCGTTCGGAGTCAGTTTTTGAACATCTGCCTTCAAAGAATCAATTCCAGTTCCCTTTTTCCCGATGACAACACCTGGGCGGGCCGTAGAAATGATGATTTTAATTTTCTTTGCTGCACGTTCCATTTCAATTTTCGCCACACCAGCATGCTTCAGCTTGCCTTTGAGGTATTTACGGAGGCGAATATCTTCATGGAGATTTTCATAATACTGCTGACCCTTCGCATACCAGCGAGAATCCCAAGTTCTGATGACACCAACTCTAAGACCTATCGGATTAACCTTTTGTCCCACGCTTATCTCTCCTCAAGTACAACATTGATGTGACTTGTCTTTTTACGTACTCCAAATGCGCGCCCTTGAGCACGTGGACGAAAACGCTTTAGAACTGGACCCTGATCAACCCAAATGGATTTAACATACAGATTATCAACGTCCATAACTTTTTTATAATCAGCGTTCGCCACGGCAGACTCAATAAGCTTTTTAATCATCAAAGCAGATTTCTTATTCAGAAATGTCAAAGTTTTTACTGCTTCGTTAACGTTCTTACCGCGAACCAAATCAGCAACTAATCTTGCCTTTTGTGCGCCTACTCGTGCTTGCTGAAGACTTGCCTTTACTTCCATAAACTACCTCTATTATTTCTTCGCCGCTGGAGCCGCAGCAGGAGCAGCCTTCTTCTCAGCATGTCCATGAAAAGTTCTTGTCGGAGCAAACTCTCCCAACTTATGACCAATCATATTCTCAGTCACATAAACAGGAACAAACTTTTTACCGTTATGCACAGCGAAGGTTAAGCCGATTGTTTCAGGCAAGATTGTCGAGCGACGAGACCAAGTTTTAATGACTTTTTTGTCATTCTTTTGGATCGCATGATCAATCTTCTTTTGAAGACTATCGTCAAGAAACGGACCTTTTTTTACCGAACGTGCCATTCAATACTCCTACTTACGTCTCTTAATAATTGAAGAGTTTGTGCGCTTGTTATGTCGAGTCTTATAGCCCTTACAAGGCTGACCCCAAGGCGTCACTGGATGATGCCCTTTACCCACGCCCTCACCACCACCGAGTGGATGATCAACGGGATTCATTGCCATACCGCGAACTCCAGGACGAATCCCTCTCCAACGAGAACGACCGGCCTTACCAAGAGAAATGTTTTCATTATCTGTGTTACCAACTTGTCCGATGGACGCCTTGCAAACAGAAAGAATTTGTTTCAACTCTCCTGAAGGCATACGAACCTGACAATATTTTTCACCTTTACCAGCAAGAGTTGCGCTCGCGCCCGCTCCACGGCAGACTTGACCACCCTTGCCTGGACGCAATTCCACGTTGTGGATAATTGTACCCACGGGAATAGCCGAAAGAGGCAAAGAGTTTCCAGGCTTAATATCCGCTTTATCACTTGAAGAAACGGAATCACCAACATTGAGACCAACAGGCGCTAGGATATAAGCCTTTTCACCATCCGCATAAGCAAGAAGGGCAATTCGGCAAGTTCTGTTTGGATCATATTCAATGGCAGTAACCTTGGCGGGCACTTCTAATTTTTCACGCTTAAAATCAATCAAACGATATTTACGCTTATGGCCGCCACCAATATGGCGCATTGTAATCTGACCATGATTGTTACGCGCCGCTTGTTTCTTCAAAGGAGCCGTCAACGCCTTTTCAGGAGTTGTTTTTGTGATTTCTTTGAAGTCGAAACCGGTCATTCCGCGACGACCATGAGAGCGAGGGCTAAATACTTTAATACCCATCTCTATACTCCCTCAAAAAGTGCAATCTTCTCACCTTCAGAAAGTTTAACAAAAGCTTTCTTCCAGTAAGGGATCTTTGTTAGTCCAAACTTCGTTTGCTTCGAGTGACCTCGACAAACGCAAGTTCTTACAGCATCAACTTTAACTTTAAAATTTTTCTCAACAGCAGCACGAATTTCGGTTTTTGAAGCTTTAATATCGACTTCAAAAACATATGTTCCACCTGCATTGTGAAATGTATTCTTCTCCGTGACGAGAGGGGCTTTAATTATTTGCTTCATCGCGCCTTCTCCATTGAACAACGGTCAACGATTTTTGCGACCGATTCTTTAGTAATAACCGCTGCATCGTATTTTAAAAGATCAAAAACATTGAGCCCTTCAACAGGGAAATATTTAAAAGCCTGAAGATTACGAGTGGCTCGATTAAAAATTTCATTCACTTGCGTATCGATTAAGACCGCCTTAGTTAAACCAAAAGCTTTTAGCCGCTTATTGATTTCGCCCGTTTTCCCTTCAGCCGTCATGCTCTCAACGACAAAAAGTTTTCCTTCTTTATGAAGATGAGAAAGGGCCATACTTAAACCCAAACGACGAACTTTTTTAGGCAAAACATAAGCGTAATTGCGTGGCTGAGGACCGAACATTGTTCCGCCTCCAGGCATCAATGGGGAACGGCTCGAACCTTGACGGGCTCCGCCTGTTCCTTTTTGCTTGAACGGCTTTTTACCGCCACCACTCACAAGACCTTTTGTTTTGGTCATATGCGTTCCTTGACGACGACTTGCAAGCTGCCACTGAACAACGGTATGGAGAACATCATTACGAACAGGCGTTTCAAAAACGTCTGAAGCCAAATCCACTTGTCCAACTTTTTCTTTTTTCCAATTAAGAACATTCACTACGGCCATAACTATTCCTTCACCAATTTAACGAGAGAATTTCTGGCTCCAGGAACAGGACCCTTAACCATCAAAACACTTTCAGAAGGAATAACATCCACAATCTGAACGTTTTTAACAGTGACAGTCTCATTACCTAAATGTCCTGGAAATTTCTTACCCGGCATAACACGACCTGGCCAAGTTCTATTACCAGAAGAACCTGGTCGACGATGGAATTTAGATCCATGGGCGCCCGGACCACCAGCAAAATTCCAACGCTTCATCACGCCGGCGAAACCTTTACCCTTTGATCGAGAAGTGATCTTAACAATATCACCTTTAACTAAACTCTCAATAGAAACTTGCGCACCAAGAGTCAAACCCGCAGGAGGAGTTTGGCGGAGCTCTTTAACGAACTGAGCACCATTCTCAAAGCCTGCTTTAACCAAGTGGCCTTTTTCAGCGCGGTTCGAGTTTTTAGCTTTCTTTGGCACACAAGCAACCTGAATGGCTTCATAGCCATCATTTGCATCTGTTTTAATTTGAGAAACAAACCAAGGCTCATAACGAAGAACAGTGACAGGGATTGCCTCACCTTGATCGTTATAGATTGTAGCCATTCCTTCTTTGAAAGCAAAAAGCCCATTGAGCTTAAGCCCCTCAGAAGTCGCATTATTTGTAGACGCTTCAGCGTCATTATTCATAGTTTCGCTCACGACTTACTCCTAATTAGACAGCTGACAGCTTAATTTCAACATCAACTCCAGCAGAGAGGTCGAGTTTCATGAGCTGATCGACAGTCTGCTGTGTAGGCTCCAAAATATCTAACATTCTTTTGTGAGTGCGAATCTCAAATTGCTCGCGTGATTTTTTATCAACGTGAGGAGAACGCAACACAGTATAACGGTTGATGCGAGTTGGAAGTGGGATAGGACCCGCGACCTTTGCACCCGTACGTCGAGCGGTCTCAACGATTTCCTTTGTGGACTGATCGAGCAACTTGTGATCGAAAGCCTTCAACCTGATTCTAATCTTCTGACTTTGCATATGGACACTCTTCTTCTTTAGTATCTTAATAACTAGCAAACAATAAATGTCGTGCTCACTTCAATCCCATCGAAAACCGATCTCCGAAGTGGCCTTTGCAGCCTAAGTATGCTCAACCGGAGGGTTTTTTGTAGATGTCAGCGTTACGAGTTGGCGAGTATGCAATAATTCTTTGGCGAAAGTCAAAGGTTTTAAATAACTTTTTTATCTTTTAAAAACGCCCTAATTTTTGCAAAATTTCGGCCTTCACTTTCGGCGGAGCAGGTGCGTAGGTAAGGAACTCCATGCTGAAGCTGGCGCGTCCCTGAGTGAGACTACGAACATCTGTCGCATAGCCAAAGAGGGTCGCTAGAGGAGCTTCTGCAGAGATGATTTGCCCACCACCAGGCTTCATATTCATCGAGTGAATTTTGCCGCGACGTGAGTTTAAATCTCCAACGACATTGCCAACAAAGTCATCTGGCGCAATGACTTCTAACTTAAAAATCGGCTCTAACAGCTCCGCAGAACCGCTGCGAACAGCCTCTCGGAAAGCGAGCGAGGTTGCGGCTTTAAAGGCCATTTCACTGGAGGTTTCCAAATGCGCTTCAACGGCAAGCAAAGTCCCACGCAGACCAATCATCGAGTAGCTGGCCAAAGGCCCCACCTCTGCCGCCTCCCGAAAGCCCGTCTCGACGGCCTTCAGGAAAGCCGATGTGAACTCCTTAGATACGGGGACTTTCGAAACAAATTGAACGCCTTCAGATTGATTGGTGGGCTCAATAGACAAAGTTACCTTCGCGAAAACATCATCACCTGCGATTTGCCTCTCGTAGATATGGGTAGCCGTGGAAGCTTTCAATATCGTTTCACGATAAGAAACCTGGGGCTTACCGACGTTCGCTTGGACTTTATGTTCTCGCAGCAACCGATCGACGAGAATTTCGAGGTGCAACTCACCCATTCCTGAGAGCAAAACCTGGCCCGTCTCAAGATCCGTCCGGAGACGACAAGAAGGATCTTCTTTTTCTAATTTCTGCAAGCCCTGAAGCATTTTTTCTTGATCCGCAGAGGATTTTGCCTCGACGGCTACAGCAATAACAGGTTCAGGGAAAATAATTCTTTCGAGAACAACAGGATGGGAGGGATCACAAAGAGTATCGCCCGTTCCGGTGAACTTGAGCCCAACAACGGCACCAATATCGCCCGCTCTTAAGACAGGAACTTCTTCACGGGAATTGGCGTGAAGCTTCACGAGTTTTTGAATGCGCTCTTTCTTTTGCAGGCGAGGATTGAGAAGCTGTTCGCCTACTTTTATTTCGCCTGAATAGACCCGTACGTAGGTCAAACTTCCCGCAAAGGGATCGTTGGCAATTTTGAAAGCCAAGGCTGCCGATGAGGCATCAAAATCAGTTTTACAGGGAATTTCTTTTTCAGGACGATCAGGATCGTGACCCACGATAGGAGGCACATCGAGTGGATTTGGCAAATAATCAATGACGCCATCGAGGAGAGGCTGCACCCCTTTGTTTTTGAAAGCGGCCCCGCAAAAAACGGGAAAGGCCTTCAAAGCAAGAGTGGCCGCGCGGAGGGTCTTTTTAAGGTCGGGGACAGAGATCTCTTCTCCGTTCAGGTACTTTTCAAAAAGCGTATCGTCAAATTCGACAATGCGCTCAACCACCTCAGTACGGAATTGGGCGACTTCCTCACGCATTTCGGCGGGAATTTCAGAGATTTCAAAATTGTCGCCCATTCCAGACTGATCCCAAATATAGGCCTTGTTTTCAATCAGATCGATGACTCCGCGAAAGGTATCCTCAACCCCGATCGGAACTTGAACAGGAATGGGATTGGCATTTAGTTTTTCCTTAATAGTTCCGTAGGACATGACGAAATCAGCCCCCACACGATCCATTTTATTGATAAAACAAATGCGTGGAACCTTGTACTTATCGGCCTGCTTCCAAACTGTTTCAGATTGCGGCTCAACTCCGTTGACACCGTCAAAAACGGCAATGGCCCCATCTAAAACACGTAGAGATCTCTCAACTTCAATAGTAAAGTCGACGTGCCCAGGAGTATCAATAATGTTGATACGATGGTCTCGCCAGAAGGCCATGGTCGCAGCAGAGGTAATTGTGATACCACGCTCTTGCTCTTGGACCATCCAATCCATGGTGGCGTCGCCATCATGAACTTCACCAATTTTATGACTTTTTCCGGTATAATAAAGAATGCGTTCGGTCGTGGTTGTTTTACCGGCATCAATGTGAGCCATGATGCCGATATTACGGGTGTAGACAAGGTCAGCTATAACTTTTGGATCTTTAGCTGACATTCGATTCAATTACCAGTTGTAATGAGAGAAGGCCTTATTGGCTTCAGCCATTCTGTGAACATCGTCTTTCTTCTTAATCGAATTTCCGCGATTATTGAAAGCATCGACCAATTCACCAGCCAATTTTTTAGCGAAATCCTTTTCACCGCGATCGCGTGAGTATTCCACCAACCAACGCATAGCCAAGGCTAAGCGACGAGAAGGACGAACGTCCACGGGAACTTGGTAAGTGGCTCCACCCACACGACGTGAACGAACTTCAATAGAAGGCTTCACATTTTCAATAGCCTTTTTCAAAACGGCAATAGGTTCTTCCGTTTGAACTTTTCCTTTAAGCTCCTCGAGAGCTCCGTAGAAAAGGCGTTGAGCTGTCGCTTTTTGACCACGCTCCATGATTCTGTTGATGAATTTAGCAACAACGAGATCTTTGAAGACAGGATCTGGAATAATTTCTCTTTTAAAAGTCTTTTTACGACGAGACATGAATACCTCTTATTATTTCTTAGGTCTCTTAGTACCATACTTCGAACGGCCGCGTAGACGCCCATTCACGCCTTGTAAGTCGAGCACACCACGAATGATATGATAACGAACTCCTGGCAAATCCTTAACCCGGCCACCACGAATCAAGACAACGCTATGCTCTTGAAGGTTATGACCAACACCAGGAATATAGGAAGTCACTTCATAGCCATTCGACAAGCGCACACGAGCCACTTTGCGAAGAGCTGAATTCGGCTTCTTAGGAGTTGTCGTGTAAACGCGAGTGCAAACACCGCGACGTTGTGGACAAGACACCAAAGCCGGAGACTTCGTTTGGTTTTTCTGAACAATACGCTCACGTTTAATGAGCTGATTAATTGTTGGCACTGCTTTTTACCCCTTTAACAATTATTCCAAATGACCGGACGCTGGAATCTACATATGCCGAGCGTGCTGGTCAAGATTTTGTTGTAAAAATAAAGCCTGCTTGAGCCATCCCAAGCAGACCTCGCCGCTTCAGCCTAGGGCTGAGCAGCCATTCCTCCAGGAAGTGACGCAAAAGTTGTGTCATCATCCTCACTTACAATAACTTTCCAACGCTTGTACGAGGTTAAGCCCGTACCAGCTGGAATCAGTCGACCCATGATAATATTTTCTTTCAAACCACGTAAACTATCTGTACGTGAATTGATGGCCGCTTCTGTCAGAACTTTTGTGGTCTCTTGGAAAGAGGCCGCAGAAATCCAACTATCCGTGCTCAATGAAACTTTGGTGATACCTAAAAGAAGGGGGCTGCTCGAAGCAATTTGGCCACCCTCTCTGCCTAAACGAGAATTCTCTTCTTCGAAGGCGTATTTTTCTACCTGTTCCCCGGCCAAGAAACGAGTGTCTCCGGCATCACGAACTTCTACTTTACGAAGCATTTGTCGTACGACGACCTCAATATGCTTATCATTAATGCCCACCCCTTGAAGGCGATAGACCTCTTGGATTTCATTCACAAGATAGAAGGCCAAAGCTTTTTCGCCCAGAACGGCGAGGATATCATGAGGATTGGTTGGTCCATCCATCAGGGCTTCCCCAGCTTTAACGTATTCACCTTCGCGAACAGCAACGTGCTTACCTTTTGGAATCAGATATTCTTTTTGCTCGCCGATATCAGGAGTCACGATCACTCGTTGCTTCCCTTTAACGTCTTTACCAAAAGTCACATATCCATCAATTTCAGAAATAATAGCGGCTTCCTTGGGCTTACGAGCCTCAAAGAGTTCAGCCACGCGAGGCAGACCCCCCGTGATATCTTTAGTCTTCGAAGCCTCTTTGTGCATCTTTGCGATCACGTCTCCCGAGTGCATTTCCTGTCCATCTGTGACGAGCAACTGCGCGCCCACCGGAATCAAGTAACGAGCCGGGATGTCACGACCTGGAAGATTGAACGTCTTACCGTTTGCATCGACCAAATAAACAGTTGGCTTCACGTCAGAAGATTTAGACTCAGTGATCACTTTGGTCGCAAAACCAGTCACCGCATCCACTTGCTCCTGCATGGTCGAACCTTCTTCGATATCCTGATAATGAATCGTCGAAGAAACTTCGGCGATAATTGGATTCGAGTAAGGATCCCATTCAGCTACCGTTTGACCTTTAGAAACCTTGTCACCTTCTTTAAAATTAAGAATCGCACCGTAAGCTAGTTTGAAATTCTCTTTTTCACGACCGGCCTCATCCAGAACGAGGGCCGCACCGTTACGATTCATCACTGTTAGTTTTCCATGACGATTCGGAACTGCATGAACGCTAGCAAGCTTGATCACACCGTCGTAACGAGAAGTATGAACAGACTGTTCAACCGAACGAGAGGCCGCACCACCCAAATGGAAAGTCCTCATCGTCAGCTGGGTACCTGGTTCACCGATGGACTGAGCGGCGATAATCCCGACCGTCTCACCCAAGTTAACCGTCGCACCACGAGCTAAGTCACGTCCGTAACATTTTACACAAACACCACGTTTAGAGCGACAAGTGAGAGCCGAGCGAATCAGAACTTTATCAATTCCGGTGTCTTCAACACGCTTGACATCGTACTCTGTGAACTCATGATTTTTGCGAACAACAACCGTGTTCGTGGTCAATTCGATCACGTCTGTTAAAGCCGTACGGCCCAACAGGCGGTCTCCGATCGGTTGAATAATTTCACCGGCTTCATAGACCGGAGTAATTTCTAAACCATCGTCTGTTCCACAATCGATTTCAGAAACAACCACGTCCTGCGCCACATCCACGAGACGACGAGTGAGGTAACCCGCATTGGCCGTCTTCATCGCGGTATCGGCAAGACCTTTACGAGCTCCGTGAGTCGAAATGAAGTACTGGAGAACCGTCAAGCCTTCACGGAAATTGGCCGTGATCGGAGTTTCGATGATCTCACCTGATGGCTTCGCCATCAGACCCCGCATCCCACCCAATTGCCGAATTTGATTCGCAGAACCCCGCGCTCCAGAATCCGCCATAATAAAGATCGGATTGAAAGAAGGCCCTACAGTCTCTTTACCATCGATAACAAATTTTTGCTTTTCGATCGCATTCATACCTTCTTTAGCGACACGGTCAGCCGTTTGCGCCCAGATATCCACCACTTTATTATAACGCTCTCCATCCGTAATCAGACCTTCGTCATATTGCTGTTGGATCTCTTGCACTTGCTTTTCAGCTTCGGCAATCATTTGCGCTTTCGCCGCAGGAATAACCATGTCATCGATACAGATCGACATCCCGGCTGCAGTTGAATATTTAAAGCCGAGCTCCATGATTTTATCTGCCAGTAAGCAAGTCGCTTTTGCGCCCGCTAAACGGAAGGTTTTATCAATGAGGGCCGCAATTTGCTTTTTATTCATCACCAAATTCACTTCATTAAAAGGAACTTCGCGAGGAACGATGTCTGAAAGGATCGCGCGACCAACAGAAGCTTCTTCTAATTTTCCGTTGATACGGACCTTACAAGACGCCTGCAAATCAACAAGTCCCGTTTCGTAAGCGTACTGAGCTTCTTGAACACTCGAGAAAACCTTGCCAGTTCCCTTTGCACCGGGACGAATACGCGTTAGCCAGTACATCCCCAAGATAATATCTTGAGATGGATTGATGATCGGTTTGCCATGGGCCGGAGAAAGAATATTATTGGTGGACATCATCAAAACGCGGGCTTCAACCTGAGCTTCAACTGACAAAGGAACGTGAACGGCCATTTGGTCACCGTCAAAGTCCGCATTGAAAGCCGTACAGACAAGAGGATGAAGCTGGATCGCTTTTCCTTCATGCAAAACAGGCTCAAACGCTTGAATACCAAGCCTGTGAAGCGTCGGCGCACGATTCAAAAGAACCGGATGCTCTTTCACGACGTCAGAAAGGATATCCCAAACTTCGACCGTTTCTTGATCAACCAATTTTTTGGCTTGCTTGATCGTCGTTGCGAAACCTTTTTCTTCGAGCTTGTTGTAAACAAAAGGCTTGAAAAGCTCGAGAGCCATCTTTTTAGGAAGACCGCACTGATGCAATTTCAAAGTTGGGCCAACAACGATGACCGAACGACCGGAGTAATCAACCCGTTTACCCAAAAGATTTTGACGGAAACGACCCTGCTTTCCTTTCAGCATATCTGAAAGTGAACGCAAAGGACGCTTATTAGGACCGGTGAAGGTCTTACCGCGACGGCCGTTGTCTAACAAGGCATCGACAGCTTCTTGAAGCATGCGCTTTTCATTGCGGATGATAATATCCGGTGCATTGAGTTCCTGCAGGCGTTTCAAACGATTATTACGATTGATCACACGGCGATAAAGATCATTGAGATCCGAAGTCGCAAAACGGCCCCCATCGAGAGGAACCAAGGGGCGAAGATCGGGCGGAAGAACCGGCAGAGCCTCGAGCATCATCCACTCGGGTTTGTTGATGGAGTTTTTGAACGCCTCAACAACCTTCAGACGTTTAGATAATTTCTTAATTTGCGCATCTGATTTTGTTTCACGAATCTCCAAGCGGAGTTTGCGGGACAAATACTCAGGGTCAATTTTTCGCAGAAGTTCACGAACGGCTTCGCCGCCCATACCCGCTTTAAAGCTAGGTCCGAACTCATTCAGAGCGCCTTGATAAGCCTCTTCGCTGAGAACAGCTCCCTCTTCAAGAGTTGTTTCCATAGGGTCAATAACAACGTAAGCCTCGCAATAGAGGACCTTTTCGACATCTTTCAAAGAAAGATTCAAGAGGTTACCAATACGAGAAGGCAAAGAACGCAGGAACCAAATATGGGCTACGGGAGTCGCAAGTTCAATGTGACCCAGACGTTCACGGCGAACCTTGGTTTGCGTAACTTCAACGCCACACTTCTCGCAGACCACACCACGGTACTTCATACGTTTGTACTTACCGCAGAGGCATTCATAGTCCTTGATCGGACCAAAAATTTTCGCGCAGAACAAACCATCCCGCTCGGGTTTAAAAGTCCGGTAATTGATGGTTTCTGGCTTCTTTACTTCTCCAAAGGACCAATCACGAATCATCTCAGGCGAGGCCAACGACACCCGTACCGCATCAAACGAAAGTGGATCTTTTGGTTTATCGAAAAAATTCAACAAGTCTCTCAAGGTTCACCCCTATTTTCTCTTGTTGTTAAACAATTAATAAAATTCATCTAGTGCTGATTCGGCTTTTCGGTTCGCGCCGAAGCTAACGAATCTGTGCCATCATCAACTTCATCTGGATCCATCTTATCGCTCAAAATATCAGACTCGATGAGTTCGACATTCAATGCAAGCGACTGAAGCTCTTTGACAAGAACGTTGAAGGACTCAGGCAATCCCGGCTCAAGCACATTCTCACCCTTGACGATACTTTCATACATACGAGTTCTTCCGGCCACGTCATCCGACTTAACCGTGAGGAATTCTTGCAGTGAATAAGCCGCGCCGTAAGCCTCAATAGCCCAGACTTCCATCTCTCCGAGACGTTGTCCCCCAAATTGCGCTTTACCGCCCAAAGGCTGTTGCGAAACAAGAGAGTAAGGTCCAATCGAACGAGCATGGATTTTCTCTTCAACCAAGTGATGCAGCTTAAGCATGTACATGATTCCAACCGTCACAGGATTCGTGAACGGCTCACCTGTACGACCATCAAATAAGATCGCCTGGGCGCGCGACGGTAGATTTGCTTTTTTGAGCAAATCCTTCACATCCGACTCGCGGGCGCCGTCAAAGACCGGCGTACCCACGTGGATACCATCTTTCATGGCCACGACCATCTGCTTCAGTGAAGACTCATCGGCTTGATCGAGCTTCTGCGAGATCTCTTTATCGTTAAAGATATCTTTCAATTCCGTGCGAACAGTTTCCGTATTCCATTTGGTCAAATGAGTCGCAATTTGATTTCCCAAAGTGCGCGCCGCCCAGCCCAAATGAACCTCCAGAATTTGCCCGATGTTCATACGAGAAGGAACCCCCAAAGGATTCAAAACCATGTCAACGGGAGAACCATCCGCAAGGTACGGCATGTCTTCAACAGGAAGAACCTTGGAGACAACCCCTTTATTTCCATGGCGTCCGGCGAATTTATCGCCGACTTGCATTTTACGCTTAATCGCAACGTAAACCTTCACCATCTTGATCACGCCTGGAGGAAGCTCGTCCCCTTTACGCAAACGTTCGATTTTCTCATTGAACACAAGTTTAACCGCATCCAGCTGATTACGAGCGTTGTCGATGATTTTAGTCACCTGGAATTCCAAATCTTGCTCGAGCGGGATATAGCTCAAAAGCTCGAAGGGAATCGTTTCAAGATCAGCCACGGTAATCTCTTGACCTTTCGAGAGAAGCTTTTGGCTTCCGTCTTCATTCAAAAGAACGCCGGTGGTAATTTTGCCAACCAAGATATCACGTAATTTACCAATGGCATTATTGCGTATAACGTTTTGCTCAACGGACAAATCTTTTTCTAATTTACGTTTTTTATCTTCGATGATGGACGCTAAGCGCTCATCACGATCAGCCCCTTCACGCGAGTAAACTTGAGCATCGATAACTGTTCCGTAAACGCCAGAAGGCACACGCAAGGACGTATCACGAACGTCACCGGCTTTTTCACCAAAGATCGCGCGCAAAAGTTTTTCCTCAGGAGAAAGCTGTGTTTCACCCTTCGGAGTCACTTTACCAACCAAGATGTAACCTGGACGGACTTCCGCGCCAATGCGGATAATACCAGAACTATCGAGATCCTTGAGAGCCTCTTCACCCACGTTAGCGATATCGCGCGTGATCTCTTCTTTACCTAATTTGGTATCGCGAGCCACGCACTCGAATTCTTCAATGTGAATAGATGTGTAAACATCGTCTTTCAACAAACGCTCAGAAATCAGGATTGAATCCTCGAAGTTATAACCCTGCCAAGGAGTGAAGGCGACCAGGATGTTTTGACCTAAAGCCAGCTCACCCAACTCAGTCGAAGGTCCATCGGCCATAATATCGTTTTTCGCAACTTTATCGCCCACTTTAACGATCGGTTTCTGATTGAAGCAGGTGTTTTGATTTGTTCTTTGATATTTCGTTAAGTTGTAAATATCAACGTTCGCGCCGAGCTCTCCGCCCTTGGCAAAACGACGAACTACAATACGAGAAGCATCAACCTCCTCAACCACACCGTCATTTTGAGTGACCACTGAAGTTCCGGAGTCACGCGCCACTAAGCGCTCAACACCTGTTCCGACAAGCGGCGCTCGCGAACGAAGCAAAGGCACAGCTTGACGTTGCATATTCGAACCCATCAAGGCCCGATTGGCATCGTCATGCTCAAGGAAGGGAATCAAAGAAGCAGCGATGGACACCAATTGAGAAGGAGATACGTCCATCAAACTGATTTTATCGCGATCGACCACTTCGTACTCACCATCACGACGAGTCATCGCACGATCTTCGGCGATATTGCGGTTACCCGCCTCATCACGTGACGCTTGAGCGATATAATGCCCACCCTCTTCGAGAGCGGACATATAATTAATGTCTTTAGAGACACTGCCATGGTCCACCTTACGATAAGGTGTTTCAATGAAACCGTAGTTATTGATCCGCGCGTAGGTCGCTAGAGATGCAATCAGACCGATATTTGGTCCCTCGGGCGTTTCAATAGGGCAAATACGGCCGTAATGCGTTGGATGCACGTCGCGCACTTCGAAACCGGCGCGATCACGAGTCAAACCACCGGGCCCCAGGGCCGAGAGACGACGTTTATGAGTGATCTCAGAAAGCGGATTCGTTTGATCCATAAACTGTGACAACTGCGAAGAACCGAAGAATTCTTTCACCACGGCATTGACTGGCTTTGCATTCACTAAATCATGCGGCATCATGGTTTCAACATCTTGAAGCGACATACGCTCGCGAATAGCCCGTTCCATACGAACGAGACCAATGCGGTATTGATTCTCAAGCAACTCACCCACAGATCGAACACGTCGATTACCCAAGTGATCGATGTCGTCAATGACTCCGCGACCATTTTTCAGATCAATAAGAGTTTTGATTGTCGAAAGAATATCTTTATGGGTCAAAGTGCGATGCTCAGGAGGACACTCTTCCATCGGAATGCTGAAACGATGATTGATCTTGATACGACCCACTTCAGAGAGATCGTAGGTTTCAGGATCAAAGAACAAACGTTGGAAAAAGGCCGTCGAAGCTTCCAATGTCGGAGGCTCACCAGGTCGCAGGCGTTTGTAAATTTCAACGAGTGACTCATCTTTGTTGGAAACTTTATCCACCAGCAAGGTGTTGCGAAGATAAGGACCCACGGTCAAACCATCGAAGAAAATCATGAAGAAGCTGGTAATTCCCGCATCCATGGCACGCGCAATAATAGAAGCATTGAGCTCGGCGTTGGCGTCAGCAATAATTTCGCCCGTTGATTCATCGATCAAAGGTTTCGCGAGAACCTTACCATCCATGTCTTCAGATTGAACTTCAAGTTCAGTGATATTGAGGTCTTTGATTTTTTTAACAATCGCTCGTGTAATACGGCGACCAGCTTTGACCAAAGCCTCACCTGACTTGGGATCAACAATGTCCGCGAGGGCCCTTTGACCAGACATTCTTTCGATGTCTAGCTTACGGAATAACTTACCACCGCGAACATAGACCTCATCCAAATCATAGAAGAAATCCAAAAGCTGTTCGGTGTTATAACCCAAAGCTTTTAAGAGAATCGTCACGGGGAATTTACGACGACGGTCGATACGGACGTGAATGAGATCTTTTTGATCAAACTCTGCATCCAGCCAAGAGCCGCGATAAGGAATCACACGCGCCGAATAAATCAATTTGCCAGAAGCATTGTTCTTACCACCATCGTGATCAAAGAAAACGCCCGGAGAGCGATGGAGTTGAGAAACAACAACGCGCTCTGTTCCATTGATGATGAAAGATCCATTGGCCGTCATCAAGGGGATTTCGCCCAAATAGACTTCCTGTTCTTTCACGTCACGGATACTACGAGCTTCTGTTTCTTCATCCACGTCGAAAACGATCAAACGCAAGGTGACCTTGATGGGCGCAGCGAAAGTCATCCCGCGCTGACGGCATTCTTCAACGTCGTATTTAGCCGGCTCGAGGCTGTAACTCACGAACTCCAGGCTCGCGGTATTGTTGAAGTCACTGATAGGGAAAACAGACTTGAACACACCATTGAGACCCGCTTCGCCACGGCGATCCGGATCCATATCCTTCTGAATGAAGGCTTCATAGGAGCTTTTTTGGAGTTCAATTAAGTTTGGAATATCGATGACTTGTTTATTCTTAGCAAAAGACTTTCTAACGCGAAGGTTAGACGCGGTAACTGGAGTTTTATCCAATTGACTCTCCTTTTAGATAAACCGGAAGTTCGCTTCGGGGGGAATTTCCAAGACCCACATTATATAAAGAATTTTACGAAACCGAGAGAATAGAACGAAAATGCATAAAGAGGAAGAGAAAAGAATGGGTTCGGGGATAAAAAAAGGAGCTTTCTTGATAAAAGAAAACTCCTTTTTAAGCGGCATTCTATATTGCTCTGCGCAATTATTTGATAACGACTTTTGCTCCAGCAGCCTCAAGAGCTTTTTTAATTTTCTCTGAGTCTTCTTTTGTTGCGCCTTCTTTAACAGCTTTGCCGCCCGCTTCAACGAGCGCTTTCGCTTCAGCCAAGCCCAAGCCAGTCAAAGCACGAACTTCTTTGATGACGTTGATTTTGTTCGCGCCCGCTTCCATCAGAATGACGTCGAAAGCTGTTTTTTCTTCAACAGCTGCAGCCGCAGGACCACCAGCTACCATTGTCGGAGCCGCTGCAGAGACGCCCCATTTTTCTTCTAAAAGTTTAACAAGCTCTGCAATTTCAAGAACAGTTTTGCTCGAAAGAGCATCAACAAGTTGATCATTAGTTAAAGACATTTTGAAATCCTCCAAAAAAATTTATATTTAAAATTCACACATTTAAGCTTGCGGAGCTTCGGTAGAACCTTCTCCACCTAGTTTCTTCGCGTATTCATTCAAGCAACGAGCCAGTTTAGAACCTGGAGCTTGTAGAACGCCAAGGAACATAGCACGGAGCTGATCTTTGCCTGGCAAAGTGGCCAAGAATTTGATCTTAGCATCGTCCAAGTGCTCGCCATCCATCATGCCCGTTTTTATTTGCAGGACTTCAACGTCCTTCGCAAAATCGGCCAGAGTTTTCGCAGTCGCATTCACTTCACCGAAAGAAAAAACGATGGCGTTTGTTCCTGTCAGGCTGGGATTGAATGCTTTTTCAACCGCGGGATGATCTTTGAGTGCTCTCTTCGCGAGAGTGTTACGCACAACCTTCATCTCCGACTCAGAGGCATGAAGTTTTTTACGCAGGCTTGTGACCTGGTCCACTTTCATCCCTTTGAAATCAACGACGAAGGCACCCTTAGACTTAGCAAATTTGTCTGCTATAATCTTAATCTCTTGCTCTTTATCAGCACGAGTGATCATAAGGTTACCTCCTTTCATTAGATTAGATGCGATTCAGGTCGGTTTGGAGGTTTCTAGAAAAACGCTCTTGCCCATCTCGGTAGGCCCTCTTCAACGAGAGGATTACATCCACAAAAGGAAACCTACTGTCACTGACCGCAATTTTTAAAAATATTAACTAACAACACCCGCTGCTTGATTTGGATCAACCTTCACACCCGGACCCATTGTCGAAGACAATGTGATCGTTTGTAGATAGATCCCTTTCGATGCCGCTGGCTTCGCCTTAACGATCGCGCCTAACAAAGTCAGGAAATTTTCGCGAAGCTTAGCGTCACCCATCGACTTCTTGCCGACACCCGCATGAATAATTCCCGCTTTATCAACGCGGAAATCGAGCTTTCCTTTTTTCTCAGCTGTGACGGCGTCGCCTACATTCATAGTCACGGTTCCAACTTTTGGATTCGGCATCAAGCCACGAGGTCCAAGAATTTTTGCCACTTTAGAAACGGTCGCCATCATGTCTGGAGTCGCGATACACTTATCGAAATCCAGCCATCCACCTTGAATTTTCGCGACGAGATCGTCTGCGCCTACAAAGTCTGCACCTGCATTTTTAGCTTCGGCTTCCTTGGGACCTTTTGCGAAAACGACAACTTTGACGTTCTTGCCAAGACCATGCGGAAGAGCGATCGCACCACGCACCTGTTGATCCGATTGCTTTGGATCGATACCCAAACGAAGAGCGACATCAATTGACTCATCGAATTTAGCCGGAGCCGCATCGACAACCAATTTGAAGGCTTCCTCAACAGTGTAGCGCTTAACCGCATCTACTTTTTTAACTGCTGCTTTAAATTTTTTACCTGCCATAAATCACCACCCTACTCTTGTATTTCGAGGCCCATGCTTTTGGCCGTTCCGATGACTTGTGACATAGCAGACTCCACTTTTACGCAATTCAAATCAGGCAACTTAGTTGTCGCGATTTGCTTCACGTCTGCCATTTTCACTTTTCCAACTTTGTCCTTCTGAGGCTGCTTTGATCCCGATTGGATCTTGGTTGCCTTTTTTAACAGAGACGACACGGGTGGCGTTTTGGTGATGAAAGTAAACGATCGATCCTGAAAAACAGTGATGATGATAGGCACGATGCTATCACCCAATGCTTGCGTACGAGCATTGAACTGCTTACAGAATTCCATGATGTTTACCCCATGCTGCCCAAGCGCCGGTCCAACGGGAGGAGCTGGATTAGCTTTCCCTGCCGGTATCTGCAGTTTAATCATTCCTGTCACTTTTTTTGCCATGACCCACTCCTGCGATGAGGTTTGTTTTCCCTTATTTCCCCTATGAAAATAAAGGCTTATTAATTCTTATCTACTTGAATAAAATCCAACTCAACGGGTGTCGGTCGACCGAAGATACTGACGAGGACTTTCACTTTCGCTTTGTCCTCATTGATCTCTTCAACCGTTCCGCTGAAATTAGAGAAAGGACCGTCTACCACAGTTACGTTCTCTCCGACAGAGAATTTTACTTTGGTGCGCGGTTTTTCAGCAACTCCGGCCATTTGCTGGGTCACTCGAAGCACTTCGGCCTCGGGAACTTCCGGTGGACGGGTCTTAGCCCCCCCCACAAAGCCGGTGACTTTGGATGAATGCTTCACCAAATGCCAAGTTTCATCGTTCAAAAACATTTGTACAAACATATAGCCCGGGAAAAATTTGCGGGATTTAGTTTGTTTCTGCCCCTTGACGAGCTCCACCACATTTTCAGAGGGAATAAGAATCTCCCCAAAAAGGGATTCCATTTTAGAGGTTTTGATTTTTTCTTCGATGGCCTTCTTAGCCGTCGCTTCGCAACCGGTCTGTACGTTGACGATATACCATTTTTTGTCCATGGCGATTCCTATCTAATCACGTGATTGATAAAGTAGGCTGATAAAAGGTCAAAGGTGCTGATAATAACACTGGAAATGAGAACCATAATAACAACAACGATGGTCATTGCCGTGGTGTCTTTACGCGAAGGGAAAACGATCTTACGAATTTCCAAGACAACATCTTGTCCCCAAGTCATCACGCGGGGATTGAACTGGAGAATCGCAAAGGTCAAAAAGCCAATGGCCACGGGAACTCCGTGACGAACGATATCCGTATCCGCCGCACGAGCCACGATCCCAAAAGCACCCGAGAAAACTTTGATCAACAGGTGAACGGTGAAGCCAACAAGAACAGCGGCCAAAGCGAAACTGAGAGTCAATATTTTCGAATTTGTTTTGTCCATTTTCTTCTCAATCCTACGTAGTGATCCTAGTGATAATCCTAGTTATAAAATCCATGATAAATTTGGCAGGGGCGGAGGGATTCGAACCCACGACCTAACGATTTGGAGTCGTTCGCTCTACCGCTGGAGCTACACCCCTGCAATACATTTCCCATTCAAATCGAAGGCCCAACAAACACCGAAGGGGACACTCTCTCGAGATGTCCCCTGGGTGATGACGAACCAGCTTATGCAGCGCTATTACTCAACGATCTCAGTAACAACACCCGCGCCCACTGTTCTACCACCCTCACGGATAGCAAAACGGAGCTCTTTTTCCATCGCGATAGGCGCAATCAGCTCAACGTTGAGCTCAATGCGATCGCCTGGCATAACCATTTCAGTTCCATCTTTCAAAGTCACGACGCCAGTCACGTCAGTGGTTCGGAAGTAGAATTGAGGACGGTAACCGTTGAAGAATGGAGTATGACGTCCGCCCTCTTCTTTAGTCAAAATGTAAGCTTCAGCTTTGAATTTTTTGTGCGGCTTGATTGTTCCTGGCTTGGCAAGAACCTGTCCACGCTCAACATCTTCTTTTTTAGTACCACGGAGCAAAACACCGCAGTTATCGCCGGCTTGACCTTCGTCAAGAAGCTTACGGAACATTTCGATTCCAGTGACTGTTGTTTTTTGAGTCGGACGAAGACCGATGATTTCGATCTCTTCACCGACTTTAACGATTCCACGCTCAACTCGACCAGTGACAACAGTTCCACGACCAGAGATCGAGAAAACGTCCTCAACAGGCATCAGGAAAGCCTTGTCAGTCGCACGCACCGGCTCAGGGATATAAGTATCGCAAGCTTCCATCAATCGAGCGATTGATGGACGACCAATTTCAGAAGTGTCGCCCTCCAAAGCCTTCAAAGCAGAACCTTGAACAATGGGAATGGTGTCCCCAGGGAATTCATATTTAGACAACAACTCTCGAACTTCCAACTCAACCAGTTCAAGAAGTTCTTTATCATCAACCATGTCCACTTTGTTCATGAACACAACAAGGGCAGGGACACCGACTTGGCGAGCAAGAAGGATATGCTCACGTGTTTGCGGCATAGGACCGTCAGCGGCAGAAACAACGAGGATTGCTCCATCCATTTGCGCTGCGCCTGTGATCATATTTTTCACGTAGTCAGCATGTCCTGGGCAATCCACATGGGCATAGTGACGTTTTTCAGATTCATACTCAACGTGAGTAGTAGAAATCGTGATTCCACGCTCTCTCTCCTCAGGAGATTTATCGATTTGGTCGTAGGACATTGCCTGCGCCTTACCAGCTTGAGCAAGGGTTGTGGTGATCGCGGCAGTCAAGGTTGTTTTACCATGATCGACGTGGCCAATAGTACCGATGTTCACATGCGGCTTATTACGGTTAAACTTCTCTTTAGACATTACATTTCCTCCCGAAGAGATTAATCATTTTTTTCTTAGTTTTTATAAACTTAAAAAGTAACTTAAAAAATTCCACTCAAATTTCTGCTCAAAAATTTCAATTCTAAAATTCAACTCATTTTCTCACATAAAGCAAACTCAAAAATGGAGCCCATAATCGGAGCCGAACCGATGACCTCACCCTTACCAAGGGTGTGCTCTACCACTGAGCTACATGGGCACACCTCAAACACGCGTGGGTCACTAAATTTGGAGCGGGAGACGGGTCTCGAACCCGCAACCCTCTGCTTGGAAGGCAGATACTCTAGCCAATTGAGCTACTCCCGCCCATTCTCAAACTCACGCTTCTGCTTAACAATTCTACTTAACAATTCTTCCCAAAAACTCTTCGACTTCGATTCGCAAATTTCACTTCTCAAATCTTCAGTTGAAGAATCTCTCTTCAAATTCTTGTGACTACACACACGAATTGGTGGACAGGGAAGGATTCGAACCTTCGTAGACGTAAGCCAGCGGATTTACAGTCCGCCCCCTTTAGCCACTCGGGCACCTGTCCAGAAGGAATGTGCACTCACAAGACTTCGCAAACCTCTCCCGCAAAGAAGAAGTTGGAGCTGGTTATGGGACTCGAACCCGCAACCTGCTGATTACAAATCAGCTGCTCTACCAATTGAGCTAAACCAGCAACGTTTTTAGACCAAGAATAATATCTAATAACCGACACTTTGTACTGGGAAAATTCCATTCCAGTCAAAGGTATTTATTAGGTTATTGAGATTTCTTGCGATTCGTATGCTGCATCGTGTGCTTTCGAAGTGACTCGGTCAGAGCCATGGCCGTGGCAACCGATGCATTATAACTCGCTGCTGCACTCATCTGTGGAATCGACACGAGTTCATCACAGAGTCTTTCAGTTGTCACTCGCAAACCTTTGTCCTCGCTGCCCACGGCCCAAATGATTTTTTCGGGGATGGTGATATCAAAAATCGTTTGGGTCGCCTTATGGCTGAGGCCAAACATCCAATAGCCTTTTTTCTTAAGCTCTTCCGCACGGTTGGAGAAATTGCCCACCTCCACAACTGGAATATGCTCAACCCCACCGCAGGCCACTTTATGGGCGGTCGGCGTGAGTCCGACGGCTCTCTCCTCAGGGATAAATAATCCATGCACCCCCACCAGCCAAGAGGTGCGAATGATGGCCCCCAAATTGTGGGGATCTTCTACTCCGTCGAGGTAGAGAAGCACTGAATTTTCGTGTTTTTCAAGTTCCGGCAACGAAAGCTCCGGCCGCCCTTCCACAAAAACCAAAGCCCCCTGGTGGCTCGCGCAAAAGCGATCCAAAGTGGAGGGCGACTTGACCTCAATTTTCGCCTTGAGCCGACTCACCTGCTGTTCCAGCTCTTGCAGCTCCTCCGAATGCTCCCAACCCTGTCGCAGCCAAAGCATGCGTATACCCCGGGGTCTGACCTTCAAAGCTTCGCGAATGGAGTGAAAACCGGGAATGACTCGCCAGGCCTTAGGAATTTCGGGCTCACGAGCTCGGACCTCGGCCCCCCCGGCAGGGGGACGTAAAGAGGCGCGACGGGAAGGACCTGGACGTGAATTCGATCTGTTTTTCATGGAAAGCCTTATTTTGAAAAGAGTCAAATAAGGCGGGAGAGTCTAAAAAGCAAGTCCGTCAATTTCTAAAAGAGCCTCTTTGTAAAACTTCCTGCTCAAAGAAATCGCGTTCGAATTTCTTGAAGGATTCGTAGCGCACTTGAGAACCCAAGGTTTCACGCATGCGACTTACGCTCTCTTTTTCGGTTTCGCGCATTTTGCTCACCGCCTCGTTAACGAAGTCCGGATGGATTTTCTGGCGTCGATCGAAAAGATTTTTAACCAGGGCTGAAGAAGTGGAAAGAGCTTGAATCGAATGGTCCTCGTCTAGGTGCCACGTGCGCAACAAGTAAGCCACCGCCGCGGCCGACCATTTTTTCTGGTAGGCGGGTTCTAAGTAGAGGCTCGCGAAGTCCTTCGTATAAATAACCGCGTCGGTATAGTTGTCTTTCAAATCTGGCACCTGAGGAGGATTGAAGCGACGATCCTCGAGATCCTTTTTCTGCAGTTGCGCCTGCTCGGTCGCCATTTGTTGCAAGGGCGAATTATTCGATCTCAAGTGAGGTAAAACGGTTTGAACTACAAAAAGAACCAATGCCCCGCACAGAATTCCGACGAAGCTGTAAAACCAACGTTCTTTTTTTCGTTCCGAAATCAATTGCTTTTTCTTGTCCCCCAAAGCGGAGTCCTTCGAAATAGTTACGATCTGACCAGAAAGGATCGACGAAATCTGTTCTTGCATTGTCAAAGAGGTCTCGGTCCACCCCTCTTTGGGCAAGTGGCCTTTAAGATTAGACTCTATTGAAAGCAAGATCTCCCGACTAAGACGGTCCTTCTTAGTATGGAGTTCTTCGAGTAGCTCCCTCTCGAGCTTGCGCACCTGTTGGGTCGCTTCGAGGCGAAGCTGTTGGGTTTTCTCTTCCTCTTGCTTGTCCAGTTTATGTCGATCCTGTTCGAATTTTTCCTTCATCCGAATGATTTCGGCATTATATTCTTTCTTGCCGGTTTCCAGTTTTTCAGTAAAGCTTTGAATTTCGGAGCTGAGGTGTCCCAGGTCTTCTCTGCTCTTTTGTATTTGTTGCTGAAGCGAGATCTCTTGCTTCCTGTCAGCCACGGCTTTTTCTTCCAGTTTTTTCGATTCCTGCAGGAGCTGCGCAACGATTTCTTGATTGATTTTGAGATCGGCTTGAACCGTCTCAAACTCACTCTTCTGCTGGGCTTGATAAAGAAGCTTGTTGTCGATCTCATCTTCGACTGATTTTATTTTCTTTTGCAAATCGTCCAGTAACTGGTGAGCATCTTCTTCCGAACGCTTTCTTTGCAAGGTCATTTCTTCAATCTGAATTTTGAGCGAAGCCAGTTGCTCGAGATGAGCATGGGTCTCTTGTGCAATGTTTTCTTCGTGGGTCTTTTTCTCTTTAGCGATCAGCTCTTCGTGGGCTAGCTTTTCTTTAGAAATAGTCTCTTCATGGAGATTTTTTTCACGGCTGATCGTCTCAGCATGTAAACGTTTTTCTTGCGCGATCGTCTCTTCGTGGCTCTGCTTCGTATCTTGAATGTATTGATCCAAATCCAACAGCTTGCGATTGCGCTCATCCTCGGTTTCTTTTCTAACCGCGGCGAGAAGTTCGGCTTCTTTTTCACTGATTCGGCTGTCGGCCTCGTGGATACGCTGCTCTTTGAGTTCGCGGCCTCGAGCTTCGGCTTCAGATAGCATGGTCGCGCATTCGTTCTCAGAGCGTGAACGCAAATGACTGCTATAGGCCTCGACTTGATCGCGAATTTCCTGGGCTTTACGGCGGGCCTCAGAAAGGAATTCTCGCCCCTGCTCTTGCGCTTCCTGCAGGTACTTTTGTGATTCTTCGTAGGCTTCAGTTAGCCGTTGACGGTAAAAACTGTCCGCTTTTTTTTGCGTTTCGTGAGCTCTTTCGTAAATTTCTTGAACTCTTTTTTCGGCCGCACTTTCAGCATCAAAAATAATTTGCGTGGCTTTCTTTTGAGCTTCTTTTAAAATGGAATCCGTTTTAATTTCTGGAATCCCTGGCACAGAAGGAGCCGGTGGCATGCTCGGCATCGCGGGCATGCTGGGCATACCGGGTATGCGCGCTTGCGCGGGCGGAGGCTCAGGAGTTCGCTCCTGTAATTTCCTCAACGCCGCCAAATGATTTGGCATCATGATGATGGTGTCGGCACGAGCGGGATCGAGCTGAGGAATTTCCACCTGCGAAACGGCTCCCCGAGTGGCCTCGTTGACGCCGTGGCTTTTTTCAAATTTTTCCGGTTCGGGAGGGGGCGGGCCCTCGACTTCCACGTTCAGTTGAATATCGGAACTCCCTAAACGGATTTTGTCCGTCGCGGCGACGCAGATGAGAGTATGGGGTTTAATTTTTGATCCGTTGAGGAAAGTTCCATTCGCGGATTCGTGATCTTCCATCCAGACTTGATTGTCTCGGCTCACAAACGTCAGGTGTTTGCGGCTGACGTTGTCGTTGCGGATGCAGATACTACAGTCGGGAGCGCGACCGATGGACAAAGCTTCCCCTTCGAGGGTTTTTTCTACCACCCCTTGAGAAGTCGTTATCGTTACGTTGAAAATCGCTTTCGCTGCTCCCATTTTTTACTTTATCTCACGATGCTTTGACAGGTCTTGCAGTGTCCATGCTACGAGATCTTGCGTGCTTGCCGATTTCGGAATTGACCGAATCTTCAGCTAGAGCTTCAACCGGATCACGATGCTCATCGAAAGGCTTTTCTGCAGGAGAGTACTTGTTGTTGTCACTGCGATACCACAAAAGATCCATAGAGCTTTCAAAACGATCAATCATCGAAACGTAAGAGCGCTCGGGAGAAAGAATAACGTTAACCAAATGAGATACCAAGGAAAGCACGATCCCCACGATCGAAGTTCTCATCGCGAAAGAAATTTCATGAAGGAAACGATCCATGATATTGCGCGTATTCTCGAGATCTTGCAAATTCATTCCGCCCAGTTCCTGCAAACCACCGGCGATCCCGATGAAAGTACCTAAGATACCCGTCACCACGAAAAGTCCCGGCATGATCGAGATCACGTCGTTCATCGCGGCCATCGGCAAAACACCGAAAACGCGGTTGAAGCAAGGATTATGGTGAAAGGTCGCCTTCGTGATATTCAAAAGTTTTGGCGTGTCTTCCGTCCACTTGAGGAATTTAAGCTGTTTTAAGATATCTTTGACCAACCAAGCACAACCTTGTTTGACCAAGAAAATACGGTCGCTCAAAGCCATGACGTTGTCGCCGCGACGACGTTTCAAACGGTCACGTACGGCGAAAGATTCATAGTAAGTTCTTTCGAGGAGGCGCTTCGCGAGAACGTAGAATGAAACATTCTGGACTTCGCCCGGAGTTTCGTCTTCGACGTAACGGCTCACGCGTTTTTCGAATTCACGGGAAAACCACTCGTGGCGCTTAACCGTGTACCAAATCATGGCTCTGAAAAAGATGCCAAAAATAAAAGCTGTGGCCATCACAAAGGGCAGGCCCAGGATGAAATATTCTGCTAACACGTTGATCTTCATAGAAACTCCTCTATTTTTTATCCATGCTAAAACGAACGATAACACGTTGAGCTTTTTTACAGTCATTCACCTTACAAAATTCAGCCGAACTGCTCACATTACGATTCTGAACTTTCATCACTTCAAGGAAACTTCGTCCCGAAACTTTCATTAAACCCAGAAGGTCTTTACGATGATCAAAGTCGGAGCCTTGATCTTCCAAAATCTGGGTGAAAATGGAGTTTGCGCGACGGTAACTGAGATCCATATTGTACTTGATCGCCGATTTATCTTCGGGATTATCACTTTTCGGATCGATGAATCGGCCCTTGTAAGTAGGCGATGCGAAACCAACTACTTCGACCGATGAAATCATCTTCGCAATTTTTGGATTTCCGAAGAGCGATTTCGAGTAAGACGGCATGGCCTTTTCAAGCACCGAACGCATTTCCGGTTTTAGATTCGCCGAATCGTTGTCGAAGTAGGTATTTCCGAAATCGAGGACCACTTCACCTGTTTGCATATCGATATCCGCTTTGACCCCTGCCTTCTCGAAACCTCTTTTGATCTCTTGGGCCACCTCGCGACGCGCATCAATTTCCGTTTTCGCCTTCGCTAAAGCTCCTTCGGTATTGTGGAGCTGGCCTTCCAGCGAACTCAACTTCCCTTGCATAGCTTTTTCTTTGGCAGCGGCGCCATCGCGGAACTGCGCTTCCCGACGCGCTCTTTCAGCCGCGCCCAGCTTTTGCTTTCGCAGTTCATTTTCAAAAGCGGCTTGATCACGCGCTTTTTCGGCGGCGAATCCGCCCTTGAGAGCTTCGATACTGCCCTTGAGATTATTGGCTTCGGCTGCTGTCTCACTGAGAGCTTTTTGTAAATTCTGTGCTTCACCCTCTTTGGCGGTCAGAGCATTTTGAGTTTGCTCCAATTGCCCGGCCACCTGAGTGAGTTTTTGATTCGCTTGGCTCAGCTGCTGATTGTACTGCTGATTTCTATTCGCAAGATCTTCAATCTCTTTTTGGTTTTCAGCTTTCAACTTAGCCGTTTTTTGTTCGAAAAGTTTTTTGCTAATTTTGTTTTGCTTATAAGTTCTTTGCAATTCTTTGATATGCTTATCTAGAGCGACTTGAGTTTCGTTGATCTTGCGCTCGCCCTCTTCGATTAATTGCTTTTTGGTTGTGATATCTTTGTTCAAATCAGCGATTTTCTTTTGTTGCGAATCGATTTCAACATCCTGATCTTGGATCACGACATCGCGATTGATGATTTTGGCCTTACCGACTTTGTTCGAGTCAATAATGTTGCGGATCATCTGTTGGTATTTATTCAGAGCCTTGCCTTTTTTCTCATTGTCCATGGCCTGCTGAATAAGTTTATCTTTTTCGGTCTTCGCGTCTTCTTGCAAAAGTGTCAGTTTATCCATCAGCTCGGTGTACTCTTGCGCTTCGTCCTTAGGAGCCGACTTCGCCAGGTACTCGTTTTTCACAGATTCGTACATCTTCACTTGATTTTGAAGTTCTTCGACCTGCATGGTGAGTTTTTGGTTGTCGACTTCATTCTTGATAGCGTCGGTTCCCGTTCTCAGACTGCTCGTCACGTATAACAAAAGAAAGATCGTGCTGAGTCCCAAGAAAAGATCGGAATAGGACGTCCAAAAGTTGTCATTGCCATGTTCTTTACTTTTTTCGTAGTTAAACGACATACACTTCTCCCTACATCTACTGCAGATAGCGTATCGATATAATTTCGAATGACTTTAATGTTTGGGCGGAAAACTCGACCATTTGTCGCCGCAAGTAGAGGAAAAAATGGCCTTCTCAAAGGGAAAGCCTTAGGTCGAGGTCCTGAAAGAAGCGAACAGAGCGGTTCTTACTCGTACACGGCGAGAGAATAATCCAGAGCGGCTGCGCGGGGATCCTGGGCTTCAACGATAGGTCGACCGACAACAAGAGCAGACGCACCCGCCTGCAAGGCCTCTTTGGGCCCCATCACGCGCTTTTGATCTTGCACCTCTTCTGTCGCGAAACGAATTCCGGGAGTCACTTTATAAAGCTTAATATCCTCTAATAAAGAAAGCTCGTGTGCCGAGCAAACAAGACCGCTCACTCCGCAGTCGTTCACCAGCTGTGCGAGATCACGCACATGAGTGCCAATGGGCTGAGGCTTCAGACTAGGAAAGAGTGACTTTTCATCCCAAGAGGTCAAAATGGTCACGGCCAAGATACGGAAGGGTCTTATTTTATTTAGTTCGTATTCAATTTTTCCCATCAAACTCAAGGCCTCTTTACCGGCCAAGGCATGCACCGTGACTAAGCTCGCACCGGCTTCAAAACTCGCGCGCACTGCCGCTTCCATTGTCGAAGGGATATCAAAATGTTTATTGTCCATGAAAACCGGCGCGAAGCGGGCCAGTTCCTGAATGAAATCCGTTCCGTAACGCAGGCAGAGCCGCGGACCAACCTTGAATCCACCCGCCACTTCCGCGAGATCATTCGCCAGGCTAAATGCGCTCTCCAGAGTATCCACGTCCAAAGCAATGATGAGAGGGGTTTTCATAGGACTGGGGTCGTTAGAATTTTTTACTAATTTCATCGGCAGAACTCCTCAACTCTCAAGGGCCTTCGCCCTGAAACAAATTAATATTTATCTGTGCGTAGCTGCTTTTTTTGCGAATGCAATTTTTTACTATCTAAACGCTTTCGCTGCGAAGATTTCGTGGGCTTTGTTTTAATACGCTTTTTAGGAACAAAGAGCGCCTTTTTCAGAATCTCTTCCAACTTGCGCAGACACTCTTTGCGATTCGAATCCTGATCCCTCTGGGTTTCACTGCGAATCAGCAGCTCGCCTTCGGAGGTGAGCTGCCCTTCGAGACGGGCGAGGATGCGGGCTTTTCGCTCCTCTGAAAAAGCCCGGGTTTCACGAACATTCCAGCGGATGATAGCTGCCGATTCGGTTTTATTCACGTGTTGCCCGCCCGCGCCCCGGCTGCGGGTGAATTCAAATTGGATTTCGGCGATCAGTTCTTTTTCAAGCATAATTTAGTAACTGAGAAGAAACTCGAGAACCTGATCGAGAGACAGCTTGCGGACCTCTTTGGTTTTTCGTTCGACAATTTCTATTTCCTTATTATCCAGTCCGCGTTTACCCACCACGACCCGTAAAGGCATTCCCAAGAGATCGGCATCCTTGAACTTAACTCCGGGACGTTCGTCGCGGTCGTCCATTAGGACCTCAATCCCGCGAGCTTCCAGGGTATTGTATATTTTATTGGAGGCCTCCATCACGGAAGCATCTTTAGGGTCTAGGACGCACAAATGAACCAAAAAGGGAGCGATGGCCCGCGGCCAAATAATTCCATCGGCGTCGTGGGATTGCTCGATCGCCGCCTGAACGGTGCGAGTCACGCCAATTCCGTAACAACCCATTTCAAAGGGTAAGGACTTCCCTTGTTGATCCAAAAAATTCGCATTCATTTTCTTTGAATACTTCGTTCCCAGATAAAAAACATGCCCGACTTCAATCCCGCGATAGGACTTCAGCAGTCCCGCCGATTGAGGACAACGATCCCCCTCGCGAGCGATCCGCAGATCCGCTATTTTAGTGAAGGCATAATCGCGCCCATGATTGACGTTTTTCAAATGAAAGCCGTCCTCATTCGCACCGACGATATAATTTCTAAGACCCGCGATTCCATTATCAAGATAAACGGGAATGTTGAGTCCCACAGGACCGCAAGAGCCAGGACTTGCCCCACTGACTTCTTTGACTTCTTGATCCGTCAACATCAAAGGAGGATTGGACATCCCCAAAAGATTCTTCAATTTCACTGGATTCACCTCGTCAGATCCTCGCAAAAGAACAGCGAAGGGCTTCAGCGCTTTGTCTTTCACATCCAGGCCTTCGTTCGCGCTGAAGTACAGAGTTTTGACGAGCTCTTTTTCAGCCTGACCCGTGAATCGAGCCAGGTCCGCAATGGTCTTTTGACCAGGAGTCGGAAATTTTTCGAGCGGTTTTTCCGCATCGCTCGAAATGTGAGGAGTCGCATCTATCGCCGGGCAGACCTCGACATTCGCCGCGAAATCCGTCGTATCACTCACCAACAGAGCATCTTCACCGGCCTCCGCCAGTAATTGAAACTCATGGGTTTGGGATCCACCGATGTTACCCGCATCCGCTTGCACGATACGGTAGTTCAAACCCAACCGATCAAAAATAGCCTTGTAGGCGTTGTACATCAGATCGTAGGACTTCAGCGCCGCCGCGGAATCCGCATCAAAGCTGTAGGCGTCCTTCATTGAAAACTCGCGGCCGCGCATCAGACCAAAACGCGGGCGGATTTCATCCCGGTACTTCGTCTGAATCTGGTAAATGTTTTTAGGAAGATCGCGGTATGACTTGATGTCATTGCGAACGTAATCCGTCACGGCCTCTTCGTGAGTGGCACCGAGACAAAACCAGTGTTGATTGCGATTTTGAAATTTCAAAAGACCGGCGCCCATTTCGCTCCAACGATTGGTCTCTTCCCACAGTTCACGAGGATGGACCATCGGCATAAGAACTTCGACGCACTCGCGACGATTCAGTTCCTCGCGGAGGATGGCTTCAAATTTTCGAATCGCCCGCAAACCTAAATGGCCGTATGTGTAAAGGCCGGGCGCCAGTTTTTTCATGTATCCGCCCCGGACCATGAGTTTATGGCTCACGATTTCGGCATCGGCGGGAGCTTCTTTTAAAGTGTAAATATAGGATTTAGACCACTTCATGCATTTTCCTTTGTATCGATTCCGTAGGATTTAATTTTGCGATGCAGATAGCTCCGCTCAAGTCCGATGACCTCGGCCGTTTTGCTGATGTTTCCGCCATTTTCATTGATTTTCTTCAATAAGTATTCTTTTTCAAATTGCGCCCGAGCCTCACGGAAAGTGGACATAAAATCCTCTGCGCTCTCTTGGCGGTCGTCTTTATCAACTAAACCCGCAAAGCGGAGATCATGAACATCCACAAACTCGCCCGGCGTGAGAATATAGATACGCTCGATGAAGTTTCGCAATTCCCGGACATTGCCGGGCCAATTGTATTTCATCATTTTCTGGACGGCTTTATCCGAAAAGTTTTTCTTCAGATAGCCACCTTCGCGCGCCACGTGATCACTGAAATAGGAAGTCAGAACAGGAATATCCTCGGTTCGTTCCGCCAACGTGGGAATGCGAAAGGGAATGACGTTCAAGCGATAATAGAGGTCTTCGCGAAAACGGCCCTCCTTCACTTCCTTTTCCAAATCCCGACTAGACGAGGCAATCACCCGCACATCATTTTCAATCCACTGACCGCCGCCCACGCGATTGTACTTTTTCTCTTGCAGATAGCGTAACACTTTGGCTTGAACGCCAAGGTTCATTTCTGAAATTTCAGAAATATAAAGAGTCCCCCCTTGGGCAAAATCAAATTTTCCTTTTTTAGCGCGATCCACTCCGGGCATGGCCCCCTTTTCGATGCCAAAGAATTCGCTCTCGAGCAGATCCTCGGGAATTCCGGCGCAGTTCACGTCGACAAAAGGCCGGCTGGCCCTGACGCTGAGGTAATGAATATTTTGCGCCACTAATTTTTTGCCCACGCCATTTTCTCCGCAAACCAGCACCCAGGACTGGGTTGGCGCGACCCGTGCAATGATTTGTTTCGTTGAGACAATGGCCGGCGCTTCACCGATCAAGGCGATGCTCTTGCGAAGCTTGTTCAAAAGAAGTTGCTTCTCTTCTTTTTCCTGCTGATAACTCAAGATATTCGAAATGATGATCGAAATTTTATCCATCGAGAGAGGCTTTTCGATAAAATCCCAGGCTCCCAATTTTGTGGCCTTGACCGCCGTCTCGATGGTTCCGTGACCCGAGATCATCACAAATTCAACCGACGGAAATTCCTGGCGAGCCGTGGTGAGAACTTGAATGCCGTCGTATTTTCCGGGCATCCAAATATCGAGAAATACAATATCGGGCGGGGCCTCTCTGAGAACCTTGAGGCCCGCCTCGCCATCGTGGGCGTGAGTGACCGTAAATCCTTCATCTTCAAGTGAGGCCTTCAAAACATCCCGGATCGGCGCTTCATCATCGATGATAAGGATCTTCGTATTTTTATTGAGTTCCGTTTGATTTGGACTGCTCACGCTTCCACCCTTCCACTTGATTCACGGGAATCTCGATGATCATCTTGGTCCCGCGTGGCTCATTGGCCAAAGCACGGATAAAACCGTTATGGTCCTCGACGATCCTTTTAACAATGGCTAATCCTAATCCAGTTCCGCTCTCTTTTGTAGAGTAGTAAGGTTCAAAAATTCGATTTCGATCCGCAGCAGGAATTCCTTCGCCGTTGTCTGTCACGGTCAAACGCACGGTATGCAGCTCAGTGGCGTAATGAGTCATCACTTCCACCTGCGCCTGTGACTCTTTGGCCACAGCGGCCACCGCGTTATCAATCAAATTAACGAGAACCCGCTGAATTTGCCCAGGATCAAATTTGAAATCAGGTAGCTGCTCGTCCGCCTGAAATAAAAACTGCACCTGCCCGTGGGCTTGCCGGAAAAGCTCTAAGGATTCGCGCACGACTTGATTCAAAGAGGCCACAACGGGCCGACTTTGCGGCAAGCGCGCAAAGTTGCTAAATTCGTTCACGAGAGTTTTTAAATCATCAACCTGCCGAATAATCATATGGGTGCAATCACTAAAAGCCGGATCGGTGATTTGTCCGCCAAATTTACGCTGCAAGCGTTCAGCAGAAAGTTTGATGGGCGTCAGGGGATTTTTAATTTCGTGAGCAATCCTTCGGGCCACTTCGGTCCACGCCGCCGCACGCTGCGCACTCACGATGGGAGTCATATCATCGAAAACCAAAATCTTTCCCAGCTCGACGCCCTTTTCATCCTTCAGGAGAGAAAGATGCATTTGCAAGGGAATGGGCTCACCTTGCACATTCAGACTGAATTCCTTTTGAATACTTTCCATTTTATGATCTTGCATGGTTTTCAGCAAATCACTAAAGGTGCGGAAGTATTCCAAAGTGAGCAGCTCGCGCACGGGTCGCCCGATATGGCGATCCGGATCGATTTTGAGCAATTGCCCCGCATGGCGATTGATTGTCGTGATCAGGCCCCGCTCATCGACCGAAATCACGCCCGCGCTGACGCTCTTGAGAACGATTTCGAGATAGCGTGTATGCTGATCTAGATCCTTCAAGGAACTTTCTAAGTTCTTGGTCATCAAATTAAAACTTTCAATTAGTCCGGCCATCTCATTATTTCCCGCGCTGACTTGCAGGGGCGTATAGTCCCCCTCAGCCACTCGCCGCGTGGCGCGCCCCAACTGAACCAACGGAATCGAAAGCTGGCGAGCGAGATAAAACCCAAACCAGGTGGCCGCGAGCAAAATGACCAAAGTCATCATGAACAAAATAATCAAGTAAATAGATTTGAGCGGATACTCGAGCGGATTGATATCACGAAATTCTTCATAAGCCGTCGAGACGTCATTCATCTTAGAAATGAGCGAGAGGGGAACAAAACTGGAAACAACGATGGCTCCTTTATCGGCGCCTTCTTTGACAGGAACGATCACCCGCACCAAATTCCCATCACCGAATTGATGAATAATGCTCGCTTCGACCTGGGCGCGAATTCCCCGTTGCAAAAACTCAAGAGAGACCGCAGGAACGGAGGGAAGATTATCCTCCGGATTAGAAGCCACGATTCTTTTGCCAAAAAGAGAAGGATAGAATTCCACCGCATCCAGAGCGAAATCTTTGCGCATGGCCTCCATACGCTGACGAATGACCGAAGACTGTTTGGTGTCACGAATACGCTGCGCGATCTGGTGGGCAAAATGGTAGTTTTTCTTTTTGGCATTGAAATAGTAGGAATTCGTCACTTCGAGGGAGCTTTTGAGCACGCTCGCCATCTTCACACTAAACCATTTATCAAAACTCGAGTTGATGTAAAAAACAGAAATAATGAACATGAGGATGGTCGGGATCACACTGAAGGAAACAAAGGCGGCGATGAGCTTGGCTTTCAGGCTACTGCCAAAAACATGTCCCCGTCGTTCTACAAAAACTTTGACCACATTCCGAAAAATCAAGAAAAGCAAAAGAAGCAGCAGGATGATATTGAAATTCACCAGCCCGAAAAAGAAAATGCTATACACGAAAGGAAGTTGCTGGCTTGTCGCGAACAGGCGAATTTCAAACCAGGTGAGGCTGACAAAAAGAAAAGACAAAAAGAAAACGGTGAATAACTCACGCTTTCTTTTCCGCAGTTCATTTTTCTGCTCGTGCGGCTGCTGATCGGAAGGGCCAAAGGCCTGAAACTCATCTTGAACCATGGGCCCTATGCTACTTCAGTCGGCCCTGGCTCGGCAAAGTTCATTTTGTGGATTTCTTCTTTTTCACCGCAGTGTCTTTGACAGAAGAGGTTTTTCGCCTTTTCTTTCGGCTGGTGGCACGCACGACGGGCTCTTCTTGGATGTCGGCGTGGATCTGATCAAGAAGACCGATCATCTCCATCACAACCTGGGCCGCCTCTGCTCCTTTATTGCCGTGCTTTCCGCCCGCGCGGTCTAAAGCCTGTTCTTCATTTTCGGTGGTGAGAACTCCAAAACCGATGGGCGCATTGTAAGCAAGCATCAGCTCCGTCACACCGCGCTCTACACTTTGGCAAACATAGTCATAATGAGTTGTTTCGCCGCGAATGACGGCGCCAAGGGCGACAACACCGGCGCATCCAGCCTCGAGAAGAGTTTGCGCCGCGACGGGAATTTCGATGGCGCCCGGAACGCGGACCGCGTAAACTTCAACGCCTTCGCAGCCTTCGAGATAATTTAAAGCCCCAGCTTCTAATTTTTCAGTGACTTCCGCATTGAAGCGAGCCGTGACTACACCAATTTTAAGACTTCCAAACACCATGACGCCCCTCTTCTTTAAGATTTTTTAGTGATAGGAATCATCTCGACGATATCTAAGTCGTAGGCCTTCAGGCCGACTTTCTTTTCGGGATGATTCGTCAAAAGACGAATTTTATGAACACCCAATTGACGCAAAATTTGCGCCCCCACGCCGTAATCTTTTTGATCCGAGCTGCTGGGGAGCTTCACCTCACCAGCTTTGGCTAAGTATTGCAATTCGGTCGCGAGCCCTGCGGCCTTGTTATTACCACGAATAAGCACGAGCAGGCCTGAGCCCGCTTCGTGAATCATTTTTAACGAACTTTGCAAAGTCGATTCCCCCGTTTGTAAACTACTCAAAAGATCCCGGGTGAAATTATCAACATGCACGCGCACCAAAGTGGGTTGCTGCGCTGAGATCTCGCCTTTTTGCAAAACCAAATGATCTGTTCCGTCGATTCGGCTACGAAAAACGCGGGCCTTCATTTGCTCGGCAAGACCCTCCGATAAAACAACCTGACTGACTTCCTCAACCAAAGTTTCATTAGCAAGACGGTACTGAATCAAATCTACGATCGTCCCAATTTTGAGTTGATGTTTTTTTGCGAATTCTTTCAGATCTCCTACGCGAGCCATTTCGCCATCGGCCTTAACGACCTCGCAAATGACGGCGGCCGGATTAAGGCCCGCAAGCTTCGCTAAATCGACTGAGCCTTCAGTATGGCCCGCTCTTTTCAGCACGCCCCCTTGCTGGGCACGAATCGGAAAGATATGCCCTGGCATATGAATTTCAGAGGCCTTCGCGAGTGGATTGGCGGCCACCCGGATGGTGTGGGCCCGATCGCCCGCGGAAATTCCCGTGCTCACGCCTTCTGCCGCTTCGATACTAACGGTGAACGCCGTTTTATTAGAGGAAAAATTCATATCGTCGCGAACCATTTGTGGAAGCATCAGGCGATCAATTTGTTGCGCAGCCATCGGCAGGCAGACAAGACCCCGAGCTTCAACGATCATAAAATTAATCGCCTCGGTGGTTACATGATCCGCCGCCAAAACCAAGTCACCTTCGTTTTCGCGATCCTCATCATCGACTAAAATGACCATGCGACCTTGACGAATCTCTTCGATCAATTCTTCGGTTGTATTGAATGGCATCAGACGTTCTCCTTGTTCGGTGTCGTCACAAGCCCCAGCTCGATCGAACGCATCACTGCGCGAGCCATGTAATCAGGTTCCACATTCACCGTATTTCCGATTTTGAGTTTTCCAAGGTTCGTCCGCTTCACCGTTTCGGGAATCAAACAGACTTCCACTTGAGAATTTTCTAAAGCGTTCACGGTGAGACTCACGCCGTTCAGCGTGATACTGCTCTTTTTCCAGACGTAGGGCAAAATCGTTTTTGCCACTTGGACATTTAAAAAAAAGCTTTCGCCTTTTTGTTCGGCGCGAGTCACGAGAGCTAGGCTATCCACATGCCCCGTCACAAGATGACCGTGAATGCGATCTCCCATGCGCAGAGAGCGCTCCAGGTTCATCGTTTTGCCAATCCAACTCTGCGGATTCCAGCCTAAAACTTGAATCGTTTCGGCCGCGAGGGCAAAGGTCATCTGCTTGCCATCAAAGGCTTCAAGAGTTAAGCAAACTCCATCACAGGCAATGCTGTCGCCTGTCTTCAGATCGTCGAATTCATTTGGTTTTTCGATTTGAATACGAAAGGCCTGAGGCAATTCTTGCGAGCTGAGAATAGGCTTCACACTTTCAACGATTCCAGAAAACATAAGGGTCACACCTCGAGATGGCGTGACCCTACACTTTCACTGGGGGAATAGCAAGATTTAGGGCTCATTCCCAGGCATTTTTGAGGAGGGGTCAGAGCAGCCCCTTACTTTTTCGCCGCGGCCGCTGCTTCCGACGCTAAAACTTCGTGCGTTTTATAGGCAATGACTTTTGCGCCTACGGAGGCAAAACCTTGACTCGCGTTGGGATCAATTTGAATGACCTTGGCTTGGGCTAGTTGATCCCCAACCGAGGTGATTTCAACCCGTCCGTAGTAGGAATCGGCACCGATGCCCGTGCTTCCTTGGTAAGTGGAGTTACAAGCTTCACCGCTCCAAGAGTACTGTTCATTGTAAATATCCAGCTGATCGCCGACCTCATAACCGACGTCCGCTCCACCGACAAGGACGAGCGAAGTGTCTTGATCGGCGAAAACACGCGAGTACCAATCATTGCTCGGCTTGCTATCCATATCAGCCGCCACACCGCTTAAACCTTTAATCAGACCATTCTTAGTGACCGTCGCTAAAGGCGTTGAGTAATAAGCACTCGGCCCCACCTCAAAGAGACCGAAATCAATGTTCAGGCCCACATTTGTTTTCGTTTGAGTTGAATTGATATCAACCGCACCCAACACAGTTGTGCCGAGAGCAGGCATGGCCCGCATACTGAGATCCATCTGAGCAAACTGGACGCTGATGTTCGCATTGGCTCCGGCAATGCCCGCGAAAATAGAACCGGCTGGAGTGTAACCCAACTTGATTCCGCCACCGCCGACAATCTCAAATGAGTTGATGCTGCCGTAGATGCGCGCCTGCGGTAAATTGACCATACACCAAGCTGTGCGTGAGAAGGCTGCTCGGAAGTCCATTTGTTTTGCATCAAAACTTTTTTGCAACATACTTAAGTCGGCCTTAGACAAATTAAAAGCGGAACTCTGAGCCAAAGAACTTGAAGAGGCCAGCGAAGGATCCCCTGCGATAGGCGCGCTCGTTCGCAAAGTAAATTGAGTGCTTTGAGAAATAACTCCGTAAAGCTGCTGGTTCGCCACGTATTTAAAGTCGAAGGTCGAGCCATCTGGAAGTTGAATAGGCTGAGCCTGGATGCTTCCCATCTCAACAATCTTTCGGTAGCTACGGCTGGCCGCTTGCTGTTGACACGATTGGTTCCCCATCATGAGTCCCGCAGTCGATACAAGAGTTATTGCTTTCAATAAGTTCTTTGCTTTCATTTTTGTTTCCTCACTCCATGGCTGGGTTTGTGCCCGCCTAATGTTTAGTCCAGTAGGTCTTTGTCTAGTTTCGGCGACCTACAAAAAAAGTATAGAGAGTCTGGAAAGAAAAAGAAAACTCGCCGCAAGTCCGTGATGTCGCTTGTAAATTATTTGTTCATCCCTTTTTGGGGCGAACTAAGTCTTCGAATTGATTGAGGGAGTAAAATTCAAGCGGTGAAAAAAAAAATTTCGCTTGTCCAAAAGCTTGACGACTTCCCAGACTCTCGTCCTTAACAAACGAAAGTCCTGTCGAAAATTTACGCGGAAAATTCCGGGTTACTCAATAAGGCTTAGAAAGCACCGCCACCGGCCAGGGTAATGAAGTACTGAGTTTCATCTTGAGGAAGCGTATAATTATTTCGATCCTTGCGATCTTGAGTGTAGTGAAGCTGCTGCACACCTCCACCAATTCGCAAACCGGCAAGAGCAAAGACGATTGCGGCTTGACCGAAAATGGCATTTGAACTCTGGGTCGCAAAACGCAAACCGGGTCCCGCAAAAAGTTCAATCCCTAAACCTCGAGCTTGAGTATAGGCCTTGTATTCAAACAAGGCTGCCGTATCAAGACCGTAAATCGTGTCAATCGTCGAGCCAAACTGGGTAAACAGCGAGTTGCGCCAATTGAGCCAATCCTCGGCGTACCAGTTCAGGCCAAGATGAATCTCGCTGTAGGAGTTTCCGTTATAGGATCCGGTCGCGCCGCTCACATCATAAGTTAAACTTTGCTGAGCGTAGGCCTGCTGAAGAGTGAAAAAAATAAAAACCGAAATAAAAAAGGCTATGCTTTGTTTCATAGCCTTACTTTGCCCCGGGGAACCAAAAAGCGTCAACTTAAGACAAGTTTTTGCTGACCCATTTTGACTTTTATCGTTTCGCCCGGCTTAATTTTTCCCGCAATGATCTCCTTCGAAATCAAATTCAGCAGCTCCGACTGAATGATCCGCTTCAGAGGTCTTGCCCCGTAAATCGGATCAAATCCTTTCTGAGCAAGGAAACTGACAGCCGCGTCATCAATATCCAACTGAATTCGCTTCGCTTTGAGTCGTTGCGCCACCTGCGCCAGCTGCACTTTAACAATCCCATTGATTTGCTCTTCCTTCAGGGAATTAAAAATAATGGTCTCGTCAATTCGATTGAGAAATTCGGGTCGAAAATGCTCACGCAAAGCTTCCATCACCATTTTCTGTTTTTCTTCTTCGTTCATTTGCGGATCAACGATTGCCTGCGAGCCAATATTCGAGGTCATGATTAAAACTGTATTTTTGAAATCCACCGTGCGGCCCTGCCCATCGGTCAAACGACCATCATCTAGAACCTGCAGTAGAATATTAAAAACATCGGGATGGGCTTTCTCAATTTCATCGAGCAGAACCACGCTATAAGGCTTACGTCGCACCGATTCCGTCAGCTGACCACCCTCTTCGTAGCCTACATATCCTGGAGGAGCACCTACCAAGCGCGACACCGCATGCTTCTCCATATACTCGCTCATATCGATGCGCACGATGGCCTGCTCATCATCAAAAAGATATTCGGCTAAAGCTTTCACTGTCTCTGTTTTGCCAACTCCGGTGGGACCTAAAAAAATAAATGTCCCAATAGGGCGATTCGGATCTGAGATTTCCGCGCGGGCCCGGCGGATCGCATCGGCCACGATGGTCAAGGCATGATCTTGGCCTACCACGCGACGACGCAAGAAATCTTCCATCTGCAGAAGTTTCGTTGTTTCACTCTCGAGCATTTTGCTCACGGGAATCCCGGTCCACTTCGCCACGACTTCGGCGATGTCTTCGGGACCCACCTCTTCTTTCAGCATGCGGGTTTCGTCTTTACTTTGATTTTCCTTGCTGCGAATTTCATATTGTTTCAATTTATTTTCGAGCTCAGGTAGTCGGCCGTATTTAAATTCGGCGGCCTTTCCCAGATCACCCTCTCGCTCGGCCTTAGCGATCGTCAGCTTGATCTCTTCAATTTCAGCCTTGCTCTTTTTGATCTGCTCGATGCCGCCCTTTTCAAATTCCCATTGCTCACGCAGGACTTGATTTTTAGCCTGCAGATCCGTCAGCTCTTTCCCAATGACGGCAAGGCGTTCTTTAGAAGCCTCATCTTTTTCTTTACGGAGGGCTTCTTTTTCGATGCGCAATTGCATCAGCTCCCGTTCAATCCGATCAATTTCTTCCGGAACAGATTTCGTTTCGATACTCAACTTACTGGCCGCCTCGTCCATCAAATCAATGGCCTTGTCCGGCAGGAAACGCGAAGTGATATAGCGATGGGAAAGTTTCACCGCCGCCACCAAGGCCGAATCCGTGATACGAACCCCATGATGAACTTCATATTTTTCTTTCAAGCCGCGCATGATCGTGATCGCGTCCTCCACACTCGGCTCGTCGACCAGAACGGTCTGGAAACGACGCTCGAGGGCGGCGTCCTTTTCAATGTATTTTCGGTACTCATCCAACGTCGTCGCCCCAATACAACGCAATTCCCCGCGAGCCAGGGCAGGCTTAAGCAATTGCCCTGCATCCATGGCCCCCTCGGCCTTGCCCGCCCCGACCAATGTGTGCAACTCATCGATGAAAAGAATGATCTGGCCTTCACTCGAAGTGACTTCTTTGATGACGGCCTTCAAACGATCCTCAAACTCTCCGCGGTATTTGGCTCCTGCCACCAGAGCGCCCATGTCTAAGGACATCAGTTTTTTACCGACCAAATTTTCAGGAACATCATGCTTAATGATCCGTAAAGCGAGGCCTTCGGCGATGGCGGTTTTCCCCACCCCGGGCTCTCCGATCAGCACAGGATTATTTTTTGTTCGACGGGACAAAACCTGAACGACGCGGCGAATTTCTTCATCTCGCCCGATAACGGGATCTAATTTCCCCTCGGCGGCCAGAGCCGTGAGGTCGCGCGCATACTTATTCAATATTTCATATTTGTTCTCAGGCTCATCGTCCGTGACTTTTTGATTCCCACGGATTTCCTTCAATGCGGCTTTGACCGGTTCCAAGCGAATCTGAAACTTTTTAAAAAGACTCGCCAAATCTGAATCGGGCGAGCGCAGCAGCGCCGTAAAGAAATGCTCCGTAGAAATAAAGGAATCTCCCCACTCCTTGGCCTCGCCTTCCGCCAGCATAAATACTTTTTGCAAGCGGGCGCTGGCAGCGGACTTCGCACTCGCTCCGGAGACCGTGGGAAATCGATCGATGCGACTGCGCAGCTCCTGCAGAAAAGGCGCCTGGGGAATTTGAATTTTATCGAGAATACGGGGAACAATGCCCTCGGTCTGCTGGATGAGCTCTTGAAGAAGATGTTCAGGCTCCACTGACGGATTGCCCTTACGTTCAGCAGAAAGAGCCGCCGCTTGCATGGCCTCCTGACTTTTACGCGTCATTTTTTCAATATCATTGCTCATAAACTCTCCTCTGAGATAAGAATGAGGCTTGAGAGGAAAATGTCAATGCAATCACCGCCAAAAAAGAGCCTGACTCGCACCAAATCCTCGATCAAAAAAGATGTGATGAACCCCTCCGATTTTCTTCGTTACGATTTTCGTTTCGCCTGTGAGGAATGCAGTCATTTCGATTCCATCACAGAAATTTGCACGATTGGCTACGTCCCCTCCCATCACCGGCGGGCCGAACAGGAGCGCCAATACCATCTTTCGGGGCGTATGGCGCTCTGTCGTTTTCACGAAATTGACTGATCCAAAATCTAGTTTATCCTTTCCCATCCATCCTTAAAGCTAGGCCCTGAGAGGTTTTCACCGACCTACGCCTTAAAAGACTCTCTGCCGTTAGACTAGTATTGACGGGTCTGGACAAATCCCATCTCAAGGTCCTGTCAAGAACTCGTCGCATGTGACGAAAAGTGAGACAGAGCAATGTAAACATATTCTTCTTACAATAGGAGGGCCTTCAAGGATGATATAGATAGAACAATAGATTGTTCGACAAGAACTTCGCTGAATGAAGTTCGAAATTCTCTACAAAACAATGTAGGCCAACTCAATCGGCTCGGATGCCGCCCCTAGAAGATGGGGAAATTGAAACTCAAGGAGGGTATTGAAATGAAAAATAAATATTAACTTAATTTAGGAGACTTTTAAAATGGGAATGCGAGTAACAACAAACATAAGCGCGATCAATGCACAACGAAACTTAATAGGCGCACAACGCGCGATCAATAGTTCAATGGCGCAATTGTCTTCAGGTAGCCGAATCAACAAAGCGGCAGACGATGCTGCTGGTCTAGCGATTTCAGAAGGTTTGAAAGCCCAAATCCGATCTGCCAGCCAAGCTCAAAGAAATGCGAACGACGGTATTTCAATGGTGCAAACGGCGGAGGGTGGTCTCAATGAAATCGGCAACATCATCGTTCGCCTGAGAGAATTGGGAATCCAAGGATCTTCTGATACGGTTGGTTCTACTGAGCGCGGAATGCTTAATAAAGAGGTTCAACAGTTGAAATCAGAAGTTCAACGTATTGCTTCGGTCACGACTTGGGGTAAAACAAAATTGCTCGATGGTTCATCGCCGCAATTCGACTTCCAAGTCGGTCTGTTCAATAACGCAGAAGAAGATCGCATCTCTTTCAAAGCGGGCGAAAACGTCGCCACCTTAGATGCTTTGGGCCTTACGGAAATCGACTTTTCAACAAAAGAAGGCGCTCAAGAAGCTTTAGGCATGCTCGACAACGCTCAAAATTCAGTCAATGGAACCCGCGCAAACTTGGGAGCCCTGCAAAATCGACTGACTTCGACTGTCGACAATTTGGGAGTGACCCAAGAGAACTTGTCAGCAGCTAACAGCCGTATCCGTGATACCGATGTGGCTTCTGCATCTTCTGAGATGACCCGTAACAATATCTTGTTACAAGCAGGAACAGCGACTTTGGCGCAAGCCAATCAGACAAACCAGTTAGCATTGAAATTAATTGGTTAATACGAGGCCGGTGCTCGCACCGGCTTGATCTAAAAGTTCGACAGAATCGTTCATCTTAAACTCAATTTGCAGCGCAAATTGAGTTTTTTCATTTTAGTGTCGAGCTTTTTAACGAATTATTTCAAATATTTAGCTTAAGCTGCCGAAAAACTGAGCCGATCAGTTGAGAGGAGCATTTAAAGGAGTAAAAATATGAAAACAAAAGAATTGTTTAAGATCATGTTGGGATCTCTCTTGATGACCTTGACCTTAACTGCCTGTTCCAACGGAATGGATGCCGCCAGCACAGCGACCGACGGCTCCAACAATGGCCAAGGAAACGGTGGACAAAATACCACCGCCCTCGACTCGGTCGATCTCAATGGCTACTCTTCCGGCGGCGACTCAGAAGGCCGGCTGGTTATGCAGCTCGATAAAGTCAATAAAGCCCTCATCATTAGTGTTCCCATTGCCCAAATTGGTTTAGACATCAACGTGAATGCCAGCCTCAGTCAGTTTCCCGATATTCAGGTCTACAGTTACACAGACACGTCCAAGATGAATCACCTCGCTGTGCGGGTTCCGTTGAAGTATCTGCTGCGCGGAATAAATCTTGGCAATCCACAAATTTTACCGAATGGCGAAGCGATTCCATTTCAAGGTGGAGAAATGCCTTCGATCTCTCTCGTGATCAATGCTGTTTCCTCAGCAAAAGCTTACTTGTACCTGGGCTCAGGTGCCGTTGTCGTTTACGTATCGCATCCAAAAGTTCCCGCCACCGGAATTTCCCTCCTGGTTCCTGTTAAAAACCAAGCGGGAACGAAAGTTTTAGGCCAGGTGGGAGTCATGACAAAAACAGCAAAGGGCGACGGTGGATTCCTCGTCTCGACAAAAATCCCTGCAGAGGCTGCAAAAATCCTCGATGACTACATCGGCAGCTATTAGGATAACCGAAAAGTAAAAGATTTTAATTTGCAAGCTTCCTTAAACCTCGCTAGTCTAAGGAAGCTTGTTATTTCAATTTTATCTTCAGGAGAGAGCAATGGCTAAAAAAGCAAAGAAAGCGACTAAGAAAGCAGCGCCCAAGAAAGCGACTAAGAAAGCAGCGCCCAAGAAGGCGACGAAGAAAGCAGTAAAAAAGGCGGCGAAAAAGCCCGCTGCAACGAAAAAAGCAGCGAAGAAAGCCACTCAAAAAACAGCCAAGTCCGCCTCCAAAAAAGTAACAAAAAAAGCCGCAAAAAAATCAGTTAAAAAAACAGCGGCGAAAAAGCCCGCAGCGACCAAAAAAGCCGCTGCTCCCAAAGCTGCCTCTAAAAAAGAAAAATCGAATAAAAAAGCCTTGGCCGGAGCCGCTTTAGGCGGAGCTGCAGCTGGTGTTGCCGCGAAAACAGCTTTTGACTATATTGACTCCGACTTCGACGACGAAGCTGAAATCGATGCCACCATTGATGTTGAGGACGAAACGTCTGAAACGGATGGATGGGAAGACGCTGAGGAAAAAAAAGATGACAGCTTCGAAGATCTTGAAGATGAAGAAGCGGAAGAAGATCTCCTCAAAAAAGTTGACGACGAAGAAGACGACGATGATGAGGATGAAGAGGATGATGGCGAAGAAGGCTACTTCTAAGCTCGACCTGACCTCAAAAAAAAAGCCACTCCTGGGAGAGGGAGTGGCTGGGGAACCGAAACGACTTCGTAAATCCTTTACTTCATCGGTTTCGTATGAACTGCAAATTTCTCAAACTCACCGTATTCGTGAAGTTTGTTATAGAGAGTCTTGATCGTGATGCCCAAATTATTCGCCGCCTGGGTTTTATTTCCACCAAAATGATTGAGCGCCTTCAGAATATAACGTTTTTCCAACTCGTGCAGAGTCAAAGCCGGATCGTAATCCAAAGAATTATCCTGAACTTCAGGATCGCGAATGCTTTCAGGAACATCGTTCAACATGATCTGATGGCCTTCCGAAAGAATCTGCAAACGTTCGCATACGTTTTGCAATTCGCGGATATTACCTGGCCACTCGTATTTAGCTAAGGCTTTCATCGCTTCGTCGCTGATTGTACGGCCACGGCCACCCATATATGCTTGTGACGACTGATTCAAGAAATAAGCAACCAAAACGGGGATGTCTTCTTTACGGCGACGTAAAGGAGGAGCACTCACCACGATCGTATTGATACGGTAGAAAAGATCTTCCCGGAAGTTTCCGCGTTGGACTTCAACATCCAACTCGCGGTTCGTGGCGCAGATCAGACGGATATCGACACGGATCGGGTCTTTACCACCAACACGATAGATTTCTCCTTCTTGAATGAAGCGCAAAAGCTTCGCCTGAATGGCCGGAGACAATTCACCAATTTCGTCGAGGAATAAAGTTCCTCCGCTTGCCGCTTCGGCCAAACCAATTTTGCGAGTGTAAGCTCCGGTGAAAGAACCTTTCTCGTGACCAAACAGCTCGGACTCTAAAAGAGTCTCGCGAAGGGCGCCGCAGTTGATGGCCACAAAGGCCTTGTTTTTACGATTTGAACGCTCGTGGATGGCATGAGCTAAAAGCTCTTTACCGGTTCCTGACTCTCCCAGCACGAGGATGTTGGCTTGCGAAGGGGCCACGCGGTCGATCATTTTCATGAGATTCGCCATGACATCGGATTGATAGACAATAGTCTTATTTTCCGTTTGCTTAGCGGTTTCCTTTGCATTCCACATGACTTGATTTGCATTCTGAGAAGAAGGCAAAACAGTCGTTGAGTTACTATCGTTCATACGTGCCACCTTTTCGCCGTGAGGCGAGTGAATAGAGAGTTTTGCAGCTGTCTCAATTTGAATGGCTCATCTTGATACACCGCAATCAACGCACTGAGTTATAACTGAATCCTGTAAGTTCTGCAAGGTATTTTTTGCACAGCACTATAATTTTTCATCCCAAAGCAGGGTTGACAATGACTTTCAAACTTCGCGATAACGTTGATAAGTATTTGAAGTTTATGACTTTTATAAGATCCTCATCGCCCCTTACCATCCGCCATTATGGTTTAGATCTGAAACAGGCCTTTTCCCTGAAATATGATGATTCAACTGAATCTCAATTCCCGGAAGAGCTCTCCGAAGTCGAGCTTTTAGCCAAAGCTCGAGCTACTTTTTCAACCTCCTGGGGCTCTTTGAGCCTCGCCTCCAGAAACCGAAAGGCCGCGACTCTCAAGAGTTTTTTCGGTTGGGCCTTTGATCAAGGGTTGCTGGAAAAGGATCTTTCGATGCAAATCACCTGCCCCAAAGTTCCCAAAAAAATCCCCCACTTTTTAAGTGTCGACGAAGCCATTGCGGTCCTTAAAACTTTCGAAAGTGCGACTGATCCAAAAAAGAAAGACCAAGAGAAAATTGAAAAAGTTCTCTTCCTTTTACTCTACGGTGGGGGCCTGAGGGTTAGCGAGGCCTGTGCGATCAAGTGGCGAGATCTCCAAACCGAACGGCGCACGCTGCGTGTTTTGGGGAAGGGGAACAAGGAACGCTTGATCGTTCTGCCTCCCATCTGCATCTCTGCCTTGAAGCAAATAAAAAAACAGCCCGCAAACGAATTCGTCTTCGGCGAAAAGGCCCTCCACACACGCACGGCTTACGAAATCATCCGTCGTCGCGGAGTTCAAGCGGAATTGCTAAAGCCCCTTCATCCCCACGCTCTCCGCCACAGCTTCGCGACCCACCTGCTGACGAGCGGCGCAAACCTGCGCACCCTTCAAGAAATGCTCGGCCACGAAAGCCTGCAGGCCACAGAGAAATATTTGCATCTTGGCGTGGATCAGCTGGCGCGCACTCTAGAGAATCTCCACCCCTTGGGGCGGGGAAAAAAATCAAGATGAAAACGCGAATTCTTCCCATTTTGATTTTTTTCTTGGGCCTTGCTCTCGTCATTCTTTTTCTGGCTCCGAAGTACGTAGACCGCACATCGAACTCTCTTTATCCGCAAGCGCGCAAGCGTGGCCCTATTCCCTTTTCAGCCTTTCATGAAAGTCTCTTCGTCGCCGACTTCCACGCCGATACTCTTTTGTGGAACCGTGATCTGCTCGACGAATCTTCCCAGGGGCATGTCGATGTACCACGTCTCATTAGGGGCCATGTCGCCCTTCAAGGTTTTTCAATCGTGACCAAAAGTCCGCGCCATCTGAACATCGAAAAAAATACGGGTGACACCGACAATATCACATTGCTCGCCATCGCCCAGCGTTGGCCCTTAGCCACATGGAATAGCCTGACAGAAAGGGCTAAATACCAGGCCGAAACCCTGCAAAAATTTGCCGAAAAATCACAGGGCCTTTTGAGTCTCATCAAATCGCAGGAGGATCTACGCCATTATCTCGAACGCCGAAAGAAAGATCCGAAAATCACGGCCGGATTTATCACCGTAGAAGGCTCTCAGGCCCTCGAGGGTGATCTTTCCAAATTGGATACCCTTTATCAAGTTGGCGTGAGGATGATTGCACCAACGCATTTTTTCGATACTGAATTTGCTGGATCTGCCCACGGCATGACCAAAGCAGGCCTCACCGCCTTAGGTGAGCGTTGGCTCTTTGCCGTCGAAAAACGCCACATGATTGTTGATCTGGCTCATGCGTCTGCAAAAACCATCGACGATGTTCTAAATCTTGCGACCCGACCCGTTGTGATCTCACATACGGGCATCAAAGCTGTCTGCAACAACTCCCGCAATCTTTCCGACGATCAATTGAAGCGGCTCGCACAAAAGCATGGCCTTGTCGGCATTGGCTTTTGGCAAGAGGCCACTTGCGGTGAAGATATCCAGGACATCGTTCACAGCATTCAATACGCTGTTCAGCTGGTAGGCGCAGAAAACGTGGCTCTTGGTTCTGATTTTGACGGTTACGTGCGCACTCCCCTGGACGCGAGTCAGATGGGGGCCATCACGGAGGGCCTTGTTCGAGCGGGGTTGAGCGAGTCTGATATTCGCAAGGTGATGGGCGAAAATCTGCTGCAATTTCTTTTGCAGAATCTCCCTGAGTTTTAAACCATCGCATTGGCAATGTAATGACGGACCATCGCGCTCACCGCAGAATCATTTTCCTGCGCAATTTTGCGATGAACTTCCAGCGAATTGGATTCTGAAATATTCACACTCAAAAAAGGATTCATCCAAGACTCGGTTACCATCACGCCTTGCTGAAGCAGAAACTTCAAATGAAAATGAACTTTGAGTGTGGTCACATCCTTTGCCACTTCAATCGCTTTCAAAGTATGACCTAGAAGATTAAACAAAAACTCCGAATTGTGATCCCCTTCTTGACTGACTTTGCCAACACAGTCTACCACGTGCAGAGCCAATTCAAGGTGATCATAGGACTGTCTAACTCCTGCAAAATCGCTAATGAGATAGGCCTCATGCAGAGCATTCAACTGCCCTAAGTCAGCGGCTTGACGATATCCCAACTGAACATAGTTCAGAGGTTCAAGCAAACCGCCGCCAAAGCGCTTCTTGCTACGAAGGGCCGAGCGAGCAATAAAAGAAACTTTTTCGCCTTTAGAGGAAAGAGCATGAATAATGAGATCAGCTTCACCATATTTGATTTTTCGTAAGATAATAAATTTATCTTTGACCTGATGGTTCATATTTCATCACTCTTTTTCAAGACCAATTTTGCAAAGCCTTGATCTCTTCATACGAAGAAACAAGGATCTTGGCAAAGTCTTTCACGGCAAGGGTTTGGTGGCTTAAAATAAGCATCCCGCGTAAAAGTTCGGCGGTAGGCAGCGGTTCCCACCAAGTCTTGTACAGGCCCAGAGCCTGCCAATGACACATATTTGTGGTCGTCACAAGTTCATTGCCTTCGCGAGAAGACCAATTGAACGATGTCCAAATTTTTTCGAGCAGGAGTTCAGCACTGACGTCGGGGAAAGAAAGGACGCTGCGATCGAGCGAACGGGAAGCCCCTTCGGCAAACCAGATTTGCGCAGAGGGAACAGCCCGTTTGATGTCCTGCTCAAATTGCTCCAATTGATGCCTGTCCCCCGTTTTCAAATTGAGGGAAGTCTCTAACGACGAAAGAACCTCAACCTCATCCCAAGGCTGGCGGGGACTGACCAGAACGGGTGAGCGAAAGCGTTCGCCACAGACCGCAACGGCCAGGGACTTCTCCCACGAACAGACCCGCACGCTGAAGGGTCGAACTTTGAGGTCTTCGCTTCTAAAGCGACTATGCGAAACACGAATGGAATAAATTCTTCTCTCGTTCAAAAAGCCATCGAGCTCATCGCAAAAAGAATAAAGCTCACCGGTGATCGGGTGGTCTTCGGCAAACGCAACAAACGCCGTGTCGACGTTCAACGCTTGAACCCAGGCTTTCAATTCGCCCAACTGAAGATAGCTGACTTGTTGGACTTGATAGGCTTCCTTGTAAAAAAATGGCAGCAAAAATTCAAACGCAGGCGTTTGCCCTTTAATGAAGCTCGCACTTTTCTTATGCGTCAAAAACTGGGCCGTGCCTTGAATCAGCTCAAACAGACCCGTACTCAAGTCCTTGAAAACCCTGACCTGCAAAGGCGCAGGCAAGTTCAGCTTTTTCTTAACAGCGTCATTTACTTGTTCCCATTTTTCGGCCAAGATCAAATCTAATTTCATTTCTTAAGCCTACAGACAAGACGATTGAAAATAACTACGACTTTAGTCCTATTTTATGTGGTTCGTGGTCAAGTGTGACAAAGAAATTTAGAATAAGAATTCAAGGAGAAAAAATGAGAAATAAAAAAATAGCGGTTGTGGTTCTTTTAATGGGTTCATTTTTAACGACAAAAGCCCACGCGCTTTTTGATATTAAACTCACTTACGGCCTTCTCGCCTCCAATCCCGGCCTCGGAGATCTCTATAGCGGCACCACGACGCTTCCTTCGATTGCTCCTACTTATGGCTGGGGCGCTGATGCGGTGATTAAATTGCCCTTGATTCCCATTGGTTTTGGTTTGCGCTATGAAAACATGGGGATGACGGTGAGCAGCTCGGGCCTTGAGTTTAAAACGGCGTACACCCGTACGGCTTTGCTGCTCAACTATCGTCTTATTGATACACTTCTTTATTTGGGCCCAATTGCAACCTACGGCCTTTCACATTCAACAGATATCAAAGCGACCGAAAATGGCAGCGATCAATCTCATTTTTCATCTGACTCTGTGAGCTCCTACTCCATCGGAGTCGAGGCCGGAGTCAAACTCCTCACGTTCTCGGTGGGTGCGGAGTTAGGCTATGAAGACTTCCGCTGGAAGGGCGCCAAAGATAGCACGGGTCATCTCTCAGATAGAGACATCAATATGAGTGGTACCTACGGCAAAATCATGGTAGGCTTTGGCATATAATCACACCGAGGTGAATATGAAAAAAAATCTTTCAAGTTGGGCTGGTCAAATCGACTGGCCCGTGACCCTTTTTCTCGTCATCACGCCATTGGCCGCCCTTATTTTAACGCCTATTTATTTTGTCTTTCATGGGTTTCCAATCAGCCTTGCTCTCTTCACATTGGTTTTCGCCGCACTGACAAATCTCAGCGTAACGGCCGGTTATCACCGTCTTTTTTCACACAAAAGTTACGATGCCCATCCTGTGGCAAAAGCATTGTTCCTTCTCATCGCCTCGTCGGGATGGCAAGGTTCTGCTTTGAAATGGTCTTCGGATCATCGTCGTCACCATATGCATATCGATGGGGACGATGATCCCTACAACATCCATCGTGGATTTTGGTATGCCCATATGGGTTGGCTCTTCCAAAAGAGTTCGGTGGACCAAAAAATTCATGCACCTGACCTCGAGAAGGACTGGTTGATCCGTACACAGCATCGTTTTTACATTCCCATCGCCATTTTTATGGGTTTCGGCTTCCCCACGCTTGTCGGCTGGATGATGGGTTGTCCTTGGGGAGGCTTTGTCGTCGGTGGAGCCCTCCGCATCGTGCTCACGCAACAAAGCACTTTTTTCGTCAACTCCCTTTGCCATACCTTAGGAACCCAAACCTACTCTAAAGAAATTTCCGCACGGGACTCTCTCTTTGTGGCCTTTTTGACCCATGGCGAAGGTTATCATAATTTCCATCACAAATTCCAAATCGACTACCGTAACGGCATTCGCTGGTATCAATGGGATCCGACAAAGTGGACGATTCTCTCTTTAAAGGTGATGGGTCTTGCCAAGAAATTGCGCCAAATCCCACAGGGAGAAATTTTAAAAGCGCGCCTCCAAGCTGAAGAAACCAGCTTGCTATTGAGCGGCTTTGCCGACGATCGCATCGCGGCCGTTAAAAATAAAATTTTACAAGCCCAAGAAAAAGTGAAGAAACTAAAAGAAGATTATGCCCTCCTTAAAGTCGAATACACAAAAAAGCGGGATGAGCTTCACGAGGTCTACAAATTGAGAATCAAGGAAATCAAACGCGAAATCGAACTGGCGCAACTTGAAATGCGCCTGGGTCTCAAGCAGTGGAAAGGCTATCTGCGCGCGGCTTAGGCCTTTGTTGCTGGCAAGCATCATTGTGAAGACTGGACCTCACACCCCGTCGCTATTATGCTCAGGACCTCTAAAAAGGAGGTCCTATGAAAATGAACGTTCTCAGATATTTAGTTCTCCCCTGGTTCTTCTTATTCATTTTAACGACGGCCGTTTTAGTCTTCATTGAATCTTTTCTTCCCGTTCCTTTTTCTTCCATTAATCAATATGCACAGATCGCTCTCGCGGCCGGCATCCTGCTCTGCCTCTTTGCTAATTTTAAAATTCTCACGAAGGTCGGTATTTGGCTTGCCGATTCGCTTCCCCGATCGGTCCGCATGCGGCCTTGGACTTGGATCCTGCGTGCTCTGCTCGCCATCGGCATTGCCGCGCTCATTTATTTCATCGGACAATTTCAATCGATTCCCTTGATGTGGCAAGGCATGGTGGTCCCCGTCGTTTTTACCCTGGCTCTTTTCACGACAATCTGGTGCCTGATGAGCTTGGTTTTATCATGGTCCTCGCGCGTAGCCTTCAGTCGATTCACCGCTCTCCTTTTTAGTCTTCCCATTTTTGCGACGGTTCCCATCACCGCTCTTTTTTTAGGACATATGGTGCGAAATGCTTATAACGCGAGCCGCGCCGATTTTATTCCGAATATTTCTGCAAGCCAATTGACCGGCGAAAATAAATCGTCCGAAATAAAATTGGAAGCTGCGCCCCTCGCCCGCGGGAAATCTGCCCAATCTTTTCAAGCCTTGGTTGAATCAGGCAAACCCTGCCCTGCCGAAGCAAAAGAAATTTACGCAGCCCTCAGTTCCAATGGCCCTGAGGACAATGTCTACTGGGCAATCAAGGCGATCAAATGTTCTGAAATGAAGTCCACCATGGGTTTACCTAAGCTTGCAAAGCTCATGACGGACCATCCAAGCGCGCGCGTGCGTGTTGCAGCCATTCGGGCCATGCCTAAGTTTGGCCCAGAGAATGTCCGCCGGCTTGACTATCTTTTGGTTAAAAGAATCAATGAGCGTGAGCCTCTCGAAATTATTGAAGCCGTCACCACCGTCCTTTCTCATCTCGGAGAAAGCGAAGGAAAAATGGCAACGAATCGCCTGAAGACTCTCCTCGAGAATCCACGGGTGAGTTCCATCGCTTCAAAAGTTTTAGTCGAAAATGTGAAACGTGCAGATCTCGTGGCCGATTATGTTTCCAACCATTTGGCCTCACCCGGAGCAGCCCAGATCAACGCGATACAGATGATCTGCTCCCTGCCTCCAGACAACCGTAAAATTGCGGAATCATCTATTCACTCCATTGTCTCTTCCATTAAAACCGGAGAGGAGTCTGATCCCGCCGTCAAGGCCCTGACCTGCTTGGGCGAAGCTGGCTTCGAAGCGGTTCGCCAGGAAGTTCTTCACCCCCATCATCTCTCGCAGGCCGTTGCGGCGCATGCTCTTGCGGCCTTCGACAATGAAAACAACTCCAGATCTCTCGAAACGACCAGTGTGTGCGCGCGCAACGAGCAAGATGAGAATGTTCGCCTTTGGTGCAGTAAAATTCTTGGCAAGGTGGGCGCTTCAGCCTTGCCAGAAATCCTTGATTTGCTCAAGTCAGACAAGAAGTCGCTCAAAGAGTCCGGTAAGAATGCGCTCAATTCTTTTGACGATGCAGGAGCGAAATTGGAACTCTTAAAAATCCGCCGGGAGAACTCCGGCTGGATGGCAAATAAAAATAAGATTCAAATTGCAAGTGCCGTTTCCCAGGCCCTCAATAAAATCGAGGCCGAAGAGCAAGAATCAACCTCCCAACACGAGTGAACAGCCGGCGATCTGGACTCGTTTTTAAGAAAGGGCGTGATAATATTGAAGAATGAAATTCGCCCGTTTTTTCCTCATAGTCCTGCTCCTCAGTTCGACGAGTTGCAAAAATGCACTGAAAGAACTTTCTGAAACGACGACCGATGAGGCCGTTTACGAAGACGCGACTAAAGACCTAGACGCTTCCGATTTCAATGCGGCTATTACAAAACTCACGAGCCTTTCGCCTGATTATAAAAAACGCCGAGAAGTCGTTTTCTCTTTGGCCTCGGCCTACGTCGGCCGCTGCGGCTTCAATTTCGCCACCTTTTCAACGGCTCTTTCCAATATCGGCGCCACTCGCTTTTTTCCCTTTCTCCTGACTCAATTCAAAGGCGCGACGGCCGCTCATGTTGATGATTGTACCTCTGCCGAAAGCCAGATTTTAAGTTTGACCAAGGCCTACGATTTAACCGCGCTGACCTCTTCCGAGAATCTTTTTTTGGCCTTTGTTGAATTTGCGAAAATAGGTGCGACCTTTGGAACCTACGCAGACCTGGATCAAAATGGGACAGTGGATGTCGGTTTCGACTCCTGCGTAGCCGCCCAGCTGCCCGTGGCCCGAGCGCAAAGCTTGGGCTCGGGCCTTAACCTAGCTGTCGCCGCGATCACGCAATCAGGCAGCACTGTGGCCTCCGGAGTGCTGACAAGCTTTGCCTCGGTGTGCTCGGGTTTACCATCCGGATTTAATTTCTGCACGGTCTATGACCCCAACGCCTTAACGGGAAACCTTCTCAAGGCCGTCAATGCGTTGGTTAAGGAGAATTCTGTCGTGGGATTGGGAAGCTGCGTGGGCAATGTGCAAACCTGCGCATGCCCTTGAGATAAGCCCTATTCGCCTCGTGCGGTCTCATTCATACTTTGCAGAGCTTGAATTTCTTTTTCCTGTTTTTCGGGAATAAAAATTTGAAAGCCCGCGGGCAACTTAAAGTTCGATTTCACTTTTTCCGGCAAGTCAGGATTGGATCCCTGAATATCCGACACCTTCACGCCGAAATTTTTCGCAAGTCCCGAAAGGGTTGAACTCTTTCCCAGCGTCATTTTCTTCAGCTTTAAAGACTCAGAAAAGACGAGGTCAGGGAAAAGTTCCTTTTTGTAGCGCTCACCGCGCAGGGCGGCCATAAAGCAGGCATAAAAATTCGAAGAGGCAAACTGAAAACTCTGAGCGGAATTTCTATCGATAATTTCTTGAAGGTCACTTGTTTTGAGTTTTTTAACCGCCTTCAACAAACTGCTGATTCCGTGATTGTAAGACGTGACCGTCAGGGGCCAGCTCTTGAGAGCCCGCTGATTTTGGCGCAACATTTTCGCCGCAAAAGCCGTCGATTTTAGAGGTGACTGACGCTCGTCAATTGAATCGTTAATAATCATGCCACTTCGCCCCACCTTCGGCATGATTTGCCAAACACCGCGGGCACCGACTCGGCTGTGCGCTTCAATATTGAAACTGCTTTCAACCAGAGGAATTCGCACAAGCTCCTTGGGTAAACCGTGCGCGGCAAAGACATCTTCCATAACGGGAATAAAGGGAGCACTGCGGATGAGGCCTTGCTCAAACATATCCTTTTGTCCCAATTGGATCCGTAGGGCTTTGCTGGCCTGTCTAAATACCGACTTGCGAGATCCAGGCACATCTTTCAAAAGATTGAAAATACGCTCTTCTTCACCGGTCAACTTATCGTAATTTCCGCGAACAGATAGCATTCTTAAAGTTGACTGGACACCGTCTAAACGCGAGCTCGCTAGGGTATCTGCATCCTGTCGGTTCAACCACGAAACCCGCACTTGCTTAAATAAATCTGTGCTGTCCACGACATCAAAAACAATCCAGGGTAAATCCCGGTCATGAATAACGTAATGTTTAGAATCATATTTAGAATAAATATCAAGCCAGAAGGCCACTCGCTTCTCAAACCCGTGGGGCATGGTGAAATCACTTGAAATCCGTTGCTCCGTATCGGCCATGGCCATCTGCTGCGCAGTCAAAGGCATTTCTTTTTCGACGAATTTGATTTCAGGAACAACGACAGCGGGCGCTTCAGGTCCCTCTCTCACGACTTCGGAACCGGAGGCCTCGATCTTCTGGGCTGTCTGCACAATTTCAGGCGGCACGATTTCGGAGTAAGAAAGGAAGTGATAAGTTCCGTAAACCGCTCCCGAAAGAACAGAAAGACCCGCCACAATAAGGAAACGCTTTTTTGGAAATGCCATAAAGCAGAGAAGAGCAACGGGAGTGCCATCTTTCAAAGACCTCAAGGCCTTTTAAGGCCTTCTCATCTGCAAATGCCTCATTTTGAGAACATTTTTTGTCACTCCTCGCCAATTAGGGTAACACAAGAGAAATGCTTGGACAGAGCGGAGTCGAAGGACGTTAAATCACTCTGTTGACAGGAAGAGTCTTGAAGATTGTAAAAAACCTCCTCATATCACTTTTACTGACCCTCATAGCTTGCCAAAGCAAGCCCGTTTTGCAAAATGAACAAAAATCATTTTACCTTGGTGAGACCTCTGCAACGGCCTTGGCCCTCGAAATTCAACCGGGTCTTGTTCAACACCCTTCTTTATCGTCTTTTACTCTTTTACTCTCGGGTCAAGATGCCCTTCTCGCGCGCCTTTTCATTTTTCAAAAGGCCGAGAAGAGCCTCGATATTCAAACCTACATTTGGCATAACGATTTGACCGGCGGACTTGTTGGTTTAAAACTTCTCGAGGCCGCGCAAAGAGGAGTTCGGGTACGACTGCTGATCGACGGCCTGCGCGAAACCGAATGGGTTCCTCTTTTAAAAACCCTGGCTCTGCAAAAGAATATCGAGATTCGTATTTTCAATCCCTTTTTGCATCGGCGCTTCAACTGGATCGACTTTGTCACTCGCTTTTCTCAAGCCAACAGACGAATGCACAACAAATCCATCGTGGTAGACAATCAAGTCGCCGTCGTCGGGGGCCGCAATATTGGCGACGAGTACTTTCAAGCCAGTGATGATCTTGATTTTGGAGATCTCGACGTCCTCACGGCAGGTCCAGTCGTCACCGAGGTCTCAAAAAGCTTTGACGACTTCTGGAACAATGAATTGGCCGTTCCTCTCGGAAATCTCTATGATCTGAAACAAGAAAAAAAAGAATCTCTCGAAGTCTTGCAGAAAAAATTAATCGAAGAGGCCGGAGGTGAAAAATGCACTTCCTATCTTCATCCGCTGGCAGAAATAAAAGATCTCGAAAGCCTTTTTAAAAAGTCCAAGCTCAAAACTCGGTGGGCTCACGGTCAGCTCTTTTACGATTCACCGGCGAAAATTCTCAGCTCTCAAGAGGATTTTCCCAGCCTCCTCGGCCGTCAGCTCGTTCCGACATTTGAAGAATCTCAAAAAAACATTCTTATCATCAGTCCCTACTTCATTCCCGGCCCCTATGGCCTCGGTCTCTTTAAGAATGCCCGCCAAAAAAATATCAAAATTACGGTCCTTACCAACTCGCTTGCCGCGAACGACGTGAAAGTGGTTCATGCGGCCTATGCAAAATACCGCGAGGATCTTCTTAAAATGGGCGTGGAGCTGTACGAGTTAAGAGGCACCCCCCAACAGGTGAGTAAAGAAAAAAGAAAGTTTCCTCCTTCGGGATCCTCTCACGGAGGTTTACATGGAAAGGCCTTCTTTTTTGATGATCAGAAAATTTTTATCGGCTCCATCAATCTCGATCCCCGTTCCAAAAATCTAAATACAGAAATGGGAATCATGATTGACTCACCCGATCTCACTTCAAATCTTGCCAATGGCCTGCGCCGCCGCATGGAAACATTTTCCTACAAAGTCCAAAGGGGTCCCTCCGGTCATTTGAAGTGGACCACGGTTGAAGATGGCCAAGAGCAAAGTTATAGTTCCGAACCCGAAGTGAGTCTTTGGAGACGCTTTCTGACAAGCCTTAGCTTTCTCTTTACCCCGGAGTTCCTCCTTTAAGTCTGTTTTCGCATTTATCCTCCGATCCTCTCCTGCCATCCCATAATCTTTACGCCAGGAACTTTTTTAGCTTAAATTTCTCATCCGTCATTGTTATAAGCGAAGGATGAGAAATTTAGCTTTTTTCATCAGTTTCTTTTTATTTGCCAACTTCGCTCTTGCCACCGATTTTTTTAAAATCGATGCTCTTGACCTCCGCTCCGGCGAGCCCGTGCATTTCGATACAAATCAATTAAACAAAAGCATCGTTCTTGTTTTTCTTTCCAGCCGCTGCCCGTGTTCCAACAGCCATCTCAAAGAACTCAATTCCCTGGCAGAAATATATAAGAATTTTGTTTTTATAGGCGTTCACTCCAACGCAGACGAAGACCTCGCTCAAGCCAGAAACTATTTCTCAAAAGCAGCTCTGGGTTTCCCCGTTCTGCAAGATAACAAGGGCCAGCTCGCCGCTCAATTTAAAGCGCTGAAAACTCCCCACGCCTTCGTTATCGACGAAAAAGGACAGGTCGTCTACAGGGGTGGAGTCAGCGATAGTGCCATCGCTTCGCAAGCCAATAAGTTTTTTCTTAGGAATGCCTTGCTTGATTTAAAGACGGGTCATCCCATTCGAACAGCAAGTACGCGAACTTTAGGTTGCGTCATCCAACGCGAACAAGGCAGTCATTGGGAATAACCATAAGATCCTTCTTTCTCTGCTGGATGATGTTCGTCGGTGCTTTCGCTACGGCCTGCGCCCGTCCTCAGTATAGAGATACCAATCAATCCCCGCCCTCCTTCGATCCTCAGCAGAATGATTTTTCGTGCCCCTTGGTAAGCACCACGAAAATTTATTGCCTTTCTTTTGAATGGCAGAAATTTCCCACCCAAGATGAAATGGGATCTTTTCTATTTTCCTTCTTTAAACCGGGAACAAAAATTTTGCAGGATCCACCAGCCCAGGTCTCAGTGACGCTCTGGATGCCTAGCATGGGTCATGGATCTTCGCCCGTGCAAGTTGAAAAAAGATCCACGGGAGATTTTTTGGCAACCCATGTTTATTTTATTATGCCGGGAACCTGGGAAATCCATATCCAAATTAAAAATGAGACGGGTGAAGTCCTTGATCAAGTTATTCAAAAAATTCAAATTTAAATTCATCATCGCCACCTTTTCAGAATTAAATATTTGTTTTTCAATGGCAATTTTGTTGATTACTGGTCTCATGTCTCCAAAGGCCCAGTCGGCTTCTTGCTGTGGAGGCGGTTTTGCCGTCCCTTCCCTTATTACGGGCGATGACAAGGCTCAGCTCACATCAAGCCTCACCTATTCTCGCGTCGCCGATGATGTTTTCGAAGATGGGACCTGGCAAAAGCGCACAGCCAAAGATGAAAGCCAGATTTTCAAAATAGAAACTGCGCATATTTTTGCAGATCAATACCAAGCTGGCTTCTCACTTCCCGTCTCACAGAGAATTCGTTCTGGCGATCAAGGGGGAAGCACCACGGGCCTAGGGGACATCATGGGAATTCTGGGCTACGAATATCTGCCAGATTGGGACTATAACCCGTGGCGCCCTCACGGTGTGGGGTTTCTTTCTCTTACTCTTCCGACGGGCAAGTCCATCTATGACGATTCGACCATGGCAGGATTAGATAGTTTAGGCAGAGGCTTTTGGGCGCTCGGGGCAGGGACGGTTCTGACAAAGGCTTGGCAAAGTTGGGATTTTAATAGCAGTTTTGAAATTCATCGGGCCTTTAAGAAAGACGTCCACAACTCTCAGTATCAAGGAACCGCAACGCCCGGTACGGGCGGCTCCGTGTCCATCGGAACAGGATACAATATTTTAGATTGGCGGTTGGGAGCGTCTCTCGCTTGGAGTTACGAAGACCCCATTCATTTTGATGGAATACTTGCTTCGTCACAGGGAAATATTCAGCGCTATACGTCCGGGAGTTTAATGGGCAGCTATGCTTGGAAGACAGATTGGACGGGAACCTTAAGTTATGTCGATCAAACGCTCTTCGGCAATCCCACGAACACAACGCTTTCAAAGTCCGTCACGTTTCTGCTTCAGAAAAGATGGTCGCGGTAAAAATGGCTTTTACGACCTGTTCTAGAAGAGCAAAATTTTCTCAATGACTCAGGCGATTTTTTTAATCTGCAAAAGCTTATCTTTGAGCAGGGCATTTTCGTTTCGCAAAACATTGATCTCTGAACTCATTTGAGTCAATTTGCGTTTAAGAAATTCCACTTCCGAATGGCCTGAAGTTCCTTCGCCCGGCGGAGCAGCTCCTGCACGGGGCTCGGCCTTTGCCACGCTGGGTTCCGGCTCCCCACCGCGCACGACGATCACATCGGCCGGAAGACCCGCCGACAGATTCGATAAAATCTCCTCTATGTTTTCGGCCACATGAAGCTCAGGATCAATTTTTTCTAACTTCAAAATTCCTTGAGCAACAAAACCTCTGACTTCAGCAATTATTTTCATCAGGCAGGTCGCCTTTTCAGCAGGACTCGGATTCGCTTCAGCGACAAGATCCATAATTTTTCTTTTTGTAATAGGGGGAAGGCAGAGCAACAGATTCTCAATCTCCGCCGGAGGGGTTCCATGTATTGCCACCGCGAGCGTAAGGGGCTGCAAGCGAGAAAGAATTTCTGCTAGATGTTGTTGATTCCAGCTGAAGATTTTTTCAATCGACAAAAGACGTTTTCTCAATTGTTCTTCCCACACCGGATTTTCCTCGGCGATCAGGGCCAAGAACTGCTCACGCTTTTTCTGCGGAGACGTCTCGATCAATTGAAGAAGTTGACTAAAGCCACCTTTTTTTTTGTATCTATCTAACATTGCCATGTCTTGATATCGGAATAATGACCGGAGACTAAAGCCATCCGAAAGTAAAAAAAGCCTTCAGATCATTTGTCCAATGGTCCTGCCTCAAAATGAGACCGAAAGCGGCCTAACTGTGTTGATCAAGTCCACTTGGGCAGCGCAGTTAGACGAAGATTTTAGTCGATGGAGGTGCAGTCGTAGGTCAGGTGAACTTTCGTACCGGATGGAAGTTGCTTACTGAAGGTGATGTCTTTATCCGTTCGCGTCCAGGTGATCGTGCTATCAGTGCTGTCGATGACCACCGACAGATTTTGTGGATCATTACAAGCAACTGTCGTTCCATTGATTCGATCAACGATGCTCGAGCTGATGGTACCTAACTGGGCCGCATAATCATTGAAGCAGATATCAACGGCTTTGCCCCAACCCTTTGCCGGGAAGGTTAAATAAGCGCTTCCCAAACTCCCATTCACAAAACCAGAAGTCGCAGCAACAGAAGGATTACCTAAAACCTGTTTGTTTTGGGTGCCGAGACAGGCGTTATCTTTAACAACAATGGCATGAACGCTAATGCTCTTATCATTTCCGTAAGTCGAGCGAATATTTGTGATAAGTGTATTCGGTTGATCATTATCCGCCAGAGCGAAGGACTGTGAAGAGCTGTAGAGACCGCTGCGTTCGTCTTCATCACTCAAGAAAATAATCGCAAGATGAGCATTCGCACGGATAAAGCCGCCGGGATTATTCTTAACCGTCAAGTTCGCAGCAAAAATTCCACGCTCATCACCCGACGGGCAATTTGCCAAGTATTGTTGCGAATAAGCGCTGCTGTTTGTGCTGCTGATTCCATTGGATTGAACCCAGTTGGCAATAAACTGCTCACACTTCGCCGTTTCTGGACGAACAAGGGTTTGATTAAAAAGTGACACGCGATCCGACTGAGACGCCCCTGAGGAAGGTGTTAAGAAAGAAGATCCATTGGAAAAAGAAATAAGATTTCCATCCTGGAGTGCACCATTTCCATTGATCGAGCGAGGGTAATTATTGGATGTGTTCGACGCATTCGTCGAAACATCCGTCGTTGTTATTCCTATACGGTAATCGGCTGAATTAGCTTCAAGCTGGTTAATAAATCCTGAAAATCGTGCGGCTAGATTTTTTTGCTCAAAGGACATGGAGGCCGAATTATCATCGACAATAAGAACATCCACTGCGCCACCGCCAACAGAAACCACATTATCGAAGTGGTAAAGACCATTTTGAACAACGCAGCTTTGCCCTGCGCTTTCACATTTGCCTGGATCCAAGCCAAATTTAACTTGAGAACAGCCAATATAGAGGAATGTAGCAAATGACGCTGTTATAAATTTTAATAAAGATTTCATTGGCACACCTCTCAGAGGATTGGTCTCCAACTCCCGTGCCACAAGACACGATCTTCGCATAACTAATTAAAAACAATAAGCTTTCTCTTGATTGCAGAACCTTAACCACCTTCTCCAAAGTGCTTACCTTTTAGACAGCCGAAGTCGCCATATCAATAATATCTAATATTTACAAATATTTATAAGATCTAGCGAAGCTTTCTGAGAGGGCTCTCTAGGGCACCGCACTCCACAACTCTAAAAAAATTCAGCTCCCTTGCAGGGAAACCGATAAAGATCCAGATCTTCTAAGAACTCAAATTTGAATCGAAGGATTGGAAAGAGTTTATGTTTCTGCGAGTATTTGGAGCAGTTCTTATCGTCCTCGCTCTTGCCATTTTATTTTACTCTTTCAGCCCCTTTGCTCTTCATTTTTCAAATGATTACGAATGGAAAACCGCAAATCCTTCGAAGAGAATTTCTATACTTGTTCAACGAGACTTCGCCTCTCTTTCTAAGGACGAAGCCCTCCCCCCCGCTTGGAACCAAATTAAGAAGGTCTCATTTCACTTCCACTCAAATATTACAAAAGCCCTTATGGGTACCGAGCTACCAGATATTAGAACCCCTGAATCTAATAAAAAAACCAAATCTAAAGATGCAATTCAACTCGCAGCCGAAGTTGAAATCATTGACCTACCCGACGAAGAATCTCCAGGATTTATTTTTCAAGTGAGTCTTTTTAATACACAGACAAAAAATAAGGTTTTCGAAATCGGAAGAACATATTTGTTCAAAGATTTAAACAAAAAAAAACCCGACTAGTTACCTAATCGGGTTTAAAAAAAGAGCTGGCATTGTGCTACTCTCCCACACAGTTACCTGTGCAATACCATCGCCGCAAGCGGACTTAACTTCTGAGTTCGGAATGGGATCAGGTGTGGCCCCGCTGCTATAAACACCAGCAAAACTACTAAATTTTCAGTACTTTGAAACTTGAATGATTGATTTAATTGATTTTTAGCAAGAGAGCTAGCTCCATGCTTTAACAATAATATAAATATTATTTTTTTAAAAAAGCCTCACGACCTATTAGTACGGATCGGCTGAATACTTTACAGTACTTACACCCTCCGCCTATCAACCTCGTAGTCTCCAAGGAGTCTTTAGGGGGCCGAAGCCCCAGTGAGATATAATCTCGCAGTTAGCTTCCCGCTTAGATGCTTTCAGCGGTTATCTATTCCGAACATAGCTACCCTGCATTGCCGCTGGCGCGACAACAGGAACACCAGAGGTTCGTCCATCCCGGTCCTCTCGTACTAAGGACAGGTCTGCTCAAATCTCATACGCCCACAGAAGATAAGGACCAAACTGTCTCACGACGTTCTGAACCCAGCTCGCGTACCACTTTAATTAGCGAACAGCTAAACCCTTGGGACCTGCTCCAGCCCCAGGATGTGATGAGCCGACATCGAGGTGCCAAACTCCATCGTCGATATGGACTCTTGGATGGAATAAGCCTGTTATCCCCGGAGTACCTTTTATCCGTTGAGCGATGGCCCTTCCACGCGGGACCACCGGATCACTTTGGCCTGCTTTCGCACCTGCTCGACTTGTAGGTCTCGCAGTCAAGCCCCCTTATGCCAATGCACTCGACGCCTGGTTTCCAATCAGGCTGAGGGGACCATCGCGCGCCTCCGTTACTTTTTGGGAGGCGACCGCCCCAGTCAAACTGCCCACCAGACAGTGTCCTTCGCCCTGATGAAGAGCGCAAGTTAGATTTCAAAATTTTCAAGGGTGGTATTTCAAGGTTGACTCCACCGGATCTAGCGACCCGGCTTCAAAGTCTCCCACCTATCCTACACATGAAAATTCTAAAATCACTGCCAAGCTACAGTAAAGGTTCACGGGGTCTTTCCGTCTTTCTGCGGGTACTCGGCATTTTCACCGAGAATTCAATTTCGCGAGGCATTTGGTTGAGACACCGGAGAAGTCGTTACGCCATTCGTGCAGGTCGGAACTTACCCGACAAGGAATTTCGCTACCTTAGGACCGTTATAGTTACGGCCGCCGTTTACTGGGGCTTCGATTCTCAGCTTCGCTTACGCTAACTAATCCTCTTAACCTTCCAGCACCGGGCAGGCGTCAGCATGTATACTTCGTCTTGAGACTTTGCACATGCCTGTGTTTTTGATAAACAGTCGCTACTCCCATTTCTCTGCGACCTAAAAAAGCTTGGGGAGCAAGTCCTTACACTTCTTTAGGCACACCTTTTCCCGAAGTTACGGTGTTAAGTTGCCGAGTTCCTTAACCAAAATTCACCCCATCGCCTTAGGATATTCACCCCACTCACCTGAGTCGGTTTACGGTACGGGCATTTTCTTAAATTATCGAAGCTTTTCTTGGAAGCATGGCTTTTCTCACTTCTGGGACAAAGTCCCTCGCATTCACGCCTCAGTGTTAAGTGCCGCGGATTTGCCTACGACACCACCTACACGCTTACACCTGAATCCAATAACAGGCTGAGATATCCTACTCCGTCACTCCTATAACAATCCGAAAATGGTAACAGAATATTAACTGTTTTGCCATCGACTACGCCATTAGGCCTCGTCTTAGGACCCGACTAACCCTGGGAGGATTATCCTTGCCCAGGAATCCTTGAGTTTTCGGCGCCCGGGTTTTTCACCCGAGTTCAACGCTACTTATGTCAGCATGATCACTTCTAGTTCGTCCAGCTGTCCTAACGGTCAACCTTCATCCTATACTAGAACGCTCCTCTACCCCTGTACTTGCGTACAAGACATAGCTTCGGTACTACACTTAGCCCCGTTGTATCTTCCGCGCAGGGTCACTAGACTAGTGAGCTATTACGCTTTCTTTAAAGGATTGCTGCTTCTAAGCCAACCTCCTAGTTGTCAAAGTAACCCCACAACGTTCTCCACTGAGTGTAGATTTAGGGACCTTAGCTGATGTTCTGGGCTCTTTCCCTCTCGACATGGGACCTTATCACCCCATGTCTGCCTGCCGGAGTAACTATCAATGGCATTCGGAGTTTATTTGGGTTTGGTAATCCGGTAAAGACCCCTAGCCCATTCAGTGCTCTACCTCCATGATAGAATTTATCCGACGCTATACCTAAATATATTTCGAGGAGAACCAGCTATCACCCAGTTTGATTGGCCTTTCACCCCTAATCACAGCTCATCAAAAGAGTTTTCAACCTCAACTTGTTCGGCCCTCCACGAGGTGTTACCCCCGCTTCAGCCTGGCCATGATTAGATCACTGGGTTTCGGGTCTATCCCTGCATACTAAATCGCCCTATTCAGACTCGCTTTCGCTACGGCTCCACCTTCAACGGCTTAACCTCGCATGCAAAGATAACTCGCTGACTCATTATGCAAAAGGTACGCAGTCGCTCATATAAAGAGCTTCTACTGCTTGTAGACTAACGGTTTCAGTATCTATTTCACTCCCCTCTCGGGGTTCTTTTCACCTTTCCCTCACGGTACTTGTTCACTATCGGTCACTAAGGAATATTTAGTCTTGGAGGGTGGTCCCCCCGGATTCCCACAAAATTTCTCGTGTTTTGTGGTACTTGGGATACCTCTAGAGCCATTAATTCTTTCGGATACGGGGCTATCACCCTATCTTGCCTATCTTTCCAGATAGTTCTCCTAGAATCTCCGGTCTCACATTGAGGTCCCGCAACCCCTAACTCAAATAAATGAACTAGGTTTAGACTGGTACCCGTTCGCTCGCCACTACTAGGGTAATCTCGTTTGATTTATCTTCCTGAGGGTACTGAGATGTTTCACTTCCCCTCGTTCGCTTTTTATACCTATGTATTCAGTACAAAATACCAATTAAATGGTGGGTTTCCCCATTCGGAAATCTCCGGATCAAAGTGTGCGTGCCACTCCCCGAAGCTTATCGCAGCTTACCACGTCCTTCATAGCTTCTTAGTGCCAAGGCATCCACCGTTAGCCCTTTGTAGCTTTAAAAAATGGAACTAACCTCGCTAAAAATCAATTAAATCAATCTATTCAATTTTCAAAGAACACTAATACAAAAAAATAAACAAGTGAAACTCAGCAGTTTGGTGGGCCTGGGAAGACTTGAACTTCCGACCCCACGCTTATCAAGCGTGTGCTCTAACCAACTGAGCTACAGGCCCTTAAGGCTTCACTCTTTCAAAACTAAATAGCTAGAAGATTTTTTGAGCTTTTTTACAGTGTATTTCAACTGTAATGACCTAGGAATGTGGTCACCTTTAAACTTCAGCAAGCTGAAGGGCAAACCAGTTCATCCTTAGAAAGGAGGTGATCCAGCCGCAGGTTCCCCTACGGCTACCTTGTTACGACTTCACCCCAATCATCGACCATACCTTGGGCGCCTGCCTCCTTACGGTTAGCGCAGCGACTTCTGGTACAGCCGACTTTCATGGTGTGACGGGCGGTGTGTACAAGGCCCGGGAACGTATTCACCGCGGCGTTCTGATCCGCGATTACTAGCGATTCCAACTTCATGATCTCGAGTTGCAGAGATCAATCCGAACTTAGATAGTTTTTATGGGATTAGCTCCACTTTGCAGCTTGGCTTCCCTTTGTGACTACCATTGTAGCACGTGTGTAGCCCTAGGCATAAGGGCCATGAGGACTTGACGTCATCCCCACCTTCCTCCGGTTTAACACCGGCAGTCCATCTAGAGTGCCCAACTGAATGCTGGCAACTAAATGCAGGGGTTGCGCTCGTTGCGGGACTTAACCCAACATCTCACGACACGAGCTGACGACAGCCATGCAGCACCTGTGTACCGACCCGAAGGCGACGACATTTCTGCCAGTCTTCCGGTACATGTCAAGCCTAGGTAAGGTTCTTCGCGTTGCATCGAATTAAACCACATGCTCCACCGCTTGTGCGGGCCCCCGTCAATTTCTTTGAGTTTTAATCTTGCGACCGTACTCCCCAGGCGGGATACTTAACGCGTTAGCTTCGTCACTGAAGGGGTCAATACCTCCAACAACAAGTATCCATCGTTTACGGCGTGGACTACCAGGGTATCTAATCCTGTTTGATCCCCACGCTTTCGGGTCTGAGTGTCAGTGTTGGTCCAGATAGCCGCCTTCGCCACCGGTATTCCTCCTGATATCTACGTATTTCACCACTACACCAGGAATTCTACTATCCTCTCCCACACTCAAGCTACGCAGTATCAAATGCACTTCCAGGGTTGAGCCCTGGGCTTTCACATCTGACTTACATAGCCACCTACACCCGCTTTACGCCCAATAATTCCGAACAACGCTAGGATCCCTCGTCTTACCGCGGCTGCTGGCACGAAGTTAGCCGATCCTTTCTTGCAGGGTACATTCATTGTGTTATTCCCCTGCGACAGAGCTTTACGACCCGAAGGCCTTCATCACTCACGCGGCGTCGCTGCATCAGAGTTTCCTCCATTGTGCAATATTCCCTACTGCTGCCTCCCGTAGGAGTCTGGACCGTGTCTCAGTTCCAGTGTGACTGATCATCCTCTCAGACCAGTTAGAGATCGTCGCCTTGGTGAGCCGTTACCTCACCAACTAGCTAATCTCACGCGGACTCATCTTCAAGCGAAAAACCTTTAACCCCTAGAACCTCAGTTCCTGTGGTCTTATCCGGTATTAGCTAATCTTTCGACTAGTTATCCCCGACTCGAAGGCAGATTATCCACGCGTTACTCACCCGTGCGCCACTAGTACTCATCCGAAGACTTTCCCCGTTCGACTTGCATGTATTAGGCACGCCGCCAGCGTTTGTTCTGAGCCAGAATCAAACTCTCCAGTTATAATTCTGTATCTGAAGCAAACAGCTAGCTTTTACGCTATTGTTTGTTCGAATTTTTTTGAAATTGTGATTCATTAAAGAATCTAAAGGCCCAAAAAATCTTTTATCTAGCTATTCAGTTTTCAAAGAGCGATACGCAATTCTCAGTTACTTATTTTAAACTTCTTTTGAAGAGCGAGGCACAGTTCTAATTCAGCCTCAAATCTTCGTCAACATCTTTTTTATTTTCTTTCGACTATTTTTGCCGAAGGAATTTAAGAACGATGTTTTTTTCAGAGACGCGATCTGTATCGTGATCTCTTACTTTCGGTCAATATCTTTTTTTTATTATTCACTTAGCATTTCAGCTTCGAGATTTTTATAAAAAGTTACTTTTTGGAGGTGTGATAACTAACCCAACCCCTCCTGAACCGTCAAACCCTTTCTTCATTTATTTTTCATGAAAATCACGAAAAATAATCAGAAAGCTTTGGTGGAGGCAACAGGGATCGAACCTGCGACCTTCTGAATGCAAATCAGATGCTCTCCCAGCTGAGCTATGCCCCCAAAGTGAGAGGCGTTGTCTCTCGAGGCCAGAAAAAGGTCAATGCTTTTTTAAAGATTTCCGAAGATTCGCCGCAGACGGCTGTCCTCCGTCCCGCAGACGGATGACCATTAAAAGAAATGACCTTAGTTAACTAGTTATTTTATATTAGCAATCAAGCGCTAGCGCGTAATTTTGAGGCAATTAGCCGATTGAACCAAACACGCTCCAAAGTCAGCTCGAGGCCGGCCCGTTCGCCACCCGTCAAGATGGCTTGGTAGACTTTTTTCAAGATTTCGATTTCACTTTCAAGACCTGAATCCGCACCGAGGGACTCTTCAATGGCTTCGAAGACACTGACAAGATCAGGGGTCGTCACGACTTTGGGAATACGGGACATATCGAGGCCGAGCGTTTCGATCGGCTTAAAGCCAATCAATGTGTCGGTGAGAAGAACTTTGCTGCCATTTTTGAAATTCAATTGGATGAAGGATTTCCCTTCCGAGTCTGTGCGGTGCAAAACCTCTTGGATATCCCCTTTTGCAAAGGAGAAAACCTTATTGTCGAGGTCCTGTTGGATATGGACCTTTCCGGACTCATTGACCTTGGCGCGAAGACCCTTTGAGGCGTCGACAAAATTCAAGATGTGATCTAGCTCGGTGACTGTCGACTTAACTTTCGAGTTGCTCAAACATTCCTCCCCACAAAGGGCGTTGCTCTACTTATTTAATTATCGTCTCTATAAAGTTTGGACTTAACGGCGAATGATAAAATCTTGTGAATCCGGCCTTGTAGCCGGGCCTCTTTGTCTCAGAGGGAGATGCTTCTTTAAAAAGGGCGCACCATGCCTTGTGGAGGACGTGTTATTTTGAGAAAACCAATTGGCACTTAAACAAGGATTTTTATGATTATCACTCGCTGGCAAGCTCCTATCACCCCCAATAAATACCAAGTTCAGATGATTCTGGAAGCGGAAGGGCTGGAGCCCTACGAGGAGATTTACGAGCCCCAGGCGAAGGTTTCAGAGCACCGCCATCCCTTTTGCGAAGTGCGGGTTATCCTGGCCGGCGAAATGCTTTTTAATATTTCCGGCAATCAATTTCTTTTGCGTCCCGGTGACCGCGTCGAGATTCCTGGAAACACGAAACACTTCCATACGGCCCAGGGCGGAGAACCTTGCATTTCTATTTGTGCCCAACGGGCCATCTAGCTTTCTACACCATCCAAAAGGTTTCGGGCTCGAGAGAGGCGCGCTCTTTCTTTCCCTGGGGTGAAATCGAGTCTTCTGGTCTTTTCAAAAAAATTCGTATTCAAATTTCATTCGAACTTCAAGATGAAGTGGGTTCGTCCGCTTTTCTTGCTTTAAGCCAGGCTTGGTACTCACGGATATTTTTTTCGAAGCCATTCGGGGTGGGCTCGTAGAGTCTAACCTCAGCGATTTCTTCCGGAAGATAGCTTTGAGGCGCCCAGGACTTGGGGTGATTGTGAGGATAGACATAGCCCTTACCGTAGCCTAAGGATTTAGAGAGATCTGTTTTGGAAGACCTCAGATGGAGAGGAACTCCGAGAGTTCTTGTTTTCTCAACCAGCTCCTTTGCTTTATTGAGGGCCATGTAAGATGCGTTGGATTTAGGACAGGAGGCCAGGTAGGTCACGACCTGAGCAAGGGTGATGGCTCCCTCGGGGAGACCGATGGCTTCGACGGCTTGGAGGCCAGCGACCGCCACGCTGATTCCTCGGGGGTCGGCATTACCGATGTCTTCGGAGGCCAGGATGATCAAACGCCGGGCGATGAAAATGGGATCCTCTCCGCCGTCGAGCATACGGGCCATATAATAAATCGCGGCGTCGGCATCGCTGCCGCGCACGCTTTTGATAAAGGCCGAAATCAGATCATAGTGAAATTCAGAATTTTTGTCGTAACCCAAGGTGTTCTGCTGAACCAGTTCTTTGACATCGGCAAGACTGAAGGGAGCTCCGTCGAAAGATTTGTAGATGATTTCGAGACAGTTGATCAAACGGCGGGCGTCCCCGTCGGAATAACCGATCAGAAAGGCGGCGGCCTCGGAAACCATGACTTCAGTCGCTGGTTTTTTGAAAAAATCCGCGGCCCTTTGCATGATGTTCTGGAGGTCCGCTTCGTTCAGGCTTTCGAAAATAACCACCCGGCAGCGACTGAGAAGAGCCCGGTTCAACTCATAGCTGGGATTTTCGGTGGTCGCACCGACCAGAATCAAATCGCCTTTTTCAATAAAAGGCAAAAGGACATCTTGCTGCGATTTATTGAAGCGGTGGATTTCGTCTACGAATAGAAGCGTCTTTTGCTGCTGCTGCAGGCGACGGTCCCTTCCCTGCTCGCCGATTTCGCGCAAGATTTTAGCACCGGAATCAACGGCGTTGATATTCACGAAATGAGCTTCGATATGCTGCGAAAGCGCGAGTGCGAAGCTGGTTTTTCCGGTGCCCGGCGGCCCCCAGATAATAAGGCTAGGCACCATGCCCTTGCGGAGCATCTGACCCAGCTTGGCTTGAGGCCCGATCGTCTTGGCTTGGCCGATCACCTCTTCAAGATTTCTTGGCCGAAGGATTTCGGAAAGGGGCTTGAGACTATGGTTTTCTTGGGAGGCGAAAAGGTCCATGGGCTAGGTTTAGCTGCATTCATGGACCAGGTAAATGGAAATCTGCCGACTGTGTGGGATGAAAAGCTTATTGGGATCCGCTCGGATTATTGTTCAGGCCAATATTATTGATGGAGAAGTAATTGGTGACCGTGACGGGTTCCTCGTTCCCTTGATCGTCTCGTTTAACCCCAATGACCTGGACTTGACCGGTTGCCTGAAAATCCACATCCAAATTTTGGGGAATCGAGATTCCACCGATGGTTAAGGGGCAAGTCGCATTGAAAACAGAGGGGACAACCGTTTTTCCGTCAGTAGAATCGATTTTTGCTTTAGGAATCACTCCAGACCAAGTTCCATGGGTTGAGTTGAGGCTATAAACTTCATTGGACGAAACGATCATAGCCGAGGATTGGCTAAAAGCAGATCCTTGCAGAGTCACTTGAATAAGGGCCACTTCAAACACAGATTCTGTATTATTCCATACAAGTTTAAAGTTTTTAAGCTGAAAATATTTCGACGAAACATCGTTTGTTTTAACAGTGACTGTACCATCATATTTCATGTAACAACTTTGGGTGTCCGCAGGGATCAAGTAAACGGTGCCCGAATCACTGTAAGTGACATCTAAATCTGATTTGGCGCCGCCGCAACTAAGGCAAGCGAAAAGCGCGATGAGGCTAATGAGTGCGAAACGTACCATGGTGTCCTCCTTCTAAAAATCTTGCGTCGCGGACGATGCTGCTGCGGCTTCCATCTGCGCCATTATTCTTGGCGTCAGGAAAATAACCAACTCAATTTTTTCCTTCGTCTTCGTGGTTGTCCTAAACAACGAACCCACAATTGGAAGATCTTTGGCCCACGGAATACCCACTTCGAAATCGGTGGCATCACTCTGGTAAATTCCGCCGATGACCGCCGTCTGCCCGTTTTTCACTAAAACCCTCGTTTTGGCTTCTCGCGAATTGATCGGCACAGCCTCGGTTGACGTGCTAACAACAGCGCCCGCAAATTGTCGATCCACTTCAATTTTCATTATAACAGAAGAATCGGAGGTAATCTGAGGAGTTACATCTAATTTGAGGGTCACTGGCTTAAATTGATACGTTTCCTGCGTGGTCCCATTCGTCACTGTCACCGTTTTCAAGGGAAGTTCTGTGGTTTGACTGATGGAGGCCTGTTCATTCGAAAGGGTCATGATACGAGGAGATGAGATCACCTTCACTTGCTCATCCCTCTCACTCAACGCCAAAGAGGCCGTTAGGTTACCAAGAAAATCGAGAGTTCCAATATTGAGACCTAAATTGAAATTGCCCGTCCCTGCCACAGAGGGGGAGGTGCTGAATGACGGCGTCATATTAACCGGTCCCCGTTTGCCCGAACCCAAATTGACCGGAGCGCCAGTCGAGCCCCAATTGACTCCCACAGACCGCATGAAGCTATCCTTCGCTTCCACGATCTTACCCTCGATCAAAACTTGGGGCGGTTGGACGTCCAGATTGGCGACCAGTTTGGCCACCCGGCTGAGAACATCCTCTTGATCGGTCACCACCAAGGCGTTGGTGCGAGGGTCGCCTATCACTTTTCCTTTTTCACTTAAGAAATCTTTGATTTTCTTTTCGAGCTCATCCACCTTCGCGTAGCTAATGGGGAACATGCGGACCTTCATCGGCTCGATGGCTTTGTGGGCCAGGGCTAATTTCGCGGCATCATCTTCTTCCTGGCGCAGATCCGTTAGCGGAGCGATCCGCAGCACATTGCCTTGGCGAGTGTAGCCTAATTTTCGGGCCTTCATGATCACCACGAGGGCTTGATCCCAAGGAACCTGGCGCAATTTCAGACTGAGATTTCCCTTCACTTCATCCGAGATGACCATGTTGACGCCACTCTCTTCCGTGAGGAACTTCAGTGCTTCGCGGACATCCATATTGCTGGTCTCGATCGAAATCTTTTTTCCGTAGAACTTGGTGTTTCCGGCCATGAAGTCTGAAAGATTTTGGCTCGCTAGAATTTTGTCGTCGCTCATGTTCACGTTGGGATCGGAAGAGTTCAGGTACTGGGTGTCGCCGGCTGCAGCAGTCGTGCTGGTGCTTTCAGCCGCGCTGGCCGCGGCTGCGCCATTGCTAGCGGCGGGTTCGTTCGACGCCTGGGTCGGTTCGGGTGCCGCGGCGGCTCCGCCGGAAACAATCAGCAAACTGTTTCCTTCAGCTTGCACTGTCGGGTTGGCAACGCCATCACGCATTTGGATCACGAAGCGGGCCGTTGTCGAACCCGCATTTTGGTAAGCATCGACAGTTCCGATGGCGCCTCGGATATCTTTGGTGTTCAAACTTCGCTTCAATTTCGAAGGCAGATGGGCATTCTCCACTTCGACGACAAATTGCTTCAAGTCCGGATTGGTGCGCGTGGTGTAGGCAACCGGGCCATTGGCCTCGACAACCACCGTTCCGCCCGCATCGTTCGCTTGAAACTTCACGCCCGTGATTTCCACAGGGGGAGCGGTCGTTTGTGCAGCCATCGGTGTCGCGGGAGGCGCAACCTCAGGAAGTGGCGCGGGCTCTGGCACAACCGCTGGCGGCGGAACTTCGGCTGTTTGCTGCGGAGGCGTCCCCGGGGTATCTGCAAAAGGATCGGCCGCCGCGTCGGCGGGGGGCTTCACTTCCATCGACTGAGGAGTTTCGGGCTCAACCGGAGGCTGATCAACCGAAGGCTGAGGAGCCGCGCTGGCCTGCTGGTCTTTCATTTCGTCATCTAAAGATAAATCAGCGTCATCATTTTTGGCCACTTCGGCGGGGGCCGCCGGTGCCGCTTCCGGAGCCGGCGCGGCTTCAGCCGCCTGCTTATCGGCAGAGGCATCGCCAAAATCATCCTGCGGTTGAACCGCCGTGTCGTCGGCCACAGGCCCGCCATCCACCGCGGCTTGATCCTCGGTTGCTGCGGCTATGCTATCTCCCTCAAGCGACAAGTCGTCATTCTGACTCTGGTTGCTTGCGCATCCGATAAATGAAGCTAAAAGTGCTCCAATAATCATAAGTCTAATGAATCCATTCATTAGCGCCTCCTTGGCTTATTTTCCTAGTTCAAGAATCTTCGTTTCTTTCGTAATCGTACCTTCGTTGTCAATCGTTTGAATGACAACGACTTCACCTTCGCGAATGGCCGCAACAATTCCGTTGTTCCGCCCAATCTTGGTATTTTTAAATATCGTATGGATGACACCATCGGGATCAATCACCATGGCCCGTGGAGTTCGCACTTCCCATAGAATTCCGATGACCTGCAAGCGCTCTAGCTCCCATTTTTGCAAAGGATCGGTACTGATTATATTGCGCTTGGTTTTATCCAAGGCAGAGAGAGCGCTTCGATAGGGCTTGAAAGGATCGCGACGTCCCGTTGGATCGTAAACGTAACCATCTCCCGCCGGAGACACTTGCGGAATGGCTGGAGCGGTGGCCCCATCGGAAACCGGAGCCTCACCCCCACCTGGAGTATTCCCGGCTGTGCTCGGTGTGGCTGCGGTTGGCGTAGGAGATCCACCCGGCATTGGAGGAGGAGGCGGCGGTGGCAAAGGGACTTGCTGGAGTTCCTGAGACGAGGCGGGAGTTCCAGCAGATGGCGCTGCGGCCGTCCCAGGATTCGCCGGCGAAACGGGGGGAACAGGAGTAGGAATCGCAGGGTTTGGGGAAGCCGTCGGAGCCGCGGAGGGCGCGCTCTTTGCCTGTTCTGCAAACTCAGCGGGAAGATCTCCATTACCTGGCGCCTGAGGGGGGGACGTTTGCGCATGGGCCGGCGCAAGAAAGTGGAGACTCAAGCCAAAGGCGAGGCCTAAACCTGCAAGCGTCATGATGGCATATGAAACAAACCAACGTATTGATCGCATTATTTTTTCGCCCCTGCGTCCTTCGGTACTCCGGTACCGATCTTATAGCCACTCACTTGTCCTTCAAATTTTAATTTATTGACTCCCGGTTTGCGCTCGTCTTGTTGAGAGATCGAGAAGTTTTTAACCCGGGTGAGTTTTTCTGCCGTAGAGACATAGTAAACAAACTGCGCGAGCTCGGCGTAGGTTCCCTCGAGGGCAACGTCCACCGGAACCTCGTCTACAATTTCTTCCTTCGTGATAATGCCTGGTCTTTTTGCTTTGACGGAAACTCCCGCATTTTTCGCGAAGGCATCGATACTGCGATTAATATCGATTGAGAAAAGTGTCGAGGGTAAGTGCTTAGCAATTTCCTGGTACTGCGCGCTCAGCTGCCCCACGCTCTGTCGCATGCTGGCCTCTTCTTTGAGAATGACTTCGGTTTCTTTTTTCTTTTTTTCTTCTTCTACGATCTGCACATTGATTGAAGCGATGGAGGCTTTTATGCTACTGCCGTCGTCGTAAAGGAAATAATAATAAAGAGCGCCAAGAATAAGCCCGATCCCCAGAATTTGCACCATCGTAAAACTGACCAGTTTATCGAAGAAAATATTCATTGGCTTTTCTCCGTCAGACAGGTGATTTCAAATTTTTTCGTACTGAGCCCCTCGATGACCTGTTCGGCTGAACTGACCAAATTGACATCCGTCAAAAAAATACTGCGCGAGAGCGCTTCCATAAAGCTTGAGATATCAAAATCACTCATTGCCACTCCGGTGATGGTCACCTTAGGTCCCGCCATGTCGACCTTCGTAAACCAAACCTTTTCTGGAATCGCTTGCTGGAAAAGATCCAGCAGGCGAATCTCCTTTTGCCGATCCTTCGAAAGTTTATCCAAGATGGCGATGCGCGCTTGAATTTTAGCTTCATCCTCTTTGAATTTTTTGATCTCGGCGACAGAGCTGGTCATTTTGCTGTTGAAGGTCTGCAACTCCGTGAGCAAAGCCGTGCGGCCTTGGAGTTGAGATTGGATGGTCGGCAAATTTTGGCTTTCATAAAAATAGAGCGCAATCGGAGACAGGAAAATAATAAAAAGGCGGACCAACCCATCGCGGCGGGAACCGCCGCCGACATCGACTTCAATCTGACCGAATCCGGCCCCAAGCCCCGTGCCGGCTCCGACTAAATTTGAACTATTTTTTGCATCGGCAAGGTTAATGCGAATCATGAGTCGCCACTTTCACGCAGAGCAAGTCCCACCGCAACCCCGGCAAATGTTTTAATTTGTTCGGTATAATCATCGGAAAACTTTTTCGGATTGGCCTTGATTCGAACGAAGGGATTGAAGGCCTCTAAAGACAAGCCCGTCACGCGATTCAGGGTCTCGATGAGTCCGGAGGTCGCAGAACTTCCACCCGTGTAAAAAGCTCGGGTCAAGGTGATCCCATTGGTCGTGGCGCTGAGGAAATCCAAACTGTTGCGAACCTCTTCCGCCACGGCCTCGTTGGTTGCGCTGATGATGCTGTGGACTTCATCGGGAACCTCACGGCGGGCGGCGGCACTCAATTTCAAGGCTTCACCCTCTACTATGGAGATATTCAAAGCCTTGTGGATTTCGTTGGTGTAATTCGCTCCGCCGACGGGAATATCACGACAAAAGATGACGTCCCCATTGCTGATCACCACGAAGTTTGTGATGGACGCGCCAAAATTGAGGATGCCGATGACCTCACCTGGAACCTTACCGTAATTAACTTCAAAACAATTGGCTAAGGCGAAGCCACTGACATCTAAAACACTGCAGGTCATGCCCGTGACTTCAACGGCCTGGGTGTACTGTCTCACCAGTTCATTTTGGGCGGCGACGAGAAGGATATCCATGGTGTCGGAACTGGAACTTGAAACGAGAACGTGATGAGCCAAGCTGATATTATTAATGTCGAAAGGAATATACTGTTCGGCCTCGAAGCGGATTTGATCTTTGATGAGTTTTTTTTCAATCTTCGGGATGGTGATTTTTTTTACAATGACCGCCGTGCCCCACATCGCCGTGGCCACGGATTTGCGTTTTGTTTTTATATCATTAGCCAGTTGCTGAATCGCCATCCCTACCGAAGCAATATCGCCGATCTCCCCGCCCGAAACAGAATTCGGCGGAGTCGGCAAAATTCCAAAGGAAAGAAGCTGGGCCTTGCCACGCGAAACTTCCATCTCTGCCATCTTGATAGAGCTTGTTCCAATATCGAGCCCAATGACTCTTTTCGATTTAAAAAACATCCGACCGCTGCTTCCCCAGTTGTGCTACTCGCTGAATTACATTTTTGAATGGCACGAGAACGACCAACGTCTTTCAGACGCAGGTCCATATGAAAATTATTTCGTCTCACACTGGGAATGTCAAATGAGGGGTCTAGCTGAGGCTAGGGAGAAAGAGATCGAGATACCAAATAGCGATCGTCTGCCCACCGAACAAATAGAAAACTGCACTTAGGGCTAGATAGGGCCCAAAGGGAATGACCGTCTTAAGTCCGGCCTTGGTTTTGCGTGAAGCGATGAGACCCACGATGCTACCGACAATGGCCGCAACCATGATGACAAAGGGGATCGCTTTCCATCCTAAGACAGCGCCGATCCAGGCCAGAAGCTTGATGTCTCCGCCGCCCATTCCTTCCACTTTCGTGATGGCATAGTAGATATAGGCCATACCCCAAAGAAAACCGCCCCCCATAAGGACACCGTACAACGCATCTAAAAATTCACGCTGCGGGTTCAAAGCCGCGCCGACAAGGCCAATGACAATTCCTGAAAGAGTGAACTCATCGGGCAAAATCATATGATCTAAATCGATAAAAGTACAAACGACGAGGCCAAACACAAAAAGACAATACTCGAGAAGTGACCAGTGAAGACCAGCATAGTGATAGCTCAGGGCGAACAAAATGCCGGTGAGCAATTCAACAAGGGAATAGCGGATAGAAAAAGGCGCCTGGCACTGTCGACAGCGACCGCGCAGGATGAACCAGGACAAAATGGGAATATTGTCGTACCAAGCCACCATCTTTTTGCAATTGTAGCAGTGACTGCGAGGCTTAACGACGCTTTCCCCACGCGGAAGGCGGTAAATCACGACATTAGCGAAACTTCCTAAGCAGGCGCCAAAGGCAAAGAAGCTGATATAGAAAAAAATATCTGGTACGGTCGACCAATCAAACAATGTCTTTTCTCCGGAAAAGGATTTGCATGAAGAATGTTAAAATGAATATCCAGCCGATACAATGAACAATCATCCATATCGTTTCCGTCGTGCCGATACCCTTTTCCAGAAAGTACCATGACTTCCAATTCATCCTGTAAAAACGAGGACAGACCCAGTCAAAAAAATTCGCCAATATCTTGAAGTTTTCATCTTTGAATTTGGCGGCGAAAAACTTCAGGTCTTCGATCCAATGACCCAGCAAATAGACGACAACTGAAAACATCAAGGCGATCACCGGACGAACGAGGAGCGAAAAGACAAAGGCGACCGCCGCAACCACGGCTGATTTCAAGAAAATGCTTAAAGCAATGACAAATAAATTCAGCAACTGTTGCGAATCATCCCAAGACCCTAAGAGCACACTCATCAACAAGGCAAGCACCACCGTTATCAAGGCGTTGAGACTGAGAACTCCCAAATATTTTGCGATAATGAATTCAAAACGCGAGACCGGTCTCGATAGAATCAGCAGGCAAGTTTGCTTTTCCACCTCACGCGCGATCATATAGGATCCCGAAAAGGCCGCCATGACGAGGCAAGCGACTTCAATCGCTAAGAACCCAAAATCCGCCAAAATTTTCTTCTGCTCAGAAAAAGATAAAGCCCCCAGCGCAAAGCTCAGGGCAATGATAAGTGCCGACAGAACTAAGACCACGACAAAAATTTTATCATGGATCATTTCTTGGAGGGTGGTTCGAACGAGAGGACGCATTCTCATAATTGACCTCGCTTCAATACCTTGAAGGCCTGCTCGAGGCTTTGATATTCTTGGACAAATTTTTTCAATTCACCATTAAAATAAATTTGACCCTTTTCGATCACCACCAAATGGGAACAGAGCTCTTCCATATCCGAAAGTAAATGACTACTGAAAAACAAACTTGCCCCGCGCTGTTGTTCGGCCCGCAAAATATCTTTAACTAGTGAGCGCCCATCCGGATCAAGGCCTGACATGGGCTCATCGAGAATGAGCAGATCGGGACGGGTCAAGATCGCTTGGGCGATACCGATGCGTTGGAGCATCCCCTTCGAATAATTGCGCAGCCGCTTATCCTTGGCGTGCACAAGGTCAACTTTCTGGAGGGCCTCATCTCGGCGACCGGCAAACTCGTCAGAGACCGAACCGTAACAGAGCTGCCAATGCAGCTTGAGAAAACTTTCACCCGTTAGAAACTCGTACAGGTAAGGTCTTTCTGGAAGATAACCAATGCGATTTTTAACAGAGTTTGACAGTTTCTCGCCAAAGAAGAGAATCTCTCCTTGATCCGGCCTGATAAAATCAAAAAGACATTTAATCGTAGTTGTTTTACCGGCTCCATTGCTACCGACAAAGCCGGTCGTCATCCCATGGAGCAGATGAAAGCTGACGTCTTTTAAGACCAATTGAGGCTTACCCGTAAAACCGACTTTAAAAGTTTTATGAAGATGGTTAACAGACAGGGCATCCATATTATTTCAACTCGATGTGAAGGGATTGGACCATTTCGCGGACGGGATCGTACTGCCGGCTAGTAGCCGGCATCAAATCCCGCAGACCCAGAACTTCCGAATATTTTGATTTGTCTTTTTCATTTGTCATGAGATCGATCAATGCGAACATCAGACTATGGGTGATCTTAGGATATTCATCGTAAAAATCTTGGCGAACGCAAAAAGGGTCATTAGGGATGGGCTCGCTCACCCAGAGGACACGGTACTGAATCTTGGGCTGCGAAGAAAATTTCACCCAGGCGCCCTTCGTTCCCTTGGCGTCGTCGCTAAACACGGCCGCCACATCGACCCTTTCGTCTTCGAGGAGTTTAATGGAGGACTGATGGTTTCCGGAATAAATGCTTTGCTTGAAGCTGCTTTTATCTCCTAAACCATTTTTCTGCAAAAAAGCTTGCGGATACAAATACCCCGAAGAGGAGTTCTCATCTACGAAAGCGATCTTTTTATCTTTGAGCTGGGAGACTTTTTTTATTTTAGAATCTTTGCGAACGACCAAAGCCGAATAATAAAAAGGTTGTTCATCCCAAACTTTCTTCAGCAGAACTTTGGCCTTCGCCTCTTTCTCGGCAAGAACGTAGGTCATCGAAGAGAAAAAAGCGAAATCCACTTTTTTCGCTTTCATGGCTTCGGCAAGACCTGCATAGTTTTTAGAAATGTAGATATTGATCGGAATTCCCAGCTGAGCCTGAAGTTCCTTCGCGAGCGTCAGCGCCTGTCGGCGCAGGTTCTCGGGATTTCCTCCCGGAATCATTCCAATAGTCATTTGCTCAGGCTGTTTCTCGGCCGCCCATGAAAAAGGGCCGAGGGCCAGGATTAAAAAAAGAAAGAAAATAAATCTCAAAAGGCCTCCATGGCTGAAAGAGGGGTGACGGTGATCTGTCCCGAGCGAGCATTTCCGAGCGCAAGAACAAAGGCCTCGGCCGCATCACTCTCGGTCATGCAAGGAATGCTGTAATCGGTGCACGCGCGGCGAATATCAAAACTCGCCTCGATCGAACGGCGTCCCGTCGTCGTATTGATCACGAAAGCCACCTCACCCGAACGAATTCGATCCACACAGTGAGGACGCCCCTCGTGAACCTTGCGCAGAGAAAGGCAGTCAATGCCCCTTTCCTTAAAAAATTGAGCGGTACCTGAGGTTCCCGAAAGGGAATAACCCATATGGATCAATTCCTTTCCCAGCAAAAGCATGGCGTCTTTATCTTTGTCCCGCAAAGAAAAAAAGACCTCTCCTGAAGGAGGGAGTTGAACATGGCTCGAAAGAATCGCCTTCATTAAGGCTTCGGGATAGTCCTTACCTCGGCCCATGCTTTCACCCGTTGATTTCATTTCAGGACCTAAAATAGAATCCGCTTCGGGAAATTTCTTAAAGGGAAAGACAACTCCCTTGACCGAAACCTGGCCGGAGTCGCGCCACTGCATTTTCTGCAGTTGTAAGTCTTTCTTTTTTCGACCTAGCATGGCCGCAACCCCTAGATCAACCAGGGGGATGCGGGTCGCTTTCGCGACAAAAGGAACCGAGCGGGAGCTTCGCGGATTGGCCTCGAGCATGAAGACGACATCATTTTTCACAGCCAACTGCAAATTCAAATGCCCGATCACGCCGATGCGATGGGCGAGCTGCAAGCTCAACTCTTCAATTTTTTGACAAGTATCTGCGCGCAACCGCTGCGGCGGGAGTACGCCCATGCTATCGCCCGAATGCACGCCGGCGGCTTCGATATGTTCGACCACTCCACCCACGACGGCCCAATCACTTCCGCGTACTAAGTCCACGTCGACTTCGAGAGCGCCGGCGAGAAATTGATCCATCAAACAAGGACGATCGGGAGAAATATAATCTGCATGGCGTTCAAAATAAGAAAGCAACTCTTCATGATTCTCAATCACTTCCATGCGCCGACCGCCCAGAACATAACTGGGACGACAGATCATAGGATAGCCCACTTCGGGTTCATGTTTGAGGGCGTCAGCTAAGGAACCCGCCATACCCGATTTTGGAATAGCGAAGTGAAGTTCTTTGCAAATTTTTGAGAACAGACCACGATCCTCCGCAAGATCGATGGTCTCCAGGGAAGAACCTAATAAAGAAAATCCATTGCGAACCAAATCATGCGCTAGGCTAATCGGAGTTTGCCCGCCTAACTGCGCGACAAATCCCATAGGCTGGATGAAGTTCATAATTTCGGTTAAGCTTTCGACCGTCAGTGGTTCGAAGAAAAGAACGTCCGAGGTATCGTAATCCGTTGAAACGGTTTCTGGATTCGAATTAACCATGACAACCTTGTGCCCCGCTTTGCGGAAGGCTTTCACGCCCCGCACGCAGCTGTAGTCAAATTCGATCCCCTGCCCGATGCGATTCGGTCCACTGCCAATGATGACCACCGCCTGCTCAACACTTAAAGCGCTTGAGGTCTGCGGCCAATAACTAGAGTAAAAATAAGGTGTGGACGACTCAAATTCACCGGCACAGGTATCCACCTGCAGATAGCGAGGCAGAATAGCGTGCTTTCTTCTTTGCTCACGAATGTCTTTCTCGAGCACGCCGCCGAGGGCACCTAACCGCGCATCGGTAAAACCTTTGCGCTTGGCTTCAAGAAGCAGACGCGTTTCACCTAGTCTGTAGTCGGCTTTAAACTTCTTTTCGAAGCGGATCAAGCCCGCGACTTGCTCCAGAAAATAAGGATTGATCTGGGTCAAAGCTTCAATTTCTTCAACGCTTTTCCCGTCGCGAAAAGCCTGAAAAATATGATAAATGCGCTGGCTGTTGGGATAAGAAATGCGATCAATCTGAGTGACGACTTCCGGGATGGCCTCAGGATGTTTTTCAAGGGAGGACATGGCCTTCATCAGGGATTCTTGCAGAGTTCGCCCGATGCCCATCACCTCTCCCACACTTTTCATTTGCGTGGTGAGGGAGTCCTTCGCGCCTTGAAACTTTTCAAAGGCAAAGCGCGGTATTTTGGTCACAACGTAATCAAGAGCGGGCTCGTAACAAGAAGGGGTCACCTTGGTAATATCATTCGCGATTTCGTCCAAAGTATAACCAATGGCGAGCAGAGCCGCAATTTTAGCGATGGGAAATCCGGTCGCTTTGCTCGCTAAGGCTGAGGACCGGCTGACCCGCGGATTCATTTCGATCACCACCCGTTCGCCCGTTTGCGGATGAACGGCAAATTGAATGTTCGCCCCGCCGGTTTGGATACCGACTTCGTTGATGATTTTGCAGGCTTCATCGCGCATGGACTGATATTCGCGATCACTCAAGGTCTGTTGCGGAGCCACCGTGATGCTATCACCCGTGTGCACGCCGCAGGGGTCGAAATTTTCGATACTGCAAACCACGACGAAGCTCCCCGCTTTGTCGCGCATGACTTCCAACTCAAACTCTTTCCAACCCAAAATACTTTCTTCAACCAAGACTTCGGAGGTGGGACTTTCGTGGAGAGCGGAAGTGATCATCCGCTTGTACTCTTCCGCCGAGTAGGCAATGCCGCCGCCGCCGCCGCCGAGGGTGTAGTTAGGCCGCAAGATCAAAGGAAAACCCAAATCCTCGGACGCTAGCAGACCTTGCTCGTAGGTCCGCACCAAATGACTTTTGGGATATTTAGCGCCAATTTTATCGAGAATATTGCGGAAGAGCTCCCGGTCCTCGCCAGCCTTGATGACCTCGGGGATGGCACCCAAAAGACGCACATTGTGTTTCTGCAAAATGCCCTTGGCGTGCAGCTCTAAAGCCAAATTCAAGGCCGTTTGCCCACCTAGAGTAGGAATGACGGCGTCGGGCTTTTCTTTTTCAATGATTTTTTCAAGAAAAGAAAGCTTCAAAGGCTCAACGTAAATACGGGTGGCCACCTCAGGATCTGTCATGATGGTCGCGGGATTGGAGTTGACCAAGATCACTTCCAAATTTTCCTTCATCAGCGCTTTGCAGGCTTGGGTGCCCGAGTAGTCAAACTCGCAGGCCTGTCCGATGACGATGGGACCAGAACCAATAATCAAAATTTTCTTTAAGCTTTGCTCACGAGGCAAGAGGAACTCCTTCTGGCAAAACATCTGAAAGACCGCTCTTTCCCGGTAGGTCCAAGGAAAAGCAAACTAGAAGACCAGTTTACTTTCATTCGAGTAGATCATTTCAGGCTTCACATGTTTATACTGCTCAAATTTATAACGCATTTTAATGAGTTTCAGCATCATCGCATCGGGATCGAGATCGGGATCTTTGCGGTAACGCTTCACCTCACCCAGGATATATTTTTTGGCGCTCTCAGGGTGAAAACAAAAACCCCGGGTAAAAATATAGGTATCGCCACTGGGAATCAGACGGACCTCAAAAAGTTCATCCGGATCAAAGCCGAAAACCCAAGGGGACTGTTTGACTACTAATTTTTTGTTGGCCATGAGATCTTTAATGTAGATGTCCTGCCCCTTGATTTTAATAAATTCAAAGATGGAATGCCGATGTTGCTTGAGGACCTTGATGGCTTCCAATTCACTTTCCGTGAAACGCAAAGCTCGCGCGAGCAGACAGGCGTCTAAAGGTATCTGCCCATAACCCTTGAGATCGCGAGTGAAAAAATACCAATCATAAAACTGCGACATCCGTGTTTCGTAGTGCTCTGAGTGCTCATCCAGAGTTCCGGCATTTTCAAAAAATTCTTTTTTGGCCAGCGCTAATTCTTCCTTAAATTCCTCACCCGTGAAGTGGTTCAGAATTTTTTCAATGAGAATTTCATATTCGTTCATAGGCTAAATCATCTTTCTGGCAAAGAAATCGAACAACCCCGATGCTTCATGCGGACCGGGACAGCTTTCAGGATGATATTGTATGCCCAAACATTTTCTTTTTTCACTATAAAAACCGGCCACCGTGCCGTCATTGAGATTTGTCTGGGTGACCTGGACATCCGGTGGGAGCGAGCTCTTTTCGACCGCGTATCCGTGATTTTGGCTGGTCACGTAAATCTGCCGTAAAAGCTCATCACGGATGGGATGATTGCTGCCACGATGACCAAATTTGAGTTTATAAGTCTTCGCTCCTAAGGCCAGGGCAAGGATCTGGTGACCCATGCAAATGCCAAAGACCGGTACGTGACCGATCAACTCACGCACTGTCTGGATCGCGACCTGCACGTCGGCGGGATCTCCAGGACCATTGGTCAGCAGGACTCCATCAGGTTTGCCAGCCAAAATTTCTTGGCTGGACGTACGAGAAGGGAAAAGTGTGATCTCCGAACAACGCCCCTGCAATTCACGCAGAATATTTTCTTTGCTACCAAAATCAAGTACGGCCACGCGGGGACCGGTCAGCTCATTTCCACGACGTCTTTCTTTTTCTTTGCGAGAGACCAAGTAGACCCAGTCTTTTTCGAGGGTCTTTTTTTCGTTGATCAGAGACTGCGCTTTCTCGCGGGCCTCCGTTTCAGTCTTGGCTTGAACGAGAGCCCCCCAGGGAGTCCCTCCGTTGCGCAGGCGCAACACCAAAGCGCGCGTGTCGATTTCAGTTAAAAGAGGAATTTTATTTTCAATCAGCCTTTGCTTCCAGGTCTGGTCGCGGGGACTGTCTTGAACTTGCAGGCAGATAAAGCCTTCAATCCAAAAACGACGGGACTCCCACACTTCACGGTCGACACCGTAATTGCCTTGCATGGGAGCCGTCATGACAACGATTTGCGAGAAGTAGGAAGGATCGGTTGCGATTTCCTCATAACCTGAATGGGAAGTATTGAAGACGACTTCCCCTGCGCGGCTCTCTCCTCCGTGCCAAAGACCTGAGTATAATTCTCCGGTTTCGAGGACGAGGTAGCCGCTCATATCACTCCTTCACTGACCGCCCTGTGCACCAGAGCTTGCCGAATATAAACACCATGAGTGACCTGCTCTAAAATAACAGATCGTCTATCACGTATGATCTCGATATCCATTTCTACGCCATGGTTGATGGGCCCGGGATGCATAATCAGAGCCTTCGGATGAATCCATTTTTCTGAATCGCGGTTAAGACCGAATTGAGAAGAATAAGTTTTCAGAGAATGGTTTTCTGAATGTCTTTCATTTTGCACCCGCAGGGCCATCACCACTGTCGCCCATCGCAAACCTTCTTCTAGATGAGCGAATACTTTGCGGGACGGATTTTCAGGCAAAAATTCGGCCGGCCCGCAAAGTGCGACTTCATAATTCATAATTGCGGAGAGTTCAAAATGCGAGCTTGCCACCCGACTGTGTCGAACATCTCCAATGATCAATACTTTTTCACCTTCTAAATTCTGCTGCCGACGATTCCAAATCGTGTAAGCGTCGAGCAGCGCCTGCGATGGATGACCTTGTTTGCCCCAACCCGCATTGAGAAGGGGCATCGAAATCAGTTGGCTCACGGCTTCCATCGCGAAGCCATCACCCGAGCGCACAATCATCACACTGGGATTCATGGCGGCAATATTCAATATCGTGTCATCGTAGGTTTCGCCTTTTTCAAGGCTCGTTCCGGATTTTCCATCTAAAATCAATGGATGGATTCCGAGGCGAGCGCAGGCCGTCTCAAAACTCAGGCGCGTGCGCGTGCTCGCTTCAAAAAAAACCAAGGCCGCTGTTTTGCCTGCTGTTTTTTCTGGCAAAATTTTCTTCTGCTCATCCGAGGAAACCAAAGAAATTCGCTTCGCTTCCAAAAAAAGATCTGTAATTTGAGTTTGATTATGACCGCGCAGATGAATGAGTGATTTTTTAAACCTAGATGACATCTAGAACGTTAGAGTAGAGGTCAGAACCACATCTGTCAATGAACTGTCGAAAAAAGTCTTTCCCAACGAATTGAAGGGTAGCGATGACTGCCCCACTTGCGCTGGGGATCAAGCGAGAGCCAGATGAAGAGGACTTGGCCAATAACTTGCTCCATTGGGACAGCGCCCCAGTAGCGGGAATCATCACTCGTATCTCGATTATCACCCAGCAGAAAGATTTCGCCCGGTGAAATCACCACCGGGCCATAATTTTTTTTGCGCTCACTGAGTTCATTTTTTTCAAAGATCACGGCCCGCTCGCTCGCCCCATCCTTCTCATGAAAAATTTCGAACTCGTCGGGATTAGGATTGTCCACCGCATCGGCAAAAAGACTGTAGGCTAATTTTTCCCCATTTAAAATCAGGCGGCCATTTTTGATTTCCACCCGATCTCCCGGCAAAGCCACGACACGCTTCACGTAATTCACCTGAGGTTGTTGCGGATAGGAAAAAACAACCACGTCACCCCGGTGGGGCAAAGCCGGAGCGATCACTTTATTTGTCAGGGGAATTTTCCAGCCATAGGCTGGGCGGTAAGTGAAAATGAAATCGCCCGTCTTCAAAGTAGGCTGCATCGATCCCGTGGGGACTTTATACGCCGTTAAAAGAACATTTCGAACCAACAGGGCTAAGCCGACAGCCAAGACAAGAGTCGTCAAATATTCTTTCCAACGCGAGAATCCCATAAGCTTCACGGTAGTCTATAAGATCAAAACTGTCGAGGGGTGACTCAAGGGTCGAGTTTCTTCCGAGAAAGCCTCGTGAGTTGGAATCTACTGCAAAAATTGACCTATCCTCGACCAACGAATCTGCGCAGGATCACAGACGTAGGTCAAAGTCGGCAGAGTGTTTTCACAGGAAAGCCAAATCAGCCAGGCCGGGCCTACCAGAAGATCTTTTTTCACAAAGCCCCAATAACGGGAATCGCTCGACTGATCGCGATTATCTCCCATGAAAAAATACTCTCCTTCAGGGACCACAAAGACCTTCGGCGTCGTCTCTTCAGGTCTTTCTTTTTCTAAACGGATCACGTGTTTTTCGAGAGGACTTTTTTCTGCAAAATACTCAAAACCCTCTTCCGGAGAAGGGTATGTCATGGGCTCCACCGGCCACGCCACACCGTTCACGGTCACATGATCCGCAACGACCTCGACATGGTCACCCGGTAAACCGATCAAACGCTTGATGTAATACACTTCGGGATTTTGCGGATAATGAAAAACGGTGATTTCCCCGCGCTGCGGAGAGCGCCAAGTGACCAGCCACCGTCGCGTGAAGGGCACTCTTAAACCGAGCGAGAATTTTTTAACCAGGACATGGTCATGGACCAAAAGATTCGGAATCATGCTGCCCGAAGGGATCACAAAGGGCTCCAGCAAAACCCAACGAATGCATAGAACGATGAGGATAGGAATGAGAAACGTCAACAGGGCCTGCGGCCAAGTTCCTTTTTTACTCATCACAAAAAGGCCTCCGACATCAATTCACAGGATGGAAAAAGCGGCCCCACCGAGTCGTCAACGGATTGCAAAGAAAAGGCAAACCCGGCACGGTGTCTTCACAGGAGAGCCAGACAAACATGGCCCGTCCCAAAATATTTTGCTTTGGTAAAAATCCCCAAACACGGCTGTCACTGGAGTTGTTGCGATTATCGCCCATTACAAAGAGCATATCCGGTGGAACCGTAACGGGACCAAAGGTTTCAAACACATCTCCGCGGCGGATCAAAATGCTGTGCTCTTTTTCAGGTAAAACTTCACTGAAGTGCACATAATTTTCGCGCGAATCGTTCAAGTTTCCGTCCCGTTGAAAATCGGCGTCCCGCAACCAATCAAAATCGGCGGTGGTGGAAGGCACTTTCTTTTCCATCGGCTTATCGTTAATGTAGAGGGTCCCATTTTCATAATAAATCTTATCGCCCGATTCCCCGACGATACGCTTGATGAAGAAAGTGCTCATATCTTTCGGATATTTGAAAACGATGACCTCGCCCCGCTTCGGCTCACTGAACTTCACCATCCAGTTCTCACTGAAGGGAACACGTAAACCGTAAGTCAATTTATTCACAAAAATATGATCATGGATCAGCAAAGAAGGAAGCATCGAGCCGGAAGGAATAACGTACGCCTCGACAAATCCCCAGCGGATGAAAAGAGCGATAAAAACAGCGAGGGCGAGGGACCCCCAACCTTCCGTCCAAAATTGCTTTTCACGCCAGTTCCAGCTGTTTTTTCCGGATTTTTTTGATTCTTCTTTACTCGTCATCATTTCTCCTGTCAGCGCGTCTCTCAGCCCGTCGTATCAGCTAGTCTTCCACTTTCAGAATCGCGAGGAAGGCCTCTTGCGGAACGTCGACCGATCCGATTTGCTTCATGCGCTTCTTACCCTCTTTTTGGCGTTCCAAAAGTTTCCGCTTACGAGAAATATCACCACCATAACACTTGGCAGTCACGTCTTTTCGGAGCGCACCGAGGGTCTCGCGGGCAATAATCTTCGCCCCAATAGCCGCCTGGATCGCGATTTGGTACTGTTGCCGCGGAATCAGTTCTTTCATTTTTTCGGCGAGCTTGCGCCCCCGGGCCTGGGCTTTTGAAGTGTGCACGATCAACGAAAGAGCGTCGATCGGTTCACCGTTGATCATAATGTCCAGCTTCACCAGGTCCGCTTCTTCAAATCCCACGAATTCATATTCGAGTGAGGCGTAGCCTTTCGAAATAGATTTCAAGCGGTCGTAAAAATCCATGACCATTTCATTCATGGGCAGTTTGTACTCAATGATGACTTTCTTTTCGGTGACATAGTCCATTTTCTGCTGATGTCCCCGTTTATCTTCGCACAACTTCAAAATGGAACCGATGTAATCGGTCGGCGTATGAATCGTGACCTTCACGTAGGGCTCTTCAAATTTCGCGATGGCCGTTTCGGGAGGCATATTCGACGGATTTTCCAACATCAACTCGGTGCCATCGGTACGGGTGATACGATAAACCACCGTCGGAGCCGTGGTGATCAAATCCAAATCAAATTCACGCTCGAGGCGCTCCTGCACGATTTCCATATGTAAAAGGCCTAAGAAACCGCAGCGGTAACCAAAGCCCAGGGCCGCCGATTTTTCCACCTCGAAAGTGAGTGAAGAATCATTCAAACAAAGTTTATCCAGCGCCACTTTGAGAGACTCATACTCCGAAGCCACCACCGGGAAAATTCCGGCAAAAACCATGGGCTTGATTTTTTGAAATCCAGGCAACGGCGCCGCCGCTGGATTTTTGGTCGAGGTCACGGTGTCGCCCACTTTGACGTCACGAATATCTTTGATCCCGCAGATGATGAAGCCCACTTCACCCGCTTCTAAAACATCGTAGGCCACGGGAAAGGGTTTGTACTTCCCCATGCGCAGAACTTCGTAGTCGCGATCGGTCACCATAAATTTAATGCGATCGCCTTTTTTGATTACGCCATCCATCATGCGCACGAGTACGACGACGCCTTGATAGGCATCAAACCAGGAATCAAAAATAAGACCTCGCGGAACTAAAGTGCGATCGGCACGAGGAGGAGGGACCTTCGCCACGATGGATTCGAGGATGTCCACAATGCCAATTTTTTCTTTGGCAGAGGCGTGAATGATGTCCGTGCAATCAAGACCCACCGTATCTTCGATCTGCTTCTTGACCCCTTCCGGATCAGCCGAGGGAAGATCGATTTTATTTAAGACCGGTATAATTTCCAGATTGTTTTCCATCGCCAGATAAACGTTGGCGAGGGTTTGGGCCTCGACCCCTTGAGCGGCGTCCACGACTAGAATGGCGCCTTCACAGGCCGCGAGCGAGCGCGACACTTCATAGGAAAAATCCACATGTCCTGGCGTGTCGATCAAATTGATTTGGTAGTTGTGACCATCCTTCGATTTGAAATCAAGACAAACCGTTTGCGCTTTGATGGTGATACCGCGTTCACGCTCGAGCTCCATGCTGTCCAAGAACTGGTCTTTTTTCTCTCGATCCGACAAAGCACCGGTCGCCTGCAGAAGTCCATCCGCAAGAGTGGACTTCCCATGATCGATATGGGCGATAATCGAGAAGTTACGAATAAACTTAGCGTCCATTACTTCAGTGCCGCCTTGAGAGCTTCCACTTTGTTCAGCTTTTCCCAAGTAAAGGACTCTTCATTGCGGCCAAAATGACCGTAGGCCGCCGTCGCAGAATAAATCGGCCGCAAGAGATTGAAATCTTGAGTGATCCTTGAAGGACGTAAATCCCATAACTGACGAACCGCTTTTTCAAGGGCCTCGGTGCCGACTTGGCTGGTGCCGTAGTCGTTCACGCTGATGCTCACCGGTTGAGCGACGCCAATCGCGTAGGCCACTTGAATCAAACAGCGCTCAGCCAGTCCTGCCGCGACGATATTTTTAGCGATGTGCCGAGCCGCATAGGCGGCTGAACGATCGACTTTGGAAGGGTCTTTCCCCGAAAAGGCTCCGCCGCCGTGGGCGCCGTGCCCACCGTAGGTGTCGACGATAATTTTACGACCCGTCAGCCCGGCATCACCCATCGGGCCCCCGGTGACAAATCGACCGGTGGGATTGATATGAAGTTTTGTTTGAGCGTCGAGCCAGTGGGCGGGAATGGATTTCTTGATCAGTTCCTCGCGCACGAATTCTTGCACCGTTCCCAAAGAAGCCGAATCTGCATGTTGAGTTGAAATCACCACCGTATCGATTCTTTTCGCCACGCCATTTTCGTACTGGACAGTGACTTGAGATTTGGCATCGGGACGCAGCCAATCCACTTTGTTCGCCTTCCGAAGAGCCGCCAAATCTTTGACCAATTTATGAGACATCGAAATCGACAAGGGCATCAGCTCGGGAGTTTCATTGACCGCGTAACCGAACATCAAGCCCTGATCACCCGCTCCTTGATCGTCACTCAAGGTTTCTTTCACGCCCACCGCGATATCAGGTGACTGTTGCCCTACGGCAACCATGACGGCGCAGGTTTTATAATCAAAGCCCTTATCAGACGAATCATAGCCAATCCGTTTGACGACCTCGCGAGCGATTTCTGAAATATTGATTTTTGCACTGGTGCTGATTTCACCGCCCACGACCACAAAACCGGTGGAAAGCATAGTTTCACAGGCCACGCGGCCTTTGGCGTCTTGAGCTAGGATGGCATCCAAAACTCCATCGGAGATCTGGTCTGCCATTTTATCCGGATGACCCTCAGAAACGGATTCGCTTGTAAATAGGTAATTCTTCAATTTAATTCCCCTCTCAATCTGCTGTGGAACACTATCAAACCAGAAATAGAGGGTCAACAACTTGCGTCCGGCACGAGACTAGGATAAGAGCAAGTTCTGAGGAGAATTTATGCGAAAATCCACCCTTTTACGATGGCTCTTGGGGCTTTTTTTTGTAGCCTCTGTTTTCGTTTCTTTTGCGCAGGCAACAGAGCTTGACGCCTTTCTTTCCTTAGAGCCCTCTCGTCCTGTTTATTATCACGAAATCAAGGGCAACTCCTCTGAAACTCAAGCAAAGACTCCAGGAAAAACCTTGGTTTTGCTGCCGGGCCTGAATCAGGCGTTTCCCACTGATTATACGGTTCTAGGCGCTCTCGCTCATCAGGGCTATAATTTATTGATCACCGCCACTAGCGCACACTGGCAAAGTTTAGCCTATTTGCCCCCCCTCACCAAACCCTTCTATGAAGATCACGAGCTTTCCGCCAAGGATTTTATGGTGGAAACAGAGGCCATCATTCAAAAAACCCAGGCGCCCCAGCCTGTTCTTATCTCTCTTTCCTACAGTTCGGCCTTGGCCGTTCATTCCCATTTGCCGCAAATTTATGTTGCGCCTTTAGTGAAGCCTTCGGAAAGCAGTCCCGCCGCGGCTGCCGCGGCCGCGGCCTGGGAAGCGGGCCTGGCTTTAAATATCTTTTATGGTCCTTCACTTATCCGCCAATTCCGCGACACCAATTACAATATTTTTTGGTCTTCGGTTTATGCTTCCGATTTAAAAGACAATCCTCAAGCCTTCGGCCCGAACCCTAACCGAGATCAAATTTTGAGTGGCTATCTTCGCATTTCACGGTCCACTGAGGACTTCAATCTGGCCGAGGCGATCACGTCGACGGAGGGAGCCCAATCCCAACCGGGATTTGATTTTGTTTTGGCGGAGAATGAGCTCCAGTCCCGGTTACGTGGACAAATCGAAGTGGCTCAGAATGCCTCCCAAAAAAAGCCCACACGGGTTTTACTCGTTCGTCACTCGGAACACAATATCCCTAGCAGTCAGCCGGCCGGCTACGTTCAAGCTTTGGATTTCTTGCTCGAAACACCGCGGGGGCGAGACAGCCTCCAGGTGGGTGTGATTGAGACCTCTGGTGCCCAAGCGATTCGTTGGCTTAATCCGAGCGAAGTAGAAAAGCTTTTCAAAGGGATTCGGCTCTTATCTGACGTCGCAGTAAAAAGTGATTTGAGTTTCTTTTTTGGAAAGTAGAGGATGCTGCCTTCCAATCAGCGAATTTTTTTAAGGGGCGAAACGTCTCGAAATGAGAATCGACAGAGCCTCTCATCTTCGCCTCATCTTTAGTCCGGTCTCGCCGATAAGACTAAGGTATGAATCATTCGACTGGTTTTTTCCTGATCTTAGCAGCTTTGATAGCCTTCAGTGTCGGATATCGGGAGAACCCGTTTCGGGCCGCGCAGAAATCTTCGTCCCGGCAAATCAAAAATAAATACCAAAAGCTCACCGCCTACTATGATAACGGAAACTACGAGGGGGCTTTGGCTCTCGCGAAAGAAATCAAAAAGGTGGCTCCCCACTATCAGGAACTCGAAAAGTTTTCGTCGCTTTCTGCTGAAGCGCTGATAGATCAAAAAAATCAACAGGCCGCCTTTCGCCCCTTTCCGGCGCGACTGCCGGCTTCTTTGCGGGACTCTTTTTACGATGCCAAAATAGCTTTTCAACAAGGCCATTGCGAGGAGGTTCTTGAGAACTTGAAACCGATTGAACGCTATCAAAAAAACTTCAAGGCTTTAAAAGTTTATGAGAACTGCAAAGCCAAAAATTCCAAATAACTCACTCAGCAAATGCGCCAAAGGGAGCAAGAATGAAAACGAAATACACCTTTAAGCATCTCGATCACTCCGATTCACTTGTCGACTACACGAACGAGCGACTACAGGAAATCGGCAAATTTCTGCTTAAAGAAGGCAGTGGGAGCGTCTATTTCAGCAAGCAAAAAAACGAATTTTGCGTCGAAATTTCGGTCAACACCCGCCATCGTTATTTCAAAGCCAGCTCTTTTCATGAGGATGTCTACGCCGCAGTCGAAGACGTCGTGCAAAAATTAGAAAAGCAATTTCTCAAGACCCGCAAACTACACCAGGATCACAAGAAATTCGATCTTTCAAAAGAGGGGCAGCTTGAGCACGTCAACGATCGAATCGAATATCATATCCGCTATCGAAAAGCGGCATAGGGTCCCTGGTTCCCGTCCATTCCCTAAAAGAATTTTTTGCGTTGGCTTGAGGGTAATATCTTGAGCATATCGCGGTATTTGGCGACCGTGCGGCGAGCGATCTGGATGCCGTCGGTCTTGAGCAACTCAACAATTTTTTGATCCGAAAGCGGATTTTTAGTGTCTTCTTTCGATACCAGATCCTTGATTTTGAGTTTCACCGATTCGCTGGCGAGGGCGTCACCCCCGTCAGTGGCGTTGATCCCTGAATTGAAAAAATATTTCAGCTCGTAAATCCCCTGTGGCGTATGCATATACTTTGACGTCGTCACGCGACTCACGGTGGACTCATGCATGCCGATGTCATTCGCGATATCACGCAAAACCATGGGTTTCAGGAAGGCCGCGCCCTTGTCGAAAAACTCTTTTTGGTGCTTCACGATCGAGTCGGCGACTTTGTAAATCGTGCGCTGCCGTTGGTGGATGGACTTAATCAACCAAACCGCCGAACGAAGTTTTTCTTGGATATAGTCTTGGGTTTTATCTCCGCCGGGCCGGCCACTCTTCAACATGTTTTTATAAAAATTAGAGATTTTAAGCCGTGGCAGACCGTCTTCGTTCAAGGAAACGACGTAGTCATCCCCCACTTTATAGACGTAAACATCCGGGGACACATAGTGAGTATCATTGCTTAAAAAAGAACGGCCTGGTTTCGGCTCCATGGCGTAGATGATCTTACACATCTCAATCACGTCGCCCACTTCACGATCTAAACCGCGCGCGATGGCTTCATAATTTTTCTTTTCGAGATCCTTGAGATGATTATTAATGAGGGCGACGAGATCGTTCGTGTCCTCTTCCAAATGCTTCGCTTGAATCAGAAGGCATTCCTTCAAGTCGCGTGCGCCAACACCCGGAGGATCAAATTCATGGATAAGGGACAGCGTGTCTTCCAGCAAACCGAGATCGATGTTTTCCTCTTCGGCCAATTGCGCGAGCGGTGTTTTGATGTAGCCTTCGTCGTCGATGATGCCAATCAGGGCATCCGCTGCGAGGATTTCCTCTTCGCTGAAACCATTCATTTTCACCTGCCAATGCAGATGATCATGCAGAGTTTCGGAGGTCGTGATGACATTTTCATAATTCATGATCTCTTCAGAGCCCGCCATACCGGACTGCGGGGGCTTCTGCTGGGATTCGATGTAGCTTTCCCACTCGAATTCATCTTGTTTTTGCGGATCCTGGACATTGGCTTCGGTGGAGTCTGCGGTTTCGGCCGAGCCGACTTCGTCCGCCGCTTCTTTGGTGCGTTGCAGATCTTCTTCTTTTAGGACTTCCGCTTCTTCAAGGATAGGATTCTCTTCGAGCTCCGAACGAACAGAAGCTTCCAATTCCATGCGCGACATCTGCAGAAGCTTAATCGCTTGCTGCAGCTGGGGCGTAATCACCAGGGATTGGCTCATATTCATCGTCTGTCGGAGAGCCATTAAGCGTCCTTTCTACGTTTTGGTCTACATTTTGAAGTTTTCGCCAAGATAAAACTTTCTCGCGATTTCAGAGTTGGCCACTTCCATAGCTTCACCCCGCACCTGAATTTTTCCATCCTTCAAGATATAAGCATAATCGCAAATACCCAAAGTCTCACGAACGTTATGATCTGTGATCAGAACTCCTATACCTTGGGCCTTAAGCTCCCGAATGATATTCTGGATATCACCCACGGCAATAGGATCAATTCCCGCAAAAGGCTCATCCAAAAGCAAAAACTTGGGTTCACCCGCCAGAGCACGCGCGATCTCAACCCTACGACGCTCCCCTCCGGAAAGGGCGTAACCATAACTATCCCGAATATGCCCGACCCGGAAATCGCCGATGAGCTGCTCGAGCCTTTCGGCCCGCTGCGAACCACTGTAGCCATGGGCTTCGAGAGCCACGGTGATGTTCTCGGCGACGGTCAGCTTGCGAAAAATACTGGGTTCCTGAGCGAGATAACTAAGTCCCACCCGGGCGCGGCGGTACATGGGGTCCTTCGTGATTTCTTTGTCATCGAGCTGGATAGAGCCCGAATCGGGAGAGACAAGCCCCACCACCATATAAAAAGAAGTCGTCTTGCCCGCCCCGTTAGGGCCAAGAAGGCCAATGACTTGACCCGACTCGACTGAAAAAGAAACACTGTCGACGACTTTACGCTTCTTAAAGGACTTCGAAATTTCTTTGATCGCAAGCATGCTCATTTGTCCACCCGGGCCTTTACCTTTTCCACCTTAACGCGTTTTCCGTCTTCAAGAAAAGTGATTTCGTCACCCGTCAACTCGTCGTCATTTTGAATGATTTTCGGTCGACCGCGAAAAGTGAGCTTGTTTTCCAAGAGACTTAAGTCCATGGTCTCCGAGCTGGCAAATTTATCGACATCACTGACTTTGACTCCTCCGAGCACCTTGATATTGGTCAAAACATCTTCGTGTTCGCCGTAGACGAACATGGCTTCCGGACCTTCAATTTTGATTTTATTATAATTCATCAAAACGGATCCTAAAAATCGCGCTTGACGTGTCTTACCACTGAATTCGGCATGATCCGCGACAATTTGTAATTTCTTTTTATCCTTTAAAACTTTTTCGGCTGTCGCCTTTCCCTGAATCAACATACGGGACTGATCGACAAAAACCACCATTTGCGATCCCCGCAGGATCATGCCTTGACCGTTGGAATCATCTGGACCGCGCATCACGACGTCCTCGGGACTTTCGATTTTGCGGTTCGCCGAATTATAGAAGATAGACGGCGTCTCAAAAATATAGCCGTTCGCGGACTTGGTCACCACATGTCCGCGGATTTTTAAATTTTTGGTGTTCGCATCGATGGCACCCTCATCCCCCGTCACGGTGTATTCGACCTTTTCGTTGTTATAAAACAAAACGCGCAGGTTCTTCAGGTTCCAAGTCCCTTTCCCTTGACTCCCCTCGGCGGTGCTAGAAAAAAGCTCCCAATCTTTTTTACTTAACTTACTCTCAGCCACTTGCATGCCCTGAATGCGCTGCTGGGCTTTGACGACCTCTTTTGTAGGGGGCAGCAGAGGACCTTCTGCATGCTCGGGCAGACCCCTGATCGCTTCCTCTTGCCGCGCTTCCGCTTCTTCCTTTTTTTCAAGGTGACTGGGGAAAATAATGAGGACCTCAACAAATAAAAACACCAAAAGCGCGATGAAGATGATGTTTTTGAGGCGAAGATTCTTAAGCTTCATGGGCTGCTTTATAAGTCGAAATCCCTTGCGGATCAAGCCGCAAAGGGACTGAGAGGATCTTCAGGCAAATCAGTTGGCGTTCGGCTCTTGCGCGGCCTTTGTCACCGCGAAATTAATTTCGCCAGCGCCTGCTTCGGTCACCGTGTACATGACCTTTTTAACGGTGAGGAAATCGACGCCTTTATCGGCCTGAATGGTCACTTTTTTCCATGCATTGGGATCTTCATCTTTAAGACCCCTGGTCGTATCGACCGCATCACGAATTTTATTCTGCAGCTTGGCTTGGTTTTCAGCCTGCGATCTCTGCAGGGCGGCCTGCAGTTGATCGTAAAGATTTTTAATCATCCAATCTTCCGTCGCCCGCACATCTTCAAAGGTCGCCACCGTGTTTTTATCCAGCAGAATTTCTTTATTGGAAATCGTCACCACGAAGGCCGGCTTGAGCTCCTTCACCGTCGACGCCTTGGGCAGCGTCACCTCTTTGGGAATATAAAGAATTTCGCCCGTCGTATTGTAGTTTTGCAGAAGGAAAATCACCAAAACAGTGAACATATCCACCATGGCCGTGAGCGAAAGAATCACGGTGACGTCACGGCGGCCTTTGCGTCTTCTGAGAATATTGTGATAGCGGTGGCGTTCGCCGGGTTTTTGAATGGCCATCAGTTTGGCCCTCCTGTCGCGACGGAAATGGATGGAAAGCCTGCAATCAACACATTGTCCATGGCCTTAATTAAATGCTCATAGGGCATCGCATCTTCAACCGCGATAACGACGTCTTGTTTCTCCGGGTAAAGTTGCTTCACGCGCTGCAGTTGCGCAACCAATCCCGCATCGTCGAATTGTCCATTGGCCGCTGGAAGCGAAATCGTCTGCTTTCCGATGGTGAGAGTATAGCCTGCCGCTTTGACTTCGACTTTGACAACCACATCCGACAGCGGAGGAGGAATCGACGGCGTGGTATCTGACTTTTTGCCGTAAATAGAGCTGCCAATCTGGATCATCGACACTTGAGTCCAAACCGCGGTGATGAGCAGGAACGTGATCAAGACGCTCATCAAATCGATCACGGGAACAAGATTCAACTCAATGTTCTTGTTCCGACCGCCTGATTTGCCACCTTCAATTTGTGCCATGATGAGCCTCTTGGTTCTTTTTAGTCTCTGATTTTATCACGATTCGCAACGACAAGATTGAGCAAGGTCATACTTGTTTCAATCACTTCATTTTCTGTCTTTTGAATACGATGCTGGAAAAGTCCGTAAGCCACGATACAGGTGATCGCCACCCCCAAACCGAAAGCCGTACAATTCAAGGCGTGGGAAATCCCTTTTGAAAGTTCAAGGGCTTTTGTCGCCGGGTCCGCCGCGGCCACCGCCCGGAACGAACCGATCATCCCCATGATGGTTCCCAGAAGACCCGCGAGCACCGAAACGTTTCCGAAAACCGCGAGGAAAGAAGTCCAACCTTCGACTTTAGGCATTTCACGCATCACTGCCGCGTCCATGGCGACTTGAACTTCTTCATCAGGGCGACGGTTCATGGCCTGAATAAGCCCCGACTTCACGGTGTTTGTCAGTGGGGCAGGACGATCATCACAAAAACTGACCGCCTGGCGAAGATCGCCGGCGACCACCATGCGGAAGATCTGATCCGTGAATTCTTTTTTATCCACCGATAAGCTTTTTAATTTCATAAGTCTTTCCAGAATGAGGAGAACGGACAAAATCGCGATCGCCGCGATGATGTACATGACAAAGCCACCCTCTGAAAAAGCTCGTTGGACAAAATTCATATTCGATTCGATGACAACTGGGTTCACGGGATCTCCTCCTTAAAATATTAATTCGATTGATTCAAAACGAACGGGTACGCAACTTCGGCTGTCATTCCTTCTGGTGGCTCAGGGAACGTCCAAGAGGCCAGCCGATCCCGGATGCAGTTCTCAACCGCCACATTTCCGAGAGTTGTTTTCGATTTATCTACACTGACGTTTTTCGCGTAACCTTTGGCCACGATCTCCCACTTAATCATGACTTTGCCTTCAAGACGTTGACCTTTGGGAAGAGTGTTCAAAACACGCTCGTAACAACTTTTAACTTCTTGCAGCTTGGCCTTGATCACGCGGCGAACAGCCTCACGATCGATGGTGCCGGCGAAAACGTCAACGACGCCTCCGGGTTCGATGGCCACGTTACTTTTACTGCCAAAACTGTCGCCATTGGCCCCGTAGGCAGACTGACCACTGCTGCGGCCCTTCGTGACGATTCCCGAAATACCTTGGGTCGCCGTTCCCTTGCCGCCTGCTCCTGTGTCTTTAAACTTCGAGCCCAGATCATCCCCCGCACGATTTTCATTCATGCCGGAAGTGCCTGTGGCCTTTTCGCCCATTCCCAAAACTTCGCCCGAGCCTGAGTAGGCTTTATCAAGTTTCTCTCGATTTCCACCACTGCCAAAGGCACTGAACAAACCGATTTTGGAGACGTCCTTATTAGAACTTTGGGCATTGGCGCTGGCGGTATCCCCTTGCTTAACCGCGCCCCCTTGCTTGGTCGAAGTGAATTTTTTGGGACGATGCAAATCGGGTTTCGGTGCCACATCTGAAGCTCTGGTTGCGGTCTGTGCCTTAACCGCTTGGGTAACAACTTTGTTAGGCGCCTTCCTCTGCTCTTCTTTTTTCACGTCGGCCACGATCACTTTTTTCGGCGTCGGCGAAGGCTTCGGCTTCGGCGGCGGTGGCGTGGGAGTCGGCGTCGGGGTTGGCTTCGGCGTGGGCGTAGGAGTCGGCGTCGGAGTGGGAGTCGGTGTCGGCTTCGGCGGTACATTGAAAATCACCTGCGCCACACGCTGAATATCCTCTTGCTTTTCTTGCTCTCCATCTTTTGGCGTCGTTGCTGAAATATACAGGGCCAAAATAGCGACAATCACTACGGACATGACGACACCCGTGAGCTCAGAAACGCTCAACAATAAAGGCGGCAACATCGGCACGATGGGCGATTGGGGAGCGTAACGGATGTAAAGGGTCAATTCTGATTTTGCGCCCGAAACGCAGATCATTTCCTGTTGCTCAAGCGCGACGGCGACACCCTGAGGTGTTTTTTGTAAGCGGCCAAACTTCAGCAAAGTCTCCGCATCTAACAAAGTAGGTCCTTGGACGAGCTCGACTTTCATCGCCGCAGTGGCATGAACCCGCACGGTCCCGGCAATTTCAAGCAGCACGAAATCCTTCGGCGCAAAGTCAGGAGGAAGTAATATTTGATTCTTTTCCTGTCCTTCTCCCGATTTGCAAATTCGGACTAAACCTTTTTTACGGAAATGGTAAGTCGTGATAATACGTTCTTTCCAAGCCACAATGACTTCGATCATCGTTCCTTTTCCCGGCTTGAGCGACGTGCGAAGATCTGTCACTTCACTTGGCGGAGCAAATGTTTTCCCTTTTTTCTTTTTTCGAGTTGCGGAGACGATTGAACTAGATGTGGGTCGTATCGCCGGTTTGACGACCTTCGCGACCTCAACAGGTTTTAAATCTTCGACCACCCGCAAGGGCGTGACATTTTTAATATTGGCAGAAGCAGCCGGCACCTCCCGCGCAATGACGGGCTCCGATTTGGGCTCCACTTTAGGCTCAGATTTTTGTTCAGACTTCACGTCAGGAGGACGTTGCACTTCAGGGGCATGGGGTGGGGCAGCAGGAACAGCCGGAGTGCCTTTCGCCCCCACTTCCTGTGGAGCTGCGGGGTTGGCTTTAGGTTTCGGCACACCAACATAGAAAGCTATACGGAAATTGCCAATGGCAATTTCATCTCCTGAACTGATCGATTCGTCCAAAATGGCCTGGCCGTTCTTGAACGTTCCAGTTTGCGAACCTAGATCACAGATATAGTATCCACTGTCACGCAACTCAATCAGACAGTGAATGGCAGAAACCCCTTCGCCATTGAGATCCAAATGCACGTCGGCATCGTGCCCGATGACGACCTGCTCTTGATCAAACTGCTTCACTTCAACGAGTTGATTATTATTGAAGACTCGTAATATTAAAGGCGATTTCAATTCGTACTCCGAACGCGCTGTATATCCTCAGTTGTTCTTCTCATTTCGGGCAAAAAATTCTCTCTTAACTTGATCAATCTCTTGTAATTGAAGTTCTTTTTCTGGAAAAGGGTGAAGAGTTCCGGTTTTTGCGTCGAACCTTCAACCAATTCGTCTTCAAAATTCAGGGTCGCCTTCCGTTCCTTTTTCGTGACAGCAGCGGCGCCGCCGGCGGGAGCCTGTTGCGCAAATGCCGAACTTAAAGTCAAAAGACCCGCCAAAATAAGCAGCAAAAATTGCAGTCTTTTAAAAGTTCGCATCGATTTTCTCTCCCACTCTATTTTACACCAGCTTTTGCTTTATTTTCCAAAGCATTTATTCGATTACGGGACTCCGGACTCACACCTACAAACTTTAGTCTGTTCAAAACATCTAGACCTTCTGTGAACTTGGCCTGGTCTTCGATCAAAAGAATAGAATAATTGAGAAGGACCTCTTTATTATTGGTCCCATCTTTCAGAGCCGTTTGGTAAATTTCGGCTGCCTTTTCAAATTGTCTCGTCCCCGCTAAGGCCAGGCCATAGTTATTCAAAACTTTCACGTCGCGGATGTTTTTATTTTTGTAGGCGATTTCCATCGCCATCAGGCCCTTTTGAAAATCTTTTTCCTGAACGTAAATGGCTCCCAAATTGGCGGCCGCCACCCCATCCGAAGCATTCAATTCAATTGCTCGACGCAGAGATTTCGTCGCTTCACGCCTTTCCTTCAGCGCCAACTGAACAATACCGAGATTGGAGTAGAGTTCACTGGCGCGAGGGTTCACGGAAATGGCTTTGTTGAGAAGATATTTGGCGGCATCAAATCGGCCTTTTTTATAGTTGTACATGGCCATGGCGTTTAGCGCGCGCACGTCGGTCGGAGTTTGGGTCAAAATTTGTGTGGCAGCCGTGAAGAGTTTATCATCATTCTGATTCCTGACTGCTTCGTTTATAGCTTCGTACTGCGAGGCTTGGACGGGCACGACAACCTTGGGCTTTTCTTTTTCTACCGCGGGAGAGGTCACATCTTCTTTTTCCAAATTCAATTCAGCGGATGTCGACGCCTTCACTTCAAGCGAGCTATCAGCGGAGATCCCGCTCGAAGCGCTGTTCTCTTTCTTAGGAGGATTTGACGAGCAGCCCGCCAAAGTAAATAAAATCAACATAACGACGTATTTTTTCATTGGCCCATCCAATTCACGAGGCGAGTATCAGAAGCCTCTTCACCTTCATCATAGTAGGTTTTAGGATCCTGCCGATTCATGTAATCACGAGCGGTGTGAAAAGAGTCGCTGTAAATTTCAAGTTCGTAGCCCCGGTCCACCGCCAACTTGTAGCTCTCGCGCGCCTTCGTCAAAAAAGGATCCGCGAATTTTTCGACACCCGCTTTGTACTGCTTCGTCTCCTCGGGATTCAACCCCGGCGGAAGGGGCGCATTGACGATGGCCTGGGCCATATTCAAATTCGCTTCGCCTAAAATCGCCAGGGCGCTCACGATCTCTTCCCCGCTGTCATATTTGATGACATGAGCGAGCTCCCCCGTCAGCTGAGTGAGAAGCCCTACTTTTCGATTCACGGCCGCCTTCTGCTTGGACGGATCCCGAGGGAAAGTCACTGCCTTCATGTCATGAAAGGTCTGTAGGCTCTGCGAGAGTTTAATTTTTGCCGCGTAAGCCGCACCAATTCCCTTCGAGTCAGGTGCAAAGCGCCTTTGGATCGAGATGGTTTTTTTCTGCCACTCTTCGGCTTGTTTACGGCTTCTTTGTTGAGTTGAAAGTTCGCTGATCCAATAAGCCGCTTCGACGGTTTTTTCCTTATCGGTGGCGCCCGAATCTAAAAACTCTTTGTAGTTCGCGATCGCGGCAGAGGGCCGTCCTTCTTTGCGGTGAATTTGACCCATGGAATAGAGAGCCTCGACGTTGTCGGACCGACGCTTCGTCATTTGGGTGAAAGCAGTATAGGCTTTGACCGCAGAGTCATTGTGCCCGTTCGCTTCGAAGAGCGCCGCCGCATTGAACATCAGATTCGGAGCCAAGGGATCCTTCGGCTTTTCCTCTGAAGCTTGGCGGTAGAGCTTTGCTGCTTCTTCATATTGGGCGGAATCCTGATACTGTTTCGCTAAGAGACGTTTGGATTTCCATTTCAGATCGGACTTATCAACTTCTTTGGAGTTGATCACCTCGCGGTAAGCCGCGATGGCATTGTTATTCTGACCCGCGCGTTCGTAGTTCAAGGCCGCATTGAAATAAGCGACCAAGGACAGATTGGATTTCGCGTTCTGCTTCGCAAAACTTTCATAGGATTGAGCCGCTTCGGCATATTTTTTATTTGCCTCAAAGTCCTGGCCCTTCTTGAAACCTGCTTTTTCTAAAACATCCCGGATGTCAGAGCCCGTTTTCGAAGAGGCGATGGAGGGAACGGCCAGCAGCTCCGCACTGGCCTTCTCAAGTCCTGCGTAGTCCTTACGGAGGTTGTAGATGTCTAGTAAAAGATTCGCCGAATACTCCGCGTACTTGGTCGTGGGATATTTTTGCACAATTTCGCGGAAGGCTTTTGTCGCCTCATCAAAATGATTGCTTTGGTAATAAAGGCGACCCATACGGAACTTCAAACTGGGATTTTTGTCAGAGTTGGGGAACTTTTCAACGTAGGCTTGGCCGGACTTGATAAAGCGCTCCACTTTCGGCTCAAGAGCGACGGGCTCTAAGGAGGTGCCTACACGTTTCTGCAGCTCTTGGTCGGAGGGAACGCTTTTTTCAACGGCCAAGAGAAGATTTTGCGCGGCCTTCCCGTAAAACTTACTTTGCGGCGCATTTTCCACAACCCATTTATACTGGGTCGAGGCCTCGTCATATTTATTCATGTCGTAAAGCAACTCACCGTAATAAAAGTGCATATCTCCGATATTGGGCGAGTCAGAAAAACTCAAGATGTACAGTTGATAGCCGTCGTTCGCCAGGGCCTGCGAGTATGGGGCCCGGGAGTTCTGCGCTGTTTGATGTTGTTGCAAAATATAATTGCGTAAAGTCGTCTCTCGCAATTTATAAGAGTTATCCGTCAGCTCTTTATTTCCCTTATTCGCCTGGTACCATGAGCTCGAAGGTCCGTAATCTTTCACCCAACGGTAAAGCTCGTCTTTAAACTTGGGGATGTTCTTGCCGTAATAATAACCCTGGACGATCTGGTACTGGTATTCAAAGGCCTTGGGGGTGTTGGGATTCTGCGCGATAAGCAGACGGAAGACATCTTTCGAAGCATCTTTGTTCCCGTGCTCTTGGTAGTAATAGGCAAGTCTTTCAAGATAAGAGTTGGATTCGGCCCCCACTAGATTCTTGAAATAGCGATCGGCTTGCTCGGCATCGATCCCGCCGGCCTCGGCATAGAAAACAACGATATCGCGCAAAGCTTCCGCTTCGAGCCGCGTGCGGTTAACAACCCGGCGACTGGCCAGTTGTTTACCCGTTTCGGCGCGGCCTGATTTGATAATGTATTCTAAATAATTAAGCGCTTGTTTATTCTTACCCAAACGAAAGAGACACCAAGCCCCCTTATAGAGAGAGAAAGTGTAAAGCCGATGTTTTTTTTCTTTAATGATGTAGGAGTATTCTTTATAGGCATTGGCCCAGTGTTCGTTTTCAAAGTAATATTCCGCGAGTGAAAAGTGGGCCTCGTCGGAAAAGGGACTTCCCGGAAATCTCTTCGTCAACTCCTCATAATAGTGGACCGCTTTTTTAGTTTCGCCCAATTCAAAGTAGTTATAGCCGAGGAAAAACAGGGCTTGGCTGAACTTCTCGTCCTTCGGGAAGTCCCTCTGAAACCATTCGTACAGCTGAACCGCTTTTTTATTGTACTCACGCGCAGCCGAAGCGTTCATAGTCGGCTTCGTTTTTGTTTTTCCGGCTTGAAAAGCCCTTAGTTTCTTATCGTATTCATCCTGCATGCGGGAATCGATGATGGTCGACTTTTCGACGTAGAGTTCCGCCAGGCGAAGCCAGAGCTCGCCGCGATTTTCGCTGTTACGGAATTTCTGCGTGAGTTTGTAGAGCTCATTGATTTGCTGATCGAGAATTTTCAAATACTCGGCCTGATCTGCATTCTCACCCTTCATCAATTCAGAAGAACGCGGAGGTTTAACGGCCTCCAGGTTTGCACCTGAATTTTTATCCTGAAATCCAAGGTTCGCCGAAGGAAGGGTGGTCCCCCCTTTTGTTCCCCCCAGAGAAACGCCGGCGCCCCGATCGTTCACCGAGGCCTGCGAGAAAAGCTCGCCCACGGTTTTATGGGCCGTCTTTTTAACCGTCTTTGCCACTGCCGAAGGCGCCACTAAAAAAACAGTGAGAAAGCTACTTTTTAAAAGCGGATATTTATTCCATTTCATGTCTTACTCACAGCTCTGCTTACCTAAATAATGGTAGTTTCCGATTTCATCTAACCAGTACTCCCCTCGGAAAGGATAGTACTCGTAGCCATTTTGAATATAGAATTTGCGATCAATTTTATCGTCAATCTGCTCTTCTGTTTCGTCCTTGCCGGCGATTTTCTTCTTGATCACTTCTTTTTTACCGTTGATCATTTCGTAACGGATGAATCCCGCTTGCTCGTATAGATCGCGTAATTCATCACGCATATTCAGCAAATGAGCTTTGGCCATTTCACCCGTGGTGATTTTGGTGTTCTTAATCCGATTCGATAAGATCTTAACAGCATACTGGCCAATCGGCGTCGCGCGGAAAGCGTTGTTCGCTTCGATGCGCTCTTTCTCATCATTGATTCGGCGCAAATAAGTCATTGATCTTTTAATGTCCCCTTCGCTCAATAGATTACGCGTCACCAAGAACGGCAAACGCAAATTCATAGATCGTTCCGTCCTTTTCATGATATAGGCTTTTTCGAGCTCTGAAAAATAAATGTTCGGATCACTATTCTGCTTCATGAAGTCGGTCACCTGCCGGCGAACTGGGCCGTAGGTCTTTTCAAACAAGGTGAGAACCTTATCTATTTCCTCATACTTGCAGATGTAGAGGTAAACGATGGCTCGCAAAAGCAAGGACTCGGGCATGTAGAAATCTTCATAATATTGCGAATGTAACGACTGAAAGTTAGAAAGTGCCGAACGGAATCGAGCAGCCCGCAGCATCGCCCAAGACTGTTCAAAAATAGCGTCGTGCCACATCACCGTATCACGCGGAATCTGCGCGTAAGCCTCAATGGCTCCTTCAAAATCCTGTTTTTGATAGAGCGCTCGCGCGATCGCGAGCTGTGCCGCCACCCGGTTGGTATCGGTCACCGGCGCGCGGGAGCGTAAATCCAACATGCGACGGTAAGTTCCAAGCGCAAGATCCGGCTGTTTGCCTTCAAGCTCTGCTAAGCCTTTGTTGAAAAGGGCTTGGTAATAATAGCTGCTTCCTGGGTTCACTCGACCAAAAAGATCCGAAGCCTTCCCGTACTCACCCGCCTTTTCACGAATCTCACCTAGGCGAAAGTAAATCATGTCTTTCCGTTTTGCCGGAAAATCATTCACGTTCACGCGTGAGATCGCGTAATTCAATATGGTGTCGTCACCCAGATTATCGGCCACGATTGAAAGTTTTTCGATCGCCTGTTTTGTGTATTTGGGGTTATTCATACGGATCACGTCGACAAACTGAAAGGCCGCGACTTGATTCAGCTTCAACTCCATCAACATCAAACCCAAAATATATTTGATTTGCGGTCTATCGGCTTGCAATTCCGTCCGCCTTCCCAGAGAAAAGAGCGCATTGGCCGCATTTAAATATTGTCCAGACTGAGCAAGCCGTAAAGCTTGAGAAAGTTGGCCACGAAGAGCCGAATCACTGGCGCTCGTCGCCGATGCACGCGGTTGCGATGTGACTGGCGAAGATCTTTTGGGCGGTAAAGAACGCGTCCTCTGTTGCGCGGTCCCCAGGGTGGGCAAACTGATGCTAGCTGATATCAAGAAGAGTATAATTTTTCTCATCGGTAACTAGCCTCCGGAAAGAAGAAACTGACACCCGCAGTTACGAATAAATTATTAAAGCTGCTGTTCGAGCCATCCGGAGTCTTCGCGCTGTAGAAGTTCCAACTGAAATCCCAACGGAAGGCGATTCCCTTGCTGATCGCAAAATTTTGCCCGACGGCCAAATGGACCGTTCCGGCGTTCTCACCGGCCTGCGTGTTCGTCGTCCCGTAGCCCGATGAGAAGTACAAATCAAAGGGAACAATTTTTCGGTTGAACCAAGTCATTTTTCCGTAAATGGGCATCCACATCAGATCAAGTCCCATATAAGATTTCGGATAAACGAGGTTGACCGTCGAGATTCCATTGATGGATTTGAGCTCCTTCGTCGACTGGCGCTCCGAAGTCGACAAGCTGAAATAATTAAGCTCCGCTCCCCATGATTCGGCGAAGAAATAGCCCGCCTTCAGCTGGCCCCCAATGGTATTGAAGAAAGGATCATTGGTGATGAGCGTGGGACCGACGTAGAATTGAAAGCGCCCCGTTTTTGGTAAGAATTTTTTCTGAATAACGGAAACTTCGCTAAAAGGAGCAAGGCGGCCCAGGCCACTGAAATCAGTGATGGGCGCTTCATTTTCTTTTGCGGGGCGCGTTTCGGCTGGAGCCGCTTTGGGCTGAAGAGGTTTTTCAAGTTCCAGTTCGATGATATCCAGATCCGCATCCCCTGTTTTCTGCGCGAAGGCGTGCGCAGGAAACAGCGAGGCGGCCAGAATCGAAAAGAGGAACAGATGTAATTTATTTCGCTTCATTCTCAAACCTCTTCTTTAAAACAAATAAGAAAACCCGGCGTCCAGATTCGTTGTATAGGTCAGACGTTCTTGAAACTGACCTGATGTCGGAACCGGATCGGGGCCTCCAGGCTTAGTTCCCGTGCCGTCACGTAAGGCATGATCCAAAAAAGGAATGGGCGCCTGGTGCACGTAAAGTCGAAGATCCGCACGGAAAGCAAAATGATTGGTGAAGAAAAACTTTTGCCCCAGGCCGAGCGCGATCGCCGGATAGCTTTTCTGTTGGTACTGCACCATCCCGGCCGCCAATGAACCAAAGAGGGATAAATTCAAGACGGTCGATTTCGTCATGCTCATTTTCCCGTAATAAGCTTTAAGATTGTAATCGACCATCATCGTCGAAACCGGTTTAGGAGCACGACTGAAGTCAAGACCGTACTCTTGATGGAGCTGATTCGCGTAGGAGGAAAGACCCGCTAAATTTTTTTCGTACAAGAAGCCCAAAGAATGATCTTCCGTGAGATTATAATAGACACTCAAGCCTAATTTGCTGACGTTGGCGATGGGCTCCGTCAGCGCTAAACCATAAAAAATATTGGCATCAAAGTGCCCCGCCGAAACGACATTACGGTTCTTCACGCTCGTGGGTCTGTCAAAAAGAGGATAGACCGACTCTTGCGCGAGTTCATCTTGAGGAACTTCAATCACGTCATCAGCAAAGGCCGTTTTTTGCAAAAGGAAGGCGCACAAAAAAATGAGAACGACGTGAAACCAATTCCTCATGAAAGACCTTCCTTGGCATGGGCGCCGTATTTAATAATATAATCGCAGACCTCACGGACAGCGCCGTTTCCACCCGGGCGGCGGGTCACATAGTCAGCCACGTCGATCACTTCATCCACGGCCTCGGGAACGGTCACACCGAAGGCCACGGCCTCGATCATGGGAATATCAAAAATATCATCTCCCACATAGGCCATCTCGGAAGGCTTGAATCCCGACTCTTTTTGCAGAGCTAAAAAAGAAGGCCCTTTATCCAGCGCTCCTTCGTAGAGAAAATGAATTCCCAGCATTTTCACGCGGGCTCGCACATCCTCTGCTTTACTTCCAGTGATGACCGCCAAGATATAGCCCGCTTCAATAAGACGCTTAATACCGACGCCATCCCGAACCGAATAAATTCGCTTCCAGTCGCCGTTTGCATCCATCCAAAGTCGACAGTCGGTCAGAACGCCATCAACGTCGAGCACCAACATCTTAATATTTTTTAATTTTGATATTTCTAACGCCACGTTAGTATTGTCGAAAATTATATTTCCTGCGGCAAGCTCTGTAAAAAATCCGCGCGACTTAGGTCGACGAAGCTGGACCTAGGTCGCGCCTCAGATAGTATTTGGCAACCGAATCGACACTTCCTATGCTGATCCTATCGCAAAGATACGTTCTCTTTAGAAAGAATAGGGGTTTCTCTATGTGGCGATTAACGCAGCCTTGGTGGGAGTTTGTTGCTCGGGGGCTCATCGTTTATGCCTTCATTTTTATTCTCTTGCGCCTCACCGGTCGAAAACAAATTGGCCAGCTCACTCCGTTTGATTTGGTCCTGCTGCTCATCATCAGCAACGCCGTCCAAAACTCAATGAATGCGGGCGATAATTCGGTGACCGCCGGCCTTATTCTAGCAGCCACTCTGGTTGGAATGAATGTGATTTTAAATGACTTCATGTTCCGTTCACGCAAATTTGAAAGACTGATGGAGGGTTCAGCCAAGGTGCTCATTCACAATGGAGTCATCCATCAAGAGGTTATGCATAAAGAAAGCATCACCAAACAAGACTTGGACACGGCCCTGCGCGAACAGGGAGTAGACGATGTCAAAAATGTTCGCTTTGCCATTATCGAACCCAACGGCCAGATCACTGTTCTCAAGAAAGAAAAGCCTTCTACGGCTTAGGAAATGGACCCTTAGAGTGTTGATGGATAAAGGAAATCTCCAAAAGAAAATCGCAAACAAAATTATTCCCCGGTACCTAGATCTGAAGCGCAGGAAGCGCTTCAGAAAGGCCCTCACAGGATGGACACAGCCTCGCACAACCGGCAACAGCTGAACGAAGACATCTATTTTAGTGGAACTTTGAAGAACGATTGATAAGGCGATAGGTAGATACCTACCGCGCCGGATGATCAATCAAAAATAAATTATGATAAAGCGCATAGATCATAATATGACAGCGAAGCCGCTCTGCCTTCTTCGTCGTGTTCCAGGTCTTGCGGAACAACCGATTCATATTCGCTCTCAGCATCGCAAACGTATGGTTCACCTTAAAAATAGGATCAGCCCCACTCGCCTTCAGCTCCCCTTGACCCACAACACAGCCCCTCTTGCTTTTAAAAGTCGCATGCGTGCTCTGCGGGAAGAAGCTCTTTATCGAAGAAGGATAGTGGGGACTCTCATCCGTCTTGATCAGAACATTTTCTGAGAGAAAGGGCTTTAGCTCTGCAAAGAGGCTTTCTCTCTTCAACTTCCGCTCATCCTCTCTGTAACCGTACTTCTTGCGCGACTTTGCCGCTAAGAGCCCTTTAGCCGGCATTTGCGCTACGCGAAAACCTAAGATCC
>WBZN01000055.1_pt1 | contig 177957 bp, 162 predicted proteins | sample 5204281 | NCBI WGS metagenome assembly WBZN01 (sample SAMN12344347, study PRJNA552823) | activated sludge metagenome | biome: Activated sludge suspended growth; feature: Nitrification reactor; material: Wastewater; isolation source: activated sludge from nitrification reactor of wastewater...
GTTGGATGCCACGAGCGCAGCCTTTCAGGTCGGCTACGAGAGCCCCTCGCAGTTCAGTCGTGAATACCGCCGCTCGTTCGGCGCGCCGCCCTTGCGCGATATTGCCGGCCTGCGGGCCTGTGCGGGCCACGCGGACTAGGTCATAGGTCTCGGTCGGATCTTTTTTCCCGCCGCGTCGGCGGCGAGGTTTCTCACACCAAGGTAGCCATCCCCGCGATCTCGCCTTTTCGATACCACTCATCCTCATAAGCCCCAGACTTCTTCGCTCCGTGGTACCGGTCTCGTTCATGCTGCGCTGAGTGGCGCGTGATCGGGTAAGGAAGAAAGGCATGAGGTGAAGGACGACTGATGACTATGGCTTATTTGCCCCGGGTGGTCTCGAGCTCAGCGGTCATAGACTCACGACCAATTGACGGCTGTTTGGGCGATCTGGCCTGGGTGCGGAAGCGGGCAGGCGGGAGTCCGAACTCGCGCTTGAAGGCGCGGTTGAAGGAGGGTTCTGACTCATAGCCGATATCGCCCGCGACTTCGGCCACGCTCTTGGACGTGGAGGTGAGGAGTTGCGCGGCGAGGTGCAACCGCCAGCGGGTGAGATAGCCGATCGGTGTGTCTGCGAGGAAATGTTGGAATCGTTCGGCTAGCACCGACCGGGAAACCCCGACCTCGGCAGCGAGTGTGGCGATGGTCCATGGCTGAGCCGGCCGTTGATGCAAGAGCGCCAGCGCTTTGCCCACATCCGGATCGCGAACTCCGGCCAACCATCCGGTCTGGGTGTGCGGCAACTGCGCGATGTAGCGTCGCAACGTCTCCACGAACAATGCTTCGGATAACTTGGCGATGACCGCCGCGCCTCCCGGGCCGGAGGCTTCCGCGTGATCGACCGAATAGCGAAGCGTATTTTCCAGCCATTGTCCCGACGGGGTATCCCGGATATTCACCTTGAGCATGGCAGGCAGCCCGGCGAGGACGACGCGGCAGAGTTGCGCGTCGCAAGTCAAATACCCGCAGATCAGTTTCGTGACTTCACCGCCCCCGGCGAGTTGAGACAGCATGCGTCCTTCGGTGAGGATCTGTCACAGTTGTTCGGACGTGTCCATCGGTGGGACGGGAGGGCCGTTTCCCATACAGTGGACATCCCCGTGCGTGAGGATGATGATGTCGCCCGCCGTGAGCGGCACGGCGCGATCTTCATGCTCGAGGCGGACATAGCCCTGTCCTTCGAGCAGCAGATGGAAAATGATGATGTGACCGGATTGGGTCGGCAGGTACGCCGCCATGGTACCGGCGTCGGGCTCTCGAACGCACCAGGGCGAGGCAAATTCACCATGGAAGAACACGGCGCCGTCGAGTTTCACGGCCTTGAGGACTTCGGACAACACGTCCATAGGAATTTCCTCGGCGAGGCCGGATGCTGAGCAAAGCCATCCGGACGCCCGGATAAACGACCTGCAGCTTAGCATGCTCCTGATAAGAGAGCCAGACGCCCTGATAAGACTCGAACCAGCCTCTGTCCTATAGTGCGACCAGACAGGACGCGGCGTCGGAAACCGACAGGCAGGACACACAAGGAAGGAGGAGGCCATGACGACGAACACGGTGCTACCGGAAATGGACGGGCTGAAGACTCGTCTCAATACTATTTGGACGGCAGGGGACTACGATCGATTTTAGCGCTACATGGAAGGCGGCGCACGGGAGTTTTATGAGCGGCTTCAGATTGCGCCGGGCAGCAGACTGCTGGATGTGGGATGTGGCTCCGGCCAACTCGCGTTGCTGGCCGCCAAGGATGGGGTGGAGGCGACGGGGGTGGACATCGCCGCCAATTGGGTGGAGCGGGCGCAGGCGCGGGCTCGTGCCGAAGGGGTGAACGCCCGATTCAAAGTCGCCGATGCCGAAGCACTGCCGTTTGAAGCGGCCAGTTTCGACGTCGTCGTGAGTCTGATCGGCGCGATCTTTGCGCCGCGTCCTGATCTCGTGGCGAAGGAATTGTTGCGGGTGTGTACACCAGGGGGAACGATTGGGATGGCCAACTGGACGGCGGAGGGGTTCGTCGGACAAATGTTCAAGAACGTCGCGAAATTCATCGGGCCGTCGGGCATGCCGTCGCCGGTGCTCTGGGGGAATGAAGCCACGGTGCAAGAGCGTCTTGGACAGGGATTGTCCACACTCAACCTGACCAGGCGGCAGTATCTCTTCAGCTATCCGTTTCCGCCCGCGGAGGTCGTGGAGTTCTTCCGCCTCTACTATGGACCGACCAACCGGGCGTTTGCCTCCCTCGACGCCGAGGGGCAGGCGCACTTGCGCCGGGATCTGGAAGCGCTCTGGACTGCGCACAATCAGGCAGGGGCGGATTGCACGACCGTGTATGGCGAATATCTGGAAGTCATCGGCATTCGGGCGTGAAACCTGAATGGTTCGTACAAAGGAGACTCACCATGACAAACGCAACCACAACCGGGATGGATCAGACGACGGGCCTGTACGACTTGGCGAATCTGGCGAAGATGAAAGATCTGGGGACGCACGCCCCCGAGGCGATGAAGGCGTTCGTGGCGTTCGATAGAGCCGCGCTGGCGGCCGGCGCGATTCCCGTGAAGTACAAGGAGTTGATGGCCATGGCCGTGGCCTTCACGACGCAATGCCCCTACTGTATCGAACTGCATACGACCAAGGCCAGGGAGTATAGCGCGTCGGAGGCAGAGATCGCCGAATCCGTGCTGGTGGCCGCGGCCTTGCGCGCGGGCGGGGCGATCACGCACGGTACCCATGCGCTGAAGGGGATCTAAAGAGGGAATGATGCAATGAGTCCGCTTTCCGCAATCGAAAAGGAGGCCACCATGAAACCATATAGACTGTTCACGTTGACCCTGGGGTTGTTGCTTGCGTGCTCCACGCTTGCTTCGGCGGAAATCCTGGCTCTGCTCAATTATGAGAGCAAGCCGAACCAGCCGGTGAGACGAGAAGGCATAGCGATTATGGACATCGATCCCGAGTCCGGGAACTTCGGGAAGATTCTGATGGAGATTCCACTGCCGCCCGATCTCGTGGCGCACCATATTTTCTTCAATCGCGACCGGAGCAAAGCCTATATCACGGCGTTGGGGAAAAGTATTCTGCATGTCGTGAATCTCAGGACGTTTCCCTATCGGCTTCAGGCGATCGATGTGCCGGATTGTCAGATGGGGGAGGATCTCGCCGTATCGGAGGACAACCGGACCTGGTACCTCACCTGCATGGGCTCGAACAACGTCATTATGGGAGACGCGCTCCTCGATACGCCGATCAAAGCGGTCAGCGCCGCGGTGCCGTCTGTGGCGACGATTCAGTATCCGCACGGCATTGCGATTCACAACGGCATCGATCGCCTGCTCGTGACCAGTACCGTCAAGCCGGATATGTCCGATGCGGGTGATTCGATCACGGTGCTCGAGGCCGTCAGCGGCAAGGTGCTCTCGACGCACAAGGTTTCGTCGAAACCGTCTCCGGCCAAAGCCGCTCCCGTGGAAGTCATGTTCAGCCCCAACTCGAATCCTCCCGTGGTGCATATCACCAATATGCTCGAAGGAACCTTGTGGGCCGGGGTGTGGGACCCGGCGAGCAAAGCGTTTTCGTTCCATCAGATCGATGACTTTGGCCCCCGCCAGCAGGGCATGCCGCTCGAAATGCTCTACAACGCCAAAGGGGACCGACTGTTCGTCACGACGGCCAAACCTGGCTTCGTCAATCTGTACGACAACAGCGATCCGAGGCAACCGAAGTTTCTCAAGACCATTGCAGCCGCGGGCGGGGCACACCATAGCGTGCTGTCGCCTGACGAGCGCTACCTGTTCGTCCAAAACAGTTTCCTCAATCTGGACGGTATGAGCGATGGGTCCATCACGGTGATCGACCTGAAGGCGGATACAGTCCTGGGGAACATCGACACGCTGAAGGCGCAGGGGTTCAACCCCAACTGCATCATGCTGTTGCCGAATCAGCCAGGCGACCTGCGGGCAAGCCGGAGCATCGAGTGATCCTGGGGGGAACTGCCTAATTAGCGAAAGAGCGGAGAGTGCGGCAGCAACTCTATCTGCCGCCGTACTCTCCGCTCACGTCAGGTGTAAATTTACGCGAGCACCGCTTCGACGACGCTCACGGCTGTTTCCGTCGGCACGAGTCGGGTGAGACGTAATCCGGCTTTGTCGAGCAGCGTACGGTACTCTGATTCAGTCCGTTCCTGTCCGCCGGGGCCTACAAGCATCATCATGTCGAGCATCTTGCCCGGATGCGGAGCATTGCCGGACGGCAGCACCATCTCAATGATCAACAAGCGGCTCCCGGGTGTCATCGCACGGCGGCAGTGGCCGAGGATGGTAAGGCATTGGGGTTCGGTCCAATCGTGGATGATGTGCGACAGCAGATAGGCATCGCCGCCGCTCGGCACACGGTCAAAAAAACTTCCGGACTCGATCGTTACGCGGTCCGCCAGGCCGCGAGCCTGAATCAACGCCGGCGCGTTGCGAACCACATGAGGCAGGTCGTAGAGGATGCCGCGTGATGCGGGATGGCCGGCCAGAATCGTCGTCAGGAGATGTCCCGTGGCCCCGCCCACGTCGATGACGGTCGACAAGCCGGAAAAATCGTACGCGGCGGCTATCGCGGCTGGTTCCGCTCCATGAAAACCCACCATGGTTTCGCTGAACAATGACGCCTCCTCGGGATGCCTGGCCAACCAGTCGAAGATGGGCATGCCCAGCGATTGCTCAAATCCACAGCCCCCGGTCTGCACCGAATAGAGTAGTTGCTCCCAGCCACGCGACATCCAGTCGCTCGCCAGCGTCAGGATCGAAGGCCGCGCAGATCCTGGCGCGCCGGTCTTGAGCGCCTCCCCGAGCGGCGTCAATGTAAAGCGGTGCGTCGAGTCCTCAGCGAGGATATTGAGGTTCGTGAGTGCCCGCATCAGGCGATAAAGCGAGGGGGCATGGGTTCCCGTGGGCGCGGCGAGGTCGTCGGCGGTCTTCGGCCCGTTCGCAAGATGGTCGGCCAATCCCAGTTTGGCGGCGACGTAGGCAATGCGGGAGACCCAGTGGGCCATGGCCATCTGTATTAGTTGGACGTGCGGGGGTGGCAGCGGAGCGCTGCTGTAATTGTTTTCAGACATGCCGGGTTCCCTCGGTTATGATGTGAATGATGCCCATGCTCCTTGTCCTTGGGAAAACGTTATACACGGTATGCGCGCCTCGTTAAATTTATTTTCTTTCAAAGAAGGACGACGCGTGAGTGTCCGAACCTGTTCCGGGCTACGTTGCGTTTCTGCAGGACCGCCGGACATCCGCAAGCAGATCGAAGGGGCCACGATCAGGCGTCCACAAGTTGTTCAAGCAGTGGATGGACGGGGAGGTGGGGCGGGCGAGCAGGGGAAACCCTAAGCCGAGCTGCCGAGGGAGTCGATCCGTGAACGAGACCGAATGAGGTGGAAGGGGAGGAGTGGCCAGCGGTGCGACGGGGAATGTGTGATTGCAAGACCTGACCCCATGTTTGCACAGACCCCATGTTTGCACAATCCGGCTGCTTTTGCATGGAAAGCGTGGATGTCCACGTGATGAGCGGCTGGAGAATGCGCTGCGGATGGTGCTGGAAACACAGAGCAATGTATGATTGCAAGACCTGACCCTATCTGCCATGGGTGAAGCGGGAAGATCTCCTCGGACTGATCTACGAGTTGGGCTTCAAGACGGTATTTGAACAATTTGATTATCACGCCCCGGATATTTCGAAGGTCTTGACGGAGAGTTACGAATATTTGTTACGGGGAAGGTTTATCGGCATTCGATAGGGGCGGGACGGTTCATCTCGTGAAACCCCTGCTAACCGAATAGCAGGTCAATGGGAGTTCAGGAGGCCATTACGCCGATCCGACCATACTCTGGCTTATGTAGTTTCGTGTTGGAGAAGCCTCAATCTTCGATTTTTTGCTTTGTAGGTTTCGATAAGGCCTCGTTTCTCAAGGATGCTAACAGCTCGTACTGTACGCCTCTCAAAGGTCTCTCGAGGTTTTCCGCGTGTAAGCACCCCAAGCTCCTTGAGTACGCGGGCAGTAAGAGAGTGTAAGGTGCAAGAATAATTGGGGCATTTTGCTAGAGCCTGAAGGATGGCATTCTGTATTTCATCTGAGGAAATGTCTTCTGTTCGACGGCTTGATGCCATGAAGTCACTTGCCGATTCGTCAGCTGAAAAGGTTTCATCATCGTCCAAGGCCTCTTCACCGACAGTAGCCGTCATGTCGGGTGCGCCCTCTTTCGGGTCGTTATCAGGAAATGGGTTTACTCGCTGTGAGTTAGGGGAGATGTGTCTCTCCTCCAGCGCTTCCCACAGTCCTGATAGGGCATTGTGCTTGTTGGCATAGAATGTTGCTTCTCTGACACGGAAGAATTCCCACCCGCAGCGCTCTAATTGGCGTTGGCGGTGCATATCGGCCTCGTAACGTTCAGCTCCATGCCACTGATCGCCATCGCATTCAACAGCCAAACGTGCTCGCCCACCTTCAACCACAATATCAATTCGCTTGCCTGCGAATTCGTACTGCGCCACCACCGTGAAGTCCCTGCGTAAGAGTTCAAGGGCAACGTCCACTTCGAACCAGCTCTCAAATGGAGAGGGAGGATTCACGAGACGTCGATTATCCTGAGCCGCTCGCCGTTCCAGTTCGTTCCGCTCGAGCCCAGCAATTTGCCGTGGCTCTGTGTTCTCGAAAAATTCAAGCAATCGGCGTCGAAGGCAGGATGTGCTGAGATCGTCGCGTGTAAGGGAGTGGAAGAGAATCATCTGATCGCGAGCACGACTGGCAGCAACATTAAAGCGTCTTTGGTCCGGGGTCTTTGTGAGAGCCTGAATTCTTTCGTTAGTAGCCGCAACGAGCGATAGAAACATAATGTCGCGCTCGTCGCCCTGGAAGCTGTAAGGATTGCCGCAGACGATACGGCGCCGCTCTACTTCCTCCGCCCCCAATCTTGTAAGCAATTGGTGCTCGATCAAAGCAGCTTGGGCTTCCCCTTGGAGCACCACCACGCCCATTGTCTTGCCCGCGTACCGGTGGTTGCTGCAGAGTTCGGTGATTTTCTCGACGATCGCTTGGGCTTCTGGGCGGTTGATCGCCTTGTTGTTGGAACCTTCGCGATGTCCACCGCTCACAAAGACTTGCTCCAGCGGCGGGAGCCGATTTTGGCCATACTGCCTTAATGGAATCAGTGGCGTGTCCGAATAGCAGAGATCGTTGCTGAATCGTATGATTTCCGGCATGCAGCGGAAGTGCTCGCGCAAAGTGATGCGCCGGGTACCATATCGGAGTTTTCCATGATCAAAAAGGCTGACGTTGACATCGAAGTATTCTTTAAAGCTGAAATCATACAAATACTCGTCTAGCAATTTGCTGATCGGTGTCGTATCTTGAAACTCTCCACTTGGACTGATCTGCTTATCATCCCCGACAATTAGAATCTTTTTTCCCAAATAGAGAAGTGGCAATGCCTCAAACCCACACTGGGAAGCCTCGTCAACTATGATGACGTCGAACATCCCTGGCGTTGGATCCACCGTGTCCCAGACGCGATGCAAAGGCATAACCCATGCTGGAACGGCATCTCTGCATTCATTGAGGCTCCGCTGAGCCGCCTGACGATTGCGAAAGTCACGTTTGCCTTTGCCAGTTTTTGTCAATGAGTTGACATGCTTGCACCATGCCTCCATGTGCCGGCGATGAGGCTCCTCCATTCGTTTGAAGCAGAATGACCAAGCGTGAAGCGCCGCAAGTCTCGCAATTACGGCATTTATTTCGTCGTCGATCTGTTTGGCACGCTTGGCGAGCGCCGGAGCGTCTTCCTGTCGAATGTAATCCTCAATCCAATAGCGCGCTTGCGCCCATTGCCAGGCGGCCTTAATGTGCTGAATTCGTTCCTCCCAATTTTGTTGGGAGTAGGTTTCTTCTAATGACTTTGTGAATTGCGGGAGCAGATTGCGTAGCGCAAACAGATCTTCGTCCATCTTCTGAAGCAACTGCCTTTGCTTCTTTAGATCTTGAATTGTATTGGCGCACTGAGCGAATCCATCTGCGTTGCGACCGCGAATAGCCTTCAGCAAATCAGTTATTATCGGATGCGCCCCGCTTGTGGCGGCTATTCCGGCGATGGCCGTCTCTACGTTACTTATTTCTTCGGTGGCGAGCCGCTTGCGGATGCGGGATAAAGCGAGACGGCATGATGTGATGGACCTATCGAGCTGAAATTCGTCGGCCCATATGGGCTCGTCAAGTTCAGGACATTGCGTTAGAATTTCTCGGCATCTAGTAATGAGATCTTCGAGGCCCAAGGCACTTTCGAGCGCATCACGTAGCGATTTGAGGGACGCAAGTTGGAGTGTGTAGGGGCCTTGAACTTGGTTGCTTAGGCCTTTCCAGAATCCCCATGCCTTTTCGCATTCAATGCGTACGTGCAATACATCGGCAAGAGTTGAGAAGTGTTCGACCGTAGAGCAAAGGCGCCCGCCTAATTTGACAGATTGGACTACGTACAATCGTTCTTTCACTGGTCTTGGTCGAAAGATGCCCCACCCCAAACTCCCACCATTTTTCACGTGCTCATACAATCTTCGAGCATCGTCAAGCAATGTCCGCATATCAGTGGGGGTAGGGCATTCGATGTGAGTGTTGTCAGCGACTGCAACGAGGCCTTCAATTGACGCAGTAATCTCTCGCATCACACGGAGAAGTTCATGCCATATGGTCGAGTTGCCGCTCGAAATATCGCGTAGTGCTTCATCCATCCAAGAATGCGACCTCAGCAACAATCGTTTCTGGGTGTCGCGAAAAGTGGATAGAGCACTGCAAATTAATTCGATAGTCACGAAGCTGCTTTTCATCAACGGAGCTGCGATCCGCTCATCGGCCCCGTTTTTTAAATGTAGCTCATCTTCTATTGCACCGGCCTCACTCCTGAGCATGTCAACAAAGCGCTCAGTCGATGGAAGCACCTCAGGCCATGCAAGTCCCAATTCGCTGCGCTTTTCGGACGTAAATTGGCGAAGTGCTTTCAAACTGCTAATAAGATCATTTGCGGAAACCTGGCAAGTTTGATCTAGGGGAATAGAATCTACAAACCATTCATAAGCAGAGCGGTCACGGTTTACGGCTTCGGCGATTCTCGCTGCCGTCCCATGATAAACTCCTCCAGCGATCGACTGGGTATGGGTCTCAGATTCCCGAATGTCTCGGAGACGCCGGTCGACACGGACTTTCTCTTCGCGGAGCTTGTTCAGGCGCTCTTCTAACGCCACGCGCTCAAGGGTAGCTTGATTGGCATTCCATTCCTCATTTTTTCGTAGAATGCCACCGACGCTGGACTCTAGAGAGCGACGCTCTTCGAGGCCGCTACCAAGCAAGTTGATGCATAGAGGGCGTAGCTCCTCAGGAACAAGCCCTTCGAGAACTTGAAGTGCCCTGGGTGTCTTAGCTGTGATGAGTGTGCGCTGTCCTGTGGCAAGCAGGTGACAGATTAGATTGGCAATTGTATGAGATTTTCCAGTGCCGGGCGGTCCTTGTACAAGCACGCCACTTGACGCCTTGATTTTTTCAACAATGCGGCGCTGTTCTTGATTTGATGGCTTGGGGAAGAAAATGTCGCCATCAAATTGTGCGTCGTCCTCCTCCTGTTGGTCGCTCTGCCGCTGACTATCCTGGGGGCTTACCTCTGCAAGGTCGGCAAATTCTTTTGGTAATTTTCCGCCGTGCTCGACCTGCTCTCTAATGCGTTTCAAGGTTTCGGTGAGACCTTTGGCCGTACGCTTTCGGAGGATCAACGCCGGAGCATATTCCACGATAGGTTTCGTGGACGAGCGGATTGCCTGCGATTCTAGGGAGTTGTCGTAATTGCCTTGTGAGTTAATTGAATGTACAAGGGCCTGAAGGACGCCTTCCACGCAACGTCTATCCCACGGATCGTCTGCAGCACCGTTTAGTGAGGCCTTCGCGGTTTCTTCTGCGCGCGTCGGCTGTTCTTCAATATCTAACATGTCGAGTTCGGGGCGCAGTTTAGCGCCCTCGATGTGAGGACGGACGGTGAATTTACCCAAGCGTGCTTCAAACTCCAGCATGGCATCGGCAACCACCATGTGACGCCGGACGCGTTGCCCAGTAGGTGTCTGCCAGGTCAGCAGGCCCAATCCATGCACGAGTTCGTATTCCTCGCCAAGGCGAAGTTGTGCTTGATGAATAGAGAAAAGCTCAGAGTAGACTTTGTGAACTCTTTCCCAGGCGTTGTGTTCTTCAGTCCACGGCAACCACTTACTTTCAACATATCGGTCCCAAGTTTTTTGAGTCTCGGGATGATCTTCAAGGCGCTCAGTATGGGCGATTGTTTCGGGTTGATCCGATCCTTCTTGCCAATCTGGATTTTGGATTTGCCGCGTGATCTCCGGCAGCAGTTCTGGCACGTCGTGCTTGTTGCGAAGTGTAGATAGGTTCACCCAGTCCTTACATTGAGACGGGGTGGCCGGCAGCTCTGGCTCGCGCCTGCTTTGCACTTCCATCCATTCATCCGGTTCGTGTTCCTCGTCATGTCCCCATGCCTGGGTGAAACAACCTTGTTCTTGTGGAACATCCGATATCCAAAGAACGTTTTCGTATTCGGAAATTTCACGGGTAATTTTTGTGCGAAGACTCGCCAGCCTTAGTAGATAGTCGAGAAGGCGAATAGCTTTCTGCGATTCGGGACTACATGCCTGCTGGTCGCTCAAGAGGTCACCTGTACGCGTGGGTTTATTGGTCTATCCGGGCAAGTAGAGGGCGCCGCTTTGGCCCGACCCTTGGAGCACCTTTCGGCGTTGTCTTTTGTCGTGAAATCAATGAGCTCAGCAGAACAGGGCACTCCTTCCTACGCCTTGGAAGGTGGTAAATCAATCGCAAAATGTTGGCTAAAGTAATTGTGGAATTGCATCCATTTTTTGTAGGTCGACGGCTGTCAGAGAGCTGGAATGTGGTCTGAGCGGTTCCCTACATGCACGCGTCCAACAAGGGCCTTCTGATGCCGCGCGTTGCGCGAGCATGGGGAACGGTCAGACCAGCCTTCTTCCTCTTTCCTGTCTTTCTACCTCGGCCAATACATCATCACCGCCACGCCCACCAGGCACACCATTGCTCCGATGACATCGAAACGATCCGGCTCCACGTGATCGACTAGCCATCCCCAGAGAATCGATAGGACGATGAACCAGCCGCCGTAGGCGGCATAGACCCGGCCGAAGTGCGACGGCTGATAGGTCGGCACGATGCCGTAGAGTATCAGGACAACGGCGCCCAGGAGGCCGATGCTCCAGTGGCTGCCGTTGCGCCACCATTGCCAAATCAAATACCCGCCACCGATTTCGAACAGACCCGCCAGTACGAACAAGGCGATCGATTGCGTGATGAGCATGCGATTCTCCAATAGGGGATGAGTTCGTGCTGACATAGCACGGTGGAGCGAGGGAGACAAATTCAGATGAACTGCCTGTCGCGTTCTTCTTATCCTTCACGCTCCCTCTCCTAGAGGGATGGCCTGGCCGGTTTCTGCGTGCGCGCGTCCAACGAGGGCCTGCTGAGGCCGCGCGTTGCGCTTCCCACGCACCCTCACAAGGAATGGCCGGGTTACCCTTCAACTGCGCGCATGGGACGAGCACTGTTTCACCGTGCGCGTTCTGCGAGGTGTGCGACGCGAGGAAGAACGAGCGTCATATTGCGCACACCGGTTAGACGGTGAGCCGGCAGTCTCCTTTTCTCTCTCCAACCTTCCACTGCAAGGGGGGCTTGGTTTGCCCCAAACTGCGCGCGTCCAACGAGGGCCTGCTGAGGCCGCGCGTTGCGCGAGCAATGGGGCAATCAAGCCACTCTTGCATCTCCATCTTTCCCCCTCGTACAATGTCGAAACTCCAAGCTAACCCCTTGGCATTCTGACTGTTTCGGAGTGCCGGACCGATACAGGAGCCACCTTCATGCGTGTGGAGTATTCGAAGGGCGAACGGGCTTCCAAAGAGCTGATCCTCCTCAATCGTCAGAGTTTCGAAGCGACCAGCGGCCGGAAGATGAAGGTCATGTTGATCTTCCCGCCCGATTGGTTTCCGTCTGAACCCTATCTCAGTCTTCCGTCCCTTACCGCCGTGCTTCGCCAGGCCGGGCATCAGGTCATTCAAAAAGACATCAACCTCGAGATGTGGGATTGGTACTTCAGCGAAGACTTTCTGAAAAAGGTCTTGCGCCGGGTGCCGCAGCAGCTCGACCGGCTCCGCAAGCTGGCGAAGAAACGCGAACTGGAAGAATGGGAGCAGGATCTCCAGCTCACGCTGTGCGATCTGACGCGCCAGCGGATCGACGACCTGATCAAGAAGGCGGAGAAGGCCAAGGCGATCATTCGCGGGGAAGTCTTCTACGAAATCGATCAGTTAGAATGGGCTATTCATGTATTCCGTGAAGTCACATCCGTGATCTCGATGGTCTATGCGCCGGCACGGATCTGTATGCCGCCGATGGAGACGGACCTCTCCTATAAAGTATTTGTGTCGCATGAAGTGATGGACGCGGTAAACGACACCCAGGTGAACGTCTACCGCGATGTATTCGAGCATCTGGTGAAGCCGGCGATCGAGGCGGAGCAACCCGACGTGGTCGGCATCTCGATCGTCTTGCAGCAGCAGATGTTTTCCTCCATGACGTTCTGTGCCCTCATCAAGCAGCACTTTCCGAACATCCATGTGACGATCGGCGGCAACACGGTCACGCGTCTGCGCGATGTGCTCCCGCAGTCGCCGCTGTTTCAGTACTTCGACAGTGCCGTCGTGTATGAAGGGGAGACGGCGTTCGTGCAACTCGTCTCAGCGGTGGGGGCGAAGCGAAGCCTGGCCGATGTGCCGAACACCATCTACAAGGATCCGACGGGAGTTCATGTCTCGACGACGAGTTTCGCGGAAGACATGCATGCGTTGCCGCCGCCGGACTTCGACGGCCTGCCGCTCGACAAGTATTTCGTCCCGACCAAGATCCTGCCCTACCTGGCGACGCGCGGTTGTTACTGGGGCCGCTGCGAGTTCTGCGACCATGGCGAAGGGTATACGGCGGGATACCGGAGCAAGAAGATCCAGGACATTCTCGGCGAGATCACGCATCTGCGCGACAAGTACGGCGCGAAGCATTTTCATTTCACCGACGAATCCTATCCGCCGGCGCTGTTCCGCAAGCTGACGCGCGGACTGATCGACAGCAAGATGGGCATTGCCTGGACCACGCACATGCGGTTCGAGAAGAGCCTGCTGGAAGATCAGGTCTGGCAGGATGCCAAGGATTCGGGCTGCAAATATCTCCACTTCGGCTATGAGTCGGGGAACGAGCGCGTGTTGAAGCTGATGGACAAGGCGACAACGACCGAGATCATGACGAAGCACCTGAAGTACACCGCCGAGGCCGGCATTTGGAACCACTGCATGGGCTTCTTCGGCTTTCCCGGCGAGACGCGGGAAGAAGCCTGGTCGTCGGTGGAGTTCTTGGAGCAGAACAAAGACCATGTGCATTCGCTGGGCTTCGGCACCTTCGACCTCGGGCGGCACAATCCGGTGGCGAAACATCCGGAGAAGTTCGGTGTGACCGCCTATCGGAATCCCGAGTGGGACCTGGCGCTCGACTACTACTTCACCGTGAAGCAGGGATTGAGCATTGAGGACGCCGAGCGGGTGTTCGAAGAATTCGAACGCAATCATAACCCCGGCTGGGATCTGCGGCTGTTCATCCGGGAATATATCTTTCTCTATATCGCGCGGTTCGGGTTGCAGAAGCTGCCGGACTTGCAGTTCCGGTCGGCGAGGGTGGCCACGGTCCCGCCGTCCTTGGCCGGAAAGATGTGAGGGGCCGGAGTCAGCCCCGTTGTTCGTATCTCGTGAAGCGTGAAGCGCATGAAGGATAATCGCCACTTCTCGTCGTTGGTCTCTCGCGAGATACACTTCGCGAAAGACGAGAGGCGGTTTGTGAATGATACGCCAGAGGGCGAGTAGATACATCGAAGGAACACATGAGCAGTAGCGGCTTGGTCCAAATCGACGGTCTGAGTCCGATCAGGAAAGAGGATCGGAAGACTTCCAAGGTCATGTTGTTGTTCCCGCCCGAGTGGGTGCCGACGGCGCCCTATCTCGCCTTGCCTGCGCTGACCTCCGTGTTGAGGGAGGCGGGGCACACCGTGGTGCAGCGCGATATCAACATCGAGATGTACGACCATTTCTTCACCATGGAATTTTTGATCTGGGTGAAGGGTCGCCTGGGCATGCAGCTGAAGCCGCTGCAGGACAAGGAAAAGGCGGGAAGGCTGACGGAGCAGGAAGCTGCGCAGAAAGCCGTCTTGGAAGAGGCCTATGCGGTAGACGTGTTCGACCTGGCGCAGCGTTCGGAGGACGCGAAGCTCATTGTGCGGGGTGAACGGTTCTACGACGCAGAAAAGCTGGAGCGGGCGCTGAACACGTTCCGCGAAGCCATGCAGTACATCTCCGCCGCCTACTATCCGGCGTCGCTGGTGTTTTATCCCATGGAAAGCAACCTGGGCTACCGCCCCGGGGTCTCGAAAGAAGTGTTCGCCTGCCTCGACGACGAGCAGGTGAACGTCTATCGCGACATCTGCAATCAACTCGTGTTGCCCAGTGTGAGCAAAGAAAAGCCGGCGGTAATCGGCATCTCCATCGGCACGCAAATGCAGCTGATGGCCGGCCTCACGTTCTGCAAGATGATCAAGGAAAGTTTTCCCGACATCCATGTCGTGGTCGGCGGCAATGTCGTGACGCGGTTGCAGGAGGAATGGGCGAAGCATGAGCGGTTCTTCACCGATGTTTTTGACGCGGCCATCCTCTACGAGGGCGAGCATGCGTTGCTTTGGTACATCGAAGCGGTGAACGGTCAGCGTCCGATGGAGTCCGTGCCGAATCTGATGTATTACGCGGCCGGCGCGGTGCAGCAGAGCAAGGAAGTCTATACGGAGAAGACAGCGGCGCTGCCGCTGCCGGATTTCGAGGGCTTGCCGCTGGATCATTATTTCGTGCCTGAGCGGATTATTCCCTATCTCGCGACGCGCGGCTGCTACTGGGGCCGCTGCACCTTCTGCGATCACGGCCAGGGGTATTTCGATCAATACCGCGGCATGACGGCGCAGCATGTGGTCGAGCAGGTCACGGCTCTGCGCGATAAGTATCAGTGCCGGCATTTCCTGTTCTCCGACGAATCCTATCCCCCCGCGTTGTTCAAGAAGGTGTCGCAGCTGCTGGTGGACCGGAATGTCGGCATCAAGTGGACGACGCTGATCCGTTTCGAAGAGACCCTGCAGGATCAGGCGGTCTGGGACCTGGCGGCGAAGGCCGGTTGCTGCACGCTCTATTACGGGATGGAGTCGGCGAACGAGCGCGTGCTGAACCTCATGGACAAACACGCAAAGAAGAGCGTGATTCAGAACAATCTGCATCAGGCGGCGAAGGCCGGCATCTGGAACCACGTGATGGCGTTTTACGGCTTCCCCGGCGAGACGCGCGACGAGGCGCTGGAGACGCGGCAGTTCGTCATCGAGAACCAGCCGGTGATTCACTCCGTGGAGCTGTTCTACTTCGTGGCCTACCGCCACACGCCGATGGTGCGCAACCCGGATAAGTTCGGCATCACCATCCACAAGCAGGAGGAGTACGACCTGCCGCTGGATTACTATTACACGCTGAACGAGCCGGTGGGCATTTCCTGCCTTGATGCGATGCAGCTCTGTGAAGAATTTTATAAGAACGACTTCAGCCCTTGGGCGGTGCGGGTGAACAGCCGCGAGCACGTGTTCCTCTATATCTCCAAGTTCGGCACGAACAAGCTGCCGCAAATCTATGCGGCGACGAAGGACGGTGCGACGACGGCTGAAGGTGTCTCTGGTCTCGTGACCTGGCCGATGGCGATCGGTGAAGGCGATGAGGGAAAAGAGGGGATGTCTCGCGTTGTCTCCCACCGCGTCGGATAGCAGGTTGCTGAAAACGACCTCCCACGTCGTACTCGGCTCGTCAAAATCCTCAACGTACCCCTCTGAGGGTACGCCTCCGGTTGTGACTCGCCTGCGGCCTAGTGGGAGGTCGTTTTGAGCAGCCGGGGATGCGGAGTAACCGGATGATGAAAACGCCATCTCACGGCGTTCTCGGTCAGGTGCCTCCCTGCGACGTACCGCAAGGGTACGCCTCAGTCGTCACCCTCCCTGCGGCCTTGTGACATGACGTTTTGATCATCCGGGGGATGTAACTTTTCCCGAGGCACTTTACGAGATGTGATGATCATTGGCTTCCTGCTCAGCTTTAAGTAACGCGAAGAGCAGGGTGTAGGAGGCTTCGACGAGGCGGGTCATCTCTTCGGCTTTTGTGTAGGCCTGCATGTATTTCTTGGGGTTGTTGGTCAGGTTGGCGAAGCGGCGCGGAGTCCAGATATGGAGCAGGGCGTCGCGTTTCTGATCGAGTTGTTCGCGGGTAAAGGGCTGGGAGAGCGCAAACAGTTCGAGTGCGTCGGTCAGGCGTTTTTCGGTCATGTCACGGAGTCTGGCAAGTCGACGATGACCCTGTCAATCTCACACGGGCTGCCCGAGCGGCGATAGGCGAACCGGTTCACCATGCCCACCACGCTTCCAATTTTTCAGCCCACCCCGATCTTCAAAGATCGCACCGACTATCGGCAAGTGCTCGTCCGGGAAATGGATGCGGGCAAGATTCCGCTGAGCCTCGGCCGGGATTGCCCCGTGAAATGCGAGTTCTGTTACGAACTCGACCACTCCTACCGCGAAACCCTGGACCCCCCGAAAACCAGCGACGAAGACTGGAAGTTCATCCTCAACTACATCAGCAGGAAACCCACCGATCCCACGCAGTTCTGGTGTCTCGGCGGCAACGAGTTCATGGAATGGACCGACCTGTTCCTGCATCCCAAAGCGATGGAATGGGTGGAGGACTTTCTCCGTGAAACGGACAAGAGCATCCAGTTCTTCACCGTCGGCTTCGTGCACGTGCCCAAGATCCATCAGCTGGTGGCGCGATATCCCGGCCGGATCAACTTCGAATTGTCGGTCATCACATTGAGCGACTACCGGCAGCGGTTGATGCCTCATGCGCCCTCCGTGAAACATCTCATGAAGGTGCTGGACGGGCCCGCCGTGTCGTCGGCGAATTTTTACGCGTTCGACAAGGACACGATGTCGAAGGATGCGGCGACGATCTCCAAGGTGAATCAGCAGTGTGTGCTGTGGATGGGCACGCTGACTCCCGTGCGTGGGCTCAAGGAGGAGACGGCTTCGCTCATGCGGCAAGGACGGAAGTTCCTGCCGGAGGAAGCGACGCAGATCTATCACTTGGGATTGCCGAATCTGCAGACCATTCATACGGAATCCTATACGACGGCGTTCTTGAGCCGCCGGCGTATCGTGAGTCTGTTCGACTCGTTGGAATTGGAGAAGAAGGATACGGTGGTGATGGCGGGGAGTGTCCACAAAATCCTGACCATGTACCGGAAAAATCGCGCGCGGTTTCTCTATGTCCCCAACGCGTTGCTCAGCGGCGATTCCGACTGCACGGTGCTCCTGACCTTCGACGACATTGCGCGACGTCTGACTAAGGAGAAGGTGGTGCATGTGCCCAAGTGCATCATGCAGTCGGGGCGGGGGCCCTATACCGACATCACCGGGGTCACACTGGAACAGTTCACCAAAAAGACCGGTGTGCGGGTGAAGGTGCTGCATAAGATCGATACCCGCTTCGCCAATCAGCAGCTCTACCGCCACGGCTCGCTCCAGAACTATGTCGAGCAATACCTCAAGCATCCGTTGAGGAGTGCGTATGAGGCCATGCCGCACCCCGCTTAGCCGGCTGGTGAAAACAACCTCCCGCGTCGTTCTCGGCTCGCTAAAATCCTCAACGTACCCCCTGAGGGTACGCCTCCGGTTTTAACTCGCCTGCGGCCTAGCGGGACGCCGTTTTGACCAGCCGGCCTAATTCCTACTTGTCGACCTGCTTGCGCTCAGTCGCCCCCTTGCAAAAAATGCCGGCTCGGGGCAACATGCCGCCAACATCTTTCGTGAGGAATCTATGCCCGGTCCGAGGCGATTGCAATTCTATCAAGCCGATGTGTTCACGGATCAGCCGTTCGGCGGGAATCCCGTCGCCGTGTTTCCCGATGCCGATGGCCTGACCGACGTTGAATTGCAGCAAATCGCCCGCGAGATGAATCTTTCCGAAACCGTGTTCGTGTTTCCCCCGACGGACAAGGCCGCCGTCGTGAAGATGCGTATCTTTACCCCGACGCAAGAAATTCCTTTTGCCGGGCATCCGGTGATCGGGACGTTTTTTGTGCTGGCCACCTTGGACCGTCTTGCGCTTCGTGAGCCTGTCACGCGGGTGCTGCAGGAATGTAATCTCGGTCTGTTTCCCGTCGATATCCACACGTGTAACGGCGTGATCGAGCGCGTGGTCATGGCGCAGCCGAGCCCGCAGTTTCTGGATGTCATCAACGAGCCGGAAGCGCTCTTCGCGATTGCCCGCGCCCTGGGCATTACCAAGGCGGTGATTTCCGAGACCCGTTTCCCGGTGCAGGTCGTCTCCACGGGCTTGCCGGTGATCATCGTGCCGGTGCGGACGCTCACGGCGGTGCGGCAGATCATTCCCGACGTCGCGGCCATCGCGGAATTGTCCCAGCAGTATGGCGCCAACGGCATCATGGTGTTCAGCACGATGACCGTCGAGCAGTCGTCCAGCGTGCATACGCGGATGTTCGCCCCGTTGATCGGCATCGTGGAAGATCCCGCGACCGGAAGCGCGAGTGGGGCGTTGGGTGCCTATCTGGTCCAGCATGGCGTGGTGGACATCCGGCCATCGACCGAGATTACGGCCGAGCAGGGGTACGAGATCGATCGCCCGTCCCGCATTCTCATCCAGGTGGACTCCGATGACGATGTGATTCAAGGCGTGACGGTCGGGGGACAGGCCATGATGGTTGTGGAGGGAACACTCACCTTTTAAGAGGATGATAAAAACGCCATCTCACTGCGTTCTCAGTCACCCGCCTCCCTGCGACGTACCACAAGGGTACGACTCAGTCGCCGGGCTCCCTGCGGCCTTGTCAGATGGGGCTTTGATCATCTTGCGAGAAAGCTGTATCTAGCTACCATCCGGGAAAGGGTGCATTGAGGCGGAAACGCAATGTAGCCGGAGATCGTGTGAGAGGAATCAGATGAACGCTGTCGTGTTTCACGAGCATGGCGGGCCGGGAAAGCTGCAGTATCAGGAGATGCCGATGCCGACGATCGGCGTCGATGAGGTACTCGTGCGGGTCAAAGCCTGCGCGTTGAACCATCTCGACATCTGGATCCGGCAGGGTAGTCCCGCCTATCCGATGCCGCTCCCGCATATCCTCGGCTCCGATATCTCCGGCGTGGTGCACCAGATCGGTTCGCATGTGGAAGGGGTTGCCGAGGGCGAGCGCGTCTATGTGGCTCCCGGCGTCGGTTGCGGGAGGTGCGAGCACTGTTGGGCCGGTCGCGACAACATGTGCCGGTCCTACGGGTTGATCGGAGCGATGTGCCATGGCGGATATGCCGAGTACGTGAAGGTGCCGGCGCGGAATGTGTTCCCGATTCCCGGGGCGTTGAGTTTCGAGCAGGCGGCGGCGTTTCCGCTGGTGTCTGTCACTGCCTGGCATATGTTGTTCGGGTTGGCCGCTGTGCAGCCCGGCGAAGACGTCTTGATCATGGGGGCTGGCAGCGGGGTGGGGCACATGGCAATCCAGATGGCCAAGCTGGCTGGCGCTCGTGTGTTGACCACCGTCGGGAGCGATGACAAGATTGCGAAGGCGAAGGCACTCGGCGCCGACGAGGTCATCAATCACAGCCGCGAGCAGGTGAACCAGCGGGTGCGCGAGTTGACCCACCGTCGCGGTGTGGATGTGGTGATCGAGCACATCGGCCCGGAAGTGTGGACGCAGTGTATCGATGCATTGGCCAAAGGCGGCCGGTTGATTACCTGTGGCGCCACGACAGGCGCGGAGGTAAAGCTGGATCTCCGGTATGTCTATTCCCGGCAGCTCACGATCCGGGGCTCGTACATGGGGTCGCAGAGTGAATTGCTCAAGGCCGCTCAGTTAGTCGGCCAAGGCAGGTTGCAGCCCGTGATCGACCGGACGTTTCCGCTGTCCGAGGCGAAGGCGGCGCAAGAATATCTTCTGAATCGAAAGTTTTTTGGTAAGATCGTGCTGAGCGTTTCATAACCGGTTTCATTAGTGGCTCTCTTGTCCCAACGGGCAGAAAGGTATGTGACATGGCGAGTATTGCGCAGATCATGAACAAGAAACCCCAGAGCATTGGTCCGACGACGTCGATTCGCGGTGCGGCGAAGAAGATGCGTGACTTGCGGGTCGGTTCTCTCCTCATCAAGAAGGGGAAGAACATAGTGGGGATCGTGACCGACACGGATCTTGTCCGCAAGGGACTGGCGACCAGCCAGGACGTATCGAAGCTCACAGTCGAGAAAATCATGACCACTCCGCTGTGCACCATCGAGAGCAATCAGGCGGTCGATGACGCGCAAGATATGATGGGCGATCTCGGCGTGCGCCATCTTGCGGTGACCAAGGGCGGTTCGATCGTCGGTGTGGTGTCGGTGCGCGATCTGTTGATGCACTACAAGCGGTACGCGCAATCGAAACTGGCGGATAAGCAGGTGTATTCCGAACCAAAGATCGGCCAGGATTAGGCGGATGCTGAAAACGGCCTCCAGCAGCGTTCTCGGCTCAACAAAATCCTCAACGTACCCCTGCGGGTACGCCTCCGGTTTTGCTTCGCCTGCGGCCTTGCTGGAAGGCCGTTTTGAGCATCCTTCACTGGGCGGATGCTGAAAACGGTCCCCAGCCTCGTTCTCGGCTCACCAAAATCCTCAACGTACCCCTGCGGCTACGCCTCCGGTTTTGCTTCGCCTGCGGCCTCGCTGGAAAGCTGTTTTGAACATCCTTCACCCTGCGGATGCTGAAAACGTTCCCCAACTTCGTTCTCAGTCGTAGGGCTCCCTCCGATCTAGCGCAAGGGTACGCCTCAGTCGCCGCACTCCCTGTCGCCTCGCTGGATGACCGTTTTGAGCCTCCTCGGTCGAGGAGCCGACCGGCGGAACGACGCTGGCCAGCAACAACAATCATGAGCTCACAGCATTCAGTTCTGAGCGAACCAAAAAGCTGAAGGCTCATTGCTGAAAGCTGACGACGTGCTACTTGGTGAGTTCTTTGACGAGATGGCCCAGTTCGGGGAGGATCAGTTTTTCCATCGCCAGGCGGACGGCATTTTCTGATCCCGGAGTCGAAAAGAGGATACGGCCCTTGATGATGCCGGCGGTGGCCCGGCTCATGATCGCCGGTGAGCCGATGTCCTGATAGGTCAGATAGCGAAACACTTCGCCGAATCCATCCAACCGTTTTTCCAGCATCGCATCCACCGCCTCAAACGTCGAGTCGCGCCGGGAGATCCCTGTTCCGCCGTTGATGATGATGGCTTGCACAGATTCGTTGGTGATGGCTTCGGCGATCCGCGCCTTGATCTCTGCCGGTTCGTCTTTGACGAGGTGGTAGGCGGCGATGTGGTGGCCCTTGTCCTTGAGCAACTGCTGGATCAATCGGCCGCTGGTGTCGGTCTCAGGCGCGCGGGTGTCGCTGCAGGTAATGACCATGCATCCGATGGAGCGGGGTGCGTGGTGTTTGTGTTCGTGGGCTGTGGGGCTGCTCACATCGATATCCGTTGAAGGTTCAAACGGCCGCCAGCATCGAACTCGCTCCGATGGGCGGCCTTTTTGATTGATCTCGGTGTTGGCGTGCGCGCTCTACTTCCAGACCGAATCCGGGTTCAGCTTCGCCGCCGGCTTGCCGCCCTTGATGTGCTCATCGAGGATGGTGGCGACGTCGGCTTCAGTGACTTTCGAATACCAGGTGTTGTCCGGGTACACCACGACGGTCGGTCCCTGCTCGCAGGGGCCGAGGCAGGAGGAGCCCGTGACGAGGACTTCGCCAGGCATGATGCCGCGCTGCATGAGACCCATGTTGAAGGACATCAGCAGTTGCGCGGAGCCCTGGCCGCCGCAGGACGGTTTTGGGTGGCCCGGCGGACGGGCATTCGTGCAGACAAGAATATGATATTTCGGTTTTGGCATCGTGACCTCAATGTATGGGGTGAGCGACGACTGCGTGAGTTCGTCAGGCCGGTTTATACGCTTTCCACTGCTCGGTGCATTCCTCAGGCAACTTCCACTGCTTGATGCCCTTGAGTACCCAATCGATGTAATGCTCTTTCGGCTTGAACTTGCCGATGGGATTGGCCGCATGGGTGGTGACCAATAACTTTTCACCGTCTTCCGTGATCACAGTGACCGGCAGGTGCCGGTAGGCCCCCTGCGGCACATCGTCTTCGAATTCATCGAGGATCTTGAGATCTTCGTCGGTGATTTCGAAGACGGCTCCCCAGACTTTTTCCCCCGGCGACGGAATCACGCTCGCCAGGCCGCATCGCCATTGCGTCGACCAGCGGCAGAATTGAATGCTGTGGTCGGGAAGGTACGCCGTGAAAAGAAACTTGTGTTCCGGGGCGCGACGCTTGAGTTGAGACAGGTTCAAATTGTCCGCGTAAAAGAAGAACTTCATTGAACAGTGAGACTCCGATTATGTCGCGAAGGTTGACCGGTACTTGTACCATAGCGTTGCGCGATCTTGTCAAGCGCAGGGGGCTTCTGCGCGTCGCCGGTTTCATGGCCTCCCGCTGCTCTCCCGACGATTGACAGTGAATTCACACGCCACCTATGATGATGAATTGATCAACCATCCACCGCGGTTTATTGTGACGACCTATGAGTAAAGTGATCCATTACACGGTGCTCGCGCTTCTCCTGGCAGGAGGACTGGCCTATTGGTGGATGCAACCACCCGGTCTCAACCCGATGCTCGACCCGCAGGCGGCCGAGGCGCTCGCGCTGGTGCAAACCCACCGGGCCGCCGGTTATCCGACGATTCTTCAGGCGTTCAACGAGCGGGCCCGCATTCAGGACGCCCGCAAGTTGGGTTTGCGCTTGGGAGAGTGGAAAGTGATCAAACAGGACGGGCAGCGCTATGAAGTCCGGATCTACATGCGCGAGCAGGGGACGACCCAGTGGTTCGAACGGGATTTCATCTGGCACGTGGATCTGGAGACGAAGCGCGTCAACGCGGCCTCCTTGCCGGCCGACGGGTTGATGCCGGAAGGCCCGGAGAGCGGACGCCCTCGCGCGCCGGGCGGTGAGGTCCCTCCGTTTCCGCCTACAATGTAAGGGGCATTTTCACCTGCACGTGTGTGCCTTGCACCCGCACTTCCACGCGAGCCACGCGGATCTCCGGATTTTCAGGCCGCTCACCGGTCCGAACGTTGAATCGCCACCCATGCCACGGGCATTCGATCAGTTCGCCGTCCATGCATCCCTCGCCTAGCGGTCCGCCTGCGTGCGGGCATGTATTATCGACGACATGAAAGGTTCCCTCGACATTGCAGAGGGCGAGAAAAATTCCCTCGACTTCGACGGTGCGGCAGGTGCCCGGTGGAACCTGCTCCACCTGGGCGACGGTGATGTAGTCTGGCTTCGACTCCATAAGGGTCCTCTACAAGTTACGGCAGGGTACAGGTCGGCTCAATATTGCGTGACATCGTGAGCGGTATTGCCTAAGCGCTTGATTTCATTGGTCGCATATGGCATAGATTGAGCAAGCATTTTTCAAGGAAGGGTCACAACAGCGCCGTCATTTGCTATCCTGTAAATAGTGCACTCATAGGAGATCGCCGGAGCCACTATGGAAATGACCTTGTTGCTCAACTCCACCTATGAACCGCTTCGTGTCCTGCATTGGCAAAAGGCCATCACCCTGCTCTGGCAGGGGAAGGTCGAAGTCCTCGAAGTCTACGATCGCCAAATCCACGGTATCTCGATCTCGATCAAGCTCCCCTCGGTGATGCGCCTCCTGAAGCTGGTGAAGCTCAAGGACAGCCATCGCGCGGTGAAATTTTCCCGCATCAACATTTTTACGCGGGACGGGTATTGCTGCCAGTACTGCAAACACAAGTTCAGGACTGAAGAACTGACGTTCGACCATGTCGTGCCGATCGCAAAAGGCGGTCGGAAGACCTGGGAGAACATCGTGACGGCCTGCTGGCGATGTAATAACCGGAAGAGCGGCCGGACGCCGGAAGAAGCCAATATGCGCCTGATCAAGAAACCCGTGAAGCCGCGCTGGAGTCCTACCGTCACGATCACCATCGGGATTCGGAACACGCCGGAAAGCTGGCGGGACTATCTCTATTGGAATCTGGAACTCGACGCCGACCCTTCCGATCCCTAGCGGTCGTAGGTCTGAGTGGTGAGCGTTGCGTTCATGCTGCAACTTAGCACTCAACACTCACAACTCAACCCGTTCCTGTTTAGTACACCTTGTCGATCGTAATGTTCACGTCCTTCCCGCCCGGTAACGTCGGATTCTTCGGGTAGCGTCCCTCCATGTCGCCCGGTTGCGCCTGGCCGGCCTGGCCGTCTCGATCCAGACGCGCAATCACATCCACCATGCCCTTCAACTCAGTGCCCTGGACCATGACATCGGCGCTCGTAATCTCAAACTGCACGGGAAATTTCGGTGCGTCGATCCGTTTGGCCGCGATGGGTCTCGGTGGCCCGGTCGGACGCCGCACGATGACGAACAATACATCGGTCGGTTTCACCTGGTCGGCCAGGTTGGGTGCGATCTGCACTTGCCCGGCAATCGATCCGCCGCCTTGATCCGGCTCCCCGATGTGGGCGACGCCGAAATAGGCCGCGACGGCCGCAATGCCGATGATCCCTCCGGCCATCGCCAGGGATCGTCCTGTATATCCTGCCACAATAGACTCCTTTGTTGACTCGCGGTGCGCGCGACGGGGTTGCCCGTCATCCAGCGGGCGCATTATACCCAGCTCCTGCCGGAAAGGGGAATGGCGGAGCCGGTTTACCCTGTCAAATCGGCTGTTGTATGATACGCGCTCACGTTGTTGTCGACTTGTTGGAGGATCAACGCAATGGCTGCAAATCCCGGGTTTCAAATTTCACTCGATGTGCGTGGGTGGCCGGTCCTGGTGATCGGTGGTGATGAGGAAGCGGCAGATAAAGTGCAGCGGCTCCTGGAGGCAGGCGCGAAGGTGACGGTCATCAGTCCCACCCTGCACGAAGTGCTTCGTAAACTGGCGGCCTCGGCCAAAATCATTCATCGTGGACGGCATTTCCGCGCGAACGACCTGGAGGCGGTCATTCTGGTCTTGAACACGATTCGCGATGACCGTGAACTCTCCCACTCGCTCATGCGATTGGCTCGCGAACAGAAGTTTTTGATCTGGTCGGTCGACCAGCCCGATGTGTCGAACGTGGTGATGCCGGCTGTCGTCAGCTCCGGCCATGTTCGTGTGGCGATCAGCTCGAGCGGGCAGGCCCCGGCGCTCTCCGGATTCATGAAGGAAGATCTCGAGCGTATTTTGGACAACGAGTTTGTCGCGTTCGTCGATTGGCTCGGGCAACTTCGCGAACAGGCCAAAGCCAACGAACCGGACGCGGAGAAACGTCGCACGCTGTTGCGTGAGGCGCTGGATGGATTTCGACTCCTGGGAAAAGTGCAGTACCCGAAGGTGTGGCTGGACCAACGGGCGGCCGTTGGGGCAGGGGAAAAGCGCGGTTCGTAGGACCGGTCGTTCGGTATCGGCCGACAGTTGTCGGCAGGAGATTCTCATTATGGTGTTGCTGGAATTCAGTATGTCGCCGCTGGGCAAGGGGGAGAGCGTCAGCAAATACGTCTCACGCTCGCTGGATATTATCGACAAGAGCGGTGTGGACTATCGGCTGAATCCGATGGGCACGGTGCTGGAAGGGGAATGGGACGAGGTCATGGCGGTGGTCAAGAAGTGCTACCTGCGCATGCGGAAGGACTGCAATCGCGTGTCCTGCAGCATCAAGATCGACTACCGGAAGGGACCGAAGGGGCGCTTGTCGAGCAAAGTGTCGAGTGTCGAATCGCAGCTGAAGCGAAAGCTGAAGGTCTAGCAGGCTGCGGAAACACTCGATGGTTGCGCCGGACGCTACCATCAACGTATCTGCCGTGTCGGTATCACCGTAACCCGCAGGATGTGCAAAAGGCCGTCCAGCAAGGCCGCGAAGCGACGCGAGAACGCCGCTGGCGGACTTATTTCGCATCCTGCGAAGGTGCGCGTTACGGGGCTCCGATGCCCGCATGTGCGTCGTAGTGGAGTGTTCCCTCGGTATTGAAGCGCACCGAGAGGCTGTCAGTCTGCACCGTCAGCGCTTCGAGGGACAGGCGGCGAACCGTGCCGCGCAAGCGCCCTCCGGTCAGGTTCCGGTTCAGTCCCTTCTCCAGCGCTTGTCGCATCAGGTCCAGTTCCTCTCGAATGGGGAGCACCAATCTTCCCGCTAACTCGTCCCGCAGGGGCTCGTGCAACCATTCTTCGGCCAGATCCGTGGCCGGCGTGCGCTCCTTGATCGTGTAGTCGACATCTCGAAATAAAATCCGCCCCGCCGATTCGTCGTAGGCCGGTGTTCCCTTCAAACGGAGTGTGAGCGGAAGCAAGCCCCGCAGGGTGAGTTCCACTCCCACTTGATTGCCCAGGGGGTACAATGTCGCGCCGACGATTTTGATCGTGCCGACGCCCAGCGACCATTCCTGCCCGACCACTGCTTCGCGCAAGCGCTGATTCGCTTCCTCGATGGGGACCTGGAGCGCAAACGCGACGTGAAAGCCGTCGTCATGAAACTGAGACCGCAGGTCGGGGAGGGGAAGATGTCGTGACAAGGGCTTGGTGCCACGCACGACGGTCGGTCTGGCCGTGACCCCATACCCCGCAGCCGGGGTGCCTGACAGCGACTCGACTCCGGCGGGGCCAATGGCTTCAGGATTCAGTTGGAGCCAGAGCCCTTCCGCTTCATCCAGCAACAGGGGTTCCTGCAGATCGTTCCAAATGTGAGTGACGGCTGGCTTCAGCGTCACGAGAGCGGCAGCCTTCCGATCTATCGTCGGCAGGGTCCCTTGCAGCTCACTTCGATAGACTTGCGCCATCAGGGGGGCCGTATCCACACCCTGTTCTGAGAGCAGGCAGGGTCGGGTCGCTTCCACCGCGGTCACGTTGCTCGCAGGCAGCAGGGTATAGGCCTGGCCCTGGCTGAAGGTGGTTGCCAGGGTCACGGACAATCGGCCTGTGCCGGTCGTGGCATCCTGCTGTCCGCAGTCGGCGATTTTCGTCACCGTGCCTTTGATCTGCTTCGCGTATTCCACGCCGAATGAAAAGCTGGATTGGGACAGCAGGCGACCTTCGATCGTCCTTGAACTCTGCTCTCCCGGCCAGATCCTGTACTTCAGGAATCCGGTGCCTCCGCCCAACGCCACCCAGTCTCGGCTTGAGCTTCGATGCGCGACGAGCGTCTGGTGAATGTTCCCATATTGCTCGGCCAGGGCGGTCACAGGAATGGGCACATGAATCGTCATGCTGGAGGCGTCCCTCTGCTGGTGCCGGGCTGTGTCGCTTCCTGCCGCTGCCGCAGGTGCTGTGGCGCAGAGACTCAGAATGGCTGCAGAGAAGCAGAACAGGCTCTTTCGATCGAACCGGCGTCGTCCGCCCATCGTCTTATCCTCATACTGGTGGCGCAATGTGTGTCGGTCATACGGATTTGTTCCGAACCCCTTGCTCGACTATGGGAGAGTTAAAAACGGAAGGCAAGTGCTCAGGGCTTCGGTGAGGACTTTTCGTTATCCGAGCGCAGCGGGAGATAGTGGCGAGGCACACGCTGGCCGATGGCGCAGAGCACTTCATAGGGAATGGTCTGCTGCCATGCGGCGAGATCGGCTGCGGTGATACGCTCTTGCCCCTGCTGTCCGATAAGAATCGCTTCCTGTCCGATGTACACGCCGGGCACGTCCGTCACATCGACCATCGTCATGTCCATGCAAACACGCCCGACCACCGGCACCCTTCGTCCGCCGATCAACACCATGCCACGATTGGAGAGCAAACGGCTGTACCCGTCTGCATAGCCGACCGGGAGGACTGCGATTTTCGACCGGCGTGCGGCGATGAAGGTCCGGTTGTAGCTCACGCTGTCGCCTGCTTGGATGTTGTGCAGGTGTGCGATGGTCGCTTTCCAGGTGAGGATCGGTCGCAACTCAGGTGCGGGCGTTTCATTCGAGAGGGTATGGTAGCCATACAGCATGATGCCGGGTCGCACGAGAGTATAGAGGCTTGCGGGATACTGGATGATGCCCGCGCTGTTGGCGGCGTGTATCAGGGGACAAGACAGTCCGCCTTGGCGCAATGTATCGAGCGTCTGCTGGAACTCCGTGAGTTGTTTCTCGGTGTGTGTGGTCTTGGTATTGTCTGCATCAGCGAGATGTGTCATGAGGCCTTCGAGCCGGAGAGTGGCGCGAAAGGCCGGCATGGCTGCGAGGTCGGGCATTTCTGGAGGACGCACGCCCAAGCGACCCATCCCGGTTTCGATTTTGACATGCACGGAGTAGGGCGCGGCCTTGGGCGGGACGGCTGCGGCAAAGATCTGGACCATATCGGATCGGTACAGCACGGGCGTCAGGCGATGCGCGATCAGGTCGGGAAATTGTGCCGGGACGGTCGGGCCCATGACCAAGATGGGATCATGAATGCCCGCTTGGCGAAGCACGATGCCCTCATCCACGGTGGCGACACCGAACCGGTGGACGGCCAATTGTTGCAGCGTGCGTGTGAGTTCGAGTGCCCCATGGCCATAGGCATTGGCCTTGACGACGGCCAGTACCTCGGAGCGCGGTGCAAGGCGCCGCACATGGGCCAGATTATGCCCGAGGGCATTCAGATCGACTGAGACGGAGGTTGGGGGGAACTGAGACGGCGTGTACACGCAGCTTGTGGTGGCAGAATGGGGCGCTAGACTTCCAGGATCTCGCCTTCTTTTTTCTTCATCACGTCGTCGATTTTCTGCACGTACTGGTCGGTGAGCTTCTGAATTTCGGCCTCCGACTTGCGCAGTTCATCTTCGGTCAGCTTCGTGTCTTTCTGCAACTTCTTGAGTTCTTCGTTGCCATCCCGGCGGAAGCCGCGAATCTGCACCTTCACTTCTTCGCCGTGTTTTTTGCAGACCTTGATGAGCTCTTTCCGGCGTTCTTCGGTCAGCGGCGGAAGAGGAATGCGAATCAATTTGCCGTCGTTGGACGGCGTTAAGCCAAGATCGGACGTCTGGATGGCCTTTTCGATTTCCCTGATGAGGTTTTGCTCCCAGGGCTGAATCGTGATGAGTCGGGCTTCGGGGGTGGCGACGTTGGCAACCTGCTTCAGCGGTGTCATGGTCCCGTAGTAGTCGACTCTAATGCCGTCCACCAGTGCCACAGAGGCGCGACCGGTACGCAGTCCGGCCAGGTCCCGCTTCAAATGTTCGATCGCGTGGTCCATCTTTTCGGTTACGCGTTGTTTCACTTCTTGCGCCGTCGACATCAGCCTCTCCCTTAGCGACTTTCCACGGTGACCAGGGTCCCGATAGGTTCGCCCTGGACGACGCGTTTAAAGTTTCCCTTCTCTTTCAAATTGAAGACGATCAATGGCAACCGGTTGTCCATGCACAAGCTGATGGCCGTCGAGTCCATCACTTTGAGGTTCTGGGTGAGAATCGACAGAAACGGAATCTCTGCATATTTCTTGGCTTGCGGGTTCTTGACCGGATCACTGTCATAAATGCCGTCGACCTTGGTGCCCTTCATGATGACCTGCGCGCCGATTTCCATCGCCCGCAGTGAGGCTGCGGTATCGGTCGAGAAATAGGGGTTTCCCGTGCCTCCCGCGAAGATCACGACGCGCTTTTTTTCCAGGTGTCGGATGGCGCGGCGACGAATGTAGCCTTCGGCCAGCTGCCGCATCTCGATCGCCGATTGGACACGGGTGCTGACACCTTTGCTTTCCAGCGCATTCTGGAGGGCGAGTGCGTTCAACACCGTGGCGAGCATGCCCATGTAGTCGGCGGAAGCCCGCTCCATGCCGCGTGCGCTGGCGGCCAGGCCGCGGAAGATATTGCCGCCGCCGATCACAACGGCCACTTCGACGTCCATCGCGACGACGTCGGCAATTTCTTCTGCGAGTCCCTCGAGAATCGAGGGTTGAACGCCATAGCCCTGCTCACCGGCCAGCATTTCTCCGCTGACTTTCAGCAGGATGCGCCGGTAGTGGGCAGAACTCATGCTTGGCCTAGTTGGAATCGTGTGAACCGGCGGATGTTCATGTTCTCGCCGATCTTGGCGATTTGTTGCGCCAGCAGATCCTTGATGACGACGGACGGATCCTTGATGAAGGCCTGTTCGAGCAAGCAATTTTCCTGGTAGAACTTCTCGAGCTTGCCCTCGATGATTTTCGGCCAGGCGGCCGGTGGCTTGCCGAGTTCCTTGGCTTGCCCTTCATAGATGCTGCGCTCTTTTGCGACGACATCTTCGGCAATCTCTTCCCGTCGGACATAGGACGGGCTGGCGGCCGCCACCTGCAGCGCCAGATCGTTCACAAACGCCTTGAACTGCTCATTTCGCGCCACGAAGTCGGTTTCGCAATTGACTTCGATGAGCACGCCGATCTTTCCGCCGGCATGGATGTAGGCATGGATCAAGCCCTGATTGGTCTCACGACCGGCCTTTTTCTGAGCCGCCGCCAATCCCTTCTGCCGGAGATAGTCGATCGCTTTATCGATGCTGTTTCCGTTCTCAGTCAGGGCTTTCTGGCAATCCAAAATGCCGGCGCCTGTTTTTTCACGCAACTCTTTGACGAGCTCACTCAAACTTGCCATGGGTTCCTCAGTTAATCGAATAAAACAATGCCATCATGCGAGACGCGGCCCTTAGGAGGCGGACACACCGGCCAAGTTGGCCGCCGGTTTGGCTCCGCCGCCGGCTGGTGCCGATGCGAACTCGGTTTCTTCTTGCTGCGTCCGGAGATGCGCGCCTTCGAGGCATGCATCCGCGATCCGGGAAATAATCAGCTTGATGGAACGGATGGCGTCATCGTTGCCCGGGATGGGGTATTGAATGTGATCGGGATCGCAGTTCGAATCGACGATGGCAATGACCGGAATTTCCAACCGGCTGGCCTCGAGGATCGCAATGTGCTCGATGCGGGTGTCCAGGATGAACACTGCGCCGGGCAGGGCGCGCATGTTGCGGATGCCCGACAGGTTCTTCTGCAGCTTCACGACTTCCTTCTGCATCTGTCCGAGCTCTTTTTTCGTATGGCCCTGGTGCGTCGGATCAGCGAGGGTCGTTTCCATCTTTTTCATTTTGTCGATGCTACGACGAATGGTCTGGAAGTTGGTCAGCATGCCACCCAACCACCGCTGGTTGATGTAGAACTGGTTGGCCCGCTTCGCCTCTTCCTCTAAAATCTCCGCCGCTTGGCGCTTGGTCCCGACGAACAAGACGGAGTCACCGGCCGCCACGGTGTCGCGCGCGAAGGCATAGGCTAGTTCCATGCGGTCGACCGTCTGTTGAAGGTCGATAATGTAGACGCCGTTTCGTTCCCCGAACAGGAATCGCTTCATCTTGGGGTTCCAACGATTCGTCTGGTGTCCGAAGTGGACGCCCGCTTCCAGTAATTCCTTAATCGCCACTACTCCCATACCTTCACCTCCCTCCGAAGCCTGCAGAGCGCCTGGCGAACGCCAACGACGAGGGGCATGTGCCCCTTATTCTCAGGCTGCGCAGCGTGCGCATCACGCTGGTGTGGATTTAAATAAGACGTCCCTGATTTTTGATGCGAACATGTGAACGATGGGACGGATCATTCACGGTACGAAAACGCCCGAACGCTAGCATAATCCCCAATATTTTGCAACCGCAGCGAGGCTGCTCACGACCGGTAACTCGCGTTGATCCGCACGTATTCATAGGACAAGTCGGTCGTCCACATGTGAGCTCCGGCTTTGCCCTGCGCGAGGTCGACACGAATCGTAAATTCTTTCGCCCTGAAGACCTTGGTCAGCTTCTGCTCGGCGCCGCGGCCCAGTCCTTGGCCGTTCCGGACCATCGGGACATCCCCAAATTGCAGGCTGACCAGGGCTGGATCGATGGGTACCCCTGCGCGTCCGAGGGCTGCCATCACACGGCCCCAGTTGGCATCACCACCAAAGAGCGCGGTCTTGACCAGGTTGGAGGTGGCGATCGTTTGGGCGATCTGTTTGGCTGCCGTTGTGGACCGGGCGCGCACGACCTCTACCCGCACGACCTTGGTCACGCCTTCGCCGTCCCAGCAAATTTTCAAGGCAAGGGTACGACAGACCGTTTCGACCATGGCGCAGAACTTTCGAAAGTCCGCAGAACCGGGCTTGAGTGTCTGGTTGCCCGCCATTCCGTTGGCCAGCAAGAGCACCGTGTCGTTCGTGCTCGTATCGCCGTCGACGGTAATGCAGTTAAATGATTGATCGACCGCCTGACTCAGTGCCGTCTGAAGGGCGGACCGGCCGATGACCGCATCGGTGGTGAGATAGCCCAGCATGGTGGCCATGTTGGGATGGATCATGCCGGAGCCCTTGGCCATTCCTCCGACCGTCACCATCCGACCTCCGAGTCGGGCGCGCACCGCCACCTGTTTGGGCTTGAGGTCCGTGGTCATGATGGCTTGGGCCGCTTCGTTTCCGCCGCGGCGCGTGACGCGAGCGAGGAGGAACGGGACGGCGTTCCTGATGCAGTCGATCGGAAGCGGCTGGCCGATCACGCCGGTCGATCCGACGAAGATCGTATGCGGCGGACAGTCGAGGGCCGTGGCTGCCAGCTGCGCCATCTCCTTGGCCACTCGCATGCCGTCAGGTCCGGTGCAGGCATTGGCGTTTCCGCTGTTGACGAGGATAGCGCGGCCCACGCCTTTTTTCAGATGGAGACGATCGAGCACAACCGGTGCTGCTACGACCTGATTGGTGGTAAACACTCCGGCGATGGGGCCTTCCTGCTCGGAGACCAGCAGGGCTAAGTCGAGTTGTTTCTTCTGCTTTTTCTTGATGCCGGAATACATCCCGGCGGCCCGAAAGCCGATAGGTGCGGTGACGCCTCCAGTGATGATCTTCATAGTGATCCTGTGTGGTGTGGAAGTGGTCCGTAGTGCGGAGTCGCCCAGGACTCAAGTTATGGATAGATACCCGGCGCCACCAGGCCCGTCTCTTCCGGATAGCCGAGCATGAGATTCATGGCCTGAATCGCTTGCCCCGCTGCTCCCTTGATCAGGTTGTCGATGGCCGACACGGTCACGACCCATCCGGCTCGCGTGTCGGTGTGGACCGCGAGATCGCAATAGTTGGCGCCTCGCACATGTCGGGGATTCGGCATCGCGCCTTCGAGCAGGCGTACGAATCGTTCCCCTTTGTAGAAGTCCCGATAGAGCGCCCGCAGTTCGACGACATCGAGCTTGCCTTTCATGCGCGCATAGGCAGTGCTCAAGATGCCTCGATTCATCGGAACCAGGTGCGGCGTGAACGCAATGGTGACACCGGCGGTCTCTCCTGTGGCTGCCTGTCCACGAGTTCCTGCCAGCCCGCTCAGTTCCTGTTCGATTTCCGGGATGTGTCGATGTTGGCCGATCTTGTAGGGCTCCAGCGACTCGTGTGCTTCAGGGAAGTGGTAGGGCAGGGCCGGACTTCTTCCTGCGCCCGACACGCCGGATTTTGCATCAATCACAATAGTGTCCGGCACGATGAGGCCATGGGCGATCAACGGCGCCAGTTGCAGAATCGCGGCGGTCGGGTAACAGCCTGGGGAGGCCACAAGGCGGGCCTGTGCGATGGCCGATCGATGCAGTTCCGGTAGGCCGTACACGGCGTTTCCGATCAGATCGGGACAGGCGTGCGCGGTCTGATACCAGGTTTCATAGGTGCGAGGATCTTTGATCCTGAAGTCTGCGCTTAGGTCGATCACGCGCTTGCCGGCTTTCATGCAACTCGCTACCGGGCCCATGGATTTTGTATGGGGGAGGGCGAGGAAGAGCACATCGGCGCGTTCTGCCAGGGCCTCGGGCGCCAGGGCTTCGAAGGTTAGGGACACGATGCCTTGCAAATGGGGATACACGGCGGAGACGGGGGCTCCGGCCGACTTCTCGGAGGTCACCGCAGTCAATTGCACGTTGGGGTGTTGCGACAGGAGCCGGAGCAACTCCGCCCCCGTGTATCCACTGCCCCCTGCCACTGCTACTCGTACCGACGTCATGTCACGCCTCCAGGCCTATCGCGAGTTGTTGCTCGGTCAGTTCACCGCACGCATAAAAAAAGGGAAGGCTGCGGAGCCTTCCCTTTTGACACCCTGTCGCTCCAGTGCTTCTTTATCGCTTGGAGTATTGGAAGCGCTTTCTGGCGCCCTTCTGTCCGTACTTCTTGCGTTCCTTGACGCGTGAGTCACGGGTCAGAAGGCCTTCCTTCTTGAGCGGGCTTCGGAATGCGGCGCTCATGATGACCAGCGCTTTCGAGATGGCGTGCCGTAAGGCTCCGGCCTGGCCCGCGGGCCCGCCACCGTAGACGGTGGCCCGGACGGAATACTTCCCGGCAACGCCGGCCAGCTCAAACGGAAATTGAATCACGTTCCGTAGCGTCGGGCGGGGAAACGCCTTTTCCAGCGGCTTCTCATTGACGACGATATCGCCGGCGGCGGCGGTCACCCATGCGCGAGCGATCGCGCTCTTTCTCTTCCCAGTTGCGTACTGCGTCATTGCTGCCATATCAGGCGGCCTCCTTCACAGATCGAATCCGAACAATAATGGTCACAGCGAAAGTGATTCCAGTTGCTGCGCGTGGTGTGGATGGGTTGAACCTGCGTAGACGCGCAGTTTCTTGGCCATCTGATTCCCGAGGGGGTTCTTGGGCAACATGCCCTCGATGGCGCGTGTCAAGAGCTTCGTCGGGTCCTTCTTATGGATATGTTCGGCGGTGAGGGTCTTGAGTCCGCCTGGATATCCCGTGTGATACGAATAGGTCTTGTCTTCCATCTTGTTGCCGGTCAACCGGATCTTTTCGGCATTGACGATGACGACATGGTCGCCCGTATCCACGTGGGGGGTAAAAGTCGGTTTGTGCTTACCTCGAAGCAAGGTGGCCACTTTCGCCGCAAGACGACCGAGTGTCTTGCCGTCGGCATCCACCAAGAACCATTTCCGTTTCACATCAGCTGGCTTCTCAAGATACGTTTTTGTCATGGTCTCCATCTACTCCTGCACGATAGGATTCTAATGTGAGGGATCAGGCCTCACGCCTGTTGGGGTTCGATATTCTTAGTGTCGATTTTATTGATCCAAGCATCCAGATGAACGGCCGTGCGTCGGTTGAGCACATCTTGTGTGGCATAGATCGGGCAGTCCGCGCGCAGTGCGAGGGCGATGGCGTCGCTAGGTCTGGCATCCAGGGTACGATGCACACCCTTCGATGCAAAGGCCACGCTGGCGTAATAAGTACTGCCTTTCACATCCGTAATCACAACCCGCTCAATCCGCACACCAAGATGATCCGCAAAGCTCCGTATCAGGTCGTGGCTCATAGGGCGGGGAGTCACCACGCGCTCCATGGCAAGACGAATTGCGTTACCTTCCGCAGATCCGACCCAGATCGGCAGCGTCACGCTCGCGTCATCATTTTTCAGCACGACGATGCGGGTATCGGTGTTGCCGTCGTCCAGCACCTGCTTGACGGTCAGAGCGACCAGCTCTGAGGGCTCATTCTGCTGCTTCGCCGAGTCCATGAACTAGGTATCCAGTTTCCCGAAATCTTCCGGCTTCAAATTTTCAAGCCACTGTTCAAGTTCTTCGGACGACTGTTTCTTAATGACCTTCTCGCTGGCAAAAATCGGCGCGCTGGTTCGAAGCGCCAGCGCGATGGCGTCGCTGGGGCGCGAATCGACCGTATATTCCGAGTCTTCGTACATCAGGTGAATCGTGGCGAAGTAGGTGTTCTCGTTCAAATCTGTAATCACCACGCTGATAATTTTCGCATCGAACGTTTCCAGGAACGACTTCATGAGGTCGTGGGTCATGGGACGCGGTGCGGTGACACTCTCCAGCGCAAGTCCGATGGCGCTCGCTTCTGATTTTCCCACCCAGATCGGGAGCATGTCCGAGTTCTCTTCGTCTCGCAACACCACTATATAGGCGTTGTTATATGGGTCGAAGATCAGACCCTTGACCCGCATTTGTGTGATCACGGCGGGAGTATCCTTCCCGATGTCGGCCAAAAACCTCAAGAATAGGGCACTCTAGCACTTCCGAAATCAGAGTGTCAATGAATTCGATCGGGCAATGGATGAAGTGAGGGCCGACGGTTCACTACTCCTGAGGCCTCAAGGTTTGATCGGACCTCAGGCGAGTGACGAACAGGCATTGATTATGAGCCGTTCTGCCTGACGCCACGGTCAGAGTGGAGGTCATGACCTTAAGAGCCTGCTGGGCGAAAGTTTTGATCCAGTTTGGACGTGTCGGTTTGTTCTCCCAATTTGAGGAACGCCTTCATTTGTTTTTTAACAAGTTCGCGGCCGCTCTCGTCGCCGAGATTGACTTGATACTCGTTGATCACCATGACCCGCATCCCTTCCCATTTTTTCCAGCAGGGCTTGCAAACCTTTGCCTTGATTTCGGCTTCGAGCTTGCCGAGGAATAGCATATCGGTAATCGCTTCGCCTGCTTGTCCGCAGGTGACACATTGCACATCTGCCATAGTCGCCTCCTAAATCTGCCTGATCTTCATTGTCAGTCGCACGGCATTCTAGCATTCGCATGCAGCAGAAAAAAGAGTGTGCCGTGCCGATTGACGCCTACTCGGGTTCATGTTAAAAATGCGTCCCTTCAAAAAGCCGAGTGGCTAGCTAAGGAATTGTCGTCGCATGACACCCGTGCCCGGATGGCGGAACTGGCAGACGCGCCGGACTCAAAATCCGGTTCTCGCAAGAGAGTGGGAGTTCGACCCTCCCTCTGGGCACCATCATTTCGACACCCCTTCCATGGTTTCGGCAACCAGTGCGCTCATGCAGACATCGACGTCTGGTGTTGATGCGATGCGAATAAATAGGCGATGCTTTTCGGGACAACACTATATAGTGGATGTCGTGCCTGAAAACATCTTGACATGATGTGGGTGTTAGCCTATAGTTCGCCCGAATTTGCTTGGAACTACTATGGCCTGTTCAGTTTATCGCCGTTCATCATTACTCTCTTATCAATTCCAACTCACTAAGGAGGCAGCACATGCGTAACGTGTTGGCACTTGGAGCTGCGGTGCTTTTCATCAGCTCCGTTGGTGTTGCAGGCGCTCAAGAGCGTTTGCCACAGTCCTCGTCGGGATCAGGTTTCGGTGTCGGCACCGGAGTCGGAGACGTCTCGGGTAACTCCGGACGGACCGCAGCATTTGATCGGACTGCATTCATGGAGCGTCTCGCACAGGCTGAGACGATCTACGGGCGTGTTTTGGCTATCGATATCCCGGGCGGAAAGCTTCACCTGGAGACGGGTGGCAGCTCTCACGATGAGGGTCGAGCCGGTCAAGGTGCGATGAGCTCCCTCACGACCTATCTGGATGGCCAGACGAATATGGATCAAATCAGAGTGCTCAATGCCGGTGATGACATTTCCCTCCAAGTCGTGGAAGCGCCGAACCAGCGCGCGGACATTGGTGTCTATGGAACGGGCCGCAAGCTCGTGCGCGAAGTGTATTTGATGCGCGGAAACGAGAAATTGGCCGGCTTTGGCGGACTTGGGCAGCGTCCGAATCCTGCGACCGAGCGTGGAATCGAGACGAACTCTGGTACCGTTGTCGGCGGACCGGTTGGCGGTGTGTTTCCTGGAACGGTGACCGGCGGCGTGGTTACGACCACTGTCGGTGAATTTACCGGACAGGCTCCTTGCTGGAACTGCGAACCGCAGCCAGGGTGGGGCTACCAGACTGTCGCTCCGGAAACCAAAGTGCAGAACAAGTCTGACTACGGGACCGATGGTGCCAAGCCGAATTTGCAGAAGGGCTTGAGCAACTAAGACTTACGCCACGACGGTGGCAGGTTTTGAGCGGGGTGCTTCGGAAGAGGCACCCCGCTTTTCTTTGTTCGCACGATTTTATGCTCTCCCGTTGCAACGTAACGGTCCGGTTGGTACGATCTGCCATCACGTCAATTGAGGATTTCCATGTCTGAGTCGCCGTCTACCGTACATGTGCCCGATGAAGAGCTGGATCTTCGGGGTGTCATTTGCCCTTATAATTTCGTGAAGACGAAACTCAAGCTTGAGAGCATGGCTGCGGGCCAGCTGTTGCTGGTTCACCTTGACGACGGAGATCCCATTCGAAATGTGCCTCGCAGTGTGAGCGATGACGGGCACGATGTGGTATCGCAGGAACGTGCCGGTCAGTCCTACCGCGTCATGATCCGTAAGCGCTTCGACGAGTAGTTATCGCGACTGCCTTTCGCCGGTCTTCCTCTTCGATCGGGCACCTTCTACCACTACAGCGACGTGTGACGCGTGTTCGGGGCTCGGCTTGTGCGAGAGCAATTGCTGAACTCGTCCTCGTAGGATCTTCTCCGTACCCCGGGTCATGTCGAGAGCCAGCACGACCTTCCGGTTACCGAGCATCTGTTGCAGTAGAGTCAGAAACTGCGGCAGGTCCTGTGCCGGAGGGAAGAAAATCATCGTGCGTGGCTCGGATCGTAACAATCGAAGCCGACAGGTGAGTATTTTGGCGCCACCGGTCCAACGTCCATCAAAGACGAAGGCATTGCCGTCCATTCCGGCGAGGGCGGCGGCCGCCACCACAGCGGATGTTCCGGGGATGACCTTTACGGGGATCTGCGCCTTGGATGCGGCTGCGATGAGCAATCGGCCTATATCGTAGACAACCGGCATTCCACAATCCGATACGAGCGCCACGTGAAATCCCTGCCTGAGGCGATCGAGCAATAGTGGAACTTTCTCGGAGGCATTGTTTCGATCGTAGGTCGTGATCGTGGTATGGATTCCGTGGTGGGCCAGGAGGGCATTCGTGGCCTGTGGATTTTTAGCGGCAATGAGATCAACCTGTCGAAGAGTCGCGAGACCTCGAATCGTCAGATCGTCAGGATGTCCGATCGGCACGCCGACGATGTATAACGTTCCTGCCGGAGCGGCAGATTGCGCGCGCTTTCCTTGACTCCGTTCTCGTCCCATCGATATAATTTCCAGTTACCGGAAAAAGTGGCTTTGCGCTGAAATGTTGCGAGGATAGAGCACGATGTCTTCGGTGTTTTTCATGCTCACGATGGGCCTGTATTTCGTGAGCACGGTCTGCTACCTGGCTTATCTGCTCCGGCGGGCGGAAACCCTGTCGAAGGTGTCCCTCGGGATCACGGCCGTTGGGTTTGCCACCCATACGGTGGCGTTGGTCGCCCGGATGACCGACACGGCTCAGGCTCAGCTACCGACATTTCACGAAGCCCTCTCGTTTTTCTCCTGGATGCTGATTCTCGTGTTTCTCGCCGTCGAATTCCGCCGCCAGTTGCATGTCCTTGGTTCCTTCATCGTACCACTGGCGCTTGTGTCGTTGGTCACCGCCGCGGCGTTCCGTTCCGACGAAGCGTCCAGTCTGCAGCCGGTCTTCAAAACGCTGTGGGTTCACGTCACCCTCAGTATGTTGGGTACGGTCGGCTTTGCCGTCGCATTCGTCGCAGGGGTGATGTATCTCATTCAGGACGGTCTTCTCAAGTCCAAGCGGTTCAACGTCCTCTACGCAAAACTTCCTGCGCTGGATTATCTCGATCACTTGAATCAGCAGTCAATTGTGATGGGGTTTCCACTCCTGACGCTTGGGATCATCAGCGGCGCTTTTTCAGCGGAGATCGTCCGTGGCACCTATGTGAACTGGAACCCGGAGCAGACATGGGCGATGGTGACCTGGGGCTTCTACTTTGCCGTCCTGGTCGGGCGCCTGACCATCGGATGGCGGGCCAAACGAGCCGCGTATCTGACGATCATCGGGTTTGCCGGCGTCATTCTGACCCTGATCGGTGTCGTCCTGAAAAGTCATGGGTCGGTGTCCTGACATGCATGTCATTGTTGTTGGGCTCAGCCACAAGACTGCCCCCGTCGAGATCCGCGAGAAACTGGCCGTGCCTGAAAGCCGGCTCCGGGAAGCCCTCAGTCGCCTTTGTTCCTATCCCGGTGTGCGTGAAGGGTTGCTGCTTTCGACGTGTAATCGGGTAGAAGTCTACGCGGTCGTCGAAGAGTTGGAGACCGGGTATGGTCGCGTGCAGGAATTCCTGGCCGACACCCATCTCTCCCTTTCCTCCGAACATCTGACGCCTCATCTCTATTGGCATGCCGGCGATCGCGCCATCGGCCATCTGTTCCGTGTGGCCTCCAGCCTCGATTCGATGATTGTCGGTGAATCTCAGATCCTGGGACAAATCAAGGATGCGTTCGAAGTTGCGTTGACGCATAAAGCCTCCGGCCTGTTGCTGAATAAGATCGTCAAGAAGGCCATTTCGGTGGCCAAGCGCGTGCGCACCGAAACCAAAATTGCCGAGACGGCCGTGTCGGTCAGTTATGCGGCGGTGGAGTTGGCCAAGAAGATCTTTTCGAACCTGACCGAGAAGACGGTGTTGTTGATCGGGGCCGGGGAAATGGCCAAGCTGGCGGCACGGCACCTGATCGCCAACGGCGTGCGCCAGGTGCGTATTACCACGCGGAACTTCCAGCATGGGTTGGAATTGGCTCAGCGGTTCAACGGTACGGCCGTGCCATTCGAGGACTATAAGACGGAACTGGCCGGGGCCGACATTGTGCTGGTGTCCACCGGAGCCTCGCATTACCTGGTGACGGCCGACGATGTGCAGCGTGCCATGCGCCAGCGGATGAGTCGGCCCATGTTCTTGATCGATATTTCCGTGCCGCGCAATATCGACCCGGCTGTCCGCCCCATCGATGATGCGTTCCTCTTTGATATCGACGACCTGCACATGCGAGTGGAGCAAAATCGCGAGGACCGTCTGCGGGAAGCGGCGAAGGCCGAGCAAATGGTCGTTGAGGAAGTCGCGGTGCTCGGGCAGTGGCTGCAGTCGCTGGAGGTGACTCCGACGATCGTGGCGCTTCGCAGCCGGACCGAAGAACTCAAACGGCGCGAAGTCGATAAGATTCTGGCGCGGTTAGCGCATCTGTCGTCCGAGGATCGAGCCGCGGTGGAGGCCTTGGCGTCTGCCATCGTCAATAAGATGGTCCATGGCACGATGGTGACGTTAAAGGCGGAGGCCAAATCCTCGAGCGGCGCGGCGTATGTCGATGCGGCCCGCCGGTTTTTCAATCTGGAAGAGACGCCCGCTGTGTATCCGACCGGACAATCCGACGTCTCGGAGCTTCCGGACGAGAACATCGCCGGGAATGGAATTGGTCGCCTGCCCGAGGAGTCAGTGGTTCAGCACACAAGCAAGGAGCAAGGTCGGCGGGTGAGCTAACACCGCCGCTGAGAAATTTCATGATCAGATTGGTTTCCACATGTGACCGGGCATCTATGGCCGCTCGAGCGAGTGACGGTCACGCATGAATCGTTCAACACTTATACTTGGTACGCGCGGTAGTAAGCTGGCCGTGCATCAAAGCCAGTGGGTGCAGGCCCGTCTCCAGGAACTTGCGCCCGGCCTGACCATCTCGCTGCAGCGCATCCAGACGTCGGGCGACAAGATCCTCGACGTTCCGCTGGCAAAAATCGGCGGGAAAGGACTGTTTGTAAAGGAAATCGAAGACGCGCTGTTGAGCAAAGAGATCGACCTGGCCGTGCACAGCATGAAAGACGTGCCGACGGCTTTGCCGGAAGGGTTGGACATTCTGTGCGTGCCGCCGCGGGAAGATCCGCGGGATGCGTTGATTACGCGCGACGGTTGCCGGCTGGACCAATTGAAGCCAGGCGCCAGAATCGGCACTAGCAGTCTGCGTCGGCAAGCCCAGTTGCTGCATTACCGTCCTGATTTCATCATCGAAATGTTGCGCGGCAATCTGGATACACGCCTGAGGAAACTCCGTGAGGGACAGTTCGATGCGATTGTGCTGGCCGCAGCGGGATTGCGGCGGCTCGCCTGGGATGCGGAAATTACCGAATATCTTCCCGTGCATCTCAGTTTGCCGGCTATTGCTCAAGGTGCCCTCGGCATCGAAGCCCGCAGCGACGACACCTTCGTGCGCGAATTGTTGAGCCGATTTGAACATCGGCCCACCCGCATCACCGTCACGGCAGAACGCGCGCTGTTGCATCGCCTCGAGGGCGGCTGCCAAGTGCCGATTGCAGCGCATGCCGCGCTTGAGGGCGACAGGCTCACGGTTGATGGCCTGGTGGCCAGTGTGGACGGCCGTCGGGTGATTCGCCATCAAATCCAAGGTCCGGCCAGTGAGGCCCAGGCACTGGGGACGAAGCTAGCGGAGCGCTTGTTGGCCGATGGGGGTGACGTGATTCTCAAGGAGATTTACGGGCAGGCCTGAGTGGTATGACGACGCGCGCAGGAATAGTGTATTTGGTCGGGGCCGGTCCCGGAGATCCCAAGTTGCTGACGATACGCGGCAAGGAATGTCTGGAGCAGGCCGATGTGGTGCTGTACGACTATCTCGCGAATGAAGCGCTCTTGCAGCATGTGTCACCAGGGGCTGAACGTCTCTATGTCGGCCGGCGCGGGCGCGGGCAGTATCGCGATCAGGCGGAGATCAATCGGTTGTTGATCGATCACGCTCAAGCGGGGAAGCGGGTGGTCCGCTTGAAAGGTGGCGATCCCTTCGTCTTTGGTCGGGGCGGGGAAGAGGCGGAAGCCGTTGCGGCCGCCGGGCTGGAATTTGAAGTCGTCCCCGGTGTGACGGCCGCCGTTGCGGCGCCGGCGTATGCGGGTATTCCGGTGACCCATCGCACGATGGCTTCCACGGTGACGTTCGTCACCGGACATGAAGACCCCACGAAAGATCGAAGTGGGGTCGAATGGCGGCGCCTGGCGACCGTACATGGCACGCTGGTGTTTCTCATGGGCATGACCAACCTGCCGAAAATCGTCCAATGCCTGCGAGCTGAAGGTAAAGAGGGTACAACCCCGGTTGCGCTGATTCGGTGGGGGACGCGAGCTTCGCAACGAACCGTGGTGGGGAGCTTGGACGATATTGTGGAGAAGGCGGCGGCCGCTCATATGGAACCGCCCACGGTCATCGTGGTCGGCGAGGTGGTGCGTCTTCGGGAGCAACTCAATTGGTTCGAGCGCCGGCCCCTGTTCGGAAAACGGATTCTGGTGACGAGGCCGAAGCCTCAAGCGGCGGAGTTTTCCGATTTGATCGCGGCTCAAGGCGGGGAACCGGTAGAATGTCCGACCATCGAGATCGTGCCCCCCGAAGACTGGGCTCCGCTGGATCGGGCCCTGGCTCGTCTGTCGACCTACAATTGGTTGATCTTCACCAGTGTGAATGGGGTCGCTCCATTCATGACCAGACTGTTGGAGACGCAACGTGACGTTCGTGCATTGTCCGGCCTCACCATTTGTTGCATCGGGCCGCGCACCGCTGAGGCTCTGGCCGCCTATGGCTTACGTGCCGACGTGATTCCGGAGCAGTTTCAAGCCGAGGGAATGCTGGAGGTGTTGGCCGCCCGGCAGATGCGCGGGGCCCGGGTGTTGATTCCGCGTGCGTTAGTGGCCCGGGAGCTGCTTCCGGATCAGCTACGTACCCGGGGGGCGGACGTGGATGTGGTGCCGGTCTATCGCACGATCAGGCCTGCAGTCGCGACGGATCGCCTCATGGAACAACTCCGTACCGGCGGGATCGACGTGATTTCTTTCACGAGTTCCTCGACGGTGAGGAACTTCGTCGAGTTGTTTCCGACGAAGGACGAGTTGTTGCGCTCGGTCGGGAAGACGACCGTAGCCTGCATCGGACCGATTACCGCGGCGACCGCCCGCGAGGCGGGTCTCACCGTTCAGGTGATGGCCCGAGAGAACACCGTTCCAGCGTTGGCCGACGCCATCGTGGAGTTTGTTGTGAATCCGATTGATGGCCGAACCGCTTCCGCGGTGAGCCATTGACCGGATGGCAGTGATCGTGAAGAGGTTTCTTACCAAGAGGGGAGGATTCTGATGGTTCCAGTCAAGTCATTCATGGTTCCGAAAGACAAGTTCATCACGGTCGAACGTGACATGGATGTGCGCTCTGCAGGGCGGGTCATGCGCGATCGCAACATCGGCAGTCTGTTCGTCACGAACGGAAAAGATGTCATCGGCATTTTGACAGACACGGACATGGTACGGCGGGTGGTCGCCACCGGGGCCGATATGACCAAGACGACGGTCGAGCAGATCATGTCCGCGCCGCTCGTGACGATCGAAGAACATAAGACGCTGCTGGACGCGAACGACTTGATGGCGCAAACCCATCTTCGCCACCTCGGTGTCACGAAAGACGGGCAGCTGGTCGGCATGATTTCGGTGCGCGATCTGGTGGTGTTCCTGACCAACTTGCCGAGGAAGTGAGCGGACCATGCCCTTTCCGATTCAGCGCCTGCGTCGTCTGCGGGAGACGGAGCCGCTTCGGCGGATGGTTCGAGAAACGAGCCTGACGCCGAACGATTTCATCTACCCCGTGTTCGTCACCGAAGGGCAGGGACGCCGTGAACCGATTGTCTCGATGCCGGGACAATCGCGATTGTCGATCGATCTGCTGGTCAAGGAAGCGCACGAGGTCAAGGCCTTGGGTATTCCGGCCATGATCCTCTTCGGGATTCCCGATCGAAAGGACGAGCGCGGCAGTTCCGGGTTCGACCCCGATGGAATCGTGCAACGCGCCATTCGTGCCGTGAAGGCGCAGGTGCCGGATCTGGTGCTGATCACCGATGTCTGCATCGATGAATACACGAGCCATGGCCATTGCGGCATCGTGCGAGACGGTAAAATTCTCAACGACGAGACGCTGGATTGTCTGCGGACCATGGCGAAGACTCATGCGCAGGCGGGGGCCGACATGGTCGCACCGTCCGACATGATGGATGGCCGCGTGGCTGCGATTCGCGACGAATTGGATCGCGCCGGATTTGTCGATCTTCCCATCATGGCCTACGCGGCCAAGTTCGCGTCCTGTTTTTACGCGCCGTTCCGTGATGCCGCCAATTCCAGTCCCCAATTCGGCGATCGCCAGTCCTATCAGATGGATCCGGCCAACAAGCGGGAAGCTCTGCGCGAAATCGACCTGGATATCGAAGAAGGGGCCGACATCATCATGGTGAAACCGGCCATGCCGTATTTGGACATCATCAGCGCCGCGCGAGAACGGACGCTTCTGCCGATTGCCGCCTACCAGGTGAGCGGGGAATACAGCATGATCAAGGCGGCGGCACAAGCCGGCTGGTTGGATGAACGCCGCGCGATGCTGGAGTCGCTGCTCTCGATCAAGCGAGCGGGCGCCGAGATCATCTTGACCTACTTTGCCAAAGAGGCCGCCGGGCTTCTGCAGTCACGGCCCGCATGAAGATTTCCCGCGGTCTCACCCCGTCCTCGTCCAGACCCTATTCGGTTGTGACCATCGGAAATTTTGACGGTCATCACCATGGTCACCGGGCTCTTCTCGACCGGGTGGTGGCGACAGCCCGTCGCGAGGCCGGGACGGCGCTCGTCCTGACGTTCGACCCCCATCCCGTCAAGATCCTGGCCCCGCAAGTCAATCTGATGTTTCTGACGACACCGGAGGAGAAGCTGGCCCGTTTCGAAGCCGCCGGTATCGATGAAGTCGTCTTTCTTGAATTCACGACGGCCTTTGCCGCGCTGAGCCCGGCTCAGTTTGCGAAGCAGGTCTTGTGCGATGGGATCGGCACGCGTGAGTTGTACGTCGGGGAGCATTTTGCCTTTGGAAAAGGCCGTGCCGGACGCATTGCGGATCTGCTCGAACTCGGCGCCCAGCTCGGGTTTCGCGTTCATCCGATGGCGCCGGTGACCATCGACGGCGAGGTCGTGAGCTCCACACGGATTCGTCAGCTGATCCACGCGGGGGAGCTGCAGAAGGCCATTCGCCTGCTGGGGCGTCCCTACAGTATCGAGGGGACCGTGATTTCAGGCGCCCATCGTGGAACGGAACTCGGGTGGCCGACGGCGAATCTCCGCCTTCCCGAGGGGCGTGTCATTCCGCCGGATGGCGTGTACGCGGCGCAGGTCTCCTGGAAGGGGAGTGGCTTGAATGCGGTGGTGTACATCGGGACCAGGCCGACCTTCGGTGCCGGCGAGCGACTCCTGGAAGTCTCGATTCTCGATGAGCGGCTCGAACTGTATGGAGAAGTGATTCGAGTAGACCTACTCGGTTTCATTCGTGAGGATCGCGTCTTTGCCTCAGCGGAAGCCCTGACCCGGCAAATTGCGTTGGATGTGGATGCGGCTCGTGCACAGTTGCGCGATGCAGGCACCACCGTGTCGCTTCCGGCCCTCCAGCCCCGGTCATGAGCCATGACAGGTTCCCGGTCAGATTTCCATCACCCGCTTCATAAGCAGGTCGTCCGGGCTATTCGTTCGAGAAGGCTCCTGCAACCGGGACAGAAGGTCCTCGTGGCCGTGTCCGGGGGGCCGGACTCGGTGGCGCTGCTCTCCATTCTGCACCATCTCGCACCGGCCTGGAATCTTTTGCTGACGGTCGTCCATTGCAACTACGGGTTGCGGGGCGCCGAATCCGACGGGGATGCCTCGTTTGTCGCGGCACTCTGTCGTCGCCTCGAACTTCCGTGTCATATCAGACGGCTCACGGTAGACCGCAGTGGAACCGGGGAGTCGAGCTCATTGCAGGCGCGAGCCCGGGAGGCTCGCTATCGGCTGTTTCGTGAGGTGGTCGTCGAACTCGGCGCAGATCGTGTGGCGCTCGGGCATACGGCGGACGACCAGGCCGAAACCGTGCTCTTGCGGATGTTGCGAGGGACCGGTTTGCGAGGATTGTCCGGCATGCCGCATATCCGGGAGAGCCTATTCGTTCGGCCGCTCCTCAGTCGTTCGCGTCAGGAGATCCTGGCCTATCTCCAGGCCGTGGGATTGTCCTATCGGATCGACTCCAGCAACGCCAAATCGATCTATCTTCGTAATCGTGTCCGGCACGAATTGCTCCCGGTGATGCAGTCGTTAGCCCCGGCTGCAGCCCGGATCCTGGCGCGCCAGGCTGATCTCCTACGGGACGATGATCGGCTGCTGGATGCGTTGGCCGCACACCGTCTCGAGCGGACCATTCGGAACCGCGATTCGGCTACGATCGTGCTCGATCGTACCGTGTTGCTCAAACAGCCGCCCGCGCTACAGCGCCGGATTCTCCGTCAAGCGATCCAGGCGGTGGCGCCGTCAACCGGCGTGCCGCGCAGTGATGTCCTGCTGTCGATGTTGGCATCACTGGCCTCACATTCGGGAGGCATCTGGAACGCGGGTGCTGCGACGGTGGCCTGCGAACAGGATCAGGTGCGATTGACGGCGGTCTCTCCATTGCCTCCGATAGGTGGGGAGGGTCTCCAGCCGCTCAGTGCGGCTTCAGCCCCCGATGGGGTGACGATAGCCGATCTCCCTTCGGCCGTTTCCTGGCCATTGACGGGAGCGGTGATTCGTCTGCGCGCGGTGACGCGCGAGCGGGGATTGATCCTCCTGGAGAAGCCATCGTCTTCCCTGGCGCTGTTGGATGCCGACCGATTGTCGTGGCCGTTGACGATTCGCCCCTGGCGCCACGGGGATTGGTTTTTCCCGACCGGCATGGCGGGGCGACGAAAGAAATTGCAAGATTACTTCACAGATGCAAAACTGGGTCGGTCTATGCGAGAACGGATCCCACTGGTGTTGTCGGGTGAGGGCATTGCCTGGATCGTCGGGCAACGGGTCGATGCCCGCTTTGCCGCCACCCGTTCGACCACCCGATTTGTCTTGGTCCGTGTCACGCAGCCTTTACGCCGGAAAGGAGTCTTCTAGGAATGGAACGCATTTTTGGTCGCCCCATTGTGACGCAAGAACAGATGCGGACTCGCATCCGCGAACTCGGCCGGCAAATTGCGTCTGATTATGCCGGAAAAGATCTCGTGCTGGTCGGGGTGCTCAAGGGCGCGTATGCCTTCTATGCCGATCTGGCGCGGGCCATCCGGATTCCGATGCGGGTGGAGTTTATCGTGGTGACCAGTTATGGCGCCGGCAAGAAAAGTTCCGGCAAGGTGAAACTGGTGTCTGACTTGACGGAGCCTATTGCCGGCAAGGACGTGTTGCTGGTGGAGGACATCGTCGATTCCGGCCTGACGGTGCAATATCTTATGAAGACATTATCCCGTCGAGAGCCCCGGTCGTTGAAGGTCTGCACGCTGCTGAGCAAGCCTGATCGTCGAACCGTCGAGGTGGATCTCGAGTACGTGGGATTCAAGATCCCGAATAAGTTTGTGGTCGGGTACGGCCTCGACTATCGGCAGGAGTATCGCAACCTGCCGTATCTTGCAGCGCTCGATCAGGGAGATGAACAGGAGCAGGAGTCCGCATGAAAGGTTGTTCCCCCTGCGGAACGTATGGTAACATTCTGCAGGGTTAGCTAATTTTTCGGTCTGCCTAATATCCTCAAAGGAGAGGTGGATGAATTCACGTGTAAAGAATCTGTTGTTCTGGGTCGTCGTCGGCCTCTTCATGATTTTGCTGTTCAACCTGTTCAGCGTGCCGACTCACGCGCCGGAAGATGAAGTCATATTCAGCGATTTCATGGCCAAGCTCGATAAGGGTGAGGTCATGAAGGTAACGATCAAGGCCAACCACATCAGCGCAATTTTAAAAGACCAAAGCCGGATCCGGACCTACACGGCCGAGTATCCCGAGTTGGTCAAGCACTTGCGTGAGAAGGATGTCCAGATCGAAGCCCGGCCCCCAGACGAGAGTCCCTGGTACATCACCTTCCTGGTGACGTGGGGGCCCTTTATCCTCTTCCTCGGTCTCTGGTTTTTCCTCATGCGCCAGATGCAGATCGGGGGCAACAAAGCACTCTCGTTCGGAAAGAGTCGTGCTCGCATGCTGACCGAAGAGCGCAAAAAGGTGACGTTCTCAGATGTCGCCGGCATTGAAGAAGCCAAGGAAGAAGTCCTTGAGATCATTGAGTTCCTGAAGGATCCCAGAAAATTTCAAAAACTTGGTGGGCGCATTCCGAAAGGCGTCCTGATCGTCGGTCCTCCTGGAACCGGAAAGACGTTGTTGGCGAAGGCCATTGCCGGTGAAGCGGGCGTTCCGTTCTTTAGTATCAGCGGATCGGACTTTGTAGAAATGTTCGTCGGGGTCGGTGCGTCCAGAGTCCGTGATCTCTTTGAGCAGGGGAAGAAACATGCTCCCTGCATCATCTTCATCGACGAAATCGATGCGGTCGGTCGTTTGCGTGGCGCCGGTCTCGGTGGCGGCCACGATGAGCGCGAGCAGACGCTCAACCAGCTGCTGGTCGAGATGGATGGGTTCGACACGACGGAGGGCGTGATTCTGATTGCCGCGACGAACCGTCCCGATGTGCTTGACCCGGCGTTGCTTCGCCCCGGCCGTTTCGACCGCCAGGTTGTGGTGAATCGGCCTGATCTGCGAGGGCGTTCGGAGATTCTGAAAGTTCACACCAAGAAGGTGCCGCTGGCTGCCGACGTGGAATTGGAGAAGATTGCCCGGGGCACGCCCGGATTCTCCGGCGCCGACCTGGAAAATCTGGTCAACGAAGCGGCGCTGTGGGCGGCACGCTGGAACAAGAAAGAAGTTGAGCTGATCGACTTTGAAATGGCGAAAGACAAGGTGCTGATGGGGGCTGAGCGCAAGAGCATGGTCCTCAGCGACGAAGAGAAACGCACCACGGCCTATCATGAAGCCGGTCACGCACTGATGGCCAAATTGCTGCCGGGGACGGATCCCGTTCACAAGGTGACGATCATCCCCCGTGGCCGGGCGCTCGGTGTGACGATGCAGCTTCCGACCGACGATCGCCACAATTATTCGAAGGACTTTCTCTACAACAACCTCGCAATCCTCATGGGCGGGCGTGTGGCTGAAGAATTGGTGCTGCACGATGTGACGACCGGGGCAGGGAATGACTTGGAGCGGGCCACAGACCTCGCCAGAAAAATGGTGTGTGAATGGGGCATGAGCGAAAAGTTAGGACCGCTGACGTTCGGCAGGAAAGAAGAGGAAGTGTTCCTCGGTCGTGAGATGGGTTCAAAGCGGGATTTCAGCGAACAAGTGGCGATTGAAATCGATCATGAAGTCAGGCGTCTGGTCACGGAAAATTATGAACGCGCAAAGCGCATCTTGACCGACAATATGACCAGCTTGAAGGCCCTCGCCGAGGCGTTGTTGGAAAAAGAAGTGCTGGACGCATTGGAAATCGATCAGATCCTCATTCAAGGGTCCTCGTCGCAGACGGTTCCCGCCTAAGTTCTCTATCGCTATCGCCGCAGGGGTTGCGTGTGTGGCCCCTGCGACGATGGCGCTTCCATAAAATTCGTGCCACGGGTCGGGAAGCAGCTCCTACGCATGACGGGCGTCGGTTTCATTTTTTTCCCGTCGGTGCGCCATTTCGCCGGCTGATTTTTGTTCCTGGTCCGTAACAGAGAAAGATCTGCCTGACTGTGACCACGGCCTCCTCCTCAAGCCCCCTCCGGTTAACTGCTGGATCCCGGACGTTTAGTTTTGAATCAGGTCCGCTCCTCATGGGGGTCCTCAATGTTACTCCCGATTCATTTTCAGACGGCGGTGCCTTTCTCACAGTCGAGCAGGCCCTGCAGCATGCAAAACAGATGGAGGCAGAAGGTGCCGATATCATCGACATCGGCGCCGAGTCTTCCAGGCCGGGGGCACAACCGATCGACGAAACGGAAGAATTGCGTCGCCTCCTTCCTATCCTGGAAGCGGTCCATGACGCAGTGCCGCTGCCTATTTCCGTTGACACGACTAAAGCCGCTGTGGCCCGTCGAGCGATTCGTGCCGGTGCCACCATTGTGAATGACATCAGCGCATTGCGCGGCGACCCCTTGATGGGCTCGCTGGTGGCCGAAACCGGTGCGGCCGTGGTGTTGATGCACATGCAGGGGACTCCGCAGACCATGCAGCAGGCGCCGCGGTACGGCCATGTCGTGGAAGAGGTGCTTGCATTCCTGCGCGAACGGGTGCAGGTTGCGATCGCTCACGGCATCAAGGGAAGTCAGATCGTCCTTGACCCCGGCTTCGGTTTTGGTAAGCTCCAAGAGCATAATCTTCAATTGCTCGCTGAGTTTGATGCCTTTACGAAGCTGGGTTATCCGGTTCTGGCAGGGGTCTCCCGTAAACAGTTTATCGGGAACCTGACTCAACAGCCGGTGCAGCAACGGGGATACGGCACCGCCGGTGCGGTGGCAGTGGCCGTCCTCAAAGGGGCCCGGATCATTCGTGTCCACGACGTAGGATCGATGCGAGATACCGTATCCGTCGTGTCAGCCATTTCCCGTCACGCGCGTTCTCATGTAGGGGTATCCAATGCGTAAATTGTTCGGCACAGACGGTGTTCGCGGGGTGGCCAACCTCGAACCGATGACCAGTGAAATCGCCATGCAGCTGGGGCGCGCGGCCGCCCATATGTTCATGCGGCGCGCAGGCCGACACCAGGTGGTCATCGGAAAGGACACGCGTTTATCCGGATACATGCTGGAATCGGCGTTGACGTCCGGGATCTGTTCCATGGGTGTCGACGTCCTCCTGGTCGGGCCCTTGCCCACCCCGGCAATTGCCTTCCTCACGCGAAGTCTGCGGGCGGACGCCGGAGTCGTGATCTCTGCGTCGCATAATCCTTATCAGGACAACGGTATCAAGTTTTTCTCCAACGAGGGATTCAAGCTGCCTGATGAGCTTGAGGCGCGCATCGAACAGCTGATCATTTCCGACGAGATCAAACATCTTCGCCCGACGGCGGACGCAATCGGAAAGGCCTATCGTATCGATGATGCCGAAGGCCGGTATATTGAATTCGTCAAACGCTCGCTTCCCAGGGATCTCGATTTTCAGGGGATCAAGCTGGTGGTGGACTGCGCCAACGGTGCCGCGTATAAGGTCGCTCCTGCCGTTTTCCGTGAACTGGGCGCAGAGATTGAAGTGATCGCGAACACACCGGACGGGATGAACATCAATGACGGCTGCGGTGCCGTGCATCCGGAGCGCCTGCAGGAGGCCGTACGTCGACATGGTGCCCATATCGGTATTGCGCTGGACGGAGACGCCGACCGGGCCATTTTTGTCTGTGAACAGGGAACAATTATCGATGGCGACCATGTCATGGCCGCGCTGGGACTCGATTTGCACGCGCAGGGCCAACTTGCCTGCCAGACCGTGGTGGGAACCGTCATGAGTAATTTCGGACTGGAAATTGCCATGAAGAAGGCCGGAATCCAGCTCATGCGCACACCCGTGGGGGACCGGTATCTCATGGAGCGAATGCTGGCCGACGGATACAACTTCGGAGGAGAGCAATCCGGCCACTTTATTTTTCTGGACCACAACACCACGGGCGATGGCTTGATCTCGGCGTTGCAGATTCTGTCGCTGATGAAACGTACCGGGAAGCCGCTGTCTGAATTGGCGAAGGCGATGACGGCCGTCCCGCAGATTCTGTTGAACGTGAAAGTGAAGCATAAGCCGGATCTCAACCAAATCCCGGATATTCAGCAGGCCATTAAATCCGCCGAAGTGACCCTCAACGGGAGCGGCCGTGTGCTGGTGCGGTATTCCGGCACCGAATCGCTGCTCCGCATCATGGTCGAAGGCGAACGTGATTCCACCATCCGTGAGGTCGCCGATCATCTTGCGGAGATCGTGCGTGCCCGCATCGGATAACATCGGGCCGATGCCGTAGGCGCCGGATGTTACCGACTCTTACGATCATCTTTGTGCTCGGCCTCGTTCTCGGTTCCTACCTCACGTATTTTCCGTTCAGCATCGCGATCGTCTTGCTGGCTTGTACTGCCGGCTGCGTGTGGCTGGAGCGTCAGTATCGCCTCACGTCACGACAGAGCCATGTGATCCTGGCCTGTCTGTTCGGCGGATGTCTCTATTGGACCTTGTGTGCATCGTTTACTCCGCGCGTGCTGCTGCAGGATCGTTCCGATGCGCTTCCTGTCCGGTTGACCGGAACGATTGTTGAGGCCGTTCGCCATGCGCCGGGCCGTCTCACGGCTATGGTGCAGGTGACGGGCAGCGACGACCCTCAGTTGTCGATACCGTTTTACTTGCGTCTGACCTGGCGAGATCCGGACCGCGATCTTCGCCGCGGGTTGCAGATTCGTACCCGCATTCATGTCCATGCGCCATCGGGAACCCTGAACCCGAGAGGATTCGATTATGCGGCCTATCTGGATGCGTTGGGCGTCGATGCCGTCGGATCGGTCTCAGGAGCCGGCGTCATCGAGGTGCTTGATCCAGACCGGGAGGCGCCGCTTCACCTGTTTGGCTCCCTCATCGAAGAATGGCGCGGCCGGGTCAGAGCCGCCGCCGAGACGCTTCCCCAGCCCAGTCGGGGCCTGTTTCTCAGTCTGACTATCGGTGAACAGGGGTTTCTTGCACCGGAAGTCCGTGAATGGTTCATGACGACCGGAACGGTGCACATTCTCTCGATCTCCGGTTCGCATCTCGGTCTCATCGCCTTGCTCTCGTTCGCATTGGTCAGGAAGGCGTGCCTGTTGCTGCCGTCCATACTTCTGCTGAGCCTCTCGCGCTGGCTCACGGCCACGAGACTGGCCGCGTTGCTGACACTGGTTCCGGTGCTGGCCTATACGGTGCTGGCGGGTGCGGAGACCGCCACGATTCGTAGTGCCATCATGATCGCCGTTGCGCTCGTGACCGTGTGGCTCGGTTCACCGCATTATCTCCTTCACGCACTCGCTGCCGCCGCCGGCCTGACGCTGTTGGTCCACCCCGCGGCACTGTTCGACATTTCCTTTCAGCTGTCTTACGTCTCGGTCTGGGCGCTGGCCCTGGCACTGTCGCGCGAGACGCCTGTCGATGAATTGTCGCTTCCGCAGGATTCCCCTGCCGGACGGATGGTGTACTGGTTTCACGAGTCGCTGCGCCTGACGTCGTTGGTGACGCTTGCCACTGTGCCCCTGGTTGCGTGTTACTTCAATCAAGTGTCATGGATGGGTGTGTTCGCGAATCTTCTCATGGTGCCCTTCGTCGGTTTCGTTTTCTTGCCGATCAGTTTATTGTCGGCCGTTTGGGTGATGGCGACGCACAGCAGCACGCTCCCTGTCGCTGCGGTCATCGATTCGTTGGGGCAAGGGCTGATTGCGTCGACACATGCGCTGGCCGGTCTACCGGGCGCGGAATGGTTCGTAGCCGCACCGACGATTCCCACGATGCTGCTGTTCTATCTGCTGGGGTGGGCGCTGTTGGCAGGGTGGCCGGCCCACGCTGCACCGCTGCTCAGAAGGTCCATGGCCTCGGGCCTTGCGTGTATCCTGCTCTGGTGGCTCTGGTCTCCACGTCCATTCGGTGGGGAGGAGATGGTGCGCGTGACCTTTCTCGACGTGGGGCAGGGTGATAGTGCGGTCATTGAATTGCCCGATGGGACGGTCACGCTGATCGATGGCGGGGCGACCTATGAGCGGTTTGACATGGGGCGGAGTGTGGTGGCGCCTTTTCTGTGGAATCGAGGGATTCGAAGCATCGATCATGTCATCGGGACCCATCCGCAATTGGATCACGTCGGAGGCCTGGCCTGGATCCTGGCTCATTTCCAAGTGGAGAACTTTTGGACCAACGGGGCGTCGCGGCAGGAAGAATTCTGGCGCAGGATCGAGCGAGCGATGGTGCAGCGGAAGCTGGAAGCCACGGTGGCGACAGAAGGCCGATTGATTACCGAAGGATCTGCCTGCCGCATGGTGGTGCTCAATCCTCAGCCCAGGCCGGAGTTGTCGACCTCCGCAAAGAGCGAGTCGCTGAACAACCTGTCGGTCGTCACTGAATTGGTCTGTGGCGAGCAGCGTGTCCTGTTTACGGGAGATATCGAACGGGAAGCCTTGACCCGTCTCACCGATTCCGGGACTTCCGCTCACATTGCCCTCTTGAAAGTTCCACATCATGGGGCGAAGAGTTCGCTGGAGCGCCGATGGCTTGAAACGATCAGGCCGGCCGTCGCGGTCGTATCCGCCGGTCGGCGCAATCCCTATGGTCATCCGGCCGGAGACGTCCTGGCGGCCTATGAGGCGGTGGGGACACAATTGTGGAGAACAGACCGGGATGGCGCCATCTGGGCCGATCTCGACCTCCGACGACAGCAACTGTCGATACACAGCACCAGAGAAGGGACACTACAACCCGCGCTACCCTCGGCGAAGATGTGGTCTATCGAGCAGGACAATCTGCGCCGCTTATGGCTCCGCTGGAATTGGATGTAGCACCCACGAGCCTCTCCTCAGCTCCACCCCGTGCCTGAAGATCGTCGCATCAATCAACCCGGACCTTCCTGTGCAGGTTTAGCCGAATCGGGTGGCAGCGGGCTGTCAATTTTGCCGACAAGTCAGAAATGGCCTCCGCATAAGTCGTCAATATTGCGTAAGAGCGGTGGAGCCCCTGCAAGGCATAGCACATGCAGGCATTCTGCACCGTCCGGCAACTCTGCCCCAGCAGACCGAAAGGCGTTTGTCTGGTTCTTCCGGTGCGTGCCAAAGTGAAGGCTCGTGTGATGCACCGAGGCAATCGGACTACAGGGCTCGGAGCATTCTCCGCGCAGTTCCCGGCGGGCGGTACAATCAGGTTGGGGGATTGATTCCGATGAGTGGGAAAGAAAAAGCGGGAAGACCATGACGAAGCGTCTCTTGTTTCTGGCTCCGGCGCCGCCGTCCGACCGGCAGGGTGGGGGTGCCTTGCGCATGTTGCATCTGTTGCGGTTCCTGGGGAGTCGCTTTCAGGTGGATCTGATCGCTCCGGCGCTCGACGGGGCGGAGGATGCGCAACGACTGTTGAAGGATGTCTGCGCAGAGATGATCTTTGTTCCGCCGCAAGGGCCCGGTTTCCTCGATCGAATCGGCCAGGTGAGTCCCTATGTCAAAGATCGAGGGTTGGCTGCGGTCGTTCATGAACGCCTGGCGAGCGGCCAATATGGGGCCGTGCAGTTAGAAAAACCCGCGATGATCCCCTATCTCCCTCCTCAGATGCCGGTGCCGGTGGTGCTGGATGTCTGGTCCTATAGCTCCACGAGTCCGTTGCGGATACTCAGGAGCCGAGGCGGAGCTACCGGTCGGTCGAGACAACTGGTCCGGCTCATCAAGGTGGGGATCTTCGACCGGTTCCGCTGGCCCATGACACATTGTGTGACGGTCGTGTCGGACGAGGATCGAATCCGTTGCGAACGTGTCCACCCGGGCCAACGGGTGCTGGTGGTTCCCAACGGCGTCGATTGCCGGGCGATCCTGCCCAAGCCTGATCATGCCGCCACGTCGCCCCTGTTGCTGTTCACAGGTGATATGGGGGCGGAACCGAATGTCGAAGCCGCGCTCTTTCTGGCCACGGAAGTGTTTCCTGCTATTCGACGGGATTTTCCCCAGGCCGAATTGCGATTGGTCGGGAGGAACCCGGATCCCCGCGTACGCCGCTTGGCAGGCTCCGGCATCGAGGTGACCGGAGCGGTTCCCGACATGCCACTGCATCTGCGCGCGGCGACAATGTATGTCGCGCCTCTGTTTACCGGAGCGGTGACGCGCAGAAGATTACTGGAGGCCATGGCGGCAGGACTTCCCATCATCACCACGTCAGTCGGGATCGAGGGGATGAAGGTACAACCGGGGAGAGATTTGTTGGTGGCCGATCAGCCGGTCGATATGATTGAATCGATCCACACGTTGCTCATGAGCCAACCCGATCGCGAGCGGTTCGGCCATGCCGCGCGCCACATGGCCGAGATCTGGTACGACTGGAGTCGTTGCCTTTGGCCGTTGGAGCCGCTCTACCAGAATCTCCTGAGTCCCAAGGCCGTGGCCTGTTGAGTGCTGCTACCGGCCTGCTGGGAATCACACAGGTGACATTTCAACGGTCTCGCTGCACGTATCGTTCGGCGCGACACTGCAGGAATCTGTTGTGTTGTGCCGGCCCCTCCACGTAAGATTTCTCGCCGGCACGATTTCGGGCTGCTTCCTGCGCCCCGGCATGACAAGCGGCTCCTGACGCCATGACGACGATTCCGCATTCAAAACCGTCCCTGGGACAAGATGACATCCGTGCGGCGACCGAGGTACTCCGGTCCGGGCTGATCGCCGAGGGACCGGTCGTCGGGCAATTCGAGCGCGGCATGGCCGCCTATATCGGCGTGCAGGGCGGGGTGGCTGTCAGCTCAGGCACGGTGGCCCTGGAGTTGGCGTTGCGTGCCATGGGAGTCGGACATGGCGACAATGTCATCCTGCCCAGTTATGTCTGTTCGGCGCCCTGGCTGGCGGTCCAGCGAGTCGGCGCACAAGCCAGGATCGTCGATATCGACCCGGTGACCTACAATCTGGATCCACACAAAGTCCGCAAGGCCCGCACGTCACGCACAAGGGCGGTGATCGTTCCGCACCTGTTCGGATTGCCGGCCGATCTGACGGCGTTGCAATCCCTCGGGATTCCCCTGATCGAAGATTGCGCGCAGACCCTCGGTGCCACCGAGCAGGGCCGCGCGGTGGGCAGTGTCGGTCTGCTCACGGTCTGTTCGTTCTATGACACGAAACTGCTCTGCACCGGCGAGGGCGGCATGGTGCTGTCGAACGATGAGGCCCTCCTCGAGCGAGTACGGGCTCTTCGGGAATACGATCAAGCGCCCTCCCTCAATGCGGCGGCGTTCAATTGCAAGCTGACGGATCTGCAAGCCGCGATCGGCGTCACGCAACTCAACCAGCTCGGAGAATTTTTTGAGAAGCGGGCGGCGTTGGCCGCGATCTATCGCGACAGCCTGCCTGCCGAACTCTTTACTCCACCCTCGGTTCCATCGGGGCGAGCCCATGTCTACTATCGATATGTCGTGCGGCTACGGAAAGGGCTGCTGTCGTCGGACGAATTCACGGACTATCTCTCGCGTATGGCGCATCGAGGTCTGCAGTGCCGCAAGCCCGTCTTTCGGCCGTTGCATCGGTATCTCGAGTTGGCTGATTTTCCTGCCAGTGACGAGGCCGATGAAGTCGCTCTTTCGCTGCCTCTCTATCCGTCGTTGACCGAAGAGGAGGTGAAGCTGGCATCGCAGATCCTGCAGGAAGAACTCCGGTAACGCTGCCCCATACCCTTGACCCACGCCTGCCTGATCGTCATGATGGGCCCGATTTTGAGCCGTCGTGAGATGACGGCAGATTCCTTCCCCTTGCGTAACCGGAGGAGATGCCTATGGTGCCCACCGTCGAATGGAAAGACGGAGCGGTTCGTCTGCTTGATCAAAGCCGCCTTCCGATGCACGTCGAATTCATCGATTGTCGGGACTATCGCGCGGTGGCGCAGGCGATCCGGGACTTGAAAGTCCGTGGCGCGCCGGCGATCGGCGTCACGGCCGCCATGGGGGTGGCGCTGGGCGCGCAGGCAGTGACGTCCACCGAGTATCGCGACTTTGCCGCGCAGGTGGGAGAGATCTGCGACCATGTTGCGGCATCGCGCCCGACGGCCGTCAATCTGTTTTGGGCCATCGGCCGGATGAAACAGAAGCTTGTGGCGCTCAGCGCTAAATCGGTTGCGGAGATCAAGGCCCAGCTCATCACAGAATCGCAGACGATTCTGGAAGAAGATATCGCCCTCTGCAAGGCCATGGGGCAGCATGGCGCCGCGTTAATTCAGAGTGGGCAGACCGTCCTGACGCACTGCAATGCGGGCGCCCTTGCGACCGCCGGGTATGGAACGGCCCTGGGTGTCATTCGGGCGGCGTGGGAGCAGGGGAAGCAAATCCAGGTCATAGCCGATGAAACCAGACCGGTCTTGCAGGGTGCGAGGCTCACGGCATGGGAGTTGATGCAGGATCGGATTCCGGTCACGCTCATCACGGACAACATGGCCGGTGCGCTCATGCGCCAGGGGAAGATTCATCTCTGTGTCGTGGGTGCTGACCGGATCGCCGCCAACGGGGACGTGGCCAATAAGATCGGCACGTATTCGGTGGCCGTCCTCGCGCGGGCGCACAACATTCCCTTCTATGTGGCGGCGCCCTATTCCACCATCGACCTCAAAACCCAATCGGGAGCCGACATTCCCATCGAAGAGCGCAATCCGCTTGAAGTCACTGCCATTCACGGCAGCCATCCCGTGGCTCCGCCCGGCGTGGCGGTGTTGAACCCTGCCTTTGACGTCACCCCTGCGGAGTTGATTACCGGCATCATCACCGAACGGGGCGTGTTCAAGCCGGGAGAACTGGCGGCGCATTTCCGATCGTAAGAGGCCGGCTACGTCTCTCTTCTACCTCGATAACCGTGAGCGGGTCGTCGGAGCGGCGAATGGCCGTCCGGCATTTCCGCTCGTCCTTTACCTTGCCAGCCCTTCCGCCGCTTCTTTATAATGCCGCGAGACTGTGTCTGACCCCTCAATGAATGTCGATTTTTTAGCTGAAGGAGCCTGACGATCCATGAGTGAACGAACGCTTGCCATTGTGAAACCGGATGCCGTGAAAAAGAACGCGATCGGCGATATTATCAATCGGTATGAAAAAGCGGGATTGCGGCCTGTGGCGATGCGGCTGATGCATATGTCGAAAGCCACGGCCCAGGGATTTTATGCCGTGCACAAGGCGCGTCCGTTCTTCGACAGCCTTTGTACGTTCATGTCGTCCGGCCCCTGTGTGGTGCTGGTGCTCCAGGGCGACAATGCCATCAAGAAGAATCGCGAGCTGATGGGCGCAACCGATCCGGCCAAGGCCGAACAGGGGACCATCCGTGCGGCCCATGGAGCCAATATTGAATTCAACGCGGTGCACGGCTCGGACGCGCCGGAGACGGCCAAGTTCGAGATCGGGTATTTCTTCGCCGAAATGGAGTTGGTCGGGTAGGCGCACGTTGAGCGCAGCCAAGTCTTATGTGATCCATGCTCGACGGTCCTTGCCGGGCCGTCGGGCCGGGTCGCCACTTTTCTCTCTCCTCCTGCTCATGGTCTTTGTGGCCGGTTGTGCCGGGTCGCCGCCGACCTCGATGCCTGCTGTCGCGCCGCCGACGGAAACCCCGGCAGTCGCGGCGGAGACCAGCCTCTGGTATCAAGCCTCCACCGCGTTTTCCGATGGACGGTATTCCGCCGCCATTCATCTTTACGAACGATATCTCACGACCTATCCGAAATCCCGTCGCGCGTTGGAGGCCCATTGGGACTTGGGGCAGGCCTATGAACAAATGGGTGAAGTGACGGCGGCGATCAAAGAGTACCGGACGTTGACCGGTCCGGAGGGCGCGCCCCTCTCCGCGCAAAACTCCTACGCCGAACGCGCCCAGCATCGAATCGACGCCTTGCGTAACCAACCGGCTTCGCCGGCCGGCGCGAGATCCGGCCATACCGCGTTGTATGTCTCCTTCAGCAATCTGCCGCCGATGTCCCAGGTTGAGGCCTGGGTCAGGCAGCTGAGCGCGCAGGGCATCAGTGCCATCCTGATGGATGCCAGCCTGGAGTCATCCTTTACGAGGCCACTGATCCCCACCAGCCCACCCACGAGCAGCCCGCTGCCGACTCTGCCCGGGGGTGCGTTGTTTGCCACGTCGCGTGGGCCCGTGCTCACGGACTGGTACGGGGTCATGGTGCCGCAGGCCCATGAGTTGGGGATTTCCGTCTATGCCGTGCTCGATCTGTACCATGCGCCGCTGTCCGATCATCGCCCGGAATCCAGGATGCTGCTCTACGACCCGACGAGACGCAAGGTGCATCCCTGGACGCAGTTCGATCTTCTGGCTCCCGCCGTCCAGCAACAAATGGCGCAGCTGCTGGCGGATCTGCTGAAGACCGGCGTCGACGGCCTGGTGTTCCGCAGCCGCGCCGAGAATAGTTTCGCCTATGAGGTGAGCGACGGCGTGTTGCGGCAGTTCGAAACGCAGGTCCATCAGCCCTCGTCCGAGGTGGCCCAGGCCCTTCGTGATCGCATGGCACTTCGCCCGAACGAGCCGGCTCCGGTTTCCGACAAGACCCTCTGGCGGTGGGTCGGGTGGAAGGCGCGCCAGGAGCTCGATACGCTGGCCCGCTTCAAGAAATACTTGCAGAAGGCTGTCCCGCGTCTGCGGATGGTGATCGAAATTCATCCGGAGGCCTTGTCGAATCCGACGTCCGCGCTGGTGAATTACGGGGAAGATGCGGCCGAAGCGCGTCGCCGCGGGTTCGACCTCTTGCTGGGTGGCCCGTCTCGTGAGGCGTCGGACGTGCGCTCGTTTGGCGGTTCATACAAGGGATGGAGTCGCGATGTCGTTCAGTCGGAGAAGGGCGAGCCACAAACCCTTCCGCAGGGATGGGTGTTGCTCCGCACCCCGGCGGAGCACGGGGGTGGCATGTTCACGGGGCTCGCGCAGCAGGCGGATGAACTTCGCACGCCCGACATTCGTCACCTGGTGTTCGTGCCGGACGCACCTGTGGTGATTCCTTGACAAAGCTTTTCGCAGCTTTTACGATCCGGCGGCACTGAAATTTTGATGGAGCGTCTTATCAACTAGGTCGCTCAAACGCATTTCCAGCAAGGCCGCAGGCCCGCCAGTCTCCGAGGCGCACTCCGGTTGTGGTACGGTGAGGAGAGTGGCAGGCTGAGAACGCCGCTGGGGAGGGGTTGCAGCGACCTATCCAAGAGGAGAGTCATGATACCGTCCAATCTTCGTTACCACCAGGAACATGAGTGGGTCCGTGCTGAAGGCGCGCAGGCGACAGTCGGCATCAGTCATTTTGCCCAGGACGCGCTGGGCGACATTGTGTTTATCGACCTTCCGAAGGTGGGCGCCAAAGTCACCGCCGGCCAACAGATCGGCGAAGTGGAATCGACCAAAACCACGTCCACGATCTATACCCCGGTCAGCGGAACCATTGCGAAGATCAACGCCGATCTCAAGGACCATCCTGAGGTCGTCAACTCCGATCCGTACGGCAAGGGATGGATGGCAGTCATCGACCTCACGGCTCCGGCTGAAGTGGATCAGTTGATGACGGCCGCCCAATACGAAACATTTCTGAGCAAACAGAAACATTAGGCGCGTCGTGAACCACCTTGCCATTCTTGGTGCCGGTCCCGGCGGATACGTGGCGGCCATTCGGGCGGCTCAGCTCGGGGCGCGTGTCACCGTCATCGAAAACCAGGCTCTGGGCGGAGTCTGCCTGAATTGGGGCTGCATCCCGAGCAAGGCGTTGTTGTCGGTCGTCGAGTTCGGCGACAAGGCGAAGAAGGCCAAGGATTTCGGTATCCAGCTGAGCGGGCCTGTCACCTACGATCCCGCCGTCATGGTGGCCAGAAAAAATAAAGTTGTCTCCACGCTGGTGAAAGGCATCGCCACGTTGTTCAAAACGTGGAACATCGAACACCTGGAGGGCAGGGGTGAGTTGCTCGATGCCCGTACGATCCGGGTGAGGAAACCGGATGGCGCCGAAATCCGGGTTGAGGCCGACGGCCTGATCATTGCGACCGGCTCATCCTGGCCGAATCTCCCGCTGTTTCCCATCGACGGAACTCAAATCATCACCAGCAAGCAGGCGTTGGACCTCAGCCGCATTCCCGCAAGTCTGTTGATTGTCGGCGGGGGCGTGGAGGGCTGTGAATTCGCCTCGCTCTACAGCGGGCTCGGTACGCAGGTGACGCTGGTGGAACTCGTCCCGCGTCTGCTGCCGCTGGAGGATGAAGAGATCAGTCAGATGATGGAGCGTGAGCTGAAGAAGCGTGGCGTGGACATCCGGACCGGTGTCACAGTGGACCAGATCGTCAGGCAGCCGGAGGTCGTCACCGCCCATCTGCGCGACGGCCTGTCGCTCAATGTGGAGCAGGTACTGGTGTCGGTGGGTCGTGGGTTCAACTCGCGTGGCATTGGATTGGAGAAAGCCGGAGTACAGGTCGGTCCGCGCGGCGAAATCGTGGTCAACGACCGGATGGAGACGAACGTGCCCGGCGTCTATGCGATCGGCGATGTGGTCGGCAAGGCGATGCTGGCGCATGTCGCGTCGGCGCAAGGGAAGGTAGCCGTCGAAAATTTTATGGGCCACCCCCGGACGATCGACTACGATGTCATCCCGACGGGCATCTTTACGTTACCTGAAATCGGGCGGGTGGGGCTCACGGAACAGCAGGCCCGTGACCGGTGCCTGGCCGCCGGGAAAGATCCGCAACAGTCGGTGCGGGTCGGACGCTTTCGCTACGGCGGATTGGGCAAGGCGCAGGCCACAGGCGATATTCAAGGATTACTGAAGGTGATTGTCGATGCGGAGAGCGACCGGATTCTCGGAGTGCACATTCTCGGCGCTCATGCCACCGATCTCATTCATGAAGCCGCGCTGGCGATGCACCTGGGTGCCACAGTCTCGCGGGTGGCGGAGATGATTCACGCGCACCCGACCTTGGCCGAGGGCCTCATGGAGGCCATGGAAGACGTCCATGGCCATGCCATTCATCTCGCACGGAAACGCTCGTCATAATGCTGCGCTCACTTCTCATCAAGGTTGCGATGTTGGCGGTGACGTTGGGATCTCTGATCTGGATCGGTTCCGTCACACCGGTCAGGCAGATACCGTCGCATCCGGTTCGGCCCGCGGCTGAGGTTCCGGTTCCGGCGACCGTACGGCAGGTCTCGATTGCGCCCCCGCAGGCGGTGTCTCAGCCCGATGGATCGACACTCGTTGCGACAGTTCCCGATGTTCCTGCCACTCCAGTGGTCGAGGAATCAGAAGCCCCCGTTCGACAGGAGCAACCGACCAGCAGCCTGCGTCCGGTTCATCGCGAGGCGGCGCGGCAAATCGATCTCAACCACGCCACCGCGTCGGATTTACAGGCTCTGCCCGGTATCGGCCCCAAGTTGGCGCAGCGGGTGATCGATCACCGGACCGCACGCGGGCCATTCGGAAAAGTCGAAGACCTTCAGCAGGTGAAAGGCATCGGCCGGAAGAAGTTCGACCGGCTTCGTCCTCACGTGCTCGTCACCAATACCCGATCGCTGGCCAGACAAAAAGGAACTCTGTGACTTCCGTAGCGCAACAGTTGGATCTCATACTTCGAGGAATTGTTGAAGTTATCAATCCGAACGAACTGGAATCAAAGCTGGTTCGCTCCATCAAGGAGCAGCGACCTCTCCGGGTCAAGGCGGGCTTCGATCCCACGGCTCCGGACCTGCACCTCGGTCACACCGTCCTGATTCACAAGTTGAAACACTTTCAAGACCTCGGACATCAGGTCATCTTTCTGATCGGCGACTTCACCGGCATGATCGGCGATCCGACGGGTCGGTCGGAGACGCGTGTCGCGCTGTCGAAGGAAAAGGTGCTGGAAAACGCGAAGACGTACGAGCGCCAGATCTTCAAAATTCTGGACCCTCACAAGACACAGGTGGAGTTCAACAGTCGTTGGATGAGTGCGATGACCGCCGACGGGTTGATCGAGTTGAGCGCGCACTACACCGTGGCTCGCATGTTGGAGCGGGAAGACTTTCATAAGCGGTACACAGAGGGGAAGCCGATCAGCATCCACGAGTTCATGTATCCTTTGATCCAGGGGTATGACTCCGTCGCGCTCAAGGCCGACGTCGAACTGGGCGGCACCGATCAAAAATTCAACCTCCTGATGGGGCGCGACCTGCAGCGTGACTATGGGCAGGATGCGCAGGTCGTCATCACCATGCCGCTTCTGGAAGGAACCGACGGCGTTCGGAAGATGAGCAAGAGCCTCGGCAATTACATTGCGCTGGAGGACAAGCCTGACGAGATGTTCGGCAAGGTCATGTCGATCAGCGATGCCCTGATGCATCGATATTATGAACTGCTGACAACTGAAGATTTGGAGCGCGTGAAGACGGCTCACCCCATGGATGCGAAGCAATCGCTGGCGGAGCTGATCGTGGCCCGCTACCACGGGGCTGAGGCCGGTCGAGAAGCCAGGACCATGTTTCAGCAGAAGTTTCAAGTGCGGGAGTTTCCGGACCAGCCGGACGCCCGTGTGACCCTGACGCCCTCCGATGTGAAGGATGTTGCCGCTCCCTCAATCGGACTCGTCGATTTGGTTGCGAGAACCGGCCTGGTGCCGAGTAAAAGCGAAGCCAGGCGCTTGATCGTGCAGGGTGGGGTTGAGATCAACGAGCAGAAATTCACCGATGCCAATGCCGCGATCCCGTTAACGGCCGGTAAGCCGCTCCATATGCGCGTCGGTCGGCGTAAGTTCGCGGTCGCCGAGTACAAGGTGTAGCCGGCGCTCGCCGGTTGCCTTGACTTAACAGCGGCTCCGGCGTAGGATTCAGTTCCTTCTTCGTAAGGGGCGGGCGTAGCTCAGTGGTAGAGTCCTTGCTTCCCAAGCAAGTTGTCGTGGGTTCAAATCCCATCGCCCGCTCCAAAATTCCAATTCAACATTCAGTAGATTTGAATCCACGACAGAGGGTTTCGAAGGGAGTATGCTCCCTTCGTGGGGAGACACGAGGGGGCTGGCCCCCTCAGTGGGAGCCGGGAGGCAGGCCTCAGGGCCGACCCGGCGACGGAGTGTGGTTCAAATCCCATCGCCCGCTCCAAACAAGTCTTTCTCCATCACGAGCCTCCTTCATTGTTGTTGGCGGAGGAGCAAACCCTTCAGTCGTTCTTTCGTACGTCTTCGCGCCTACGGGCAGATTTTCGAACGCAGTCTTTCCCTAGTTGCCGCCGGATAAACACCTTCGGCGGTCTTCGAGTCTCTTGTTTGTTCCGGCCGTAAGATCTTCATCACTGCTCCCGAGCGACCGGATAGTCCTCCACTGATTCTCGCTTGACGATCTTGTGTCTCCGCGATCCAAGCGTTGCATCAGGTCGAGCAACATTGGCGAGTTGTTGCCGGGATGGCCGTGGGACCATGGTTCGGGAGCATACGGGATTGGCGAGTGTCGAACGGCAGGGATGTCGCGAAGCGGGTGTGACAGTATTCGGAGGGTGAGCATCATCTTCAAAACGTATGCACGTGAAGTCTATCGTCGCCGCTTTCGAAAGCCGCTCGGCGATCAAGTGACGAGCACGGTGCTCACAACATCCTGTGAGCTCCCGCTTTTGGTGTGCGAGTGTTCGGCGGCGCCGGGTTTGTCACGTCTCGATTCACGCCGCCCCCAACAAGAGCCTCGTGTACACGTTTCGCGCGTCTTCGCTCGTTTCCGCTCAGTGCCCGTGGCCCTGGATCGGCGGACCGGGCCATGCGCGGATGGTCACGCCGCACGTCGGTGCATGACGGTCGGTCGATCCATAGGGTGGAAGTACGTAGGATATGTGGTTACTGGGAGTCGTACCTAGGTAAGCCTTCGCTCCTAGGCCATTTTTACATCTTGCAACTGTTTGTCAAGCTCGTTATGCTGCACGTGGCAGTTGCGCTTCGGCAGCTCATCTCGCCACTTCTTTCACGGCCCACGCGGCACTCAACAACAACCATTCACGAGGGAGCTATTAAGGCCCACGCGTATACGTAATGACTGATTTCAATAAGCAGAACGTCGGGGAGGGTGGCCCAGTGTTGAGTCCGTCGCCCCCGGAGAGCGAAACCTCCGCCGACATACATTCCTTACCCCTCGAATCGCTGAAGGCCGTGCTGGATATGACGGCCTTGGCCTTGGAGCCTGAACGATTCACCGGATCTACCTCGGCAGTGGTGACTGCCTTGGCCAGCCGATTAGCGTGCGATCGAGTCAGTCTCGGAATCGCGACTCGTAACGAACTTCGTGTGCAAGCGCTGTCGCACAGCGCCCAGTTCAACCACAAGACGGATCTTCTAAATGCGATCACTGCTTCGATGGAGGAAGCGGTCGATCAGCAACAGACGGTCCTTGTGCCCGCCCCGGCCGGATGGCCGGCGCAAAGCACGCGCGCTCATGACGAGCTTCGCCGGCGCTACGGCGCGGTGTCCGTCTGTTCGCTTCCCCTTTGGGCCCACGGCAGGATCGTCGGCGTTTTGACCTGCGAGCGCGGCGGCGAACAACTATTTGACAGGTTCACGGTCGAGTTGTGCGAAGCCATGGCGGCATTGATCGGGCCCGCGCTCGACTTAAAACGCCAGCATGATCGTGCGTTGCCGATCAAAATCTGGGAGAGCGTCCGGCGACACATCGGCACGGTGATCGGGGCCGGCCATCTGGGGGTGAAACTCTCCCTTCTGCTGATCGCGGCCCTGGGCGCATGGTTTCTCACAAGTGCGAGTGAATTTCGCGTGACGTCGAAAGCGGTGTTGGAGGGCGAGGTGCAGCGAGTGGCGGCAGCGCCCTTCCAGGGCTATATACACACCGCGCCGGCCCGGGCCGGTGATGTCGTGAAAGCCGGACAGGTGTTGGCCACGCTGCAGGATCGGGATCTCCAGTTGGAACGTCTGAAGCGCCTGAACGAGCGCGAGCAACTGGCGAAGGAGCAGCGGCAGGCGCTCGCAGAGCGCAATGCGCCGAAGGCCGAAATCCTCAGCGCTCAATTGCGGCAGGTGCAGGCACAGCTCGACCTCGCCGCGGATAAGCTCTCGCGGACCCAGATCGTCGCGCCTTTCGCGGGCGTGGTGGTCTCCGGCGATTTAAGTCAGCAACTGGATGCGCCGGTGGAAGAGGGCAAGGTGCTCTTTGAGGTGGCCCCGCTGGATACCTATCGGATCGTGCTGCAGGTGGATGAGCGGGACATCGGGCATGTTGCGGTCGGCCAGTCCGGCGATCTTCGGTTGTCGGCACTACCGCAGGAGCTGCTCCCGTTCGAGGTCGTGAAGATCACTCCGGTATCGACCGCTCAGGAGGGAAGAAATTTCTTTCGTGTCGAAGGCCGGTTCCTGACGAAGCCCTCGCAACTCAGGCCCGCCATGGAAGGCGTCGGCAAGATCACCATCGACCGGAGGCTTCTGTCCTGGATCTGGACACATGACGCGATGGAATGGCTGCGGTTGAAACTGTGGGCGTGGCTTCCCTGACAAGGAGATGTGGTGGCGGAATCGTTTTTCAGTCCATCGTGGTACCGGGTCGAAAGGTTGAAACCGAGACTTCGCAGCCACCTGCGCGTGCATCGGCATCAATACCGTGGAAAGACCTGGTACGTCCTGCAGGATCTCGCGACCGATCAGTTCCACCGCTTCTCGCCCGAAGCGTACGGTCTCATCGGTTTGATGGATGGACGCCGCACGGTCCAGGAAATCTGGGAGCTGGCGAGCGAACGGTTGGGCGACGAGGCGCCGACTCAGAACGATGTCATCGGCCTGATCAGTCAACTCCATACGAGCGATGCCCTGTTCTTCGACGCACCGCCTGACATGGTCGAGTTATCGAAGCGGTCGGCTACGCAGGTGCGCCGAAAACGATATACCAGGCTGGCGAACATATTCTCCTGGCGCATGCCCCTGTGCGACCCGGACCGATTTCTGGCGCGATTCCTTCCCCTTGTGCGTCCTCTTATCAGTCTGCCGGGGCTGTTGTTGTGGGGGGCACTCGTCGGGATGGGCCTGTTATGGGGCGGGACATACTGGACGGCTCTGTTCCACGATTTCTCGGATCAGGCGCTGGCGCCGCAGAATCTGGTGTTGTTGTGGCTGTTGTTCCCTCTGTTGAAGCTGTGCCATGAGTTGGGACACGGCTTCATGGCGAAGGCGTTCGGCGCGGAAGTGCATGAACTCGGAGTGATGCTGCTGGTCTTTACCCCCGTCCCCTACGTTGAAACCACCGGGGCGTGGGGATTCCGGAGCAAGTGGCAACGCATTCTTGTGAGCGCGGCCGGCATGATGGTCGAACTGGCGCTGGCCTCCCTGGCGCTGATCGTGTGGATTAATGCGGAGCCCGGCATCGTGCGGGTGCTGGCGTATAACACGATCCTGATTGCCGGCATCTCCACCGTGTTGTTCAATGCCAATCCCTTGCTGCGGTTTGATGGCTACTACATGCTCATGGACTATTTGGAAATTCCGAACATGAAGCATCGGGCCGGCCGGTATTTTTCCTACCTGGCGGAGCGCTATCTCCTGTGGCAGCCAGAGGCGGAAATGCCGCATGCAACCGCCGGTGAACGGGTCTGGTTTGTGCTGTACGGGACCGCCTCGTCCCTCTATCGCATCCTGGTGGTCGTCGGCATTCTCCTGTTTTTGGGCGATCAGTTTCCGCCGGTGGCCATCCTCTTCGCAATATCTACCGGGGTCATGATGGTGGTGGTGCCGGTGGTCAAGGGCGCGACCTATCTGTTCACGAGTCCGCGACTGCATCTCGTTCGTGCACGGGCCGTAGTCACGGTGGTCTGTCTGGGTGCGGCGTTGGTGGGAGCGGTCGGGTTTGTCCCCGTGCCGTTCCGTACCGTGACGGAGGGCATCGTCTGGTTGTCCGATGATGCGATGGTCCGGGCGGAAACCGAGGGATTCGTGACGCAAGTGGTGGCGACACCGGGTTCCCAGGTGCGGGCCGGCGACGTGCTGTTCATCTGCCGGAACGCCGACCTGCGTGCGCAGCTGAACGTATTAAACTCCCGTCTTCAAGAACTCAAGGCGCGTCACACGGAGCAGGAACCGAACGATAGGACAAAGGCCGCCATCATTGAAGAAGAGACGAAGTACGTGACCCAAGAACGTGACCGTATTCGCGAACGTGTGGATCGCCTGGTCGTACGGAGCAAACAAGCCGGGACTTTCGTCACGACGCGTGCTGAGGATTTCCCCGGTAAATATGTCCGCCAAGGTGATCTCATAGGACAGGTGTTGGATCTGCGCACCGTCACCGTACGGACCGTGGTGCCACAGGGAGAAATCGATCTGGTCCGGTACCAGCTCGAATCAGTCGATGTGCGTCTTGCCGAACGGTTGCCGGCGACCCAGCCGGCGGCTCTTGTCCGCCTCGTGCCGGCGGCGACGAAGCAACTGCCTAGTGCGGCGCTGGGAAGTCAGGGCGGAGGACAAGTTCCGCTGGAGCCGTCGGACGAGAAAGGGCTCACGGCGATGGGCCGGTTTTTTCAGGCTGATCTCACCCTGGCCAACTCCATGGGATTGATGGATGCCGGCGGTCGAGCCTATGTGCGGTTTCATCACGGATGGATGCCCCTGTCTGCGCAGTGGACTCGGCAGGTCCGGCAACTCTTTTTGGCGCGATTCAATGTCTAGATCATTGGGACTGTCGGCCATACGAGGACTGGCGTACCCTGAGCGCTCGGCCGCTCAGGCAGGAAAGTTGGATCGTTGGGCGCAAGCCGCCGTGGCTCCGGTTCTGCGCCGTCTTCGTGCGTCGGTTGTTCGGCGGGAGCACTGGGTGCAGCAGGTCGCCGCGGCCGGCGTCGAATGTGCCCGGCTGCGCGAGGAGGGTGTGAAGTCCATGGCGCAGGACCTGCGCGCTTCCTTGACCAAGACAGGATTTCGACCGGCGCTGGCCGCGAAAGCATTCGCGCTGGTGCGCGAAGTCGCTTCGCGGACGATCGGAATGCGCCATTTCGATGTGCAACTCGTCGGAGGGTGGATCTTGTTGACCGGTCGGGTGGCGGAGATGGAAACCGGCGAGGGCAAGACGTTGACCGCGACGCTCCCGGCCTGTACTGCGGCACTCGCCGGTCTCCCGGTTCATATCGTCACGGTCAACGACTATCTGGCGGCCCGCGATGCGGATCTGATGAGGCCCGTCTACGAGTCGTTGGGACTTTCAGTGGGGACGATTGTGCAGGGGATGACACCGCCGGAACGACAGGCTGCGTATGCCTGCGACATCACCTACTGTACCGGCAAGGAATTGGTATTCGATTATTTGAAAGATCGGATTCTCGTCGGGACAGCGTCGAATCGACTGCAGGTGCATCTCGACCGTCTGCACCGGCGTCGTGCGCAATCAGGCGACTTTCTGTTGCGGGGCCTGCAGTACGCGATCGTCGATGAGGCTGACAGCGTGTTGATCGACGAAGCCAAGACACCGTTGATCATTGCGCGTTGTACCGATAGTACCGCCGAACAGACGGCCTACGCGCAGGCGTTGCACATGGCCGGGCAGCTGGTGGAAGGACGGGATTTCATCGTCGACCGCGGTGAGCGCACGGTGCGAATGATGTCGTGCGGCGAGGCGCGTGCGGCGGAACTTTCCTCAGGCCTGGGTGGGTTATGGCGAGGGCGGCGGCGTCGCGAGGCCCTCGTACACCAGGCCTTGATCGCCCTCCATCTGTTTCACCGTGACCAGCAGTATTTGGTGCAGGAATCCAAGGTGCAGATCATCGATGAGTACACCGGTCGCTTGATGCCTGATCGTTCTTGGGAACACGGTCTCCACCAGATGATTCAGACCAAAGAAGAATGCCCGCTGGGCAATCAGCAGAGCACCCTGGCCCGAATCAGCTATCAGCGATTCTTCCGCCGCTATTTGCGTCTCGCGGGGATGACCGGAACCGCGCAGGAGGTGGCGCGTGAACTATGGTCTGTCTATCGCCTCGGAGTCGTCCGTGTTCCATCGAATCGCCCTCTGAGGCGGCGAGGGATCGTGGATCAGGTCTATGTCAGGGCCGACGATAAGTGGCAGGCGGTCGTCCGATCCATCGCAGACATGACACAGCAGGGCAGACCGGTGCTCGTCGGTACGCGGACGGTCGCGGCTTCGGAGCATCTCAGCCGCTTGCTGGGTGGCGCAGGGCTTGAGCATCAGGTCCTCAATGCTCGGCAGGATCGGGACGAGGCCGCCGTCATCAGTCGGGCCGCCGAATCGGGGCGTATTACCGTGGCGACGAACATGGCCGGGCGAGGAACTGATATCCGCCTCGATCCGGATGTGGTTGCGCGGGGCGGACTCCATGTCATCGCGACGGAACGCCATGACTCCGGTCGTATCGATCGCCAACTGTTCGGACGCTGTGGACGTCAGGGCGATCCGGGGACCTATCAAACGATTCTTTCCCTGGACGATCAGTTGTTCGTCGACCATGGTGGATCGGTCGGACTGAGACTCAGGGGGATGCTCGGTTGGCTCGGCGCCCGCATTCCTCAATGGCTCGGGAACTTCTTTTGTTGGCGAGCTCAGCAGCGTGCGGAGCGGCTGCAGGCTCGGATGCGTCGAGCGGTCATGAAAATGGATGAGCAGTTGGATTCCACCCTCGCATTCACCGGTCGTTCGGAATAGGAACATGCCATGCGTGTAAAAACCTTTACGTCATACAGTCTGTCCGCCGCTTGGATTGGAAGCCTTCTTCTGCTGTCGGCCCCCGGCGTCTCGCAGGCGGCCGAGTTGAGCTGTCTGATCCAGCCGTACGTCGTCATTACCATCACCAGTCCGGTAGGGGGGTTGCTGGAAACGGTGGCCGTGGATCGAGGGGATCTCGTGAAGGAAGGGCAAATTCTCGCCGTTCTCGATACGAGTTTGGAACGGGCGACCGGTGCCGTCGCGCATGCTCAGGCAGAGTTGACGAATCGACGGCTGGCGGATCTTGAATTGCAGCGAACTTCGGCTGAAGTTGGGTTGAGGACGATTCGAAGCCCGATCAACGGGGTCGTAGTCGAACGCTACATGTCGCCGGGGGAATTCCCGAAGCAGGAGCGCATCATGCGACTGGCTCAGATTAACCCGCTTCGCGTCGAGGCCTATGTGCCCGTGTCCTTACTTGGAAAGATTACCGTCGGCATGGAAATGCACGTGAAGCCTGAAGCGCCGGTCAGCGGGACGTATAAGGCTGTCGTGACAGTGGTGGATCGTGTCGTGGATGCCGCCAGCGGGACATTTGGTGTCCGTCTGGAATTGCCCAACCCGGACTTGAAGCTGGCAGCCGGGCTGAAGTGTTCCATGGTTGTGCCTGGCAGTAAGTAGTGCAGCGTGTCGGTGTCAATGCAAAAGAGTCACATTTTCTTTACCAAGAGGGGAGGTCAGTGATGAGGGATAGCGGATATTTCTCGAAGTTGCGCGAGTTTTTATCGAACGAGAGAAGAGGACGCAAAGAGGCTCTCTCCAAACGGCGGCGCACGAAGCGCGCCTCTCCCTTCAGGATGGAGCAGCTCGAAGCGCGGGTGCTGTTGGCCGGTGACCTGGCAAGTGTGACACTGCAGGCGGCGGTCGTGCAGGAACAGTATACAGAAGGGGCGATTAACATTGGGCAGGCGTCCCATAATTCGGGGTATGCCTACTATGTGTCACAGAATTTCGGGACCACCGGGGACTCGAATGCTGCACCGACGGTGTCGAAATTGCGGATCTATGAAAACGGGCAGGAATTGGGACCGGCGCATTCACTGCATGCGGATATTCGAGCACAGGGTGATGGCCGATTTAGTCATTGGGGAAATGAGCTGTATTTCTCTGCCTCGGATAATTCCAATCCGTTGACGAATGGCCGGTCCTATACCTACCGGGTCTATACGGATGGGAGCACGTCGACGACGACGCCCACTACGACATCCACTTACGTACAGGGCGCGATTAACATTGGGCAGGCATCCCATAACTCGGGGTATGCCTACTATGTGTCACAGAATTTCGGGACCACCGGGGACTCGAATGCTGCACCGACGGTGTCGAAGTTGCGGATCTATGAAAACGGGCAGGAACTGGGACCGGCGCATTCACTGCATACGGATATTCGAGCGCAGGGTGATGGCCGATTTAGTCATTGGGGAAATGAGCTGTATTTCTCTGCCTCGGATAATTCCAATCCGTTGACGAATGGCCGGTCCTATACCTACCGGGTCTATACGGATGGGAGCACGTCGACCCCGACGACAACGACCCCCACGACGACCACCACCAGTGGCAGTATCAAAACCGATTTCGGAGTGTATAAGGAACCGGCGTTGCCCTCTTTGCCTTCTTCTGGTTCAAAAATTATCGATCCGACCTTCGGCACGACGATTTTGCGTTTAACCGACGGCCGGGACGGCAGTACGGATGCTTCAGTTCAATACAGCACCGTCCCTTCCTTTAACAAGAACAACACTTATGTCATGGCGGTTGAAACGCTTGGACCAAAGCGGGCAAAGTTCTATGCGTTTGATCCCGTGAATTTTTCGTCTGGTGGTGGATTTGTTCTGAGCAAGCCCCCATCAGGGCTTCAGGAGTATGGTTTGGTTTGGAGCGGCGTCAATCCCCAAGTGACATTTGGGGTTGGCCAGAACAAGATCTGGCAGATCGACGTTTCGACTCAACAGGCGACGCTGGTTAAGGATCTGACGTCCTACGGGGCCGGAGGCTATATCACGCAGATGTCGAAGAGCCTAAACGACGATGTGTTTTCCGCTTCCATCGTGAACAGTAGCGGATCCACGGTCGGGTATGTCGTGTACAAAAGGAGTACTGATACGGTTTTGCTCCGGAAGCTTGTGAGCAATCTTGATGAGGTAAACGTCGACAAATCTGGCCGTTACTTTATGGCTGTCTATCGAGATGGTCACGATGAGATTTGGGACCTTCAGGGGGGGCCAAAGCTCACTGCTACTCTGACGGGGAGCTTGGGATTTTTTCACCGTGATGCAGGATTTGGGAACCTCCTTACAGCAAACGGGGGCGGCGCTCTACAATTTCGGCAATTGTCCTCGCCTACGGTCATGAACGCCCTGCTTTCTGGCTACTGGTGGTATGGCCCGAATAATCAGCAGGACCATTTCTCGATGTTGGCCGACAATGAAGGGTGGGGGCTCGCCAGCCGCTATTCTACGACCGGGAGTGGAGTTGCCAAGACGTTTGATAATGAAATCGTGCTGGTGGCCACCAATGGCAGCAATCAGGTGAGGCGGCTCGCGCATCATCGAAGTGTGGTGAACGATTATTATGATCAGCCCAAAGCGAATATTAGTCGCGACGGCCAGTTCATCGCCTTCACCAGCAACTGGGGTAATGCCAGTGGACGACGCGATGTGTATATCGTCAAAGTTCCGCCGGCTCCGATAATCTAATAGGGAGGGAGCGGCAAGCGGCCGGAGTGCCGGCTTGCCGCTCCCATTGGGTGGACCTCAGCGACCGGCACGGCAACGAAGGACACATGATTTTTAGTGGAAAGAAGCGCATGACCAGTCGATTGGCCGTGCCCATGGTTTGCTCCCTCTGCAACGTACTGTTCTGGTTTTCTGCAGGATTAGTTGAAGCGAAGTCCGAGCTGCCTTGCCTCGTAGTGCCGCAGGTTACGCTCACCGTGGGAACACCGGTCGTCGGTGTGCTGAGCAGCGTGGTGGTGAATCAGGGGGATGTGGTCAAGGAAGGTGACGTCTTGGCCACGATTGAATCAAGTTTGGAGCAGGCCGAAGTCGCCTTGGCGAAGGCGAAGGCCGAGATGGATGCGGCAGAGAAAAGCACCCAAATGAAAGCCGAGTTCAGTCTGAGGAAGTCTGTCCGTGCAAAAGATTTGGGCAAGACATCCGCTATGGCGCACCACGAAGTGGATGAAGCCGAAACAGATGAACGACTTGCGCAAGTCGCCCATATCGAGGCGTTGGAGAATAAGCGGGTCGCGCAACTGGAATTGGAGCGTGCGAAGGCGGCGCTGGAGTTGCGGACCGTTCGTAGTCCCATTACAGGAGTGGTGGTGGAGCGGTTTCTCTCTCCAGGGGAGTTGGTCAAGCAGGCTCCGATCATGAAGTTGGCTCGGCTCGATCCGTTGATCGTGGAGGTGCTTGCCCCTGTATCTTGGCTTGGAAAAATTACTACCGGGATGGAGGGAGACGTGCGATTGGAATGGGCCTCACCGGACCTGCATCGGGCTCGCGTGACGGTAGTCAATCCGGTCATCAATAGTGCCAGCGGTACATTTGAAGTGCTGCTTGAACTTCCAAACCAGGACTATAAGATACCGGCTGGGCTTTCCTGCACAGTCCGGTTTGCCGTGCATTAGTTACCCGCCTCATCAGTCACCTTTCCGCTTCCTTAAGCAAGACAACATCAACTGCGGCGGAGTAGGCTGTCCGAATGAGGCTTATACCTGTACTCGTATGTCAGGGCTCCGCGTTCATGAGGCAAGGAGAAAGGTGGATCGTATGAAGATGTATGAGAAGCGGCGAGACGTGATGGCGATGATTTTCTCGATTCTGTTGCTCAGCGGAGTTTCTGCACAGGCGCAACCGGGAGGCTCGGTACCGGATCCCTTGCCGGAATTGCGCCTCAGCCTTAGGGAGGCTATGGAGGCCGCCGTCGACAACAATCCAAATGTGCGATTGCTCAAAGAGCGGATCGAGACCGCGCGCGCCGCGAGCAAGACACAATTGGGCGCGTTGTTGCCTAATCTCTCGACCAACGTGCGCCAGACGAGGCAGAACATATTTCTCGGGACGATTGGTTTGGCGCCCGTCCGCACAGATCCTTTCAGTATCTTTGATGCTAGGGCGAATGTGTCTCAGTCGCTGTTCAGTCTGAGTTTGATCCAACGGTGGCGCGCCTCTCGGGAAGCTCTCAAGGTGGCTGAGCTGGAGTCGGAAACGACCAAATTTGACACCATGTCCGCAGTCGGCCTGCTGTATATCGAGACTCTCAAGGCCGAAGCGACCGTGAATACCAGGAACGCGAATATGCGTCTCTTTGAGGAGCTACTGGAGCTGGCGCGGAGCAGACGCGGGGGCGGCATGGGGACGGGACTTGATACGGCCAGACTTGAGGCGCAGTTGGAAAATGAGCGTCAACAATTGGCTGCCGCTCGCTACGAAGTAGAGCGACTCAAGGTGAACATTCTGCATGGGTTGGGGTTTGCTTTCGATGTCCGTTTGACGCTCACTGATGCATTGAAGCTGGAAGTGTTGGAACCACCGACCATTGATGAAGCCGTGACCGTCGCGTTGAATCAGCGGATGGAAGTCAAAGCGCAACAGCAACGAATCAAGACGGCCTCCTTAACCTTGAATTCAACGGAAACCGAACGCATCCCCTCGCTGGCGGCGCAAGGGGATTACGGACTCATCGGGAACCGGATGCACAATACGCTGGATACGTATAACATCGGGCTGTTCCTCACGGTTCCCCTCTTCGACGGCGCGCGCGAAGGCCGAATCAGCGAGTCGCGCAGTCAAGTCAACCAGGAAACCATTCGCATGCGGGTCGTCAGCAACCAAGTCGTGTTGGACGTCCGGGAAGCCCTTGTGACCTTGTCGTCTGCGAAGGAACAGTTGGCGATTTCTCAGGTCGGTCTGCAGGCAGCAATGAAAGAGTTGGCCCTCGCGAAGGAGCGGTTTACGGTCCTCACCGCCGGCAGCAATTTCGAAGTGACGAATGCTTTGTATAGCCTCTCCCGGGCAAGGGACAATACGGTGGATGCAATGTTTCGGCTCAATGGGGCCCGCGTGAATCTCGCACGGGCATTAGGAGAGCTTGATAAACTCAGCTGACCTCGCGGGGACAGTGTTCATGCGGCAAACCACTCCTTTGATAGGAAGGTCCGCACCGTTCCTGCAAGGGAGGTAGCGAAAGATTGAGGCCTGCGAAAGTCAGGAAGAGAAAGCACTGGTGCAGCTCAAACCGTAGGGCAAGGGAATACATCACTGCAAGCCATTCCGGAGAAGGAATGCTGAATGTGCCCTGAGACACCGCGAATTCCTGGTGTTGAACCGGACAGGGAAGAAGTTCTGTCCGGGGGACGGAGACGCGAGTGGGGAGGGTTGTTATGCCAGGGCAGGTGATCCTACCAGCCCCTGCTGGTGCGCTCTGATAAGAAGCTTTTGACGGTTGGAGACGCCGAGTTTATCGAAAATGCTGGTGAGGTGATGCCGGACTGTAATGCTGGAGATGCACAAGCGATCGGCAATGTCTTTATTGGAAAGGCCTTCACTGATTAATCGCACCACCTCGAGTTCCCGTTCCGTCAAACCGTCAGACCATTTAGTGAGAGCGGGAGGTGTGAGAGGCGCGGTTGAGAGAGCCGGGGTGTGACTCAATTTCAACGGAGTCGGTCTGTTGCCGATCGGCAATACGACTTCCCCGCCTGAGTCGGCAAGATAGTTGATGGTGGCAATGAGTACGGCGGATGGCTGCACTTTGAGGACGATGCCATCGACCCCGGCAGCAAGCGCCTGCCGGGTGCATTCAGTATCATCAAACCCGCTGAGCAGGATGGTCTTGACCCCCGGTGCCACTCGCTTGATCTTCTGAATCAAGTCCGGCGCCGCGCCGCCGATTTCGGTATCGAGAATGACAATGTGAGGCTGCTCGCTGGTCAGTATCTCGTCAAGATTGCCTGCGTGAGCAGCCTGCCCAACCAACCGGATCAATTTCACGTCATCCACGATTTTTTGCAAGCCGAGCCGGAGAAGATAGTTGCTCGTGATGATGGCGACTACGATGGTGGTTTGGATATCCAGGGTCTTGCTCATCGATCCTCCTGAGAGAAACGTGCTCCAGCCGGCCGCAGGATACACATCCAAGAAATATATACGTAGTTCATTCAACACCTACGCAATGCGCGCTAGGTTGAATGTGTGATGGCGCGTGACTACATGGCGCATACTACGCACATCGCTTCCTCTTGAGGCAATGAGCAAATCTCATTAGATTGTTCGCCGCAAAGCATTGCAGGGATTCGGTTTGCAGGGATTGGTCATCCTTCATTTATGGAACGGTCGAGATGTTCAAGATTGTGCGCCTGTGCTTCTACGGGTGTGACAGCTAGTGATTTGTCTAGGTCCTCATGTCGAGTATCACTAGGTAGGGATGCGAAAACGAAGCGAAATAAATGCCAGTATTCGTTGTGCTCCGTTTGTGCACGAACATCGTTGCATCGTTTTGGCACAAAGGTGCTGAGTGCAAACCCGGATCGCTCTAGAAGAAAAGCACCATTGTCCGATGTAAACACAGTCAGAAATCTTTAGAAGAATGCACGCACTGATGGGACTCAGAGGGCGAAGCTATGTTGAATACAATCCAGTCTGGTTCTCGCGCTCCGCATTCGCTGACGGCCGATGCCGCGGTTAATCTCCACTGGTACGCTATCAGCACGCGCTCCAGGCACGAGAAGCTGGTTCGGGATCGCCTGGCCGGCATCGGTGTTGAGCCGTTTCTTCCGTTGGTGAAAAAACTGAGCCAGTGGACGGATCGAAAGGTTTGGACCGAAAGCCCGCTCTTTTCAGGCTATTGTTTCGCTCGCTTTTCGCTGATGAACAGCCATGCCGTGCTTCAAACGCCTGGGACTGTCCGAATCGTGGGATCGCTCATGCCCGAAGCCATTCCTGATGAGGAGGTGGCGGCGATTCAGAAACTGGCGGAGAGCCGGCGTGCATTCGAACGCCACGACTATCTGACCGAAGGGGCATGGGTAGAAGTGGTGCGAGGCCCGTTGACAGGGTTGCGCGGACAATTACTTAGGAAAGCAAATCAGGACTGTCTGGTTATCCGTGTGCATCTGATTCAGCAAGCGGCCACTGTCCATATCGATATGAGGGAAGTGCAACCGCTTGACTCCAGGCCACTTATCCGGTAGCGCTCCTCCCTAAGCATCTCACCTGTAGCACCTCACCTGGGTTTCGTGAATGCGAGTCACATCTCGAAAACGGTCGCACTATACAAGCGATGAGAGACAGCGGATTCTTGCTGCGCAGAACCACTCCACGGTCAAGGTGATCTGTCAGAAATACGGCATTTCTTCGAGTACCTTCTACCGGTGGAGAGCCAGTGTGGCCGCACATAAGAGTGAGGAAGGTGTCCGCTTGAATCATCTTGAATCAGAGAATCGACGGTTGAAGAGGCAGGTGGCCGAGTTATGGCTGGACTACACCAGTCTCAGGAATGCGCTCATCAACGGTAAAGGGCGGGAATGTTGAGAATCCAAGCTGCGGTCTCCCAAAGAATCGTCGTCCTCTCAGGCGGTGCTCTGCAGTCGTGTTGCCGAGGATATTGACGGAAGTTTGCTCTGGGTGATGTGAATTGTGCTGTCGTGCAGGTGTTAGGTTTTATCGGTGAACGTGTCTTTCCACAGTATGTTATGTCGGATAGCCGAGAAGGCGATTCCCTACGGCACGATCTGCGTTGCGCTCGTGGTGGCTCTGACCGTTCTTCCTTCATCAGGTTTCAGTCAGCAGGTGTCTTCGCCGCTACCGACAGGCACTCGCAGCCTTTCGTTTGGCGGGATGGGATGGGCGTGGTTCTCTCAGTTTGCAAACCCAGCCTTGGTGGGTGCTCTCTACATGACGCCGGATTGGCCTAAGACCGGCTACTATCCCATCTATCCGGGCTCCTTTTCCAGGCTGACCGGAGAGGAGGGCATTGCAATCGGGTCTGCCCGACTCCATCCGATGATCGGCGTGGCTGAAATTTATACGGACAACGTGTTCCGAACGAATACCAATCGACGCAGTGACTTTGCGACGACGCTGGCACCTGGAATTCAAGCTGAATTGCCCTTTGCGGGCCGCCACACCTTTGTGGCCGACTATCGCAGCAACATCCAATTGTTTCATCAGAACCCTTCGAACAATGTGCAGGATCAAACCGCGTCAGGCCGATTCAACTTCGATTTTCCCGGCGGTTTGCGACTTGATCTGCAGGGGGAGCATAAATTGGGACACGATCCGCGAGGTTCGGCTTTGGATACCCAAAACGTGGAGGTCAATAAATGGACTGCCAATAGCGTGCTTGGCCACCTGACCTATGTGGGGACTATGGCTGGCGTCCGGCTTAACCTCTCATCCACTCGCTGGACATACCTGAACAACGGGCAGAGCCTGTTCCGTAATCGCTTGAGCAACTACGCTGGGGTTACGCTCTTCGGCAACATTACGAGCAAGACGGCGCTGGTGGCCAATGTGGCGGCCAATCAAGAGGTTTACGATGAGAGCAAGACCCTTAATAGCACCACGTACAGCGCGAGTACCGGGCTTCAGTGGAATGTGACGGAAAAGACTTCGGGGGAAATCTTGGCTGGCTATCAACATCTCAAATTCGCTAATGCCGAGTCCGGCCAGACCGTGGCTGGGCTTCAATTTCCGAGAAGTAGCGACTCGTACGGCAATTTCTTTTTCGTAGGTAATCTGTCTTGGAAGCCGACGCCGTTCCTCACGCTGCACCTTCAGGGGTATCGAAGCTTTCAACAGTCCGTCGTGCTGAACACCCTGTTCTTTACGTCGACGGGAGCTAATTTTTCCGCCATTCATACCTTGACGGACAGCACCGCGTTGACGCTGAATATGGGCATCGAAAATGACAGTTTCGAAAATCCAGCACCGACGCCCGACAATCCCAATCGGGTCGACCTGATCAAGAATGTCGCAGTCGGGGTTCGATACCGAACCGTCAAATGGGCTGGCGTAGCACTGCAGTATATTTTCGAAGATCGAAGCTCGAACGTGGATCGCTTCAATTATTATGCAAATTCGGTCATGCTGTCGCTTCAAACCACGTTCTAGCACAGTGCGGTCTTTGCCAGCCCTCTGCTTCAAGCGGGCGGATTCAGCGTCTTCTGGGCCTCACGGGTGCGTCCAGCCGATGAGCTCAGACCATGCGCTCCTGAGAATGTATAGCAACAGAACGATCGATGGCTCAAATGGGACGGTATTGCCAAAGGAGAGACTGTGAACGCAAAAGCCGTTATGTCGGACGAATCCGAGCACACCCTCAGTGAGTATGCGACCGCCTGCTGGCGACACCGCTGGTTGATCGTGCTCGTTGTCGGATGTTTCGGAATTGGGGCGGTCGTGTGGTCGTTCCTGCAGGTGCCGGTCTTTCAGGCTAAGGCGACCGTCGTCATCGATAATCCAACCCCCGGAGGGCTGGACAAAGACAAGTCGTTTTATCCGGACAATAGCCCGGAATACTTCCAAACCCATTTTGAATTGATGAAGAGTCATTTTGTGCTGCAGCGGACGGCCAGACTGCTCGATTTGGCAGAGCGACCCGAGTATCAACCGAAGCCCTCTGCGATCAAGCAGTTTCTCAAGTCCCTGCTGCCGGAGTCGGTGCTTGCGTTTGTGAAGCCGGTAAAAAAAGAAGCTGTCGATTCCGTCGACGACGCAGAGGAAGGCCTGATCAAGCAGTTTGCTCAGGATATCGAAATCATGCCGATTCGGGGGGCGCGGTTAGCGCATGTCACCGCGAATGCCATTGATCCGGAGTTGGCCGCTCAGATCGCAAACACGCTTGTGTCGGTGTACATCGAGCGGAATCAGGAACTCAGCACCAATTCTAAGGAGCAGGCCGCACAGTGGTTCACCGGACACCTCGAAGAGTTGCGACAAAAGGTGCAAAACTCCCAGCAGGCACTGTATTTGTTTCGCGCGAAGCATGGGTTGTTGACCGGGGAAGAACGAAAAACTGTGGCGGCCCACACCCTGGCGGAGTTGAATTCACAACTGGTCAAAACAGAGATGGCCAAGGCGGAGGCCCACTCGCGGTTCCTGCAGATTCGAGCCGTTCTGAATCCGCAAGGCGCGGGAACGGCAGGGGTGGATTGGTCGAAGCTGGATTCGCAGATCCAAGTGTTGAATTCTCCCCTGATCCAAACGCTTCGTGCGCAGGAAATCACCGTGTCGGCACAGGTGGCGGAACTGTCGGAAAAGTATGGGGCGCTCCATCCTAAATTGGCTCACATGAAAGCGGAGTTGCAGGACCTTCGGCAGCGCATCCAGCAGGAAGTCCAGAAAATCTACGATTCCGTGAAGCATCAGTATGATATGGCCTTGGCGCAGGACAAAGCTGTCAAGGAGGCGATCACCCGATATAGCTCCGATAAGATCCGTCTGGAGCAGAACGAAATCGAGCACAGCATGTTGGAGCGCGATGCAGAAACGAGCCAACATCTGTACGATGTGTTTCTCAAGGCGACGAAGGAAACAGATCTGTCGTCGGGGTTGCGGGCGAACAACGTGTACTTGGCCGATCCTGCTGCCCCAAGTTCGGTGCCTTCCAAGCCGCGGACCAAGCTCAACATCATGCTGGGACTTCTGGCCGGATTGATGAGTGGCGTTGGGTTGGCGATTTTCGTCGAAGGCCGAAGCAAGAAACTCATGGCGCCGGCCGATGTCGAACGCTATCTTCCGAACGTGTCCTTACTCGGGGTTGTGCCGCTGCTCTCCAAATCTGCAGCTCAGGAGAAGGCGTTGGCACCGCCCAATGCGTTGACACCCGTTGCCGAAAGCTTCCGCATTATTCGAACCAGTCTCCTCTTATCCAACCCTGACATGTTGCCCTCGCGTATCCTCATCACGAGTCCGGGAGAGAACGAAGGCAAGACCACGCTTGCAGTCAACCTGGCGATGGCGATGGCTCAGTTGGAGGATACGCTGGTCGTGTTGATCGATGTGGATTTTCGCAACCAGCACATCCATCCTCTCTACGATGTCGGGAGTCCGGAGCAACCGCCAAAGGGATTGGGGCATCTGTTGCGAGGCGAGGCGGGATTGGACGAGGTGGTGCACCAGACGTTCGTCAAGAACCTCTCCGTCATTCCACACGGAGGGCGTCCCGCGAATCCGACGGAGTTGCTACACTCCAAATCCATGGCCCAATTGCTGAAATGGGGTGCGACAAATCGCTATCACATCATCCTGGACTGTCCCCCGGTTCTTCCCATCGCCGATGCTGCGGTATTGGCTTCCAAAGTGGATGGCGTTTTGTTGGTCGTCAGTGCGGGTGAAACCACGCGTGATGCCTGCCACCTCGCCGTACAACGCATTAAGCAAGCCGGTGGGCGACTGTTGGGGGTCGTTATGCAGAAGGCACCCGTGGCGGAGTCATCCTACTACTACGGGGCCTACCAGCAACAGCGTTGAATATCGCGGGAGTGTTACTCGGCGTGAGGCTTGGTCCGTCGCGTCCTGCAAAAAATATGAATCACAGTTTCCGGATCGGGTTGAAGTGGTGGGCCACATGGCAGCGTCAAGCATCCAATCGACGGGTGTTAGCAGCTCTGTTCACGGTAGGGGGGTACTCGCTTCTCGGCAAGGTTTCGGCCTTCGCCAAGGACGCGGTCGTTGCGTATCAATTCGGGCGTGGCGACGAGTTGGACGCGTTCCTCATCGCGCTGGTCATTCCCCAATTCACCATTACATTGCTCGGCGGATCGCTGAATGCAGCATTGATTCCGACCTACATTCAAGTCCGGGAGCAGGAAGGGCCGGAAGCTGCGCAACGAGTGTTTTCGACGGTTACGCTGCTGACCAGCGGCTTTCTTGTCCTCACTTGTCTCATTCTGATGCTTTCCGCCCCATGGCTGATGCCGCTCTTGGCCGGGGGGTATGCTACCGAGAAGCTCTCCTTAGCGAAGGCGTTGTACGCTGTGCTCTTGAGCACGATTTTGTTCAGCGGAATCGGAACGACCTGGGGTGCAGTATTAAACGCCGGGAATCGGTTTGCATTGGCCGCGGCCGTTCCCCTGGTGACGTCGCTCACCACCATGCTGGCCGTGCTGTGGTTGGCTCGCTCCTGGTCGGTGTATGCCTTAGCATTGGCTGCCGTGACCGGTGCCTTCATCGAAGCGGCTCTGTTGGGCTGGCAATTGAAACGGTTGGGGATCTCATTGTTGCCGCGTTGGTATGGAGTCGCTCCGGCGACCAGAGAGGTGCTCGGACAGTACTGGCCCATGGTCGCGGCTGCATTTCTAATGGGTAGTACGCACCTCATCAGTCAAGGGATGGCTGCCATGCTGGATCCGGGTAGCGTGTCGGCGTTGGGTTATGGGAATAAAGTGACGGCGGTCCTGCTCGGCATCGGGGCAACTGCGGTCGGGACAGCGTTTCTACCGCATTTCTCCAGGATGGTAGCCCTGAATGATTGGAACGGAATTCGAGATACGCTGTTCAGTTATACAGGGCTACTCTTGGCGGTAACAGTTCCCGTCACGGCGTTCTTAATGTATATGTCCGAGCCAGTAATCGCATTGCTTTTTCAGCGGGGTGCCTTCACGGAGTCCGATACCAAAATAGTTGGTGAGGTGCAGATTATGTATTTACTGCAAGTCCCGCCCTGCATTGCAGGAATGCTCGCGGTTCGGCTTATCGCGGCAATGAAATCAACTCACATTATGCTGTGGGGAAACATGCTCAATATTTTGATGTGCGTGGTTTTGACCTACTTCTTGATGCGGCAGTATGGAGTTGTGGGCATCGCTCTTGCCACAAGTGCTATGTACATGGTTTCATTTTGCTTTCTCTGGATAGTGTCGGTGCGTTGTTTGGCAACTAAGACAGCGGTTCGCCAGAGGAAATAAATGAGTTCTTCCTTATGCAAGTCCGATAGGAGTGGCTGTGGGCTTGGACGGAACCGTATCCAACGATCGGCTCTACGCGCGCTTTAATAGGCAGAAACATCAATGCAAAAAGATGAACGGATTCTCCATTTGGATGGGCTGCGTGGCTTGGCCATACTAAGTGTCATACTCTTTCACGCGTACTCTCGCTGGAATCACATTGAACCTTGGGAGGTGAATGATTTCACAAAGAAGGTGTTTAGTAATGGGTGGCTTGGGGTCGATCTCTTTTTTATCATTTCTGGTTTCGTTATCTACTGGACTTTGGACAAGTGTCCGGGGCTTTGTCAGTTTACGGTAAAGAGGTGGTTGCGTCTCTTCCCTGCGATGCTTTTAGGTTCGATCTTTATATTTCTAACGGGGTTCTTTATTCCTAACAGACCGCTAGGGCCTCCGCTTCTCTCAGACCTGATCCCTGGATTAACTTTTATTGAACCTTCAGTCTGGAATAAGTTGGTTGGTGCTGGCTTTCGTAGTCTTGATGAAGCGTTCTGGTCTCTTTATGTTGAGGTTAAGTTTTATTTGATTGCGGCGCTTTCCTATTACACCATCCGCGACAAGAAGGCTGTTGGTATTGCATTGTTATATCTCATATATCTGTTGTTTTTTGCATCTAGTCTTCTATTTGAAGAAGTGCACTTGGTCTTGTCTGCTTTGAGTGTGTTTACATTTATTGGTGTTCAGTATTATGGCTGGTTTTTAGTGGGCATTTTCTTCTTTCGCTATTGGAGAACAGGTGTTTCTTCGAACGCCTATTTTTCCTTATTATTTGGATGTCTGGCGGTAATTGAGGCATCGATTGGCAAGGGATATGAGGTATTCCTGCATTCCTCTCTTGTGGTGGTTATTTTTTGGCTCTCCTTTTCTTCAAAACATTTTTCGAAGGCGATGTCCAGTCGACTCATCACGGGGTTGGGTTTGGTAAGTTACCCTCTCTACCTCGTTCACCAAAACTTTGTGACGGGGTTGGCCATTGAACTCTTTCGTGTATATGATGGGCTTTGGGTTTCGCTATACCCATTGTTGTCCTTAATATTGGTTCTTTGTGTTTCTGTTGTTTTGGCTAAATATGAGCCGATGGTGAAAACCGCATTCGCTAATACACTGCTCCCCTTGAAACTGAGACCACCGCTAGGTCAGGTGCAAGCTCACCGTCTGACATCTCCCTCGAAAACGACGGCAATCTAAAACGAGAATAGACTGGCAGCTTCGGTGGTACCTTGCGAGAGGAGTGGATCGATGAAGCGGTCGAAGTTCTCCGAAGAGCAGATGTAAGCTCCCCGTCAATCGAGGCAGTCAAACGAAGAACATCCGGCAGAATAATCACCCTAGCCAGGAGGTTCCCATGCGGCAATCGAAGTTTACCGAGACCCACATCGTATCCATTCTCAAAGAGGCCGATGCTGGCTGCCCGGTTAATGAGATCTGGCGGCACTAGAGCATCAGCTTTGCCACCTACTGCAAGTGGAAAGCCAAGTACGGCGGCTAGGAAGCGTCCGATGTGAAGCGGTTGAAGGAACTGGCGCACGAGAACAACCGCCTCAAGCGGATGTATGCCGACCTATCGCTCGAGAGTGAAGCGCTGAAGGATGTCATTACAAGAAAGCTCTAAGGCCTGCTGAGCGACAGGAGGTGGTCACGCATCTTGTGGCCGTACATGGCCTCGGGCCTGTCGCGCGGTGGGGGTAGGGCGGGTGACATACTATCGGCCGCTCCTGGACCGGGCGCGGCGCGGTGCGCCGGTGATCGCGGTGCTGACGGCGGTGGTCACCACATGCTCGCGCTGGGGTTTTTGGAAATGCTACGACCGGCTACGGCTTGATCGGCAGCCGTGGAATGCAAAACGCGCCTGGTAGATCTATTGCGGTCCGGGGTTGAATCTCCCCTGGCGGACGAAGAAGCGGCTGCCACAGCGGCTCCCCGCAGCCGCTAACGGTGCTCCCGCAATCGAATGCGGTGTGGGCCGTGGACTTCATGAGTGACACCCTGTACGGCAGTCGCCGATTCCGGACCTTCAAAATTTGGGATGAAGGGGTGCGAGAAGGCTTGGCGATTGAGATTGATACATCGCTCCCGGCGGATCGCGTGATCCGCGTGTCGGAGCAGGTCGTGGCCTGGCGGGGGCAGCCCCAAGCGATTCGGCTCGATAATAGACCAGAACTGATCGCCGATTGCTTCATGACCTGATGTGCGGAGCGAGGCATCGAATTGCGCGAGATCCAACCTGGCAAATCGGAGCAGAATGCCTTCATCGAGCAGTTCAATCGCACGTATCGCACAGAAGTGCTGAATGCCTATGTCGTCGAGTCGTTAGACCAGGTGGGCGAAATCAGTGCCGCGTGGTTACAGCGCTACAACGAAGAGCGCCCCCATGCTGCGCTGGCAGGCCTGCCGCCAGCCATTTGCCGGGCTCAATTGAAAGCCGGAAGTTCTCCTTTCATACGGTCTCGTTGACAGGGGCGTTTACATCTGCACAAGGCAAAATGCACAGCTATCTTAAAGGCCGCCGAGCGCAGATGACTCTGGTGATTTCTTCTCTATCACTCGGAGGAGCGGAAAAAGTCCTTTCAATGTTGGCCAAGCATTGGACTGAAAGCGGATACATAGTGACCGTCATAACTCTGAGTGCCAGTGAGTCTGACTGGTATGCTCTACACCCTTCTATTACGCGCGTCGCGCTGGATCTATTGTCGCCTTCGAGGAACGTAGCACATGCAATTCTCTGTAATGTAATAAGGGTACTACGGCTACGAGCCGCCATACGGAGATCGCAACCTGATGTGATAATAAGTTTCATGGATCGAACAAACGTCTTGACTCTTATAGCCGCTTGGGGGGGAAGGGTCCCCGTCATTGTGTGTGAGCGCACAGATCCACGGCATCATACAATAGGATGGGGTTGGAATGTGCTTAGGACTAGAATGTACCGGCATGCTGCTGGCATTGTTTTGCAATCAAATTCAGTTCTAGATTGGGTTCGTCAACTGAGCCTGACCCACATATCTCACGTTATACCCAATCCGATAGATCCGCAGATCGTGGCCGTTCATGGCGTCGAGAAGAAACGAGGTTCCAAGTATGTACTTGTTGGGATGGGACGACTGACGCCATCAAAACGATTCGATATTCTCCTGGAAGCCTTCGCCCAGTGTATTGGCGACAACCCAGATTGGTCCTTGCTGCTAATCGGAGACGGCACTGAGCGTCAGCGTTTGGAGGCACTCTCCTACGACTTGGGTGTCGCCAAGAACACGACATTTGCTGGAAAGGCTCGAGATCCCTCCGTGCTTCTCAGATCTGCAGATCTTTTTGTTATGACTTCAGAATACGAAGGATTTCCTAACGCTTTGATAGAAGCAATGGCCTGTGGGTTGCCTGTGATTGCATGTGACTGTCCAAGCGGGCCTAGGGAAATAATTAGAGATGGTGTGGATGGCATTCTTGTGCCGCCGAATGACCGTGGTGCGTTGGTTGCTGCATTAGAACTCTTGATGAAGAGTGCAACGGATCGTCAACGGATGGGGGAAAAGGCTGTTGAAGTGGTTGAGCGGTTTGGTTCCGATCGTGTTATGAGGCTCTGGGACAATCTTATTGATATATTTGTCTGAGTACCTCTCCGAAGCGATGCGCCCCGTCGTAATGTGGGGCCGTGACTCCGTCGCGTGCGTTTCACCGCGCCCCGCTCCTTTTGTCAACCACCCCTCGGTAGGGTGGTTGAACCCAGGCTGCCACGTAGGACCCTGTCCGAATTTCCGGAGCCCCCTCTAATCTCAACCTTTCAGAAGATTGAGGATTTGGTGAAAATTCTATTCTTGACGCGAGCGCTCAATGTCGGGGGCGCGGAACGCCAGTTGGTCGCTCTGGCACTAGGTCTCCTGAAACGAGGCCACGAGGTGGCGGTGGCGGTGTTTTATCCGGACGGTGTGTTGGAGGGAGAACTGAAGGAGGCCGGCATTCCCATCCTCTCATTGGCGAAACGCGGACGTTGGGATGTCGTGGGGTTCCTGCTGAGGTTGATTCACATGGTGCGATGCTATAGACCCGACGTCCTGCATAGCTATATCAGCAACCTCGTTACGGTAGTCGTGCAGCCGTTCCTGACGTCGACCAAGATCGTGTGGGGGGTGCGGAGTTCCTATATGGATTTCAGCCGATATGATTGGCTTTTCCGTGTCAGTTACGGGTTGGCCTGCCGGCTGTCTCACTCAGCTGATTTGATCATTGCCAATTCCCATGCTGGACGACGAGACCACGTCGCCGATGGGTATCCGGAAAAGAAGATGGTCGTGATTCCGAATGGTATCGATACGGATCGGTTCCGCCCCAACCAAGAGGCACGTGTAAGGATTCGTGCAGAATGGGGGGTAACGGAGGATGAGGAATTGGTTGGCCTTGTCGGACGACTTGATCCGATGAAGGACCATGAGACGTTTCTGGAGGCTGCATTTGCGCTCTCGCAATCTCGACAAAGTGTCCGATTTGTCTGCGTTGGAGATGGACACCCGGACTATCGGGCAATGTTACAAGATCGGGCCCGCTCGATGGGGCTGGGGGATCGCATACTCTGGGCAGGGACGAGAACTGATGTGGTCGATATTTATAGTGCTCTCGATACTCTGGTGAGCTGCTCGTCTGGAGAAGGATTCTCCAATGTGATTGCGGAGGCCATGGCCTGCGGCATTCCGTGCGTGGTTACCGACGTGGGAGATTCCAGACTGGTTATTGGCTCTTTAGGGGAGTTAATTCCTCCGAAGGATTCATCGGCCCTTGCAAGGGGTATTCAGCGACTATTAGACCACCGGATGGCCTCCGCGGAGGTCCGCAAGCGCATAGTTGATCGATTCTCACTGGAGGCTCTTATCTTGAAGACGGAGCGGGAACTCCTGGATCTATTCCTTCGACCAGGTAAAAATTCCCTATAATTGACGAGATTCTTCTTGCGGATGCTGGCACTGAGGACGCATTTGATCCTGCTTAGAACAACAGCTTTTATTCGATATCTATCACTGCAGGACTCCTAGTGCCTATATGGTTGTTTGAACTTATACTACTTGCGTGTACGGGGAGAACCGGGCTGGACGACCTGCCCTCGTGTAGGACTTAGCTGAGAGGCACTACTTATGAACGGGCAGAAACTGTCTAAGCAAGCGTAGCCACCTCTCACTCTGAATCAACTATTTTGAGATAGTTTCTAAAATGTTCTCGAGCATTCACAAAATATTTGCCCTGATTTCCATCGGTGTATTTTTCTGTAATGTGCCAGACTATGCACATGTTCGGCTGGGTTTTCTTTATCCAAACTTGTGGGTAGGGGGAGTAGGTGTTTTAGCTCTCCCATTGCTAATTAGGAAGGGCGTAGAGCCGGATATTTTGAAGTCCCCTGTGCTGATCTGGTGTTTTGGATATGCGTGGCTGACAATTATGTGGTTCTTGGGATCTTCGCAGTCTGATGTGGGATGGCAAGCCGTACGTTCTCGATTTCTGAGTATCATAGAACTGTTCATGTTTATTGGTATCTTTTCAGACCAACAAGCAAATCGGGTTGCGAGGCAAGCCCTTGTCATAGCTGTTCTTACGGGTGTTGTTTTGCAAATCTATGAAATATTTTTTCCGATGTCATTTAGTGAGATACCGGGGCGTTCGGCAGGATTGTATATGAATCCCAATGCTGCTGGAATGGCTCTGGTGACAGGAATGGTTTGCGCTGTTACCGTCTTGCCGTTGCAATACCGATCTGGCTTTCTATTGTTGGCTGGGGTAGGTGTTATGGCCAGCGTCTCTAGGGCTAGTATCTTAAGCTGGGGGATTGCGGTGCTAGGGCTTATGGCCATTCGTCGTGTGCGATTTCGAGACTTTGTGTTTAGCGGCGCTATCGCTCTTGTATGCGCTACCCTCATCTTAATACCACGATGGGATGAGATCGCATCTGCTCTTGATCGTAGCGGTTCTAGTAATAAAAATGTGGAGGAGAGGCTGGCGTGGTTAACTGACCCTTCTGGCGTCTCAGATGCGTCTAGCTGGTCGCGCATATACCTGGCTAAACGTGCATGGGATAGGATTGAAGAAAGTCCATTCTGGGGCAGTGGTACCGGATCCTCGTTCGAAGATGAACTTGCGCCACACAATCAATCACTTGCCTTTATGCAAGACCATGGTGTGCTGGGTGTCTTAATTTTGCCACTGTTGCTTCTGGCAGTAATAATAAGCGCCAAGGGTGGAAACCAACGAACGGCAATCGTTTTCAGCGCTACGGTCATGTTTCTCAGTTTCTTTTCGCATGATGTTCTAAGTGCCAGACACACTATCCTTTTATTGGCGTTGGTAGCTACGATGACGGATGATAAACACTCTCATCTATCGGAATCTGTCAGGCCTATAACCCCCGTTTGAACAGAGGGAGTTCCAAATGAGGCCCGATTTATTAGTGTAAGGCTTGTTCTCTACTCAATTCTTACGATAATCGGCCTTGCAGGGGCAGTGGTATCAGCGATAGCTCCATTCATAGCATAGATGCCAAGATCCCATGGCACTGTGCGTACCTTTCCGTCTCTGTCCATGTTCACTGTGATTATTTCTCCGTTGAAACCATTCATCTGGATTGGTGTTCCTTTGCCTATCGCAGGGCTACCGGATGTCAGGTGCCAATCGGATTGGGAATCGATAAACAAGGGATTTCCTATGATGGGATGTATCTGAGTGGGGGATGCCGAACAGTTATAAAAATTATTATAGTCCGCACTTAACGTGCCGGTGTAATTCCATTGACCCAACACATTGCCAGATAAACATGTGAAGATGTTATTCTTGACAGTGGGATTCATTGAAGGGGAGCCTGAGTATCCAGGCGAAAGGAAGAGATAACCACCGATCATGACGTTGTTGAAAATCGCGCTGTCCTTTGCACCTCTCATTCCAATGGAATATGCAGTACTTCCATTTTCATTCAGAACAACATTATTGTAGGCAACTGAGTTGTATGCTTCGAGGCCTGATGGCGGATCATACAACCACTGACTTCCGGACGCACCTCCCAACACAATCCCATACCCCCACGCAGATCGAATATGGACACGGTTGTTGTAAGCTTGGAAGTTTCGAACTCCGCCTTTGGCTACCAGACTAGTGCCCCACGCATCGCTACCAAGGACAATGTTGTTTCTGAAAATGGTTCCCGTATTGTTAAATGCTTCGATTCCTGAATAGCTTACGCAATTTTCAACGAGACTAAAATCCTGGTTGGTCTTGACACCGTGTCCACGAGCAGGACTTGCGTCGATCAGCATTCCTCGAACCTTGCATCCTACATGGCCGCTAGACTGATTCGATGTGCTAGGTGTACTTGCCGACCAACATCTTACCGCAGTTCCAGAGGCGCTATTGACGGATGAACAAGGAACATTTGATGCTGAAATGCTCGAACGTAAACCTTCGATGGTGACATGGCTTGCGGATATGCTGATATTGGGGCTGCATCCGGATGTTGAACTTAAGATTGCCAAGTGTTTATTTTGTGCCCGAAGTGTGATCGGTTCTGATGCTGTGCCAGAATTCCGAAACACGATTTCTCCTTCGGTGTAAGTCCCATCCATTACGATTGCCGTATCTCCAGAAACCAGTGTGCGAGCGGCTTTGCCGATGGTTTTCCAAGGCGCTTCCTCTATTCCTGGGTTGGAATCATCGCCACTCGGTGAAACGTAGAAGAGACGCTCCGCAGCAGCGGGTGAGGTACTCATAAATGGGCCTGGAAATGTCAGAGTCGATATTGTCGCCAGAACACAAGTCATCCTTTTGACCTTAGTAACATGGGTAAAGGTAGACATTTTGACTGCCTCCCGGTTCTTTTAGGTATCGCGCTGTGATCTGATTAAGCAATGAATGTGCCTAGATACCCACAGCCCTGTAAGCAAGACGACATTTGAGAGTCCTATGATTTCAGTGACTTTCCAGTACGGTTGACCTCCTGAACAACTTTGTGCCGACGATGACCGTACACTGTGCAGGAAAGGGCCTACGGTTACGCTCCGACAAATACCTTGGTAAGAGGGGATAACCACTCCCCGCCGGGCTACGAAAAGGCAAAATATACTCCCTGAATTGCATGATGAGCATAACCAAAGAGCCGGGAAGACAGAGTCGCGAGAAGCAGATTTCTGTACTCTGCCTCATCACGGCCCTCACTGGTGGTGGGGCTGAGATGATGTTGTACCGGCTGCTGTCCCGTCTGAATCGTACGAAGTTCAATGCCCAAGTTGTTTCCATGATGGAGTTGGGGCCTGTGGGAGACAAGATCCGCGCGTTGGGGGTGCCGGTTCGGTCCCTCGGGATGCAACAGGGAAAACCCAACCCGCTTGCGCTGGCCAGATTAGCTCAATGGCTGAAAAGAGACAAACCGGATGTCATTCAGACCTGGATGTATCATGCTGATTTGTTAGGCAGTCTGGCAGCGAAGCTGGTCGGGAATATCGCGATTTCCTGGAATATCCGTCATAGCGATCTCAGCGGCAAGGAGTCCAAGCGACTCACTCATCTCACTGCCAGGCTTTGCGCACCCCTCTCACGCTGGGCTCCTCAGAAAATCGTCTGTTGTTCCGAATCCGCGAGGAAGGTTCATGCGGACCTAGGGTATGCGGCTGAGAAAATGGTGGTCATCCCCAATGGATATGATCTCGATACCTTTCGGCCAGACAACGTAGCCCGCCAGGCCATCAGGAGGGAGTTGAATATTCCGGAATCGGCTCCGGTGATCGGTCTCGTGGGGCGCTTCGACCCTCAGAAGGATCATCGCACGTTTCTCAAAGCAGCCGGGCTCTTCCATCGGGATAAACCCGATGTGCGTTTCATTTTATGCGGAGAGGAGATCACCCCTCAGAACCAGACGCTGATGGCCTGGGTAGACGAAATGGGCCTTCATGATTGCTGTCATCTGCTGGGCCGTCGCGATGATATTCCTCGGTTGACCGCCGCATTTGATGTTGCCGCCCTCTCGTCTTCCTTCGGGGAAGCATTCCCCAACGTCGTCAGCGAGGCAATGAGTTGTGGCGTTCCTTGTGTGGTCACAGATGTCGGGGATGCGGCGCTGATTGTCGGGGAAACCGGGGTGGTCGTCCCGACCAAGGACCCTGCCGCATTAGCGGCAGGATGGCGGCGCTTGCTCGACTTGGATATTCAGGTGCGCGAGCAGCTTGGATCGGCCGCCAGACAGCGTGTGACAGAGCGGTATAACTTGCCGGAAATCGTGTCGCGGTATGAACAGCTCTTTGAAGAATTAGCAGGACGGCCGTCAATGTCAGACTCATTGGTTCGCTGGGGGTAAGTATGTGTGGGATTAGCGGATACATTGATACGGCGAGAGTGCAGGGTGAGCGTGACCTCACGCAGACAGTTCTGCGTATGGCCAGAACCCTTCGCCATAGAGGGCCAGATGACGTGGGTACCTGGGTAGATCCTGCTACTGGCGTTGCCCTCGGACACCGTCGACTATCGATTCTTGACTTGTCTCCATTGGGTCATCAACCGATGCGGTCCGTTTGCGGGCGATACGTCACAAGTTTTAACGGCGAGATCTATAATTTCAGAGCTCTCCGTGAGGAACTAGAAGGGAAGGGGCACAGTTTTCGAGGGCACTCGGATACTGAAGTCATGCTGGCGGGCCTTTCGCAGTGGGGGCTGGACTCGGCTGTAAGGCGCTTCAATGGGATGTTTGCCATCGCAGTATGGGATCGTGAAACACGTCTGTTGCATTTAATCCGGGATCGGATGGGGGAGAAGCCACTTTATTACGGGTGGGCCGGCAAGACGTTCCTGTTCGCGTCCGAATTGAAAGCGATCCGCGCCCATCCACGTTTTGAAGGGGTGATCGACCGCGGGGCTGTCGCTCTGTTCATGCGCCACAATTACATTCCAGCCCCCTATTCCATCTATACAGGAATTGCCAAGGTAGTCCCCGGCGAGATTGTCACCATCGCGCCAGATCCGGCCGTTGCCTCGCAGACCCATCCCTATTGGTCGGTAGCCTCCGCTGCGGAACAAGGACGAGACGAACCATTTAAGGGGACTGTTGCCGAGGCAATCAGGTGCCTGGATGAGCTATTGAGGGATGCGGTTAAACTTCGCATGGAGTCGGATGTTCCCTTAGGAGCCTTCCTGTCCGGCGGCATAGACTCTTCAACGATTGTGGCGCTCATGCAGGCGCAAAGTAGCAGGCCGGTTCAGACCTTTTCGATTGGTTTTCATGAAGCGGCCTACAATGAGGCCCATCATGCAAAAGCGGTGGCTGAACATCTAGGAACTAACCACACCGAGCTGTACGTGTCGCCTGCCGAAGCGATGGAGGTCATACCCAGGTTGCCGGCCATTTATGACGAGCCTTTTTCCGATTCGTCTCAGATCCCGACCTACCTGGTCTCTGAGCTGACGAGGCGACAGGTTACAGTGGCCTTGTCGGGGGACGGTGGCGACGAGTTGTTTGCTGGATATGGGCGCTATTTTTGGGCGGCGAATCTCTGGGGCAAAGTAGATGCGATCCCACCATTTTTAAGGAAACTTATAGCGCGTAGCCTCACAAGGCTCTCACCGAGAACTTGGACGGCGCTGTTCCGGGGAATTGCACCGATGTTCCCGAAGCGTCTGCGGTTTCGCAATCCTGGAGACAAGCCTCACAAGCTGGCAGAAATCCTGACAACCGAATCCCTTGAAACCCTTTATCTGTCGATCGTGTCTCATTGGCAAAGCCCGACTAAGGTCGTCCTTGACTCCACGGAGCCGTTGACAGTGCTGACCGATCATGCTCGCTGGTCTCGCTCGGCGGAGATCTTCGATCACATGATGCATTTGGATATGCTGTCGTATTTACCTGATGACATTCTCACAAAAGTGGATCGTGCCAGTATGGCTGTGAGTCTAGAAGCACGTGTACCGTTGTTGGATCATCGCGTCGTCGAGTTTGCCTGGAAATTGCCCGTTTCGATGAAAATTCATGAAGGGCAAGGTAAATGGATCCTGCGACAAGTCTTGAACCGATATGTTCCTGCCACGCTGTTTGATCGTCCCAAAATGGGCTTCGGGGTTCCCATCGACAGCTGGCTGCGCGAACCCTTGAAAGAATGGGCTGAGTCTCTCTTAGACGAAAAACGGCTACTCGATGAGGGCATCTTTAATCCTGATCCCATACGCAAGCAGTGGAGCGAACATCTATCAGGCACATGCAATTGGCACTACTATCTATGGGATGTGCTCATGTTTCAGGCTTGGTTAGATGAGGAGCGAAAGACAGGAGACGTCAATTCTACTAATTCTCTCGAACAGGGGACCTTTCTTGCATGAACGGACAGCGCGGTACCATGGTAGTCAGTCTGGATCTCGAACTCTGCTGGGGGCGGTTCGACAAGGTGCCGGTGCCCGTACTCGAGGCTGATGCTGCGGAGGAACGGATTCAGATCAAGCGCTTGCTGGCGCTGCTCGATCGATATGAAATCCCTGCGACGTGGGCGACAGTGGGACATTTGATGCTTGAAGGTTGCACGAGGCACGACGGAGCCGTTCACGCAGAGGTGATGCCGCGTCCCGATTATTCCTGGTTTCCTAAGGATTGGTATGTCTACGATCCCTGTACGAGTGCGATTCAATCGCCTGGTTGGTATGCTCCGGATATCTTGGAGTGGATCAGGGGAACGCGAGTGCGGCATGAAATCGCTTCCCATTCGTTCGCACACATCTATTACGGCGACCCCGAGTGTAATGCCGCGGCGGCGCGAGTGGACCTGACGGCGGCCGTGGCCGCGGCCTCGCAGTGCGATGTCTCGCTCAGGAGTTTCGTATTCCCGCGCAATCAGGTCGGTCATCTCGATGTCCTGCGCGAGCAGGGTATCCGTGCCTATCGCGGTGCTGATCCCACCCCGTTTCGCAGGAGCAAAGGGAAGCTGTACAAAACGTTGAGCTTTCTTGACCAACTCTTCGGGCTACCCCCTAAAGCTGTGCGCGCCGAAGAAGTCATGCCGGGACTCTGGAACATTCCGGGGAATCATTTCTATATGGCTCGCAACGGCGTTCGGAAAATGATTCCGATGGCCAGCCGCGTCTGGAAGGGTAAGCAAGGGATTCGGCAGGCCATTCGGACCGGGAGCTTGTACCACTTGTGGTTTCACCCCTTCAATCTGAATGCGGATGCGGATGCCATGTTGTCCGGGCTGGAGAAAATATTTGCCTATGCCCACAAGTTGAGGGAACAGGGTGTGCTAGACATTTACAGCATGGATGACTATCGAACTCATTTGGCTGCGGGCGCCGGCGAAGCCGTCGGCGCGCTACCGACCGGGGCCCTTGCATAGAGTAAACCATCATTTTTTCTATCCTCAGTGCTGATTGCCTCAGGCAGATATGGCGTCCATCAAGCTCGTCCACGTCACTACTGTGCCGCAGTCGCTGTTCTTTCTCAGGGGACAGGTCGGCTATATGAAGGACCGCGGATTCGACATTCACGGGCTCTCGTCGCCGGGGGAGTTTCTCTCTCGTTTCGCCGAACAGGAGCGTGTGGTCGTGCATCCGGTCGAGATGCCCCGGCGCATCACTCCCATGCGAGACCTTGCGGCGGTCGTGGGAATTTGGAAAGTGTTGCGACAGGTCCGCCCTCAGATCGTCCATGCCCACACGCCGAAGGGCGGCGTCCTGGGGATGGTCAGCGCCTGGCTCGCCCGCATCCCGGTGCGGATCTACCACATGCGCGGATTGCCCTTTACCACCGCCTCCGGCTGGAAACGTGCGCTCCTCATCTGGAGCGAGCGGATCTCCTGCAGGCTTGCCGACCAGGTGTTCTGTGTCAGTTCATCGGTCCGTCAGGTCGCGTTGGAGAACGGGCTCTGCCGACCGGACAAAATCGCTGTACTTGCGCGAGGCAGCGGCAATGGGGTCGATGCGGTCCGGCGGTTTAACGGGGCGGATCTGTCTCCCGCTCTACGAGAGGAGACCAGGCGGTGCTACGGAATCCCTTCTGATGCGCTGGTGCTCGGATTCATCGGCCGCATTGTCCGCAGTAAGGGGATCATCGAGTTGGCCGGGGCCTGGAAACAATTGCGGGCTGAGTTCCCGACTCTGCATCTCCTGCTCGTCGGGCCGTACGAAGCACAGGACCCCATATCACCGGAGGTGGATGAGGAGCTCCGGCGCGATGCGCGCGTGCATCTGATCGGGGAGGAGTGGAATACCCCGCCGTTGTATGCCGCGATGGACGTGCTGGCGCTGCCGACCTACCGGGAAGGCTTTCCGAATGTCCTGCTGGAAGCCGCCGGGATGAAGGTACCGGTCGTCGCGACGCGTGTGCCCGGTTGCACCGATGCGGTTCAGGACGACGTGACAGGGAAGTTGGTCCCACCCTACGATTCCGGCCGGCTGGCGGCCGCCGTCAAAGAGTACCTGAACGACCCGGAACTTCGTCGCCGTCATGGAACGGCGGCGCGTGACTGGGTGTTGCAGGAGTTCCGCCCGCAAGGCATCTGGCAGGCCATTCATCAAGAATATGTGCGTTGTTTGCGCGGCAAGGGCCTTCTACCGGCGGACGATCACGGGCGCGAGAAACGGGGCAATGCAGAGTCCGACCATTCCCGTGCCCAATGCTTGTGAGCTCATCATGCAGACGCAGTCACGCGTGCAGCCGCAGCAGTGGTTGGTCAAGACTCGTCAAGGGGGCGTCGTGGGACACGTCAAGAGCCTGACGATCTGTCATTGCTCGAAGCGGATCGTATCGGCCCTGCTTGTTTTGCGTAACAGCGGACAGCAGGTGCAGATTCCGTGGAATCGATTCGATATGGTCGAGGAACAATTGGTGCTTCGCGTTCCGGTTGGTCGGCTCACGCGCGAGCTCCAATCGTGTGGGGAAACCCATGGCCAGGCACATCTCTGATATGGAATCTCGTGAAGCAATAAATCGGGAACCCGGTGCGACTCGATCGGGGCGTCGGATCTCACGCCGGGCGCTTGTCACCGGGCTTCTGTTGACCGTGCTTGTGTGTTCGCTCCTACTGGAGCTGTGTTCCTATGTCTACTTGCGTGTGGCAGAGGGATACGACGGGCAGCATCTGATGATGCACCAGTTCGACGATTACAAGAACATTCACCCGACCCCTGGTTATCAAGACACGCGAGGCGTGATACACAACGCCCAGGGTTTTCGCCGGGCTGAAGACGTAGCCATGACGAAGCCGTCAGGCACCTATAGGATTTTTCTCATGGGTGGATCGACCGCCTACGGGTTGGGGTCGTTGTCTCCGCAGGGCCATCAGAAATATCCGGTGCTCAAGAATTCGGAGACCATCGATCACTATCTGGAAAGTTACCTGAAGGATCTGCTGCCCTCTCGTCGTATCGAGGTGATCAATGCGGCTATTCCAAGCCACTCTAGCCATCACCATCTCATCTATCTGAATCAGACTATTTTAAAGTACCACCCGGACATGATCGTGTTTATCGACGGGTATAACGACTATTACCCCTGGGAACAGCACTATGATCAGTTTCGTGACTACCCCTACCGACAATGGTCGCACCTCTACCTCGATGAACCTTCCCTCAAGGCCTGGGCCGGCTATACGGGATTTTGGCTCTATCGGAAGAGCCACTTCGTGTACCTGGCCGGGAAAAAGCTGCGTCCGCTCTGGTGGGCCATTCAAAACTTGCGCCCGCAGCCACGGCGCGAACTCAACGTGGAGGAGGCGCTGCACAATCTCGAGCTCAATGCGGAAGGCAACTTTCTTCGCATGGTGGAGCGGGACGCGCTGATTCTCAACCACGAGGGAATCGTTCCGGTCTTTACATTGCAGCCGGACCTTTTGTTCGAACAGCGAAAGGTGCTGACGGAATTCGAACAGCGATTGTCGGCGGAAGTCGATCAGGCCCAGCCGATCAACTACCGACAGTTCAAGAATCGGGCGCGTCCCTTCGTGACTGCCAAGCTGCAACAGGTGACAACGGCACAGGGCGCGCCGTTCATCGACATGACGGACATCCTCGGCGAGATCAAAGACGATGCCTTTACGGACGATTGTCATTTGACGCCGCCGGCGAACGAGACGGTGGCGCAGTACATCGGGCATCGCATTGCGCCGCTCATTGCCGCCTCGATCGAAAAAAAGGAAAAGGGAGGCCGGACCTCGTGACGGTTGATCGGTCGTGTTCCGAAGGGTTCGTCCGGACGCGATGGGACAAACGGATGCTGGACCTGACCCTCATCCTTGTGGCCGCGCCGGTTGCGCTGCCGCTGTTGGCAACACTCGCGCTGGCGACGTGGGCCGTGCAAGGCTCACCCGTGTTATTCCGCCAGCGGAGGCCAGGTATCGAGGGGAAGCCGTTCACCATCTATAAGTTCCGCACCATGCGCCAGCTTCCTCCCGGGGTCGCGGCCGATGCGAAATCTGACGGCGAGCGGCTGACAAGGTTCGGGAAGTTGCTCCGGAGCACGAGCCTTGACGAATTGCCGGAACTGATCAACGTCATCAAGGGCGATATGAGCCTGGTAGGGCCCAGGCCCTTGCTCATGCAGTACCTCGATCGCTACACAGTCGAACAACAGCGGCGGCATGATGTCTTGCCGGGTATTACGGGCTGGGCGCAAGTGAATGGTCGGAACGCCCTGACCTGGGAAGAAAAATTCGATCTCGACCTCTGGTACGTAGCCAACCATTCCCTCTGGGTCGATCTTAAGATCCTCGCCATGACGGCCTGGAAGGTAATCCGGCGCGAGGGTATTCAACACCCTGGCCAGGTGATCATGGAAGAGTTCAAGGGTTACCGCAACTGAGTCTGCTCCACTCCCGACCACACGAGCCTCGTAAGAGACGTCCTTCACCGTTTGACACCATTCCGAAGGACGTCGCCATGACATGGGATCCGCTCTGCGGCCTGCGTCGCCGACTGCCTGATCCATCGCAGTTCTGTCCACCGTGAATCTGCAGTGCACCAACAGATCCATTTCGGCAAAGGAAGGTCGCTATGAAAGCTCACACGTTCGGTGATGCAGTCGAAGTGTTCGCCACCAGTCCCCAATCGGCAGAAAGCACGACGGATGCGTATTTGAAGGAGGTCATTGAGATCGCTCAATGGAGCGAGCAGGAGGGCTGTACCGGTACCCTCGTCTATACGGATAACCGGTTGGCCGATCCCTGGCTGGTCGCGCAGATCATTCTCCAGAATACGAAGACCCTCTGTCCGCTCGTGGCGGTGCAGCCCCTCTACATGCACCCCTATGCGGTAGCCAAGATGGTCAGCACCTTGGCCTTTCTCCACGGGCGGCGGGTGTATCTGAACATGGTCGCCGGCGGGTTCGCCTACGATCTCAAAACGCTGAAGGACACGACGCCCCATGATAAGCGGTACGATCGGTTGCGTGAGTACACGCACATCATCAAAGCCCTGCTTTCCGGAGGGGCGGTGACGTTTCAGGGCGAGTATTACGCGGTGGACAATCTCCGCCTGACTCCTGTCTTGCCGCCGGAGCTCTTTCCCGGAATTTTCTTGTCCGGTTCATCCGAGGCGGGGCTCGACTGTTGCCGCGCTCTGGGCGCCACCGCAATCAAATATCCCAAGGCACCCAACGAAGAAATGAACGCTCTCGATGGACTGGAGAAGGCCGGGATCAGGATCGGCGTCATTGCACGACCTGAAGAAGACGTAGCCTGGAACGTGGCCTATAAACGATTCCCGGAAGACCGGAAAGGGCAGTTGGCCCACCAACTGACGATGAAGGTGTCGGATTCCCTCTGGCACAAGCAGTTGTCCGACCTTGCCGAGAGCACAACGGTGGATCGAAATCCTTACTGGCTCGTGCCTTTCCAGAACTACAAGACCTTCTGTCCCTATCTCGTGGGCGGGTATGAGACCGTGGCACGGGAGATCGCCCGCTATATCGGCGCGGGGTATCGGAGTTTCATTCTCGATATTCCACCGGACAAGGAAGAACTGCGGCACACGGGCGTGGCGTTCCAACAGGCCTGGGCCATGGCTGAAAAGGGGTGACCATATGGGGATACAGCAACCGATACGCGGCCCCTTGAGGGGGTTCATCGAATCCATGCGCAGGGTCGGATCACGGCCGGCCCTGTACGTCGACGGCAAGGTTCACTCCTATGAGGAGTTGGGCCGTCTGGCCGGGAGGATCGCGGCCACGATTCGAAAAACGTCTCCGCCGTCCATGCCGCTGGTCGCCTTGCTGGCCCATCGGAGCCTCACGGCTTACGCGGGGGTACTGGGCATCCTCGGAGCGGGGAAGGGCTACGTACCGTTGAATCCCAAGCTGCCGACCGAACGGTTGCTGCGGATTCTCACCCTGGCCGGTCCGGACATTCTGATCGTTGGGAAAGAGGCGAGGAGGCATCTGGAACTGCTGCTTCCGAAACTTCCACAGCGAACCGTCTTGATCTGCCCCGATATGGAGGATCTCGACGGACTCAGCGCCTCATTTCCACAGCACCAGTTCGTTCCCGGCAGCGCCATGGCAGAGGGAGCACTTCTCGCTGCCGATCCCCGGGAAGGCGACGATCCGATCGCCTATTTGTTATTCACGTCGGGCAGTACCGGTGACCCGAAAGGCGTGCCGGTTCGACAAAGCAACCTCGCGGCCTATGTCCGGTATATCGCCGACCGATATGCGGTGAACGAAGAAGACCGCTTCTCGCAGATGTTTGAGATGAGCTTCGACCTGAGCGTGCACGACATGTTCGTCTGCTGGGAAGGAGGCGCCTGCCTCTATGCCATGCCGGACCATACTGTAATGGCGCCCGCCAAGTTCATCCGCGACCATGCCATTACCATGTGGTTCTCGGTTCCGTCGGTCATCGGGGTCATGGAAAAACTCGGGATGCTCAAACCCGGATTGTTTCCCACGTTGCGGGCGAGCCTGTTTTGTGGAGAACCGTTGCTCGGTCGGCATGCCCAGGTCTGGCAGGAGGCCGCGCCGAATTCGTTGGTCGAGAATCTCTATGGTCCGACCGAAACCACCATCGCGATTACTCACTATCGTTGGAATTCCGCAATTTCGCCCGATATCTGCAAGTCGGGAATCACGCCGATCGGCCGCGCGTTCACGGGCCAGAAGACCTGCGTGATCGACTCCACGTTCCATTCGGTCGCCGCGGGAGACAGCGGGGAGTTGTGTCTCTCCGGTTCCCAGGTGACGCAGGGGTATTGGAATAACCCCGAACAGACCAAGAAACAGTTCGTCACCTTGCCCGGAGCAGGCGACGAACTCTGGTACCGGACAGGCGATCTGGTGATGGAGGATCGAGACGGCTGCCTGCAGTATCTCGGACGAATCGATCATCAAGTGAAAATCCGGGGGCATCGGGTTGAATTGCCTGAAGTCGAGTTCACCTTGCGGGAAGCCTCGGGATCCCAGCAAGTCGCGGCGCTGGCCTGGCCGGTGAAGGAAGGCCTGGCCGAGGGAATCGTCGCGTTCATCGCCGGAGACGCCGCGCAGGAGGTCGGGCCTATCCTGCAACATTGCCGGCGCATTTTGCCCGATTACATGGTGCCGAGCCGCATCAGGTTTCTGGAACACATGCCGTTGAACGTGCATGGGAAGACGGATCGAATGAAGTTGCGGGAATTATTGAAGGAGGAACAGCAATGAGGACAGCACAGGAAGCAGCATTGGCGAAACATATCACCGAGTGGGTCAAGCGGGGCCGAAGCACGAACGGTGTGGATGTGCCGGACTTTTCAGAGGACACGGATCTGATCGCGGCCGGGATTCTGGATTCGCGGGGATTCATCGAAATGATGCTCGAGGTTGAGCAACAGACGGGAAATCGCATTGATTTAAACGACATAGATCCGAGTGAGTTCACCACGATCAAGGGCCTCTGTCGATGTGCCATGTCGCAAGCGTCACCCTGTTGAAAGGAATACACTCATGAATAAAATCGTCGAAACATACTCGCGCCTGGCGGATGAATACCGTCGGGACGAGGAGTCGCAATCCTGTTGGTATCTGGCTGCGGAAAAAGCCTTGGCTGCGATCGAACTCAAGGAGCGGTATCGCACGGTCGCCGATATCGGCTGCGGGACCGGACGGGCCCTGTGCGAGTTAGCGTCCCGCGAAGGGGGCGATCGCCGTTTCATCGGTGTAGAACCGGCCGACAACATGCGGGCCTTGGCCGCGGAATTGGCGCGCGGGCAGGCCAACATCCGCCTGTTCAACGGGTCGTTCGAGCAGATTCCGCTGGAGTCGAAGAGCATCGACTATCTCTACAGCATCTTGGCGTTTCATTGGACGACGAACCTCACCCGGTCGGCGGAGGAGTTGGCGCGTGTGCTGAAGGACGACGGGGACATGGATCTGTTCTTCATCGGCCGCAACAACGGTCATGAATTCATCCGCAAGACGACCCCTGTGTTTCTCAAATACATGGGACCGGCGGCGCTATTGCGGTCGGCGGGGATGCGCCAGCAGTTGACAAAGGATGAGGCCCAACAGCTGTTCGGCAAAGCCTTTGCGGGACGCGCGGTGACGGTTGAGGAGTCCCACGACACGTACTTCGATACCCTGGAGGGGCATTGGACGTGGTGGGTGCGTATCGAGGGCCAGCTGGTCGACATTCCGGCCGAGAAGCGCGCCGATTGCGACCGTGCGGTGAAAGACTCGATCGCTACTCTTCAGAGTCCTGAAGGCATCCCCTACACGATTCACATGTTGCGCGTGAAAGTCCGAAACCAGGCGGGCGCATAGGTCCAGAGATCGGATACATGACCATGAGAACACTCTTCATTGTGGGCGCAGGCGGATTAGGGAAGGAAGTCGTGGACATCGTCCAGTCGTCTCCCCTCGCGGCGCAGTATGCGCTGGCGTTTATCGATGACACCGTCGCGCCAGGGACCATCGTGCATGGGGTCGAGGTCGTCGGCTCTCGGGCCTTCCTGAGAGCCGTCGATCCCGAGCAATCGGCGGTGTGCGTGGCCATCGGCAGTCCGGCGGTCCGCCGCGACCTGATCGGAGAGATCGAAAGCTGGGGGTTGTCGCTCCCGGCGATCGTGGATGCTTCGGCCCTGATCCGACCGTCGGTGGTTCTGGGCCCCGGCGTCATTGTCGGGGCACGGGTCTTCGTGAGTTCCCAGAGCGTGATCGGCGCTCACGTCGTGATCAATCCGGGGGTGCTCGTGGGGCATGACGTCGTGATCGGACCCTATGCCGTCATCGGGGGAGGCGCGATGTTGTCCGGTGGGGCCAAGGTGGGGGAGGGCACCCTCGTGGGAGCCGGGGCTTCCATTCTCTTGAATACGCCGGTCGGGGATTGGGCCACGGTCGGCATGGGGGCGGCCGTCTATGCGGCCGTGGAGAACGGCACAACCGTGCTGGGAAACCCGGCCAGGGCTCTCCCGGTCTTGCGCAAGAAGAATGAAGCGGCCGGCCTGGCTGCTGAGACCTCGACCAATTCGGCGCCGGTGGCGCCATAGGGCCTTCGGCGTTCCGTCATCTCGGTTCGGCTAGACGGGGGGGTTGCGATGCATGCGGAATTTATTTCGCCCGATGATCCACGGTGGCGGCGGTATCTCGAATCAAACTGGCACGACTTTTACCATCTACCGGATTACGTGAAGTTGTGCGCCTATCATGAAGGCGGGATCCCCATAGCCTTCTACGCCCAGTATCGAGGCGCGTCGTTTTTAGTCCCCCTGATCATCCGTCCCCTGCCGGAGTCGCTGAATGCCTCCCCGGGATGGTGCGATTGTGTCTCGCCTTACGGGTATTCCACCCCGCTGGTGGCTCCCACGCAGGAGCAGTTGCCGGCGTTTATCGAGGCCTTTGTCGCGCTGGCAAAGGAACGGAACATGGTGGCGGCATTTTTTCGCCTCCATCCCTTCTCAGAGCTCAACAAGGGAGATCTGTGCCGATTCGGGCAGCTGGTGCACCATGGGCCGACCATTTATCTCGACCTGTCCCTCACGGAGGATGAGTTCTGGAAGCAGGTGCGAAGAAATCACAAACAGAACTATCAGCGGCTAGTCCAGGACGGCTTTGACGTGTCGGTCGACGAGTGGGGGCGCTTGGGAGAATTCGCGTCGCTCTATCGTAGCACGATGCAGCGGGTGGGGGCAGTGACGTGTCTGTATTCGGAGCAATATTTCACCGATCTAAAGACCATTCTCGGTCCTGCCATGCATCTCTGTTGCGTTCGCTCCCCAACCGGATCGGTGGTGGCAGGGGGCATCTTCGTCGAGATGGGAGGATTGGTGCATTATCACCTGTCGGCGACGGCGACGGAGTATCTGCGCCTGGGACCGAATAAGCTCATTATCCCCTTCATGCGGGCCTGGGCGCAGGAGCGGTTGAACCGGGTCTTGCATCTGGGCGGTGGAGTCGGAGGCGCGTACGATTCGTTGTTCCACTTCAAGGCAGGATTTTCAGATGCCCGGGCGGATTTCTACTCTTACCGCCTGATCGTGGATCAATCGAGGTATGAAAATCTGTCGCGGGTGGCAGCGACGCAAGCCGGGGGAGATCACTCGATTCCGACGAATTTTTTTCCCGCCTATCGCAGGGCCGTACCCCATGCACCCCATCTGCCGCCGGTCCCGGCGGCGTCGGCGGTCACATCCGAGCCTGGTGTGGACGCCTGAATTCCAGACGGCTGACTTGACTAATCCATCACCCTCGCGAGACAGCGGTGTATCGATGGCTAGCGCCTCATCTCCCATCATCAGGGCGGCATCACCGGACGATAGTATCGCCATGGCGGAAGTCGTACGCGCGGCTGCGAGCCCGCTCATGCGAGAGACGACGATTCTGGGCGGCACCGGGCTGGATCGATTCATTCGCGATCAGATTGCGTCGGCGTCGGCAAACCGGTTTCTGGTGGCCGAGGTCGGAGGGCACATCGTGGGGATGTCGGCCTGGCGGTACGAAGGCGAGGAGCTGTTCCTCAACCACTTGTTCGTGCATCCGTCGGTACAGGGCCGTCGGGTCGGCACCTGGTTGTGGGCTCGCGGGCTAGCCGGACTCAATACCGGCGCGGCGCGCACCCTTTCGCTGGACGTCTACGAGGACAATACGCGAGCCGCTGCCTGGTATCGCTCATTGGGTCTGGAGCCGGTCGCGCAGCGCATCGTGACGGCAGTGCCGATTCCTTCGGTGTCGCCCACCGCGGACCAAGCCTGGTCATCGACTTTTCTTGGTCCTGCAGACCACGACTATAGTCAATACGGATTCTCCCAGTTCGCGCTCAGCACCCAGCGGGCCGCCTATACGATCGGTCGGTTGGGGACAGACTTCTTCCGTATTGCCTCATCGGTGCTGTTGGACGATGAGGCGGCCTTGGCCGCACTCCATCGGTTGGACCCTCGGCGCAGGCTGCTCTGTTTCGATGCGCCGGACCGGTGGGAAGCGATAGCCGGTCGAGGGGCGGTGCTCCTTGGGCGAACGATACGGCTCACCATACCCGTAGAACAGCTGGCCGCGCGTTTCACAAAGACGCTGCCGGAAGCAAGTCGTTGAGCGATCGAGATGGCTTCAGTTTGTGGAGATCACGCATGAATGTCACCGATAAGAAACACGCGCTCCGTATGTTCACCAACGGGGTCTACATTCTGACCTCCCGCAGCGATGACGGTTTCGGCGCCGCGACCGTCACCTGGGTGTCGCAGGCGTCCTTTACCCCGCCGCTGCTGACGGTCGCCGTTCGCCCGACCAACAGCGTATTTCGTTGTCTTGCCAAAAGTTCCGTGGCGGCTCTTCACGTACTGAGCCACGAACAAACCGAGATGGCAAAAAAGTTCTTTACGCCGACGGCCGTTCAAGACGGAACGATCAACGGCGAACCTTTTTCCGAAGGCACCACCCTCGCGCCCATTCTTAGTAATGCGCCTGCGTATCTGGAATGTGCCGTCCGCCAGATCGTCGACCAAGGGAGTGATCATGCCGTGGTTATTCTGGAAGTCCTCGAGGCAGTCTGTCGGGAACGGGTCAAACCACTCACGATGGCCGACACACCGTGGGAGTATGGCGGCTGAATACGGATTTTCGCGCCTCCGTGTCGACGCCCAATCGGGTGCTCGATGTCTTTCCCCGGTTTCGCAGAGCCTTGCCGCAGCAATGTTTCCAGAAACTCTAGACTGAGTGGGCCTCCTCGGCTCCATTCGCAACACGAAGTCCGGTCTCTGCTTCTTCACGAGGAGCGCGACGGAATCGCTGACCTTCGCCTGTCTCGATTGCGCCGCACCCGACTGTTCGGAATCTTCGCCCAGCATCATCCGATACCTGCTTCACCTACATTACGGAGGATACCGTGACCACAATGCCGATCATCAGACCCACGCTCCCTGCCTTGGAGACCATTCTCACCATGATGCACGACGGGTGGGAAACGGGAATTGTGACCGTCGGTCCGGTCGTGCGAAGTTTGGAAGAGCAGGCCTGTCGCGTCACCGGGGCGCGGTATGCGATTGCGCTCTCCTCTTGTACTGCGGGCCTCATGCTGGTGCCGCAAGCGCTCGGACTACGCCCAGGCACCGAGGTCATTGTGCCATCGTTCACCTTTGCGGCCACCGCTCAAGCATTGCTCTGGAATCGTCTCGTGCCGGTCTTTTGCGATTGCCTTCCGGGGACCTGCACGTTGGATCCGGCGGATGTGGAACGCAACATCACCCCCAACACCGGCGCCATTTGCGGGGTCTCGGTGTACGGATTACCGCCGGACGTTGATGCCTTGCTGGAGATTGGCCGCAGAAGGGGGATCCCCGTCTATTTCGACAGCGCGCAGGGCCTAGGGGCCACCTACAAGGGCCAGCCACTCGGGCAGTTCGGGGTTTGCGAAGTGTTTTCGCTCAGCCCCACGAAGGTGGTGACTGCCATTGAAGCCGGTATATTGACGACGAACGACGCCGTCATCGCCGAGCGCATACGGTCGATGCGTGATTATGGGAAGGATCCGGTGAAAGGCGAAGAAATGGTCCATCTGGGCCTGTCGGCTAGGATGAGCGAACTGCATGCATCAGTCGGCCTGCTCGGACTTCAACGGGTACATGATCTCGTGAAGGCCAGGACCGAACGGATTGCGGTGTATCGCGATCGTTTGGGAAGCTTGCCTGGCTGTTGGGTGCAAGAGTTTCCGTACGATCGAAGCACCAGCGGAAACTATTTTGTGCTCTTCATCGGGGAGCAGGCGAAACGCAGTCGAGACCAAGTCTACGAGGACCTCAAAAAGGCCGGCATTCAGACGAAGCGGTACTTTTACCCGCCGGTCCACGCGCAGGCGATCTTCCAGCAATATCCGATGAAACTGAGTGCACAGCTGACGCAGACCAAGAAGGCGAGCCAGGAGGGGTTGGCCCTCCCGTTGTACTCCCATATGACCGATCAGGAAATCGACGCGGTCTGTGCGGAGGTCAAGCAATTGTTGGCCTGAGAGGACGGAGCGTGGGAGCCGGTCTCGCCATGTCCGTGAAGCTCATTCAATCGGCCTATGGCTGGAGGCTGCTCGGCTACGGAGTCGGCCTGGCGGGTGCGGGGGGATTGTTGTCATGGCTTGGGTTGATGTGGCTCGTGGCCTACGCCGAAGGGGTTCCTCCTGCGGAGGTCGGCAAGGCGGATGTGGTGGTGGCGCTGGCAGGAAGTCCCGATCGAACGGTCTATGCCCAGACTCTCGTGGCACAGGGGCTTGCGCCGGACAGCATGTCCACGTTACTCGACCCGTTTTGCTTGCGCGCGCAAGGTTCCAGGTCGGCCTGTGCGACCGCTGTACGCAACACCATCGATGAAGCCGTGGTGTTGCGACGCATCTTTGCCCGCGAGCGGTTCACGAAGGTGATCGTGGTGACATCCCGATATCACCTCGCGAGGGCACGGGGCGTGTTCGACATCATCTTCGCCGGAGGCGACACGACGGTTCACGTGGTTTCTCCGTCCGGTGAGCGGATCAGCGGCCCGCGCATGAGACGCGAAGCCTTGTCCTATCTTCCCAGCCTGTTCGGAGCCGTCATGGCTCGTATGGTTCCGGCATTCTATGAATGGCTGGTGCGCAATCAGCCGGTCTGTCCGGATCCCGCTGTTCGTCCCATCGAATAATCGATTCCTCTTCATCTCCCTGCGGCTCACCGGGGTCTAGGCTCCTGTGTCGGCCCGCTCCGACGGTTTATTCACCTTCAACTGATCGGTCTATTACCATGTTGACACTGTCTCGATTTTCTAATCCGAAGTGCCTGCTCGTGCTGTTGGTGCACATCCTCCTGATGGGAATCGCCAACTATGCGGCGTTCTGGCTCCGCTTTGACGGAGATCTTCCGGATTGGGCGATGGACATCTTTCTGCACACCCTCCCGATTCTAGTAGCCGTGCGTCTCCTGATGTTCATTCCCTTCCGGCTGTACGGCACGGTCTGGCAGTACACCAGCCTCTGGGACCTCGGCAATATCGTCGGCGCGACGTTGAGCGGCAGCATCGTGTTTTTTCTGGTGACACGGTATGGACTCGGGCAGACGGCCTATCCGCGGACCGTCTATCTGATCGATGCGTTGCTGTTGATCGTGCTTACCGGCGGGATGCGGGTCGCCCGGCGCGTCGGATATCCTTCATCATCCAATGGCGACATGAAGCGCGTGTTGATTTATGGCGCCGGCGATGCAGGAGAACGGCTGGTGCGCGAACTTCGACAGAACAAGGCCTTCGGGTATCAGCCGGTGGGCTTTATCGACGACAACCGGCGGAAGACCGGCCAACGTATCCATGGCGTCAAGGTTTTGGGCACGCGAGCGCAACTTCCCGGCATCATGGAACGCGTCAAGCCCGACACCATTCTGATCGCAATGCCCAGCATCGGCGCCACGGCCACCAGGGAAATCGCCAAGGCGTTGCTGGCCTACAACGTGTCGATCAAGATTCTACCGGACCTCAGCGTGCTGTTGGACGGCAAGTCCGAGGTGAATCAGTTGCGCAATCTTTCAGTGGAGGACTTGCTGCACCGGCCCCGTGTTGATTTGGATCGGTCCCTGACCGCTGCGCTGTTGAAAGGAAAGCGGGTGTTGGTGACGGGGGCGGGTGGCTCGATCGGGTCCGAGTTGTGTCGGCAGATCGCCTCCTACGCGCCGGAATGCCTCATCCTGTTCGAACGGTACGAGAACGGGTTGTATGCCATCCACAGCGAGTTGGGTCCTCGCACGGCCCCGCCCCACATTTATCCGGTCATCGGCGATGTGACGGATGCAGATCGGCTTCGATCGACCATGGAGGCCTATCAGCCGCAGATCGTGTTTCATGCCGCCGCCCACAAGCATGTCCCCTTGATGGAATACAACCCCTGCGAAGCGGTGAAGAACAACATCATCGGCACGCGCACCGTTGCCGCGTTGTCGGAAGAATTCGGTGTTGAGCGGTTCATCATGATTTCGACCGACAAGGCCGTGCGTCCGTCCAGCGTCATGGGAGCGACGAAACGTGTGGCGGAACTGATCATTCAAGACATGGCTCGGACCGGCAAGACCAACTTCATCACCGTGCGGTTCGGCAACGTGTTGGGCAGTAACGGCAGCGTTGTGCCGCACTTTCTGCAGCAGATCAAACGAGGCGGACCGGTTACGGTCACCCACCCCGACGTGCAGCGGTATTTCATGTTGATTCCGGAAGCGGTCGAGCTGGTGTTGCAGGCCGCGTCGTTGGCGAATCCCGGCGCCGTCTACGTGCTGGAAATGGGGGAACAGGTCAGGTTGCAGGATCTTGCGCGGCACCTGATCCGGCTCTCGGGCTTTGTGCCGGAACAGGAGATTCCCATTTGTTTCACCGGCCTCCGTCCGGGAGAGAAACTGGCCGAGGAACTGGTGGGGCCGGATGAGACGGTCATGGCATCGCCGCTCAAGGAGATTTTGGCTGTTCGGTTGAACCAGGTTCCCCCACGGGAGGCGCTGCTGAGCGCGATCGCCGGGTTGGAGGAAATGGCTTATCTGCAGAATGCGACCGAGGTGTTGGCCAGGATCGGTTCGTTGGTGCCGGCGTTCCAGCCCGCGCAACGCGATGCAGTCCTGGCGGTCGAACGAGACTGGTTCGGCACCGAAGGCGAGCAGCAATCCGCGGGCCACGAAACACGAGGTGGGGCAGATGGTCACAAATTTTCTTCAGGGACTGTTCGGTTTTTTGCTCGTCGTCGGGTTCGGCGTGACGTCGGAGGCGGGGTCGTTACCTCTCCCGCCGGAACCCTATCGGATCGGCCCGAATGATGTCGTTCGCATCCAGGTCTACGGAGAAGACGATCTGACCGTGGAACGGAAGGTGGGAGGAGACGGCAAGATCGACTACCCCTTGCTGGGATTGGTCCCGGTCGCAGGACAGACGACGGAAGAATTGCAGGCCGGCCTGAAGGCACGGTTGAGTGCGGGATACTTGAAACAGCCTCGGGTGACGGTCTCGATCGCCCGGCACCGGAACTTCTATGTCAGTGGAGAGGTGAAGGCCGCCGGTGGGTACTCCTATGAGGAAGGACTCACGGTTCAGAAGGCGATCAGCATGGCCGGAGGCTTCACGGAGCGGGCCAGCAAGGCGGGCATACGGGTCGAACGTCACCGGGAGACGGGGGTGGAGATCATCGATGCCGGAGTCACCACCGTGGTACTCCCGGATGATCTGATTCTGGTTGCGCAGGCCCAGCGATTTTACGTGAATGGAGAAGTGCATAAGCCGGGCGACTATGGCTATGAGCGCGGGTTGACGATTCATATGGCCATTACAATGGCAGGAGGATTTACCGACAAAGCATCGAAAAAGCCCAAGGTTCTTCGAATCGTCGATGGACAGGAACAGATGTTTGAGCTCTCATTGAACGCGCCTGTTCTGCCGGACGATATCATCGTGGTCTCGCAGCGGTTTTTCTAGCGCGGCGAATCCGCGGTGCCGTGCCGCGTTGGAACAAATCCCTGGTTCCCCCTGCGTCGCATGCAGTTCCGGCAGCCGACGGCACCATCCTGTCGGCATGACTCCGGGACTCTCGTTCTCAGTGCCGTGACATCCGTCCGGGTACGACGCCACTTTTCGTTCCGTCGAACGTGGAGGCGAAGGCATCTTATGGAGACACGAGGCATCTTATGCTGGCTGAGCATCGTGCTGACGGTTCTCACGGTCCTCCATGCCGCTGCCGCGGAGACTCAGGCTCCGCCGTCCGGATACCGTATCGGGCCCAACGATGTGATACGGATTCAAGTATTCGGTGAAGACGATTTGACGGTCGAAGGTCGGGTGGGAGGGGACGGGAAGCTCGATTATCCGTTGTTGGGTGTGCTGCAGGTCGGCGGAAAGACCACCCATGATTTGCAGGCGATTTTGACCAAGCGGTTGGCCGCAGGGTATGTGCGGTCACCCAAGGTCACGGTATCCATCGTCCGCCATCGGAACGTTTATGTCAGCGGGGAGGTCAAAGCGCCGGGCGGGTTTCCGTTCGAGGACGGGCTGACCGCGCAGAAGGCTGTGACCATGGCCGGCGGGTTCACCGACAAGGCCGTACGCAACACCCTTGCAATCACTCGCCGCACTGAAGGCCACGAACAGACCTTCAACGCGCCGTTGACGGCGTCGTTGCTCCCGGACGATGTGATCGTCGTGGCTCAGCTGCAGAAGTTCTATCTGATGGGCGAGGTGATGCGTCCCGGGCCCTATCCTTTCGAAGAGCAACTGACGGCGAAAAAAGCGGTCTCGTTCGGCGGAGGATTTACCGATAAGGCGGATAAAAAATCCCTGAAGGTGACGCGGGTGACGGAGAGCGGCGCCCAAACGATCCGTATCGGGCCGGATGACCTGATTCTGCCCAGCGATATTCTGGCCATCGGTAGTCACAACTATAAGGTCTACATCAGCGGCGAGGTCAAAGCGCCCGGCGCGTACCCCTACAGCGACAACATCAGTCTACAAAAGGCTCTCACGCTGGCCGGTGGGGTCACGGAAAAGGCCGACCGGAAGGAATTGACCGTCCGGCGCGTGGTGGATGGACTGGAGCAGAGCCTGGTCCTGCCCCTGGAGGCTGCCGTACAGCCCGAAGACCTGATTGTGGTGCGAGAGGGGCAGAAGGTGTATGTGACCGGCGAGGTGAAGACACCGGGACGGTATGCCTACGAACCGGGAGCGACGATCCAGCGGGTGCTGACCTTGGCCGGGGGCGTGACGGAGAAGGCGGAGGCCGGCGTCGTCAAACTGACGCGGATGACGAAGCAGGGGGTGGAGACGACGGTCGCCCCCCAGGATGCCGTGGTCCTGCCGGACGATATCGTTCTCGTCTCGCCGAAGAGCGACCAATTCTATATCAGCGGCGAAGTGAAAACGCCTGGCAGCTATGCCCACAAGGATGGCCTGAGCCTGCAGAAGGCGTTGGCGATGGCGGGGGGGGCGACAGAGAAGGCGGATCGGCAGGCCTTGACGGTGCGGCGGGTGGTGGAAGGGCAGGAGCAGAGCCTGGTGCTGTCGCTGGAGGCGGCGGTGCAGCCGGAAGATCTGATCATCGTGCGGGAGGGGCAGCGGGTGTATGTGACCGGCGAGGTGAAGACGCCGGGGCGGTATGCCTACGAACCGGGAGCGACGATCCAGCGGGTGTTGACCTTGGCCGGAGGCGTGACGGAGAAGGCGGAGGCCAGCGTCGTCAAACTGACCCGGACGACGGAGCAGGGGGTGGAGACGACGGTGGTCCCGCAGGATGCCGTGGTCTTGCCGGAGGACATCATCCTGGTCGTCCCGAAGAGCGACAAGTTTTATGTGAGCGGCGAGGTGAAGAACCCGGGCAGCTACACGCACAAGGAGGGGCTGAGCCTGCAGAAGGCGCTGGCGATGGCGGGCGGGGTGACGGAGCGAGGGGATGTGGAGCGGCTGCAACTCGTGCGGATCGTGAACAACCAGGAAGAGCACCCCGTCGTGACGCTGGAGTCGCCGATCATGCCGGAGGATACGATCGTCGTCGCGGAGCGGCAGAGGTTGTACGTGACGGGAGAAGTACGGACGCCGGGGCGGTACACCTATGAGGCGGGAATCTCCGTGCAGAAGGCGATCAGTATGGCGGGCGGGTTCACGGAGAAGGCGGATAAGACGGATGTGCGGGTGGAGCGGCGGGGGGCACAGGGGGTGACGACGCTGCAGGTGGACCCGAATGCCCCGGTGCAGCCGGACGACCTACTGGTCATCCCGCAAGCGCGGCGATTCTACGTCAACGGAGAAGTGAAGAAGCCGGGCGACTTTTGGTACGAGCGGGGGCTGACGCTGCACATGGCGATCACGATGGCGGGGGGCTTTACCGACAAGGCCTCGAAGACGCCGAAGGTGTTACGGAAGGTGAACGGCCAGGAGCGGACGGTGGAGTTGGCCCTGGATGCGCCGATCCTGCCCGACGACATCATCGTCGTGTCCCAACGTTTCTTCTGACCGTGCAGGGCGCACTTGCCGCCCAAGTCGGGATATGCGAACAATATGGCGGCAGTGTGCTTGTGTGTCGCTTAAATCGGAGGTCAAGCATTCCATGGTCAAGCGGGTCGTCTTGTGTTGGGTCAACGTCGCGATGGTTCTGCTCATGGCCTTCAGCGGGGCGGTGGCGAATCCGAATGTTCCGCAGCCTGGTTATCGCATCGGACCCAACGACGTGATTCGAATCCAAGTGTTCGGGGAGGACGACTTAACCCTCGAGAGCCGGGTCGGCGGGGACGGCAAGCTCAATTATCCGCTGTTGGGAGTGCTCCACGTCGGCGGGCAGACCACCGAGGATCTGCAGGCCGACCTCACTAAACGCCTGGCTGCGGGGTACGTGCGGTCGCCCAAGGTGACGGTATCCATTGTCCGTCATCGGAATATCTATGTCAGTGGAGAGGTCAAAACGCCAGGCGGTTTTCCGTATGAAGATGGCTTGACGGCTCAGAAGGCCATCACCATGGCCGGGGGCTTTACAGAGAAGGCGGCAAAGAATTTATTGACGGTAACGCGCCGGAAGGCTGATCAGGATGAAATCGTCAATGCGCAACTGCATACCCCTCTCTTTCCAGACGACACAATCGTGGTCGGGCAGGTACAAAAATTTTACCTGATGGGCGAGGTGACCCGTCCAGGTTCGTATCCCTATCCCTTCGAAGAGCAATTGACGGCCAACAAAGCCGTTTCACTGGCCGGGGGCTTCACAGAGAAGGCAGAGAAGCAGGCTTTCAAGGTGACGCGGGTGACGGAGAGCGGCGCTCAGACGGTGGCGATCGGCGTGGACGACGTGATCTTGCCGAATGATATCCTGTCCGTCAACACCCAGAATCGCAAGTTTTATATCAGCGGGGAAGTTCGGACCCCCGGTGCCTATCCCTATAACGAGAACATCAGCCTGCAGAAGGCGTTGGCGATGGCGGGGGGGGCGACAGAGAAGGCGGATCGGCAGGCCTTGACGGTGCGGCGGGTGGTGGAAGGGCAGGAGCAGAGCCTGGTGCTGTCGCTGGAGGCGGCGGTGCAGCCGGAAGATCTGATCATCGTGCGGGAGGGGCAGCGGGTGTATGTGACCGGCGAGGTGAAGACGCCGGGGCGGTATGCCTACGAACCGGGAGCGACGATCCAGCGGGTGTTGACCTTGGCCGGAGGCGTGACGGAGAAGGCGGAGGCCAGCGTCGTCAAACTGACCCGGACGACGGAGCAGGGGGTGGAGACGACGGTGGTCCCGCAGGATGCCGTGGTCTTGCCGGAGGACATCATCCTGGTCGTCCCGAAGAGCGACAAGTTTTATGTGAGCGGCGAGGTGAAGAACCCGGGCAGCTACACGCACAAGGAGGGGCTGAGCCTGCAGAAGGCGCTGGCGATGGCGGGCGGGGTGACGGAGCGAGGGGATGTGGAGCGGCTGCAACTCGTGCGGATCGTGAACAACCAGGAAGAGCACCCCGTCGTGACGCTGGAGTCGCCGATCATGCCGGAGGATACGATCGTCGTCGCGGAGCGGCAGAGGTTGTACGTGACGGGAGAAGTACGGACGCCGGGGCGGTACACCTATGAGGCGGGAATCTCCGTGCAGAAGGCGATCAGTATGGCGGGCGGGTTCACGGAGAAGGCGGATAAGACGGATGTGCGGGTGGAGCGGCGGGGGGCACAGGGGGTGACGACGCTGCAGGTGGATCCGAATGCCCCGGTGCAGCCGGACGACCTACTGGTCATCCCGCAAGCGCGGCGGTTCTACGTCAACGGAGAAGTGAAGAAGCCGGGCGACTTTTGGTACGAGCGGGGGCTGACGCTGCACATGGCGATCACGATGGCGGGGGGCTTTACCGACAAGGCCTCGAAGACGCCGAAGGTGTTGCGGAAGGTGAACGGCCAGGAGCGGACGGTGGAGCTGGCCCTGGATGCGCCGATCCTGCCCGACGACATCATCGTCGTGTCCCAACGCTTCTTCTGACCGTGCGAGACCGCAGTCGTTGTTGAAAATCCAGGTTCAAAGACCTCTTGAGATCTGCCGTTGTTTGGTTTCGGATGCTTTTTCAGAATCCAGCCAGGCCTGCCATGGGATTTCAGTCACTTCGCTGTTCGACCTCAAGCACCTTCTGGATCAAGTCGTAAGCCAGAAGTTTCCTCTCTGACTCAACCCACCGATCCCCTCAATCTCCCGCTTCAGCACCGATGTTTCCTCGGGTTGCTCCTGCTACCCGCATTCTCCAAGTGCATCATATTCTGTACACTCGGCAGCCTCGCAGGTAGCGAGAGGGCAGAGTATTGCGTCCATCCCCGCTGCACTTTCGCTAGGACTTCTCCGGTTCTGCCCCCGGAATGCATTCCTGCGGCATCAGTTCGCCGCCATGGAAATGGGACACCTGTCTCCATTTCTGGAGCACGGTCTTGTCGTCGAAAGTGAGGAGATACTGTTCGCACCACATTCCGGGTGCGGTCAGCCTGTTCCCGGACTGTTGCTCGCGCAATTCATAGACCCACACGGTGGCTCCGCCCTCGTCCTGTCGAACTGTCTTGGGCGCGCCTAGTTTCTCCCGCACCTGGGCTTGAGTGGCCCACCCCTTGGCGGAATCCAGATAGGCCGCTTCCCGGTTCTGAAAATGGCTGCATGCTGCGATCAGCATGGAGATGATGACGAGGCTGAGCGACCGACTGATCTGTATCATGTTGCCTCCCGATTCGACTGGGATCCGTTTTTTTCACCCGCTTGCCTGGCAGGGGATTGTACACGGATAGCGGGGGCGCGTCTCCTTTGGGGAAGATTTCCTGCATCGTCCCCGGTGTCCCCGAGTCCGGGACCATTGAGGCGGCAGACTATTTGTGGTGGTGTGTGTGGCCGTACCGAATCTGAAGCAGGGCGAGCGGGGAGAAGGCGCAACTCAGGCGCGAGATCAGATCACGAGCTGATGAGACGGGGAAGAAAAGCGGAGCAATCAGACGGCTTTTTTGACCAGGCCGGACCGCAGGCAACGCGTGCACACCCGAATGCGCAAGGCCGACCCGTTCACGAGCGCCTTCACACGCTGCAGGTTGGGATTGAAGACGCGCTTCGTCTTGTTATTTGCGTGGCTGACGTTATTACCGGTTTGATGCTTTTTCCCACAGAGATCACAGGCAAATGCCACGGCCCTACTCCTTTGTTGCGGCGTCTTTCAACGACTAGTCCTTAGATGGGAGGGGATGCTACCATAGCGTCACAGGTCATGACAAGCTGCTGAGGTGAATTCTCCCTACCAGGATGCCCTCTCCCGCTCGCGCCGCTCACTCCACTGAGGTTGCAGATATGGATCAGGTCACGCTCATCGGATTGCTGGCAGGGACCCTCACCACCATCGCGTTCATTCCTCAGCTGCAACAGACCTGGCGCACCCGTTCCGCCCAGGACGTGTCGCTGGGGATGTTGCTCACCTTCGTGACCGGGGTCTTCCTCTGGTTGATCTATGGGCTCATGCTCGGCGCCTTGCCCATTATTCTGGCGAATCTCGTGACCTTGGTGCTGACCCTGGCGATTCTCATCCTGAAGCTCCGGTATCGCTCATAACACGAGTATCCGGATGTGGACGCGCGGGACGACCTCGTGCGCATCTGCGTCGGGAGAGTTCACCAAGTCCGGGCCGGGCAAGTTTGAGCTTGACAAGATCGGCCATGCGCTCCTAGAGTTTGTCTCTTTTCAAGACACCTCGGGTCAAGGGAAGAGGGTGAGAAACCCTCGCGGTCCCGCCGCTGTAAATGGGGACGAAACCCGCAGGCGCCACTGCTCACCGTTCGGTGAGTGGGAAGGCGCGGGGAGTAGGATGAACCATAAGCCAGAAGACCTGCCTGAGGGAGCCCCTTTATTCCCTCGTGGGCTGGGGAATAGGCGAGGATGATATTGCGGGTGCAATCCTCAGGGTTCCATGTTGGCCCTGAGGATTTTTTTATTTGCGCGCCGTTCGAATCATCCCTGGTTGCCGGTTCGCAGCCGCATGCATCGGCGTGGTCGCCTCTATGCTGGTGGCCTGCCTTGCCTTCGCATTCGGAGAGACTCAGGAAGATCACACGGTGATGAAACGTCGTCAGCAAGGCATCCTCACGGGCATGCCGTTCATGGCCAACATTACCCCGCGCACGTTTATCGACGATGCGGGCAGGAAACTCTATGTCGCGAAGGCACCCACGCGAGTTGTGTCCTTGGCGCCGAGTATCACGGAGATGTTGTTTGCGTTGGGGCTGGACGAACAGATCGTCGGGGTCACGGACTTTTGCAATTTCCCGGTCGCGGCCAAGGCCAAGGCTAAGGTCGGGTACGCCAACCCCAATCTTGAATCCCTGGTGGCTCTCCGGCCGGAATTGATCGTCGCGCCGCGGGAGTTCCACCGCGCGAACGTGCTGGCCAAGCTGGAGGAATTGAAGATCCCGGTGCTTCTGTTGGAAGCCACCTCGGTGGAGAGCATTTTTTCACACATTCACACGCTGGGACGCATTTTTGATCGTTCGACGGAAGCCCATGCCATGACCGCGGCCATGCGGAGCCGAATGGCCGAGATCAGCAGTCGAACCGAGCAACTGCCGCGTATCCGGGTGCTGTATGTGATCAACAGTCAGCCCTTGATCACGGTCGGCCCGGGTAGTTACATCCACCAAATGATCAGTCTGGCCGGGGGAACCAATATCGCATCCGGAGCTGAGGCACCCTATCCACGCCTGACCATGGAAACGGTCCTGAAAGAGGATCCTGAAGTGCTGATCTTCCCGATGGGGTCGGTTGAAACGGTGCCTCGACGCGAACAACAGGAGTGGCGGCGCTGGACGACTCTGACCGCTGTGCAGCAGAACCGGTTGCGCGAGGTGTCGGCTGACGCCTTGAATCGGCCCGGCCCGCGCGTCATGGATGGGCTCGAAGAACTCGTGAGAGTCATTCACCCCGAGGCCCTTTCTCCACAAGCGGTGCCTGTCCAGCCATGATCCCCTCAGCCGGCCACTCCACGTCACCTGCTCCTGCATTGGCCTCGTCCCCGTTGCCGTCCACGAGCCGCCACACGTCCCCTCCCATCACCGGGCGCGAACGGCCGTTTCAAGGGGCCATTCTGACTCCCGGGCGCTGGTGCCTCATCATGGGCAGTTTGTCGGTCCTCGCGCTGATTCTGGCTGTGGTCTGTCTACAACTCGGTACAGAGTACATCGGACCCGGGAAACTCGTGGGCGTGTTTTCGTCCGCGCTGTTCGGCCAGCCAACGGACGACGACGCGCTCAAGACGACCGGCGTCATCCTGCTGCAGGTGCGGCTGCCGCGAGTCTTTCTGGGATTTTTGGTGGGAGTCTGCCTGGCGTCTGTCGGTGTGGCGCTGCAAGCCCTGCTGAGAAACCCTCTGGCCGATCCCTATGTGCTCGGCGTATCGAGCGGTGCCGCGCTGGGTGTGGCCGTGGCGGTGTTGTTTGGAATTGGAACCACGGTCCTCGCCTTTTCGCTCCTGCCGGTCTGCGGGTTTTTAGGCGGACTAGTGGCCCTGCTGGTGGTCTATCGTATGGCGGCGACCTACGACCGGCTCCCGATTCATTCCGTGCTGTTGGCGGGGGTGATCCTGAATGCGATTTTCTCGGCGCTCATCATGTTCATTACCTCGATTATGGAACCGAATCGTTCCTTCGGCATGATGGCCTGGCTCATGGGATCGCTCACGGCCCCGGCCTATCCCGCGCTGGCTGCGCTCTCAGCCTATTTGTTGGCCGGTCTCTTCCTGCTCTTCAAGCAGGTGCGGGTGCTGAACATTCTGGCCTTGGGTGAAGAGCCGGCACGGTCGTTGGGGATCGATACCGAACGCGCCAAACGGGTGATCTTTCTAGTGTCGGCACTGCTGACCGGCGCCGTGGTGTCTGTCAGCGGCATGATCGGATTCATCGGGATGATCATTCCTCACGCCGTGCGCTTAGTGATCGGAGCCGATCATCGTGTGCTCATGCCGGCCTCAGCGCTCGTGGGCGGCATATTCTTGATGGTGGCCGATACCATGGCCCGGACCTTCTTTGTGCCATCGGAAGTGCCGGTCGGAATTATTACCGCACTCGCGGGCGGCCCGTTTTTTGTGTACCTGCTGGTATGGCGAAAGGATCGGCTCGCATGAGGTTTCCTGTGGACCGAATGCCTGTTGCTGATGCCGCGGCTTGTGCCTACCCGGATGGATGCCATGCATATGATGTGCAAAGGGCGTCGTTTTGCTATGGCAAATCGCCCGTGCGGGAAAGCCGATGGGTCCTCGGCGATGTGAGCCTGCACGTCGCGTCAGGCGAAATTCTCGGCATCGTCGGTCCCAATGGGTCGGGCAAAACGTCTCTCGTGAAACTCCTGGCCAAGCTCGCCGTGCCTCAGCGGGGAACCCTCTCGCTCTTCGGGAGAAACCTGGTTGATCTTTCACGCGAGGAGACGGCGCGGACTGTGGCATTTGTCCCGCAGGAGAGTGCGCCGGCCTTTTCCTTTACGGTGGCGGAAACGGTGTTGATGGGGCGGTATCCTCATCGCCGACAGAGCAGATGGAGTCTCGGGTTCGGCTGGGAAGATCCGGAGGATTGTGCGGCGGCCGCTCAGGCCATGGCCACGATGGACATCTCCCATCTCGCCTCGCGTGCGGTGACCGATCTGTCCGGCGGCGAACGTCAACGCGCGATGATCGCCCGGGCCTTGGCCCAAACGCCGAGGGTTCTCTTGCTCGATGAACCGACCGCCTTTCTCGATCTCCAGCATCAACTCGAGATTTGCACGGTGCTGCGTCGCTTGAGCGACGAGCAGGGCCTGACTGTCGTCATCGTGTCGCACGATCTGAACCTGGCCAGCCAGTATTGTGACCGGATCGTCATGCTGAAGGAGGGCTCGGTGTATTCGATGGGCACGCCCTCCGAGGTGTTGTCGGTGGAAGCCTTGCGGGCAGTCTATGGCTGTGAGGTGTTGATCGATCCGCATCCGGAGTCGGGACTGCCCAGGGTTACCTTGCCGAGGCAGGCTGTGCCGTTCAGGGGGTAATCGGATGTTGCGGGAGGGGTTCGCGCCCGGCCCACCCGCGTGAGGAGAAGGGGCGCGTCATCATTGGAGAACGGAGTGTCAGGAAGACGCCGTCAGCGTCGGGGAAGATGGTGCAACTCCATCACGGTGCCGCCACTGTAAGCGGGGAGTGACTCTGCATTGAGCCACTGACTAGGTTCGTGAAGCGTCGCTGGTGAAGCGTGAATCGCAGGACTCTGAGTGCTTGCGAGATGCGCTTCACGAGAGACGGTTGACGTTCCGGTTGGGAAGGCGCAGAGACACGATGAGCCGCAAGTCAGGAGACCCAACTGACGGCTGTTACCACTGAACCCTTCGAGCGAAAGGGAGTGTCAGGATGTTGTGTATGGTCAGGGAGTGGTTTGTCTGTTGTGCGCTGTTGTGCCTCGTGAGTGTCTCGCCGCTGCGGGCGGCGGATGTCTCTGCCGAGGAAACACCCGAGCCTGTCCCCGTCGTCGAGACCGAGGAAGTCGTGGTGTCGGCCACAAAAACTCCGGTACCGGTCAGCCAGGTAACCAGCGCGGTCGAGGTCATCACCGCGCAGGACATGAAAAAGCAGAACATCAAGACGGTGATCGAGGCCCTTCGATTGGCCCAGGGCGTTGCGATCTTCTCGAACGGCGGACCTGGCACGGCGGCTAGCGCCACCATTCGCGGCGGCAGTGCAAATCAGACGCTGGTCCTCATCGACGGCGCCATCGTCAACAGCGCGACCTTGGGAAGTTATAACTTCGCCAACCTGACCACCGACAATATCGAACGCGTCGAGATTTTGCGCGGCGCGCAGAGTATGTTGTGGGGATCGGACGCGATGGGGGGTGTCATCAATATCGTGACCAAACGCGGGGAGGGGCCGCTCACCGCGGGCGGGTTCATGGAGTACGGGTCCTTTGCCTCCATCCGTGAGGGCGGCTCCGTCTCGGGGAAGCATGGCGCCGTCGACTATAGCCTGTCTCTTTCCCGCTGGGACACATCGAGCTTTTCGGCCGTCAATTACCGGCGAGGCGCGACCGAACGGGACTCCTATCGCAACTGGCAGGGATCCGGGCGAATCGGCATCGATCTGCCGAAGGATGGCCGGTTGGATTTCACCATGCGTTGGATGAATGCCGATGTCCAGCTCGATAGCGTGTCCGCAACCGCCCCGGCCGACGTCCTCGGGTCTAAAAATCGTAGTCAGGAATATGTGTTCAGTGGCAGTTATGAGCAGCCGATCACGAGTTGGTGGTCGCAGAAATTGACGCTCGCACGCGCGCAAGAAGCGTCCCAGTTTCTATCGGGGACCTTGCAGCGCAGTCTGATCACGGGGGCGTTTAGCACGCCGTTCGACTCGAGAAATGAAATTCGTGTGTTATCCAACCGCCTGGAGTGGCAACACAATTTCCAAATCACCAAGCTCCTGCTGTTGACCGCAGGGTATCAGTTTCGTGAACAGCAGGGTGAAAACGACACCGGACTCACCAATCGTATCCTGAGCTCCAACGCGGGATTTGCGCAGGCTCAGTTCAATCTATGGGATCGTGTGTTTGCGACGGCCGGGATTCGCCATGACAGTTACAACGTGTTCGGCGACGCGACCACCTACCGCTTTACCGGCGGCTACTACCACAAAGAAACCGACACAAAACTCCGGGCCGGCTATTCCACCGGATTCCGAGCGCCCAGCATGAACGAGCTGTATTTCCCCAATTTCGGCAATTCCCGATTGGGACCGGAAAAAAGCCAAAGCATGGACGTAGGAATCGACCAATATGTCCTGTCGAAGCAGCTGAAGTTCACGGGAGGGTTTTTCTGGAATCGCTACCGGAATTTGATCACGACCACATTCGATCCGGTCTTTTGCGCGCCGTTCAGCACGTTCGGGTTCTGCCCGCAGCAGCTCGGGGAAGCGTCCACGAAGGGATGGGAAGCGGGAGTGACCTATACCTATTCCAGCGATCGGCCGCTTTTGAAAGGCGTGGTGGTGCAGGCCCAGTATACGAACACGCTCACGCGCGATCTGGATAGTCAGAGTCGTTTGCCGCGCTGGCCCACCGATCAGTGGAGCGCCACGATCAGCTACCAGCCTATCGACCCCCTATGGATTACCCTGATTGGTCGCTACGTCGGATCGCGGTTCAATACGACCGGCGATCGGCAACCGCTTCCGGCATTCGATGTGTGGTCGTTAGCGGTCACCTACGACGTCACGAAACAGCTACAGGCCTACCTCCGGGCCGAAAACCTGTTCAACGAGAAGTACGAAGAAATCGCCAGCGCGGGCGTGCCGATCCGCTCGATCTTCGGCGGCGTCCGGGTCACGTTCGGGGGAAAGTCGTGAGGCGAGCGTGAGCGCACGACCGATGCATCGTCCTCGTCTGGTCATCGCCGGCACCCACAGCGGTGTCGGCAAAACCACCGTCGCTCTGGCGCTGATGGCGGCTCTGAAAGCCAGGGGGCTCGTGGTTCAACCCTTCAAGGCGGGGCCGGACTTCATCGATCCGGGCCATCACCAGATGGTGACCGGTCGGCCATCGCGCAATCTCGACGGCTGGATGCTTGGCGAAACCCTGAATCGAGCGATATTCTCACGCGCGTCGGCTGACGCGGACCTGTCGATCATCGAGGGCGTGATGGGCCTCTTTGACAGCAGTTCGCCGCTGTCCGAGAAGGGCAGCACGGCTGAATTGGCCAAGCAGCTCCAGGCTCCGGTGGTGCTGGTGATCGACGGCAGTGCCATGGCCCGTTCGGCTGCGGCCATGGCATCCGGGTACGCCAGGTTCGATCCGGCGGTGCGCGTGGCCGGCGTCCTGTTTAATCGAGTGAGAAGTGAGGGGCATTACCGATTGCTGCGAGAGGCGGTGGAGGCTGAGACGGATCTCCTGGTCCTAGGGTATCTGAGGCCGGACGATGCTGTCACCATTCCGGATCGCCACCTGGGGCTGAGAACCGCCATCGAGGAGGAAGCAGGCGAGCTCTATGACCGGTTGGCTCGCTCCGCCGCAGACACCATCGAGTTGGAACGGGTGGCGACTCTGGCCCGGTCTGCCGGTGCATTCCCGGGCGAACATCTCCCTCCGGCGAGGCCGGCGGAAACGCAACAACGGGTTTGCGTCGGGGTGGCGTACGACGCAGCCTTTTGCTTTTATTACCAAGACAACCTGGAGATGCTGAAGGCGGCAGGAGCCGAGCTCGTGATGTTTTCGCCGTTGCGCGATGGCACCATACCCGATGTCGACCTGCTCTATCTCGGTGGCGGGTATCCGGAGCTGTACGGTGAGGCCTTAGCGGCCAATGCTGACATGCGATCAGCTATCCGTGCATTCAGCGACCGGGGTGGGGCGATTTATGCTGAGTGCGGCGGCCTGATGTATCTGACAGAGGCGATCCGCGATATGGCGGGGCGCCGACATGAGATGGTCGGCGTCGTGTCGGCCGAGGCGGTGATGCGGAAGGCCGGGATGACGCTGGGGTATCGAACCGTGCGCCTGACAGCGCCTTGTCTGCTCGGTCCGGCGGGCACGGTGTTGCGAGGGCATGAGTTCCACTATTCGCTGCTGGAGCCCACCGGCGAACTGCAGTATGCCTGCGCGCTGTCGGACGCGGACGGCAAGCCGGTTGGACCGGATGGAGTGATGAGTCGAAATACGCTGGCGTTGTATAGTCATCAACACTTCGGCAGTTGTCCGGAGATGGTCGGCCATCTGCTTGCGGCTGCACGGAGAGGGGCCGGCACTCGGACGTCTTCCGGAAAGGCATGAGATGACGGAGCAAGGTGACCATACGGCCAAGATGCAGCGGCTGAAGGCGTCGGTGGACCGTCGTATTGAGGCGGCTCAGGACGAGAAGGGCTTGCTGATCGTCCATACCGGCGCGGGGAAGGGCAAGACCACTGCCGCGCTCGGCATGGCGCTGCGTGTGCTCGGCCATGGAATGAAGGTGGCGGTCGTGCAATTCATCAAAGGCGCCATCGACACGGCAGAGGAGCGCATCCTGAAATCGTTCGGCGACCGCGTGACGTTTCTCCGTATGGGTGAAGGGTACACCTGGGAGACGCAGGATCGGGGGCGCGATACGAGCCATGCGCAGGCGGCCTGGGCCAAGGCCTGCGAGTTCATGCGCGATCCGTCCTATGCGATGGTGATCCTGGATGAATTCAATATTGCGCTGCACCACGGCTATGTGGCGGTGTCCGAAGTCCTCCCGTGTTTGCAACAGCGGCCTGCGATGCAACATGTCGTCATCACCGGCCGAGGGGCTCCGGAGGAATTGATCGAGGCTGCGGATCTGGTGACGGAGATGAAGCAGGTCAAACATCCGTTCCGAAAAGGCATCAAGGCGCAGGCGGGGGTCGAGTTTTGAGAGGTCCGGTGACGAAAACCTGTGAGCATTGCCGGCAGCCGTTCGAATGTGTCGGGTATCAGTGCTGGTGTGGGAAGATCGGTATTACCGAACAGCAGATGGATTGGATCGCTGCGCGGTTTAAGGACTGCCTTTGCCCCGTCTGTTTGCAGCAGGTGGCGGATGGAGTACTTGGACCGCAGCCTTCGAATGAAACGCCTCATGGTACGTGACAAACGAGAGCCGTTGACTCGAACAACGGCCGAGCCGTCAGAACCGTTTTCCAAGGCAGAGCGCGAGGCGGTCTATCGTGCGATTTTCGAGCGTCGGGATGTCCGTCGAAATTTTCTGCCGACACCGATCCCCGACGAGGTGCTCGCACGTTTGCTGAACGCCGCGCACCATGCCGGATCGGTGGGCTTCATGCAGCCCTGGGACTTTGTGATTGTCCGCACGCATGAGACAAAGCGCGCGGTGAAGCAGCTTTTCCTCGATTCGAATGCGGCTGCCGCGCTGCGGTACACAAAGCCTCGTGCGGACCTGTATCGAAGCCTCAAACTGGAAGGTATTGAAGAATCGTCCGTCAATCTCTGCGTGACCTGCAGCCGGCAACGAGGCGGCCCGCGTGTGTTAGGCCGTTCGACGGTGCGGGATACGGACCTCTATAGTACCTGTTGCGCCATTCAGAATCTCTGGCTGGCGGCACGCGCCGAAGGGATCGGGGTCGGATGGGTCAGTATCTTGAATCACGCGGCGCTCAAGCGCCTGTTGGGTATTCCGAGGCCGGTCAAGGTCCTGGCCTACCTCTGTCTCGGATATGTGTCGGAGTTTGCGAAGAAGCCGGACCTTGAGGCCGCCGGGTGGCGAGCCAGGCTTTCTGTTGAAAATTTGGTGCACTATGAGGCATGGGGTCAGAGAGTCGAAGGGAAGGAGAGACTACCGGGATGCGAATCACCAAGGTCTATACACGAACGGGCGACGCGGGCCAAACGAGGTTAGCCGGCGGACAACAGGTTTGGAAAGACTGTCTGCGGGTCGAGGCCTACGGCACAGTCGATGAGTTGAATGCCTCCGTCGGATTGGTGCGTGCGATGAACGCCGAAGCCGGGAATGGCTCTGCCGCGTCGACGCAATTGGAGGCGGATTTGCGCTGGGTGCAGAACAAGCTCTTCGATGTCGGCAGTATTCTGGCCACGGCGCCGGGCCAAACCTTTCCCAATATGCCGGAGGTGACGGCGAAGGATGTGACGAAGCTCGAGGAGATGATCGATCGATGCCAGGAGGAGCTCGCCCCGCTGAAGGAGTTCATTCTGCCCGGTGGCGGCAAGGTCTCGGCAACGCTCCACCAAGCGCGAACGATCTGCCGCCGCGCGGAACGCATCTGTATCCGGTTGAGCCGGGAGGAACCGGTGGCAGCCGAGCTGAATAAGTATCTGAACCGGTTGAGTGACGCGCTGTTCGTGCTGGCTCGTTGGGTGTCGAAGACCCAAGGCGAACCTGAGTTTTTATGGCAACGCGAATCCGTCGCGACCGCCGATTAAGCCGATGAAGAAGTCGGCCACAGGATCCCATCTCATTCTGGTACTTGGCGGCGCCGCATCGGGAAAAAGTCAGGCGGCGCTCGATCGGGCAGGCCGTCGAGGCCCGAAGGCCTTTGTTGCGACCGGGCAGGCGCTGGACGGTGAGATGAAAACGCGTATTGCGCGTCACCGCGAGACCCGTCCCGCCGACTGGATCACCGCCGAGGTGCCGCGTGACTTGGCCGGCTGGTTTCGAGCGGAAGCGCAGGGGTATCGAACCGTCGTGGTGGATTGTTTGACGCTGTGGCTGAGCAATGTGTGCGGACGTCGCATGGCCGGGGCTGAAATGGTCCCTCGTGTGGAGGAGTTGCTGCAGGCTATTCGCGGAACCAAGGCGCGGGTGGTGCTGGTGAGCAACGAATTGGGCTTCGGGCTGGTGCCGACGAGTCGCAGTGCGCGCGCGTTTCGCGATGTCGCCGGTCGGGTCAATCAACAGATCGCGGGAGCGGCCGACGAAGTCTACTTTGTCATAAGCGGCCAGTCGCTCAAACTCAAATGATAGGAGAGAAGACCCGATGACACTCCAGGAAGTGTTGGCACGCATTCAACCTGTGGAGCAAGCAATCGCAGGGCAGACGCAAGCCCGCCTGGACCGGTTGACTAAACCCCTCGGGAGTCTGGGGCGGCTGGAAGAAACCGCGGTGCGTTACGCCACGATCACGGGCGAAGTGAAACCGCCAGTGCCGCGCGGGGTCGTGTTTACATTTGCGGCCGACCATGGTGTGGCGACTGAGGGGGTCAGCGCCTATCCGCGTGAAGTCACGCCACAAATGGTGTTGAACTTTCTCCGTGGCGGCGCCGGCGTCAATGTGCTGGCTCGTCACGCCGGGGTGGAAGTGCGAGTGGTGGATATCGGAGTCGCCTACGACTTTGGGTCGGTCTCCGGCCTGATTCACAAGAAGGTGATGGCGGGAACGAACAATCTCCTGGTGGAATCCGCGATGAGTCGTGACCAGGCGGTGCAAGCGTTGCAGGTCGGGATCGAGTTGGCCACAGAGGCCGCGCGTGAAGGGATCGGTCTGATCGGGACCGGCGAGATGGGCATCGGCAACACAACGCCGAGTGCCGCCATCACAGCAGTTATGACCGGACGGCCGGTGGCTGAGGTCACGGGGCGGGGAACCGGCATCGACGAAGCGGGTCACGCCCGCAAAGTCGCCGTCATCGAGCAGGCGCTCGACCGGCATCGTCCGAACCGGGCCGATGCCATCGATGCGCTCGTGAAGGTCGGCGGTCTGGAGATTGCCGGTTTGGCCGGACTTATTCTTGGTGCGGCGGCAGGACGGGTCCCTGTGGTGTTGGATGGGTTCATCGCTGGGGCTGCGGCGCTGATTGCGGTGGGGTTGCAGCCGCTCTGTCGGGACTATCTGATCGCCTCGCACCGTTCGGTGGAACGTGGTCATCAGGCGATTCTGGAACATCTGAGCTTGAAGCCGCTGCTCGATCTCGACCTGCGGTTAGGTGAAGGGACCGGAGCCTGCCTGGGGATGAGCCTCGTACAGGCGTCGATCAAGATTCTGACCGAGATGGCGACGTTCGAAGAAGCGGGTGTGTCACAACGTGACTGAGATGGCCGCCATGACCAGACCCTTTGTCTTTGCCTGGCATTTTCTCACGGCGATTCCGATCAGCCGAAGCCACCACGAGCCGTCGTCCGCGGAACTGGCCACGTCGATGGCCTGGTACTCCACGGTCGGGCTGCTGATCGGTGGATTCCTTGCGGGGGCTGACATCGCCTTGCGGTTGTTCCTGGCGGCCGAGGTGGTGAATGTCCTGCTGATCGTGCTGCTGGTGCTCCTGACACGCGGGCTGCATCAGGACGGGCTCGCAGACACCCTGGATGGGTTGGCCGGCGGGCGGACCGTGGCTGATCGCCTTCGCATCATGCGCGATCCCAGTGTCGGGGCACTCGGCGCGACCGGTCTCTTCCTCTCGCTGTTGTTGCGGTACGCCGGGCTGCTCGCTCTCCCCCAACCGGTCCGGCTTCCCGTGCTGCTCTGTATGCCGGCGCTGGGTCGTTGGGCGATGGTCTCAGTCGCCTGGGCGTCTCCCTATGCCAGGAGTGAAGGCGGGCTGGCGGCGGCGTTTCTGACTCATCTCTCTTGGCAACATGTGTTGCTGGCGAGTGTCGTGTTGGCCTGTGCGTTGACGGCCGGTTTAGGAGTGAATGCGGCAGCGGCAACCATCGGCTTGGGAGCTTTGGTGGTGGTCGTGGTGCGGCGCGGTTGTCAGGCATGGTTCGGCGGGGTGACGGGAGATCTGCTCGGCGCCACGAATGAAGTGATCGAAATTCTCTTCCTCTTATCGATCCCGGTCTTGGTGATGGCGCGATGACCGGCGGCGAGTTGGTATTGGCGGCGGCGCTGGATGTTGTGGCGGGAGATCCCCGCTGGTTGCCCCATCCGGTGCGGGGCATGGGTATGCTCATTGCCTGGTACGATCACCGGGTCAGGACCTTCTGCCGCAGCGATCAAGCCTTACAAATTGCCGGAGCCTGTCTTGCGCTGGGGTTACCGGCAGCGGCTTATGCGGCGGCCACCTGGCTGATTGCGCAGGCGGCCACGCTCTCTCCGCTCTTCGGACAACTGGTCGGTATCGGTCTGGCCTATACCTCACTGGCGGGCCGTGATCTGTTCGATCATGTCCAGCCGGTCAGTCGTGCGTTGCAGGAAGGGAATCTTGCAGCGGCGCGTGAGGCTGTGGCCAGGATTGTCGGCCGGGACAGCTCCGCACTGGAGGAGTCGGAAATTGTGCGTGCCACTGTAGAGACGATCGCCGAAAGCACCGCCGACGGCATCATTGCGCCGCTCGTCTACCTCTCCCTTGGCGGCGCGCCGCTCGCGCTGGCCTACAAGGCGGTGAATACGCTCGATTCGATGGTGGGGCATCGCGATGAGCGGTATGAACATTTCGGCTGGGCCTCTGCCCGATTGGACGATGTGATGAACTGGGTGCCTGCCAGACTGACAGGCGGGTTTATCGCGCTGGCCTCGGGTCTGGCGACCGCGCAGTGGCATCGTGTGCAGGACAGTTGGTACATCCTGCATCGGGACGGCGACAAACATGCCAGCCCGAACAGCGGCATGCCGGAAGCGGCCATGGCCGGCGCATTGGGCGTGCAACTCGGCGGACGGAATTATTACGACGGTGTGGCTCACGAGGGTGAATTAATCGGTGATGCCGGCACCGCGTTGACACCGGGGCACATCGATCAGGCCACTCGTATCATGGTAATCGCCGCCGGGCTGGGGCTCTTCTTTGCGCTGCTCTCACTATGGGTCTCATGACGCGGATCGGTCATGGCGGGGATGTGTATGCGGCGGCCCGTGAGTTAGGGCGAGACCTGCATCGAGTGATCGATTTCAGCGCGAGCATCAATCCCCTGGGACCCTCTCCCGCCGCAGTGCGGACCTTGCGAGCAGCCGAGGCCTGGCTCGGTCATTATCCCGATCCGGCCTGTTGGGCACTGCGGCAGGCGCTGGCCGCGTATTGGGATCGCCCGAGTGAGGAGTTTCTGGTCGGTAACGGATCGACCGAGTTGATCCATCTTCTTCCCAGGGCATTGGGAATCAGACATCTCATGCTGATCGGCCCGACGTTTTCCGAATATGCCGAGGCGATGACGCGTTCCGGAGGACAGGTCAGCATGCTGTTGGCGAATCGTGCCAATGGATATCGTCCTCCGCTGGAGTTGGTCCGTGCAGCGTTGAAGCAGCGGCGTCAGCCTGCGAGCGACGCCTCTCCCATTGGTGCGGTGCTCCTGTGTAATCCCAATAGTCCCACCGGTCAGGCCTGCGAGGCCGAAGCCGTCAGGGCGCTTGCGCGTCTGGCGGCTCGCCGGGGGCTCTGGTGTATCGTGGATGAATCCTTTGCGGAATATGCCGATCATGCGTCGATCTTGTCAGAGCCTCTTCCCGCCAGGACCGTCGTGCTGCGCAGCTTTACCAAGTTTTACGGGTTGCCGGGGCTGCGTGTGGGATATGCCACGGCGAAGCCTGCTGTGATTGCCGGAATCGCGGCGCAGCAGCCGCCCTGGTCTGTGAACATGTTGGCGCAGCGAACTGCGGTCGCCGCCTTGCAAGATGTGCGACACGCCGGGCGAAGCCTTCATTTCATGGAACGGGAGCGAGCGCGGTTCCGGACGGCACTGACCAGGTTACCCGGTTGCACGGTCTTTCCCTCTGCCGCCAATTTTCTGTTGATGGAGTTGCCGGTCGGGCAGAAATCGACGGCCGTAGTGGCCGCTCTTCGCCGGAAGGGCCTCCTGATCAGGGATTGTTCGCAGGTCCCTGGATTGAATGCGCGCTCGATGCGCGTGGCGGTTCGCTCGAGGGCCGACAATGACCGTCTCCTGCGAGCCCTGTCGGTTCTTCTTCGTGGGGGTGGCGCATGACGATGTGTCCGGATGGTTTCAGCACTCGTTCGAGAATCGCCAAGGACACGCTCATACTTGATCTGGGAACCCGCATGCGAGTGTTGTCGTCCGCTCCAAGAGGGGGAGGGATTCGAACGGCACGCTACATCCTGAATCATCAGGTGCCCTCCAATCCTGTTCGACAGGCGACTCACTCGAAGTGGGAACATCCTACCCGTTACCTCAAGCGAATCGCGGTGGATTTGGGCGTGGATCCTGACTGTGTCGGCCTGATGACGGCAGTTCCGATGAAACAGGTTGTGACGTGCCGTGACAAGGCCGATGGCCTCTGGGTCGAGTGTTTTGCCACCGTCGGTGTGACCAACGCGGTGCGAGCCGGTGAGCCACCGCCGCGAGAAGAAGCTGACGGCACTGTCCGTCGAGCCGGAACGATCAATTTGATGGTGGTGACCAATGCCTGCCTCGCCGTGCCGGCCCTAGTCTGTGCGGTGCAGGTGGTGACGGAGAGCAAGACCGGAGTGTTGCGTGACCATGCGGTGCCCAGCTGGACCGGTCGTTCCGGCGCGACAGGCACGGGGACGGACGCGGTGGTTATTGCCTGTTCCCTGCGGGGAAGCGGTCCCCGGTCGGACTATGCCGGAACTCATACCACGATCGGATCCTTGATCGGGCGGGTCGTTGCCGAGTGCCTGACACAAGGTCTGGCGCGCGCGACTGAGTGGACGGCAACACATCGCGTGTAACCATTTATCACTTCTTATGTCTCACTCACCTCGCGCCAAAGCCATTGCGATTTTGGGGACCGGCTCGGACGTCGGGAAAAGCATGATCACGTCCGGGCTCTGCCGCCTGTTGTATCGCGCCGGGTTCCGCGTGGCGCCCTTCAAAGCACAGAATATGTCGTTGAATTCCTTTGTCACGCCGGAGGGTGGAGAAATCGGGCGCGCTCAGGCCCTGCAAGCCGAAGCCTGTGGAATTCCAGCCCACGTGGATATGAATCCCATTCTGCTCAAGCCGGAATCCGATTCCCGGTCTCAGGTCATCGTCCAGGGGAAAGTATTTGCCACGCGCGAGGCCCGGGCCTATTTCGCACGCAACCGGGACTCTGAATTGTTTCGGGCGGTGGAGCGCAGTTATACCCGCCTGGCTTCGCAGTATGAGGTTATGGTCATCGAAGGGGCGGGCAGTGCGGCGGAGGTCAATCTGCGAGATCGCGATCTGGTCAACTGGCCGGTCGTCGAGATGGCCGATGCCAAGGTGATTTTGGTCGGAGATATCGATCGCGGGGGCGTGTTCGCGCAGATCATCGGCACGCTCGACCTCATCACGCCGGAGGAGCGCGCCCGCGTATGCGGAATCGTCATCAACAAGTTCCGGGGAGACGCGGCACTCTTTGCCGACGGGGTCCGCTTCCTAAGGGAGCGCACGGGGATTCCGGTCCTGGGTGTGCTGCCGTTTCTCCGCGACCTGGCACTCGATCAGGAAGACAGCCTTGATGTCGATATCCGACGGCAGGTCGCCTTTCAGCCGGACAGAATCAACATCGCGGTGGTGCTGCTGCCCCACATGAGCAACTTCACCGATTTCAATGCGCTCGCGGACGAACCGGATGTGGCGTTGCGATATGCGGCGACCCCCGAAGAAGCGGGCGGGGCTGATGCGATTCTGCTTCCCGGTTCCAAAACCACATTGGCGGACCTCGCCTATCTGCGAGGCAAGGGATTCGAATCACTCCTGCGTGGTCATGTCCACCGTGGAGGAGAAGTGGTCGGAGTTTGCGGCGGGTATCAAATGTTAGGGCGACAGATTGCCGATCCGGACGCGGTCGAATCAGGCGGGAGCGGCGAGGGGCTCGGCCTGCTGCAGGTGACGACGGTGTTGATGCGGGAGAAAATCACCGAGCAGGTCGAAGCGCGTGCCTTGCATCTCGGCGGGACGACGGCGCCCCCGGCGCGAGGGTACTTGATTCATATGGGGCGGACGGATCGCCATGGACATCGACCCTGCTTCGAACTGGAGAGAAAGGAGCCGTCGGGTTCAGGTCATCGCGGCGTCGCCGAACGGGATGATGCATGGCTCGACGGCGCGGTCAGTGACGACGGTCTGGTCTGGGGGACCTACATCCACGGCCTGTTCGACGAGCCCCTCTGTCGACGCGCATGGTTGAACCGCTTGCGTATCAGAAAGGGGCTTCCAGCCGCCGACATGGAGTGGTCGCAACGGGTGAACCGACAGCGATCCGGTGCGATGGATCGATGGGCCGACCACGTCGAACAATATCTTGATCTTACCCCGATCCGGGCGCTCCTTCGCCAAGGCGGGACGGTCTAGGCCGGCCGCCATCCTCTCTTCGTCGAGGTTCTGAAGGGACTTTGACACTTCTCTGGAAAAGCGACCAAACTTTGGCGCTCCGACATGCGTCGTGAACAATTGCGCACCCATGTCAGCCTAGCTGAGCATAGTGGGTATAGTAGACCATCCACACATAATCATCCGCAAAATCGCTGACTTCATCGGTAGGAATTTCTTCCGCTCCGCAATCCTAACTAATTGTTTTGTTTGGCACCGATCATGCACAACGTCTGCCGGGGCTGCAGGGTTCCGGCGTGGCTCCGTGCGTCGATGAAATTGTCAACGAAGAATTTTGCGCTATCTTTGACAAGGGATTGGCTGACTTAGGGGCATTCGGTTGACCGGGCGCTACGAGGCAGGCAGGAGGAGACGGTATGGCGAAACATATCATTCAAAGAATCGTGATGGCTGCACTGACCGCGACCTGCATGGGCGCGGCGGCTCCCGCGTCGGCCAATACCGAGGTGGAAACGGCCGAGTTGCTCATCAAGTTGTTGCAAGTCGGCCGTGGGGTGATTTCCGAACACCAGGCCACAATCAATGACGCCAGTAAGGGCGACAAAGGGTTTACCGGTGACTTTGTATCCAATCAGGTGATCGAACGGTTTCGCAAAGCTACCAAGATCGATCTGAGCCGGCCCGCCACGGTTCCGCAAGCGCCGCTTTATCTCGCCATGGTGGAATCCGAAAAAGAAGTCATCGACGAGATGCAGCCCGTCATCAATAAGCAAGGTGTGGGGTTCAAAGGGGTTATCCCTGCCGTCTTCGCCCGCAAGTCCGGCGAGCGGTTCTATCGGAAAACCGGAATTCGTGTGAAGCTCACGGGCACCGATTATCGGTTTCCAGGCAACCGACCCGATGAATTTGAGTCGGAAGTGTTGAGGATTTTTGCCGACACCCGCCATCCGAAAGGTCAGCCGTACAGCAAGGCCACGATGTTGGACGGGAAGCCGGTACTGCGCATGATGGATCCGGAGTATGCCGCAAGCACCTGTTTGAGCTGCCATGGCGACCCGAAAGGCGAACGTGACATCACCGGCGCCAAAAAAGAAGGATGGCATGAGGGCGATCTGGCCGGTGCGATCAGCATCGTGATTCCCATGCGGTAGCTTTCGACGGATCAACCGTCTGTCTCGCGCACACATTTAGCAGGTTTGAAGGGGGGACGTACTCATGAGCAAGATCGTTGTCGTCGATGATTCGTACGCCGAACTGCAGTTGATCGAAGGCTATTTGAAGTCTGCCAATCACACAGTCGTGTCGTATCCGAACACCGACAAACTCGAGGACAAACTGGCGTTGGACAAGCCGGACCTGATCGTGCTGGATGTCGTGATGCCCGGGCGTAACGGGTTCCAGGCCTGCCGCGACCTGAAAAGCGATGAGCGCTTCAAGGGCATCCCGATCGTCCTCTGCACCTCCAAGGGACAGGAAAGCGACAAATTCTGGGGCCAACAGCAGGGGGCCAATGGGTATGTGGTGAAGCCGTTTAAAGCCGAAGATCTGGTCGCCGCAGTCAAGCGGGCGTTGAATTAACCCATGAACGACGTGCCAACGATCCAGCCTCACTCCTCGGACTCATCTCCGGCTCACGGACCCTCCAGCCCATCGAGGTCTTCTGCCGCGTCGATCGACGGCACGCTCCGGATGTGTGTCCTCACGCTGGGGGGCGAGTTGTTCGCCATTGATCTCCGCCACGTCAGTGAAGTGTTTGAGGTGGAAGCGGTGACCGTCGTGCCCAGCATGCCGAGCCTGTTGACCGGAGTCACCAATCTCCGGGGAACGGTCATTACCCTGGTTGATCTGCGAGGAAGCCTGGGGCTGTCCGTGACCGGAACCGCGCTGCCGTTCGCGATCGTGATTCGCCATGGCAGCCGACAGGTGGGAGTGCTCGTCGATCACGTTCCTGAAATTCACACCGTCAGTCGTGAGCACCTGCTGCCGGCCATGCAAGCGGGACCGGCGGGGGCGCGTCCTTGTGTCTCGGCAGTACTTCGTCTGGACGAACGTCTGGGGGGAGTGCTGGAGGTGCCGCAGGTCTTTGCACAGATTGACGGAGGGAGTGCGATATTGTCGATCGCGTAAACAGCAGGGGCGCGAGTCATCGCGAACCTGTGTCATCAAAGATTGTGCGACCGGCCACCGGATGTTGAGGAAAGCAGAACAAGGAGGAGCGCACCATGATCGGGCAAGGCGTCAAGAATCAATTCCAGGACATGAAAACAAAGACGAAGCTGCTGGTCAGTTTCGGTCTCGTGAGTGTCATCATCATGATCATGGCCAGCGTCGGTGTGTTTACCCTGCGCCAACTCAGCACGCAGTCGCAAACGGTGTATGCGGACTATACGGTGCCGTTGGCTGAGTTCGCCCAGATGGGAACCGCGTTGACCAAACACCACCAGATTCTGCTGGATGTCGCGTCCGCCACCAAACAAGCCGACTTCGCCCAGGAAGTGACCAAGTTGCCGCCCTTGAAAGCCCAGATCGACAAGGTGGTGAATAACTATAAGAGCACGACGCTGCGTGTATCGCGGTCGGGCCGGGATGAGGCGAAGGATCTGACCCTCTTTGAACCGGCCTTGAAGAAATACTTCCAGGATGCCGACGGCGCCCTGAGCGCCATGGCGGATAGTTTCGATCGCAACGTCCTGTCTTCCACGCAAGCGGAGCAAATGCGGGCCCTCGGTATCCTGGCCCTGACGGTCAACCTGACGCCCTCGTTCGAAAATGCCGTCAAACGCCACAACGAGCAGGTCACGGCCATTGAGGCCGTCGCCAAGGACCTCAACGATGATGCACAAGGCCTGGCCAACAACGGTACCCTGATTCTGGTGGCCGGCGGTCTCGTCGCCGTGGCCCTCGGATTGTTCGTCGGATATCTGCTGGCGACATTCCTCTCCCGGAGCATCAGCCACATCGCCAATGTCGCGACGCAGGCCGCCGGCGGCAATCTACAGGCCCGCGCGAAAATCCAGTCACACGATGAGTTGGGCCAGATGGCCACTGCATTCAACTCCATGCTCGATCGTATTACCGCCCTGGTATCGACGGAGGAAGAGCGCGACCTGATGCAAAAGCGGCTCATGCAATTCCTCGTGCTGGTGTCCGAAGTCGGTAAAGGAGACTTGACCCGGCGAGGCGAAGTCACGGCCGACATGTTCGGTAACCTTGCGGACGGATTCAACCTCATGATCGCGCGATTCGGACAATTGTTGAAGCAGGTGCGCGAGGCGGCCGACCGTGTGAACAAGTCGGCCGGGACCCTTCGGGATTCAGCCGGTCATATGTCCGGCACGGCCCGGGCGCAGGCGGAAGAATCCGTACGTACGCTGGGCGCGGTCGAACAGTTGGCCGCCGGTATGCGTCAAGTGGCCACCACGGCCGGCGCATCGTCCGACTCCGCGAAGCAGGTGCTGTCGGCCACGGAACGCGGCAACGTCGCGGTGCAGGAAACCGTGCGCGACATGCAGAGCATCCGGTCGGCGGTGCAACGTATGTCCAAGCAGGTGAAAGGCCTCGGTGACCGGTCACTCGAAATTTCGCAAATCGTGTCGACGATTCGCGATATCGCCAATCAAACGAACCTGCTCGCGCTCAATGCCGCCATCGAGGCGGCCGGCGCGGGTGAGGCCGGCGCCCGATTCGCCGTCGTCGCCGACCAGGTCAGAAAGCTGGCGGAAAGTTCCACGCAAGCCACACGTGAGATCGCCGACCTCGTGAAAGTGATTCAAACCGAGACCCAGGATGCCGTGGTGGCCATGGAGCACGAAACGCAGGCGGTGGAAGCCGGATCCGCTTCGGCGCTCCGGACCGGCGACGTGTTCGCTGAAATTTCAGACATTGCGAAACGGTCTTCCGAGTTGGCCCAGAACATCGCGAGCGCGGCCTCCGAACAGACCGCTTCAACGGAAAAAGTCGGTCGAGCCATTAAGGAGTTCACCGGCGGTGCCGTGGCGACGCAAAAGCAGACGGACTCGACGCGACTCACGATCGAAGATATGGCAAAACTGGCCGAAGGTCTCAACTCTTCGGTCGCTCAGTTCAAGCTCGCGTAAGAGAACTCTTGAAGAGCGGTGAATTGTCTCCGCTCGGATGCTGAGTGGGTGAATGAGCGCTGATTTCGATCGCGACCAGTTGCTGGATATTTTCGTGGCCGAGGCCGGCGACGATATGGGGCGCTTCTGGAAAGCCTTGCATCCAGATGGGAAGGCGCATCCGGAACCGGCCGACGTCGCCGAATTTCACACGGTCGGCCACAAGCTCAAAGGCGCCGCGCTTCTCTACGGGTTCCCGGCGCTCGGGCAACTCGGGGCCTTACTCGAAGATACACTCGAACGCGTGCAGGAGATTCCGGCGGCGCGCTGGCCCGAAGCCATGCAACTAATGCGCGAAATTGCCGCGTCCTTTCGAGGGCAAGTCGAGCAGATCGGGCGTGGGGGAGGGGAAGAGGCCTCGGTGGTTGAGGGATTCGTCCGGCGCCACTCCGACTTGCTGCCGGCCGTTTCAAGCGACTCGTCGGCCGTGTCTGTGCAGCGTTCCGATCAGCCGGCGGATGAGTACCTCATTCCTGTCCTGGACCAAGAGGTGCTCTCCTACTTCTCGCCGGAGGCAGAAGAATACCTCAGCACGATTCAAACCCTGCTCCAACGGTTGGAATCCGACCTGGCGAATGCCGACACGATTCATCAATTGTATCGGGTGGCACACACGCTGAAAGGGTCGGCCTATACCGTGGGATTTGAAGTCGTGGGAGATGTCGCCCATCCGATCGAATCCTGCATGATTGCCGTTCGTGAGGGCGCGGTGACGATCGCGCCGCATTGGATCGCCGTTCTGCGGAAGGCGGTGGACGTGATCCGTTCCCTGATGGCGCGGGACGCTCAATCATTGGCCCGCTTGCGTCAGGAGGTGCCTCGTATCAGGACGATGCTCGGAGAATTGGAGCAGGGCGTGAGTCAGGGTGAGCCTGGAGCGGCTGCCACTGCGATGAGCCGGCCTGAAGAGACGTCGATCCAGGAATCCGTGCCTGCGGCCCCATCCGATCACGATTCCGTCGGGCACTCCATGGGCGAGGCGGACACCGGTGAGCTCTCCGAGGCCTATTTGATCCCGGCCCTCGATTCTGAGGTGATGTCCTATTTCGCGCCGGAGGCGCAGGAGTATTTGGAAAGCCTCGAAGCCGACTTGCTGCGTGTCGATAAGGACGCGGGCAATCCCGACACAATCCACCAACTGTTCCGCACCGCCCATACGTTGAAAGGCTCGGCGTATACCGTAGGCTTTCAGGCGATCGGTGATCTGACTCATCACATCGAAGATTTCATGGGCGCCGTTCGGGAAGGGCAACTGGAACTGCTTCCGGGTCATACGGATGTGCTGCTGCGCGCGATCGATGTCATTCGCGCCTTGATGCGACGGGATTTGTCCATGGTGGGCCGGACGAGGCAGCGGTTTTCGAACTCCTTGCAGGAGTTGAAACGACTGGGAGAGACTCAGCCGGCGCCGGACCAGGATCACCCCCTCGTCTCCTCGATTGCCGAGGGCGCCTCAGTGGAAGAAATTCGCGAAGCCGAGGGGCAGGAATCGGCCAAAGGCGTCGATGGAAAAACCGGCGAAGAGCGGGAGGTGATCCGGGTCAGCCGTGATCGTTTGGAACGCCTCCTCAATCTGGTCGGTGAATTGGTGATCGATCGAGGCCGGCTGGAGCAGCGGTTGCGCACGTTGGATCAGTTGGCCACACAGGTCTTGGCCAACAAGAACCGGTTGACCGACGCCGTGCGCACGTTCGAAGACAAGCACACCTTTTCCTTCCAACCCTCTCCCGCGTCCTCCGGCGAGGACACGCCACAGGCGTATCCGGGCGTCAGCGATTTCGGCAGCCTGGAGTTCGACAAGTACGACGACTTCAACATCCTGGCCCGGCGAATCAGCGAAGTCACCGCGGACATTACCGAATCCATGTCGCAGCTCAGCGGGTCGATCCATCGCGCCCAGGATGACATGGGGTCGCTGCAACAGTTGACCTTGGGGATGCGTGATGAGATTGCGCGCGCCCGCATGGTTCCGATCGGGACGCCGTTCACGCGCTTCCGTCGCGCGGCCCGTGAGATGGCCCGTGCCACCGGAAAAGAAGTCAATTTGGTCACGTCCGGCGAACATACGGAAATCGACACCGGTGTCGTGGAGCGGCTTGTCGATCCGCTTGTCCATCTGGTCAGAAATGCGGTGTACCACGGGATCGAGCCCGCGGGTGTCCGTCGCAGCCAAGGGAAGCCGGCGGCCGGCACGGTCTATCTCCACGCCGCGCATCGAGGGAACTCGGTGCTGATCGAAGTCGAGGACGACGGGGCGGGACTGGATATCGCCAAGATCAAGGCCAAGGCGGTCAAGCTGGGTCTCGTGCGAGCGGATGTCGCGGACTCACTGCCGGAGAGCGAGGTCATCAAGTTCATCTTCCTGCCGGGATTTTCCACCGCCGAAGCGGTCGGGGATCAGGCCGGACGCGGCGTCGGCATGGATGTGGTCAAGCGAGTCATCGAGACGATGAACGGCCACATCGAAGTGGAATCGGTCTACGGGCAGGGCACCAAGTTCACGATGCATTTGCCCCTCACCCTGCTGATCGCAACCGCACTGCTCGTTCGGGTCGGGAAAGAGCGCTACGCGATTCCGCTCCCCAGTGTGCGCGAGGTCACGATGTCCACTGCGTCGACGATTCAGCAGATGGGGGATCGGTCGGTGCTGCAGATCGGCGACGAAGCCATTGAAGTGTATCCGCTCGGCAGCCTCATTCGACGGGATGCCGGCACCATCGACGGGGCGACTCCTGTGGTCGTTGTTCGAACCTCGACCGGCGCGCTCGGTTGCGCGGTTGATGAATTGCTGGGCCGGCAGGAAATCGTCATCAAATCATTGGGCGGGCTGAAGCCGTATGAGCGGTCCGTGTTCGGTGGTGCGACTATCGATCCCGAGGGGCGTGTCGTGCTGGTTCTTGACGTCAGCCGGTTGACGACTCGCGAATACCATGAGGCCATGTCGGTCATTCAGAACCCCGGTTCTTCGCCGATGCTTGAGGGACCGGCGCAGCCCCCGTCGCCGCAGATTTCGGATAGGCAGCTTCCGCTCTTGTTGATCGATGACTCGCTCAGCATCAGAAAGTTTGTCGGACGGATGCTGGAGTCGGCCGGGTATACCGTCGAAACGGCGACCGACGGAGAAGAAGGCTGTCGCAAGGCATTGGTGCAGCAGTACCAGCTCATCATCACCGATCTCGAAATGCCGAAGTTAAACGGTTTTGAAGTCATTCAGGCGCTACGCGCCAGGCATCAGACTCAGGCCACCCCGATTCTTGTCATGACCACGCGGGCGGGGGAAAAACATCGCCAGATGGCTGTGAGTGTCGGGGCTTCGGGGTACATTGCCAAGCCGGTGGAAGAACGCGCCTTGATTCAGGAAGTCCGCAAGTGGACAGGCCGTGTAAGCGTCGTGAAGAAATAGGAACGTTTTGTCGATTCGTACCGTTACTGGCAGAATGAAGGACAGGCATGGGACTCCGCGGACATAAGACAGCAGTGGTGTCGAGCGGGTTGGCGGTCCGGTTTCTCGTGACGCTCATGGGCCCCATGCATATGGCTTTTCCCTCTCACTGGGTTCGCGGCCTTGTGACCCCGGCTGAGGAGGGGCCGGACGGGCATGTCACCTGGGCCAATGCTTCCTACGAACGTGTCGATCTCGCCCGTCGTTTGAAGATCCAAGCCGAAGGCGTCACGGCTGAGACCAGGATCGTGCTCTATGCCAATGAGCAACGGTCGCGGTCGTTTGCGGTGGACAGGGTCGTGGGCCTCATCGATGTCGAACGGGCCCTGATCCAGCCGCTCCCTGCGCAGTTTCGAGGAGGGGAGCGGGAACGATTGCTCGGATTGTTTGTCGAGTCGTCGTATATCGCGCTCATCGCCAATCCGTTTTGGGTCCTCGAGCTTCCGTCCCGGAACAATGTGTTGGATGTGTTTGCCCTTCAGGCGTCGGAACGGCGGCCGGGCGAATTCGATTCCAGACTCCGCCTGCCTTCGGCAGCCTTGGAAGCGGCGTCGACGATGTCAGTCGGATCGGCGAAATAGGGTACGAGGATCGACCATGTTACGTACTCAGCTACGCAGACAACCGCACACAGGTAGCACAGGCGCGACCGGGGCGCGGATGCAGCACATGGTGGTGTTTTCGGTGGGCGGTCAGCGGTTGGCCGCCAGAACCGAGGAGATCGGCGGAGTGATGCCGTGGACGGGCGCGACGGCGGTTCCCAGCGATACGCCGTTTGTGTGCGCGCTGGTTCGACAGGAGAAGGGGTGTCTTCCGGTATTCGACCTGGCGGCGAAGTTCAATCGTCCCCTGCAGGATGGCGAGCCGCTGTGTCTGGTTGTCAAACATGTGGACGGACCGCTGGCGATCTGCATCGATTCCCAGGTTCCTTCGCTGCACATGGTGGCACGCTCGGCAGTACAGTATCGCGTCGGTCACGATCCTGACATTGCGGGAACGTGTATCGCCGGCGAAGAAGAACTTCCTATCATCAACCTGACAACCTTGGGGGTCTCATCGAACCGTCCCGCTTGATGAGCCTTGCCTTGTGTAGAGGAACGACATGCCAAAGATCTTGATTGCCGACGACAGTATCGCAGTCCGTAAGGTAGCCGAGCGTCTCCTGACCGAGGCCGGGATGGGGGTCACGCTGGCCGCGAACGGATCGGAGGCTCTGGCGCTGCTAAGTAAGGATCGCCCCGATCTCATCGTGTCCGATGTCATCATGCCGGACAAGAGCGGTTATGAGGTCTGTGCGTACATCCGGGGACAGGCAAACCTCGCGGATCTCCCCGTACTCCTGATCAGCGGCATTGTGAACGAGGAAGTGTCCAGGCAAGCAGAGTCGTGCAAGGCCGACGGGGTCTTGAAGAAGCCGTTTCAGGGTTCCTCGCTCAAGGATCGTGTACTGGACCTGCTGACAAAGCGCCCACAAAAACCTGCTCCGATCCCTGAAATGCCGCAGCCGCAAACGGCTGTGGAGTCATCTTTCGTGGCAGAGGTGTGTGCCGTGCCCGCTATGCCTGTGGCGGAAGAAATTACAGCGCCCCGTGTAGAAGCTCAGGAGCATCGGCCGGCGCTCGAGCCGATCACGATCAGTCCTGAAGAGCCTCATGTCATACCTGCGATGATGACCCGCGACGCCATGGAGGACGCGGCTCCCGCGTTCCAGTCCGCTGAGCCGGCTCCGCCGGCACATGATCATGAGCATCATCAGGCAATTTTGGCGGAACGTGACACGCGGATCAGCGAGCTCGAAGCGCAGTTGGACGAGGAGCGTCGGCGCAGTCTGGAGCAGACCCAGCAGATCGCGCACATCCAGCGTGCGTTGGATGAGCAGCACGAGCAGGTTGCAGCTCTGTCGTCCCACACACAAACATTGGACCAGAGTTTGGCCGACGAGCGGGCGCAGCGAACCGCTCTCGCAGAACAGTTGGAAGAAGTGTCAAAGCAGATGCTCCGGATCGGCGAGCTGGAGACGGCTCTCGCCGATGAGCAGCATCGTGCGCAGCAATTGTCCCAACAGGTTTCGGAGGGGGTCCGTCACGCCGCGCGTATTGCGGAATTGGAGGCCCATCTGGAGGCAGAGCGGGAAGCGGCGAATCAACTGGTACAGCAAATTACCGGTCTTGAGCAGGTCGAAACGCGCGTCCACGAGCTCGAAACGACTCTGGCGGCTGAACGTGAGCAGGCAGAGCTGCAGCGACGGGAGCGTGTCGAGCTGCAACACAGTGCGGACAAGGTGCCGGCGCTGGAAGAAGCCGGCGCGAAAGCCCAGGCTCAGATCGCTGAGCTCGACGCGGCGCTCTCGGCTGAACGGGAGGCCGCAGCGGCTCTGTTGGTTCAGGTCAAGCAGTTGGAGGCGGCGGCGCAGCGTGTCGGTGAGTTGGATCTCGCTCTGGTCAGCGAGCAGGAGCGTTCGATGCAGCTCGAGAAGCGGGCGATGGAGGCCGAGCACATGGCGGAGCAGTCGACTCGCCGGTTTGAAGATATGGCGAGGAAGCTGGGTGAGATTGCCGGGCTGGCCTCCCAACTCGGAAATGGCAAACGCTAGGAGGCCGTCACTCGTCCGTATGTCCGGGCGAGTGCATAGGTCAGAAGCAGGGCATTACTGTGTCGACCGAACCAGAACAGACCGAAGACGATTTTCAAAAAGAACTGATTGAACTGTTCGGTCAGGAGGCGCAAGAGTGGCTCATTCAGATCCATTCCGCCTTGACCGAGCTGGAAAGCCAGCCTGATACCGACCGGCATGCCCAATTGGTGGATGCCGTGGTCAGGGGCATCACCAGCCTCGGTGGTTCTGCCGCCACGGTGAACCTCCCCGATGTCGAACGTGCCACCTTCGCGCTGCTTCCCTTCATCGACACCCTGAAAGACCGGACGACGGCGACCAAGCAGGATTTCGGCACGGTCCGTGAACAGTTCTGTCTCGTCATCGCGTCCGTCACGATGGCCACTGGCATCACGCTGGACCTTGGTCCTGTCCAGGGCACGCCCCTACAACCGGAGCCGGCCATCGATTTCCTCACGCTCCTGAACGCGCTTCGCATGCTTCAAGACGAGCAGGTTGCCAAGGGAGTCGCTTCCCGCAGTTTAATTCCACAAGTCATGCATCGATTGGAGCAGGAGGCGAGGCAGGGGGAGAGCCGGATACAGACGGCTGCGTTTCAGCAGTTGCTGGGTGAGCTTCAAAACACAGATGCCCGATGCCTGGACTCGCTGCGAGAAGCATTGCCCGGCATTGCGCAGAATCTGAGCAGGCTCCGGGTCGAGGGGGTAACGGGTTTGGAGCCAGACAACGTGCTTGGCACCTGCATGCAGCAGATCGAACAGCTTCAGGGCATGGCCAAGCAGGTCAATGCCACCCCGCTGGTGACCTTTCTCACCGGCCTTCAGAGCTTCCTGGCCTTGATCGTCCAGCGTCGTATCGTGATCGCGTCCCAGCGCGTCGAGGCCGTGGAAGGGCGCATTCTCGCCGTGATGACCACGATCGAAGACTGGATCACCGCCGGACAGCAGGAACGGGATCTGATGAGCCGGCTGCTGCCTGCCGCCTGAGGGCGCTCCTCACAGTGCGCGACCGGCCTCGAATAAGACTTCCCGGACAGGCTTCATTGAGTTGACGGCGCATCTCCACCATGAGAATCATTCCGGATGGCTGTGCTGATCCCCCTGACTTGGACCATTGGACCATACACAGGTGGAAACAACGGCGCGCCGGGTGACGAAGCGCGTCGAGGCTGGAGGCTGAGAGGAAATGGAGCAGAATCACTACCGGCAGGCTGAGGATGCGCTGATGCGGGTCGCTGCCGCCGTGCAACGGCAGGAACCGGTGAACCTGACGGAGTTGACCCAGCTTGCCGGCACCATCGTCGCGTCGATTCAGGAAAACGATCAATTAGTCGTTGAAGCCCTGTCCAGTCCGGTCGGCCCTCCGCTGGTTACCAATCTAGTCAATGTGAGCATTCTCGCGACGAAGGTCGGGATCGGCCTCGGCTATTACGGCGCGGAGTTGCGGCGTCTGGCGTTGGCCGGGCTCCTCCATGACATCGGTATCTTTGCCGTGCCGCAGCACTTGCTGACGAAGACCGGCCGCCTCAGCTCCGATGAACGGGCTCTGGTCGAGCAACATCCGCGCTTGGGGTATGGAGTGATCGAACGTCTCGGTGCGGACTATGCCTGGTTGGCCGAAGTGGTATTGCAGGCCCATGAGCGCGGGAAGGGGCAGGGGTACCCGAACCGTTTGAAGGGGCGTGAAATCAATGAGCTGGCGCAGATCATCGGACTCGTCGATATCTTCGACGCGTTGGTCAGTCCGCGCCCGTACCGCCGGCGCCTCCTCCCGCACGAGGCGATCCGTGAGTTATTGAACACGGAGCGTACTGCGTTTCCCCGTGAAATCATGAAAGGATTGGTCGAGCAACTCTCGGTCTACCCGCTGGGCACCAAGGTGCGTCTGAGCAGCGGCGAAGAAGGTGTGGTGGTGAGAATCACGCCTCGATACCCATCCCGTCCGGTGCTCCGTGTGACCGGCGCACAGGAGACCGCGGTGAGCGATCCACCGCGGTACCTCGATCTCAGTCAGTTGCCTCAGGTGTCGGTCGCAGAGACTGTCGATTCACCGGCATTGGAGCGCGTCACGTTTGCAACCGCACCGACGGCTGCCGAGCGCGCTACGCCGACAAGCGCATCGGATCAGTTTGCCGCGCTGCTCGAAAGTCTGGATGCGATCGCCGGCGTGATTCAGGCTGCGGTGGGGCAACCCAAGGCAGCCGCGCAGCCTGTGCAGGTCCAGTCGGCCATCGAAGCGCCTGACCAGGGCCCGCATGTCCGGCGAGAAATTCTCGGCCTGTTTGTATTGGAGGCCCGTGAATGGCTCAATCAGATCCAGACGGCGCTCGAGCGGCTCGACACGACAAGTGAACAGGGACGCCGCGCCAAGTTGACCACGATTTTGTGGCAGAGCGTCAGCAACCTCGCGCGATCCGCCGCGACCGTCGGGTTGACGGCCGTGGAAGACATGGCGACCCGGATGCTTCCGCTCCTTCAGGCCGCCGCAAAACATGAGCGCACCGTGGCGGCTCATCACGTGGCGTCGCTTCGGGAGGGGTTGCTCGAAATCAGCAAGACGGTGCAGGCCCTTCACGCCGTCGAACGTCCTCCACAAGATAATCCGGAACCGACCGTAGCTGTGCGGCAGCCTCTGACTGAAACTCCTGCGCCGGTGGTCGTCGACGTGCCCGCGGCTGTTGAGGCTCATATGCCGGATGACGCGACTTCCGCCCCGTTGCCGGCCGCATCCATACTTGACGCCTTGCGGCAGTTGCATCAAGCGCGAGGTCGATCGCTCCAACCGGTGCGCGATGTGCTGGATACCGTAATTCAGCGCGCCGAGCAGGAGATGCAGCAGGGGGCAGGCGTGCTGGATGCGCGTGCCATCGGGCGACTGTTGCAGGAGTTGGATGAGCTGGATGAGCGATTCCTTGCGCACATGCAGGCGCATATCCCGGCGGTGATCGCCACGCTCAGGCATGTCGCGCTCACGAGTGAGGATCGCGTATTCCCACCCCAGGCGTTGGAACCCATTTTTGTCGAAATCGAGGCGCTCTCCGATGCGGCCGAGCGAGTGGCTGCGGCGAATATCAGCCTGTTCCTGCATGGGCTCCGCACGTTCCTCCGCGTCACGGCTCAGCACAAACCGGCGGTGATTCGCGAGCGATTGGCAGCTGTGGAAGAACGATTGGCGACGCTGATCCCGCTGGCCCAGCAATGGGTCGATGTCGGTCGCGTGGAACGAGCAGCCATTTTTGACATCCTCCCCATCGCATAGCGGTTTGGCGAACCCCTCCGGCTTGATAGCCGGTTTGCCTCCTCTTCCTTGCCGCTCTCCCTCAACCGTTCAAAGCTGAACACCGTTCCATTCTGCTGGGATACCTCACGTCACGCCGCCTAATTATTGAGCACATTGCGCGCGTTCCTACGCAGCTACTGCTTGTGGGTGTCTGTCCACATGGTTGCGCACAGTCCGTCCACAGTTCTTGTGGACGGGGAAGAATGATGCCAGTCCGTTGAGATCGCCGGTCTCTCACGTCAATCCTGAACGATCGATCCACTGCTCGCTCAACACCTGTCTCTGCGCCTGCTTAGAGGGAATCAACTCCGTCGGCCTACGCCCCGCGTGGTCTCGGCTCCTACTCGTCGATCGAAGAGGTGGCGCTGCACGGGACAGGGATGCTTACGCCGCCGTTCGCTGGAATTTGTCACGTCCGATACATTTTCACTTGCGGTTGAGGTTGCGATTGTACGACCATCACGCCCATGGCAAAACTGGTCTCTCTCAAACAGCAAGAAGGACACGACGCGCGAGCGACGGCCTATATCAAAGCCTACATGTTATTTCCGGCCGGTATCCTCGGCCTGATTTCCATGATCGGCGGGGTCGGCGGGCTCGCGTACCAACTCATCGCCACGGACACCTACACGTGGTGGACCTTTCTCCAGAGTTCCGGGCTGTTGCTGCTGGGCGGGGTGCTCGGGTGGCTGCAGACGACCTATCACCGGTGGATTCTGAGCAATCGCCCGGAGGTGTTTGCATCGCGCATGCGGCAGCCGACAGTGAGCAAGAGCGGCAAACCCAAACGAGAGAGTGCAGCGAGTCAGGAGCAGGCCAGCGGGTCGCCGTGGGCTCCCGGCGCCTATATGGTCGGCCTGGCGCTCCTGCTTGCCGGCTCGATGCTCAGCGTGCTCTACGGCGCAGTCCATCCCATCGCGGCCTGTTTTTTACCCTGGGCTGGATTCTTCTGGGCAAAACTCTTCTTCTGGAAGTCGGTGTTGAAGAACTGACGATCCGGCGGCGCCGGCTATTTGCGACGGGGTGTGCGGGATTTGGCGGGTGCCTGACGGACCTGCTCTAACTTCGCAAGTCGTTCTTCCAACTCGCGGACACGCTGGCGTAGTTCCGGCAACTGCGGAATCACCGCCTGGGCCTTCAGAAACGTTGCATGGGCCATCACCGGTGCGCCGGAGACGATTTGATTGGGCTCCAGGCTTCGTGTCACACCGGATTTTGCGGCAATCATGACCTGATCGCCGATCTGCAAATGGTCGGCGAGGCCGGCCTGGCCACCCACCATGACATATTTCCCCAGCGTCGTACTGCCGGCAATGCCGACCTGTGCGACGAGGATATTGTGTTCACCCACCGTTACGTTGTGTGCGATCTGCACGAGATTATCGATCTTCGTTCCGCGCTTGATGACGGTATTGCCGAACGTGGCGCGATCGATGCTCACATTGGAGCCCAGCTCCACGTCATCCTCGATGAGCACGCCGCCTAATTGCGGAATCTTCTGGTGACGTCCCTGATACTGGACGTAGCCGAATCCGTCACTGCCGATCACCGTGCCGCTGTGCACGATTACGCGAGCGCCGAGACGGCAGCCTTCGCGAACCACTACGTTGGGGTAGAGGAGGACATCATCACCGATGACGCTATCGTCGCCGATAAAGACCCCTGGGTAGAGGGTGACCCTTGCGCCGATGGAGACACGGTCTCCGAGGGTCACGCCCGGCCAAATCGACGCATCCGCGCCGATAGTCACGTCCTCGCCGCGGGTGATGCCCTGGGCGATGCCGCGGCTGCGGGTCGGTCGCGTAAAAAACTGCTGGGCGGCCCGTGCAAAGGCGTACGCAGGATTGTCCACCACGAGCTGCGGAGACGGGCAATCAGTCAGGCGACGCCCGACGAGCAGAGCTCCGATGGCAGCGGTCTGCGGAGATTTCAAATTGCGTTCGGAAGTCAGGAAGGCGAGGTCGCCAGGCCCGGCCTCTTCCAGGCTCGCCACCCCGGTGACGGTCGCATCCGGCGAACCGACCAGTTCTCCTCCGACATAACTGTGGAGTTCGCGGAGTGTCAGCGGCGTGCGTCTCGCTGCGGTCGTCATATGGCTAGGCCTTCTTGCTTTTGGTAGAAGGCTTGGCTGCGGGCTTCTTCGCCGCGGCTTTCGCCGGAGTGTGCTCGGCCGCCTTCGCGGAAGCCTTCGGAGGGGCGACCCGGCCTTGTACATAGGCGGTCACCTGGCCGACGGTGGTCAGTCCGACGAGGTCCTGGTCGGGGATCTGGAGATTAAAGACTTCTTCGATGCGGTAGAGCATCTCGATCACCGCCATCGAATCCAACCCCAGGTCGTCCCGCAGGTGATGGGTCGTCTGAATCGACGCCGCATCCCGCTTGAGATAGTCCGCCAGCGCCTGAATGATCTTGTCCGAAACATCTGTAGTCTTAGCCATAACCGGTTCCTTCGTTCCTTGCCGGCACATCGCACGTGCACAATGTCGTCGTCCGACGCGGGTCAGGCCGACAGAGATTTTAAGACGACCGCGGCATTGTTACTGCCGAAGCCGAACGCGTTGATCAGCGCGACCTTGGTTTTGCGGGTTTGCGGTTGCGCAGACAGCCCCGCGAGAGCGCAGGCCGGATCCGGATCGTCAAGGTTGAGCGTCGGGTGAATTTGTCCGCTGGTAAGGGTCAGGGCCGAGACGATCCCGGCCAGCGATCCCGCGGCACCCAGCGTATGGCCCACGAGTGACTTCGTGGCGCTCACCGCCAGCTTATCGGCCCTGGACTTGAACAAGAGACGAATGGCCTTGACTTCGACGGCATCGCCCACCGTCGTGGAGGTTGCATGGGCATTGATGTAGTCGACTTGTGCCGGCGTGACGCCCGCGTCCTTCAAGGCCAGGCGCATCGTGATCGCCACCTCCTCGCCGTCCTCGCGCGGGATCACCATATGATGGGCTTCGCTGGTGGCGGCGTAGCCGGCCACTTCCGCGTACATCCGGGCCTTGCGTTTTTTCGCGTGGGCGAACGATTCGAGAATCAGTGCGCCGGCGCCCTCACCCATGACAAAGCCATCCCGTCCACGATCGAAGGGCCGGGAGGCCCGTTCAGGCGTCTCGTTATACTTGGTCGAAAGCGCGCGCAGCGAGCAAAATCCGGCAAAGACCAGGGGCGTAATACTGGCATCGGCGCCGACGACGATCACGGCGTCCGCCGTGCCGGCGCGAATGGCATGCATCGCCTGACCCAGGGCATGGGCACTCGATGAGCAAGCCGTGGAAATCGTCAGGTTGGGTCCTTTGGCGCCATAGGTCATGGCCACGATACCGGAAGCCGAATTCAGCGTGATGACCGGAATAAAGTTCGGATGCACCCGGTGCGGGCGTTTCTGTTCATACAGTTGCGTGATTTCCCGTTCGCCCATCACCATGCCGCCCATGCCGGCGCCGACAATGACCCCGACCCGGTGCGGCTCTTCCCGCTCCATGCGGAAGTCGGCATCCGCCAATGCTTCCTTGGCGGCCACGAGGGCGAACTGGGCATAGCGATCGACCCGGTCGCCTTGACCGGCCGGGAGATACTGCTCGGGGGAAAATCCGAGAATGCGTCCGGCCACGCGCGACCGGTACCCTTCCAGCGGGAACGGGTCGAAGGAGGTAATGGCCGAGATTCCGGACCGGCCCTCCAATGCCGCTTTCCAGAACTGCGGCACCCCGATGCCGATGGGGGAGACGACTCCCAGACCTGTGATGACGACTCTCGTCGACATAGAACCCTTTCACTGCTTGCCGGTGATGCCTTGTGCGGCCTGTCTACTTACCGTACGGTGGCGCCACAGTCAATGCTGTAAGCATCAGGCGCTCGCGGGCGATACTACGTCTGTCGAATGGGCGAACGCCGCTGGCGGACTATTTTGTGATCCTCTCAGTAACGGACCTTCAACAGCAGATAAAAGCCAAACGTCAGAAATACCAGATTGGCCATCCAGCCTGCCAGCATCGGCGCAAGTGCCCCGCCGCGTCCCAGCGCAATCGCCACGGAATGCGTGGACCAGTAAAAGAATCCCACTGCCATGGCCTGGCCGATGCCCATGGCCATCCCGCTGCCGCGCACGCCGGTGCGCCGGAGGCTCAAGGCAATACCGACGACCACCATAATAAAGGTCACGCAGGGGAAGGCGATCCGGCCATAATAATCCGTCAGCAGGCGCGGGAGGATCGTGCCGCCCAGATGCAGCCGATCGACATAGGCGCGAATCTCCGGCAGCGTCATCGTTTCCGAATCCAACTCCAGCCAGGTCGTGAAGTCGTCGGGAATTTGCGCGAGCGGCAGGGGTTCCGTCTGAAAACTGTTCACCGAGACCGTCCCATCCTGCCGGAACGAGCGCCGGATGCCGTCTTCCAGGACCCAGCCCTGCGGCGAATACACCGCGCGCTGTGCCTCCGCAATCTGCTCCAGTTCGAACGTCGGGCTCAGGCGATAGAGGCGGATCTTTCGTAACACGGCTCCGCCCGGGTCGATGGTGTCGATGTTCATCAATGTCTGGCCGCCCAGGCTGACCCAGGGCTGTGCCGCTTTCACCGAGACCGGCACCGCTCGTTTTTCGATCCGGGTCGTTTTGATCTGCTCGGCCTTGGCGAGGGCGAGGGGAATGACGGTCGAACTGAAGGCAAACAGGACCAGGGCCAAGACGGTGCCGAGAAACAGGAACGGGGAGGTAATCCAATAGAGGCTGATACCGCAGCTGCGCATCGCGGTGATTTCATGGCTGCGCGACAACAGGCCGATCGTGAGCAGGGTCGCCATCAGGACCGCCAGCGGTGCGATCTGGTAGGAAATAGCGGGCATCTTGAGGACGAAGTAGGCCAGCACATCGAGGGCATGGGCGTCGTACCGCAGAAAGCGGCGCACCTTCTCGAAGAAGTCGATGACGAGGTAAATCGTCATGAGCCCGGCAAAGCACATGCCGAAGATCTTCACGTACTCGCGCAGCATATAGCGAAACAGAATGTTCATAGGGCTATTGGCGGCTCACCCGATAGAACCACAGAATGGTCACTACGGTGAAGATGACATTGGGGAGCCAGGCGCCGGCGAACGGGGAAATCCACAGGGTGGTGACCAGAAACTCGCAGGCCACATTGATGACATAGTAAGCGATGACCACCAGCACGCCGACCGCAAACCCGCCGATGCTGCCCGAACGTTTGGACACGATGCCGACCGGCACTCCCAGGATACAGAACACCAGCGAGGCCGCCGGGAAGGCCAGGTCCTTATAATATTCCATCAAGCGCCGCAACGCGTTGGTATCCGTCCAGCCGGTGCTCTCCAGTTTGGCGCGAATGACGTCGATCGGCGTGCGTTCCTCCGCGCCGTACAGGCTCGCGCTCAGGCTCAGCTTCAAGTCGTAGGACGTAAACGAAATCTTCTGATACTCCTCCGGATTCTGGGGACGACTATGGATGACGCCGTTCATCAGCCGCAGCGCCACCTGGCTGCTGGCCGGATCGGTCATCACCTGATACTGCTGTGCGACGATGATACGTGGATCGGCCGGGTTCCGTTCATCGGCCACGAAAATGCCCCGGTTGTCCTGTCCCTCCTGGGCGTCGGGTACGTAGATCGTCATCTTGGGAATGGCTTCATTAAAGACGCCGCGATCGAGTTCCAGCACGAGTTCGTCGCGCAACAGGTTCAGCGCCACCTTCTTGAGATTGACGTTGCTCCATGGCTGCCCGTACTGCGCCATCACCAGCGTGAGGCCGCAGACCAGCGCGGCGAATATAAAGACCGACTGGGACAGCCGCAGGAGGCTGAAGCCGGCGGCGCGCATGGAGACGAGTTCCTTGTCGAGGGATAACCGGCCGAAGGCTGTGATGGTGGCAATAATGCCCGCGATAGGCAGGGTGAGGACCAGAAATGACGGCAGCAAATGAGCGAACACTTTCAGGACCGAGAGAAAGCCGATCCCCTTCGTCACCAGCAGTTCCACCAGTCGCAACAGCTCTTTTGTGAGCATGACGAAACAGAGCGCAGCCAGGCTGATGCCGAACGGGGAGAAGAGCTCGCGGAAAATATAGCGATCGAGGATGGTGTGCAGCACGAGGGCGGTCGAAATCCTACAACGATGACTTGGGTTGCCGCACTATAGAAGAGTCTACGGAGCTTGTAAACAGATCTGAGAGCTATTCTCGAAACTATCCGCTTGACAAGATTTGCACCCCATGGTACATCGCTGCGCACTTTTCAGTAGGTCACGATGGTTCGGGTTGAATATTGTCTCAACGCCTCGCAAGAGCTTCCACGCTCGTCGGTTTTATTTCTCCTTTTATCGTCATCATTACCATGCCACGCGACTCAGCCGGCGAGCTGATGCGCTCATTATGTCTGTGCGTTGAGAAAGGGAGGACCGTATGAAGACCAAGGGGACAGTGAAATGGTTCAACGATCGTAAGGGGTTCGGGTTTATCCGGCTCGATGGCGGAGACGATGTCTTCGTGCATTATTCCGCGCTGCAAGGCGAGGGATTCAAGACGTTGAAAGAGGGTGAGAACGTCGAGTTCGACATCGTGCAGGGAGCCAAGGGGCCGCAAGCGGCGAACGTGTTGAAGGACCTCGCGACGGCCTCCTGATTGCCGTGGCATCGTAATCCGCGGCCCCTCCCTGTTCCGGAGGGGCCGCCGGTTTGCCCCCGTTGATTTCGTCCGCTCTGGACGCCGCGTTCGTGGTGTTGCTCTTTTATCCATTTGTTTGACAAAGAAAAGGCAGACTGTTAGCGTTGACTCTCAACGTCGGGTGAGGAGTCTTCTTGGCTGTCGATCGCCGAACAGTTCTCCAAAACGCGCAGCTCTTTGCCTCCAAGGGGCAGTACGAAGCTGCCATCGCCGAATGGCGAAAACTCACCACCGATACCCCGGCCGACGGGACGATTTTCAACTCCATCGGCGACCTCCAGCTGAAACGCAATGCCACGCCCGACGCCGTCGCCGCCTTTCTTCAAGCCGCCGGCGCCTTCCGTTCCGAAGGGTCTGTCCTCAAGGCCATTGCCGCCTATAAAAAAATTCTCAAGGTCGATCCCACCAAGATCGACATCTATCGACACCTCGGCGATTTGAATGCGGAGCGGGGGTTGTTGAGCAGCGCCGTCCAGGACTATCTGACCCTGGGTAAGCACTATTTTAAGGACGGCCGCAACAAAGAAGCCCTGGAGATCTACCGCAAAATCATTTCACATGATCCGTCGAATCTGGATGCGCAGCTGCGCGTGGCGGAACTCTGTGAGCAGGAACAATTAGTCGACGAAGCGATTCGCGTGTATCTCCAGCTCGGCCGGGAGCGTTCCGCCGCCCAACAATATGAACAGGCCAATGCCATGTATGCGGCGGTCTTGCGCCTGAATCCGGAGAACGCCGAAGCCAAAGAAATCGTCACCATGATCGAGGCGGGCGGAAGCGCGCCCTTGAGCCTGGCACGCGCCGCCAAACCCTCTGCGGCCGCGGCAAAGCCGGGTGAAGGCAGCGATCTCATGGCTGAAGCGACGCGCCGGATCGAAGAAGGGCAGTATGCCGGCGCCGAAGCCATGTTGACGCAGCTGTTGAGCCGGGAGCCGGGCAATCCGGAAATCTGCCAACTGTTGGCGCGGCTGCATCTGTTGCAGGGCAATCTGCAAGTCGCGTTGGGTGAATATCGATTCCTGGCCGGCGCCGCGTTGCGCGCGCAAGACTATGCGATGGCCGAGTTGTTGATTAACGACTATCTCAAGGTGGAACCGGCGTCCGTACCGATGTTGGAACTGCTCGGTGAGCTCTATCAGGAAAAAGGGGATGCCGCCACGGCAGCGCAGCATTTCGGCAGGGCCGTGGAGATTTTGCTGGAACATCCGGAACCGGGCATGCCCACGTTGCCGGCTGAGCTGTTCGAGAAGGTCCAGGCGTTGGCCCCGGGCAGTGCCATTGCCCGCAAGCTCGCGCCGGCGTTCGACCCGACTGCCTCCTCGTCCACCGAACCGGAAGTCACTGAGCCGATGGTGGTGACACCGGAGCCTTTCGCAATCCAGCTCGAACCGGAACCACTACCGGAACCGCTTTCTGCTCCGGCCATCGCCGAACCGGCGGAAGATATGCCGTTTCGATTACAGGGTGCCCCGGCGGCTCCAGCCGCTCCGGCCCCCCCGCCGTCGCCAGTGGCGGCACAGGTCACTCCGCCACCGCCATCTGTCCCTGCTCCGGCGCCGCCCGTTTCCCAGGCCGCTCCTGTCGAGCCGGCTCCAGCCCCCGTGGTAGCCCCTTCGCCCGTCGTCCAGGTGGACGCGGAAACGCAGTACGCGCTGGGCATGGCCTACAAGGACATGGGGTTGTTGGAGGAAGCAAAGGAAGAGTTCGTCTCCTCGATGAAGGACTCCGGGTTTTTCGTCGATTCCTGCCTGATGCTGGGACTCTGCCTCAAGGAACAGAGCCGGTTGGACCAAGCCATTCAATTGCTGGAGAAACTCATCGCCGACTCGCGCTGCCGGGGAGGCAACGCGCAGCTCGTGCGGTATGAACTGGCGATGCTCTATGAGAAGACCGGCGCCCGCGACCGAGCGCTCGCCATGTATCAGTCCATTCCCTCGTTCCACGATGTGCCCCGCCGGGTCGAAGCGCTACGCAGCCTCGGCACCAACGGGGTGACCCATCCTGAAATTCCGGCTTCCAGTCAGATCAGTCCGTTGCCACTCGCCGGCCACTAACACCCGCTTCCGTAAAGAATCCTGACGATGGTGGGCCGATGCGAACGCAGAGTCACTACGCCTGTGTGCGATTCACCTGATTCGGGGCCGGCCTTCCGGAACAGACTGCGGCGATATTCTCCAGACAGATCATTCCCATGCGCACACGCGTCGCCAGGGTGGCGGAGCCGAGGTGCGGGAGCAGCACCACCTGCCGGAGGTCGCGCAGGCTGGGGTGAAAGACCGGCTCCTGTTCAAACACATCCAGCCCCGCGCCAGCCAGCCGACGTCGCAGGAGCGCATCGACCAACGCGCCTTCATCCACCACCGGACCTCGCGAGGTATTGATCAGAAACGCCGTGGGCTTCATGAGTGCCAGCTGCCGCGCACCGATCAAGAGATGGGTCTCCGGGGTGAGCGGGACATGCAGAGTCACGAAGTCGGCCTCCCTCAGCAGGTCGGGCAGTGCGCGCTGGTCCCATTGCGATGAGCCCTGTCCCGGCGCATGCGGGGTCCGTGAGCTGTAACAAATGCGCATGTTGAACCCGGCGGCCCGCTTCGCCACCGCCTGTCCGATCCGCCCCATGCCGACGATTCCCAGCACTTTGCCCGAGACATCCGTCCCCAGCATCTGAGTCGGTGCCCAACCGGGCCAGGCGCCTGCTCGCACGTAGGCGTCGCCTTCCGCCACGCGCCGCGCCACCGCCAGGATCAAGGCCCAGGTGAGATCGGCCGTCGAGTCGGTCAACACGTCCGGCGTGTTCGTCACCACAATGCCCTTGGCCGTCGCGGCGGCGAGGTCGATGTTGTTGTACCCCACGGCATAGTTCGCCAGGACCTTGAGTCGGGTCGGCTCGGTCAGCAGCGCTGTATCCACGCGATCGGTCAGGGTGCAGATGGCGGCGTCTGCTTCGCGAAGTCCTGCCTTGAAGGTGTCCCACGAGGGCGCGATGTCGCGCGGCTCATTGAAGAGTTGAAACTGCTGGCGGGCTGCCGCCATGACCGGATCGGGCAGCAGGCGGGAAATATAGAGGATGGGAGGTGACATGGCGCCTCATTCGAATGGCATGTATCTTAGCGAATCGGGTGCGACGCAACAACTCACTTGTCCTGCTCTCTACCGAGCGACTACAATAACGCAACGTAATCACAAGCATGACCCTCATCCTTCCCAACACCTCATCCGTCGTCGTCAGCGGCCTTCGGCAACTCCTCGGACAGGCGAAGGTCCGGAACGACGTGCCCGCGTTGACCGCCTACGCCGTCGATGCCAGCATTTACCGGGTGCAGCCGCAAGCCGTCGTGCTCGCGGAACATGAAGGCGACATCGAGGCCGTCGTGCGATTTGCGGTGGAACGGGGCATCCCCCTCACGCCGCGCGCGGCCGGCACCAATCTCACCGGCTCTGCAATCGGCTCCGGCATCATCCTGGATATCTCCAAGCTGAACCGTATCCTCGAAGTGAATGAAGAGGAGCGTTGGGCCCGCGTGCAGCCGGGGATCGTCCTGGCGGAATTGAACAAGCAGCTCGGGCGACGCAATCTCCTCTTCGGCCCTGATCCGTCCAGCGGGGACATGTGCAAACTCGGGGGCATGCTCGCCAACAATTCGGCCGGACCCCACACCCTCATCTATGGCTCCGTGAAAGACAACGTTCAGGCCATGCGGGTCTGCCTGCCGTCCGGCTCCTGGCTCTCTGCTTCCTCGATGAACCTCAACGATCCGGAATTGGATCGGACCCTCGCGGCCCATCCGTCGCTCAAGCCGATCTTCGACCTCGTCCAGCGGCAGCGCAGCCTGATCGACAGCAAGAAGCCGACGGTCAGCAAGAATAGTTGCGGGTATAACCTGTTCGGTCTCGCCGACGGGCTGAGTCGGGGCTGCTTCGATCTCCCCAAGCTGTTCGTCGGCAGCGAGGGCACGCTGGGCGTGGTGAGCGAAGCGACGCTGCGTCTCGTGCCGAAACCACAGGGTACGCTGACGGCGCTGATTCACTTTCGCCGTCTCGAAGAAGTCGGGGAGGCAGTGCCGCATCTGTTGAGCCTCAGGCCCAGCGCGCTGGAAGTCATGGATGCGAACACATTGAACCTGATCGGGCGGTCGGCGCATGGCATTCCCGCCGATGCGGCCGCCACCCTGTTGGCTGAGCTCGACAGCAGCGCAGGCGAGGGCGACCTGCGCGAACGGGCCGATCAGATGGCTGCCATCTGCGGACGCTATCAACTCTGCGGCGACCTGACCATCGCCTACGATAAGGAGCAGCGCGACCAGCTCTGGAAAGCCAGGAAGGCCCTGTACCCCACGCTCTACCGGTTCGATCCGCGCAAGAAGCCCATCAACTTCGTGGACGACGTGGTGGTGCCCGCCACACGGATCAGCGAATTGATCCGCTACCTGGAAACCTTCTTCGAGGGACAGCATGTGCCGGTGGCGATCTTCGGCCATATCGGCAACGGCAACGCCCACATCACGCCGTTGCTCGACGTGAACGACCGGCAGGACTTCGACAAGATGGTGCAGGCCTACCATGAGATTCACGGAGCCGTGCTGTCCCGGTTCGACGGGTCTATTTGCGGCGAGCATGGCGACGGTCGCGTCCGTGCGGAATATGTGCGCAAGATGTTCGGCGACGAGTTGTATCAACTCTTCGTGCAGGTGAAGCAGACGCTCGACCCCGCGAACGTGATGAACCCCGGCATCAAGATCAGCGAGACGCCGTTTACCGAACACATCGATTACCAGCGGTTGTCGAAATCCTGTGCGACCTGCGCGAAGTGTAACTCCGTCTGTCCGGTCTACGACGTGTTCCAGTCGGAAGATATGAGCTCGCGCGGCTGGTTCGAAATCGTCACGGCGAAGGACTACAGCTACCTCGACTCGAAGCGGGTGGTAGAGGCCTGCTTGAATTGCAAATCCTGCCGCACGATCTGTCCGGCCGGGGTGGATGTGTCCGAGCTGATCCTCCAGCGGCGCGCCGAGAATCCCAATCGGGGATCGCGCTGGCTCTTTGCGCTGCAGGCGAAGTTGCCGATATTTGAAGCGATACTTACACTGCTGGCGAGAACGCAATCGTGGTGGGATCGGCCTGCTCCGCGCGCCCTGCTCGAACGCCTGGCCGCGCCGGTCCTAAAACGCATCGCCCCGACGGCCAAACTTCCGGCGGACATGGTCCTGCCCAAACTCGCGACGACCCACTTGCGCGACCGATATCCGGAGCTCACGCAACCTGCGAAGTCCAAGACCGGCCCTCGCGTCGCCTACTTTCATGGCTGCGCAGCGAACTACTTCGAGGATGGGGTGGGGGACGCGGTCATTTCCGTCCTGCGCAAACATCACGTAGAGCCGGAACTTCCTCCGCAGCGTTGTTCCGGGACGCCGATCGAAACCTATGGACATGTAGATTTGGTGAAAGACAACGCTCGCTTCAATCTGCAGTCCCTGGCGGGCTATGATCAGGTCGTCACCGGCTGCGCCTCCTGCACGCTCATGCTCAAGGAATACAAGAAGTTTTTCGAGAGTGGTCCGGAACAGCAGGCGGCGGACGCGTTGGCGAAGAAGGTGGTCCACATCACGGAATTCGTGGCGCGATCCGACCAGCATCCACCGATGGGGACGCCAGAAGCCCAGACCGGCAAGGTGACCTACCATTCCTCCTGTCATCTGCGAGCCGCCGGGGTGACCAAAGAACCGCGGCAGTTGCTCAAACAGTTGCCGGGATCGGACTATGTGGAGATGACCGATGCCGACCGCTGCGCGGGCGGGGCCGGGACCTATATCGTGAAGGATTACGACACGTCGCAGAAGGTCTTCGACCGGAAACGGCGGAATATCGAGCAGAGCGGGGCGGAGACGGTGGCCACCAGTTGCCCGGCCTGCATGATTCAGCTCAGCAACGGCATGCGCGGCCGCGTGGCGGTGAAGCATGTGGCGCAGCTACTCAACGACGCCTATGAAGCGGGCGCAGCAACCGACAGAGGACCAGGAGCCGGCCAATGACCTTTCGCAAAGTGGATATCATTTTTGTGGTGTTGGCGTTGCTCGTGGTGGGTGGCGTGGCGCTGCTGCCTTCCCCGCGCGATCGCAACCCGAAGGTGCCGGCCAACAGCGCGCATCAGGCCGTGACGATGGAGAAGGATTGCCTGGCTTGCCACGTGCCGACCGGCGCTCGTCCCTTACCGGTGCAGCATCCCAAGCGGCAGGATTGCCTGCATTGCCACGCGCGGGTTCAGGGGTGACGGGAGGGCCGTCGCTCGTGAAACGTCGTTCGTCTCTCGTAGCGGAAACTCCGTCGCCGACTGCTGGTCATATGCTATAAGCCATACGCTCCTATTACTAATCTCATGAAGGATCTGTAGATCATGGTCAAAGTGTTGATTCTTGGGCCGACGTTACAAGAGCGGGTGACGGAAACGGAATTGGATCTGGAGGTGGAAGGGCCGGTGGCCATCAAGGCATTGATCGAGGGGAATGCCGAGCTGCTGGACGGCTTGGCGCCGTTCGTGGTGCGCGGCGAATTGCTCGTGACCGTGAATCGCAAGGTCGGGTCGCTCGATTCCGTCGTGAGAGACGGCGACGTGTTGAAGATTTCCCACCAATCCCGCGCCTCCTACGACGGCACCACCGATATTCCTACCTGAGCGGGCGGCCTCTGCGGCCGTGAAGCGTCGCTCGTGAAGCGTATCTCGTGGAGACCCGAAGAGCCGTATCTCGTCGTTCGCGAAACGTATCCTGCTCGGAGATACCTCCCTGTCCCATGCGAGATACGCTTCACGTTTCACGAGAGACGGCTCTTCCCCCTCTCCGCAGCTCTTCCTCCCATCGCGCCATCCTGATAGACTGGCGCCGCAATCGACCGGACCGGGAGCGGAGAGACGATGGCGCGCAACGATCAGGCGGTGCGTCTGTTGGTGGTGTTGAAGCAGCTGGAGGCGTCGCGGCAGGGCCTCACGCTGGAGCAGCTGGCCGAGTCGCTCGCGCCCGGCTCCACGCGTCATCCTCGCACCCTCCGTCGCGACCTCGCCGCGCTGGAAGAAGCCGGTTACCCCCTCGTCACCGAACGCATCAACGGCCAGACCTGCTGGCGCCTCATGGAGGGATTTCGCAACGTCCCCGGCTTGCGCTTCTCCCCCTCGGAACTGATGGCGCTGACCTTCAGCCGCCGGCTCATCACCCCGCTGGAAGGCACCGAACTCCACACCTCCCTGCAGTCTGCCTTGGGAAAAGCCGCGGCCGCGCTGCCGCCGCAGGGCGTGGCGTTGGTGCAACAACTCGACGGCACCTTCAGCGTGGGCCTCGGCCCGCACAAACGGTATCGGCAACATCGCGAAACCATCGACCGACTCACCAGGTCCATCGCCGACGCCACCACCGTGCAGATCCGTTACGATTCCGCCTCGCGCGGCCGAACGACCAGGCGCGAAGTCGATCCCTACCGGCTCTGGTATGCCACCGGCGGTCTCTATCTCATTGCCTACTGTCACCTGCGGCGCGAGCCGCGCATGTTCGCCGTGGAACGGATCAAGTCCGTCACACCCACCGACCATCCCTATCAGATGCCGCTGCATTTCGATCTCGACGCCTTCGTGCAGGATGCGCTGACCGTCATGCGCGGGCCGCGTATCGAGGTGGAATTGGAGTTCAACAAGGCCACCGCCGCCTGGGTGAAGGATCGAGTCTGGCACGCGACGCAGGGGACCAAGCGGACCAAAGGAGGCGGCCTGCGGATGACCCTCTCCGTGGCCGATACCCGAGAGCTGGTCGGGTGGGTGCTGAGCTTCGGCAGCGGGGTGAAGGTCCTCAAACCAGACAGCCTGCGCGAAGCCGTGCGTCAGGAAGCGCAACGAATCGCAGCGCAAGGGGAGTGAATGGGGTTATAGGGCGGGCGTCTGGTCATCTTTGCTCGTCTACCATCTGTCGCGACGCTTGGCCAATAAGCACCTAAATTCAGGGTGATCGAGAATGCACTGGTCATGACAGCTTTTCTGGACTGTTGGGTAGCAATGCCTTGACTCGCGAGTTATCCTGCAGGACAATGCGGATGTTGAAGAATTCAATAACATTTGCTGGCCGGAGAGGACGTGATGGCAACGGTAAATTTCAGCGTTCCTGAAGAGGTGAAGAAGAAGTTCGACCGGGCATTCGCAGGAAAGAATAAGAGCCGGGTCATTGCCGACCTTATGTCACAAGCCGTTGAGGAACAGCTGGTGCAGAAGCGCAGGAGTGAAGCGATCGACGCGTTGCTAGGCCGTCGTCGCACTAAACGTCCGGTAACGGCACAGGAGTTCCGTCGAGCCCGGGATTCGGGACGGTCATGACAAAGCTGGTGATCGACGCCAGTGTCGTTGTGAAATGGCTGTTGCCACAGCGGGAAGATGAGGCTGATGTCGAGCAGGCATTGATGTTGTTGGAGGGAGTAAGAACCGGACGGGTGCGGGTGCATCAACCAGTACACTGGCTGGCCGAAACGGCGGCGGTATTGGTTCGCCTTAGCCCGGAGACCGCCGCTGCCGATGTCGCAGATCTCTACGCAATGAGTCTACCTATAGAAAGTGGGCCGGAGGTCTATCTCACCGCATGCGAGTTGGCTCGCACGCTAGACCACCATGTTTTTGACACGTTGTATCACGCGGTGGCGCTGACGCTATCGGATGCGGTCTTGGTCACGGCGGATGCGCGGTATGAACGGACAGCCCGACGAAGGGGAGCGATCATGTTGTTGCGCGATGTGGCGTCGGTGTAGTCAAGCTGCGCGGGGACGTCGCGGAGCCGTGTCACGGCCATTGCAAATGGGAATACGCAGGGAGTGTCGACCGACGTGCTCATCCGCGTTCTGGCGGCCACCGGGCATCGGGCAGAGGTCCGGGTAAAAAAATCGGCAGCGTAACCCCTGTTCCGTTTGCCGTCAGCCAGCACAGTTCTCTCCACGAGCGACGCTTCACGAGATTCAGTCTCTTAGATTCCGAGGTCCTGCTATCGGCCATACGCCATAAGCTATCAGCTCTTGTTTCCGAACGAGATACGCTTCACGAACGCCGAGATACTGCCTTCCCCGGTACGTTTCACCGTTCACGGCCTCCCTTTCCTCATCGGACGACGCTTCACGAGATACGAGCGACGCTTCACGATTCACGAGCCATGCAATACTTGCGTCGATGTGGTCATGGGTCGTTCCGTCAGGCGGGACGCATTGATTATATGTCATATTTGACATATAATCCGGTTCCAGAACGGCAGAGTGTATGACTGATGGGCAGGATGGACAAACTACTCGTATGGCTGAGGGGAGAGGTCAAGACTCCGCCTTTTTCCCAAGCCGCGCGACTAGTGTCCTGACTCAGAAATTCGTCGAAGAAGTCCAGCGTATGAAGTCGTCGTTAATTAAGCAGTTAGCTCCTAACATTATGATGCGAACTTCAGAGTCAGGACACTAGCAGGTTGCGGAAAAACTCATTTTGAGTCCCAAAGCCACCACAGATACGCGGTGTGGGACGACGTTGAACAGCCTCGCAGGATGCGCAAAAAGGCCATCCAGCAAGGCCGCAGCGAGCACAGGGGCGAATCGTACTCTTGTGGTACGGTGAGCCGCTGAGCGATGCGAGAACGCCGCTGGCGGACTTTTTCCGCATCCTGCTAGAAGCGGGCTATTTGCTGAGGTTATTGCAGGAGGGAGAGTCCCTTGGGCTTCCGCACTCACGACCTATGCCGGTCATTGGCGTACGATGCCATGAGTTGCGGATCACTGATGAGGACAGCACGTTTCGCATCATGTACCGGGTAGATGCTGACGCCGTTGTTATTCTTGATGTGTGTAAGAAGAAGACGCAACAGACGCCGCAGTCTCTCATTGAGACTTGCCGGCGTCGGCTCAGAGAGTATGACCGAGCGATGGGATTGTAGGGAGACTTCAGATGAAGAATACAAAACGAGCCAAACTGGAAGCGGCCGGATGGGCTGTTGGGTCGGTGAAGGAGTTCCTGGGCCTGTCCGAGGCAGAGTCGGTCCTCATCGGCATGAAGTTAGCGCTCAGTCGGAGTCTGCGAGATCGACGGACTAAACAGGGTCTGTCACAAGTTCAACTGGCTGAGCGCCTCCAATCCAGCCAATCCAGAGTGGCAAAGATGGAAGCCGGCGACCCCTCCGTGTCCATGGACCTCTTGGTCAGTTCGCTCTTGCTCCTCGGCGCCAATTCCACCGATCTTGCCAAAACGATCAGCGGCGAAGGCCGCAGCAGAAAGGGGCGGGCAGCATAACTTTACGGTCGTGCCCATACCGTCGTTCAGCCTTCCGTTCCTCAACGGGCGACGCTTCACGAACGACGAGATACCGCTCTTTCGAGATACGCTTCACGAGATACGAACGACGATCGACGATCCCCAGTCCCCTAGGCACCCACCAGCCGCTCTTGCCGGTAAAAACGCGAGTGATTAACGGCTCGGGAAAGAGTATCCTGCGGCGCACAATGGCATAATTGTGCGTGGTGGAGAGACTCTGCATGTTCGAACAAGCATTTAAAAATATCGATGACGTGCTCTGGAAAGAAGCCGGCTGCACGACGGAGTTGGACTATACCGAGCAGACGTCATGGCTGCTGTTTCTGAAGTATCTCGACGCGCTGGAGCAGGATAAGGCTGACGAGGCCAAGCTCGAAGGCAAGCGCTACAGTTTCATCCTGGAGAAGCCCTATCGCTGGGAAAGCTGGGCTGCGCCGAAAGGTAAAGACGGCAAGCTCGATCACGATGTCGCCCTTACCGGCAACGACCTCACCGAATTCGTCAACCTGAAGCTCTTTCCCTATCTGCACAGCTTCAAGCAGAAGGCCAGCGGGCCGAACACCATCGAGTACAAGATCGGCGAAATCTTCGGCGAGATCAAAAACAAGATCCAGAGCGGCTACAACCTGCGCGAGATCATCGATCACATCGACGAGCTGCGGTTCCGCTCACAGAAAGAAAAACACGAGCTCTCCCATCTCTACGAAGCCAAGATCAAGAACATGGGCAACGCCGGGCGCAACGGCGGCGAGTACTACACCCCGCGGCCGCTCATCCGCGCCATGGTACAGGTCGTCAAGCCGAAGCTCGGCGAGCGCATCTACGACGGTGCCTGCGGGTCGGCGGGCTTTTTGTGCGAGACGTACGACTATCTGACCGCCAAGGGCGACCTCTCCACGAAAGATCTCAAGACGCTTCAGGAAAAGACCTTCTACGGCAAGGAGAAGAAGTCGCTCGCCTACGTGATCGCGATCATGAACATGATCCTGCACGGCATCGAGGCGCCGAACATCATCCACACCAACACGCTCACGGAAAACCTGGCCGATATTCAGGAGAAAGACCGCTACGACGTGGTGCTCGCCAACCCGCCCTTCGGCGGCAAGGAACGGAAGGAAGTGCAGCAGAACTTTCCCATCCGCACCGGCGAGACGGCCTTTCTATTCCTGCAACATTTCATCAAGAGCCTCAGAGCCGGCGGACGCGGTGGAGTGGTCATCAAAAACACCTTTCTCTCCAACACCGACAACGCCTCCGCGAGCTTGCGTAAACTGTTGCTCGAAAGCTGCAACCTGCACACGGTACTCGACTGTCCCGGCGGCACATTCCAGGGCGCTGGTGTGAAGACCGTGGTGTTGTTTTTCGAAAAGGGCGCGCCGACCCTTCGACCGGGCTCAGGGCAGGCCGGAAAGATTTGGTACTACCAGCTCGATCCTGGCCGCAGCCTCGGCAAAACCAACCCGCTGAACGATGACGACCTCAAAGAGTTCGTGAAGCTTCAAAAGTCCTTTGCTGACTCGCCAAAATCCTGGACCGTGGATGCCAAGAGTATTGATCACACCACCTTCGATCTCTCCGTGAAGAATCCCAACGGCGGCGAAGTCGTGACGCACCGCAGCCCGAAAGAGATCATGGATGAAATCGCCGCGCTGGATGCTGAGAGTGCGGAGGTACTGGGGAATATCAGGGCGTTGCTGAAATGAAGAAGGAGTGGCAGACAAAGAGGCTGAGCGCTCTTTACGAGATCGGTTCTAGTAAACGTGTCTTGAAATCTCAATGGAAGACGGAGGGAGTCCCATTTTACCGAGGGCGTGAAATCACGCGACTGGCCGCAGACGGCTTCGTGGACAACGAGCTATTCATCTCCGTGGAACACTTTGCTGAGCTGTCGAAAGAATATGGCGTTCCGAAAGCGGGCGACATTGTCATCACTGCTATCGGGACAATCGGGAACGCGCATGTCGTTCGAGGTAGCGATAGATTCTATTTCAAGGACGCGAGCGTTCTGTGGATGAAACAAACTGCCGAAGTAAGTAGTGAGTTCATCAACTTGTGGCTCAAGTCCCCATTGTTTTTTGACCAGCTGGACAGAGGCAACGGCGCCACAGTCGATACACTCACGATTCAAAAACTGCAAAGCGTGAAAATAAATTTGCCTCCGCTTCCCGAGCAGCAACGCATCGTCGGCATCCTCGACGAAGCATTTGACGGCCTCGCTACTGCTGCAGCCAATGCCGAACAGAACCTCCGCAACGCCCGCGCCCTCTTCGAAAGCCACCTGCAATCCGTTTTCACTCAGCGAGGGGAGGGGTGGGTGGAAAAAACCTTGGAAGAGGTTTCTGCCGCATTCGGGCGCGGCAAGTCAAAGCATCGCCCTCGAAATGCGCCGCATCTTTATGGAGGGAGGTATCCATTTATCCAAACCGGCGACATTCGTAATGCAGACCACATCATCACGGAACATTCGCAGTCATATAGCGAAGCCGGGCTCGCGCAGAGCAAGCTATGGCCGAAAGGGACGATCTGCATCACCATTGCCGCGAACATTGCAGAGACAGCTATTTTGGGCTTTGATGCCTGCTTTCCTGACAGCGTGATCGGCGTAGTGGCAAACCCCAAAGAGGCAGATGTGGGCTACATCGAATATCTTCTTCAGTCATTCAAGACTCGCATCCAAGCGATGGGGAAGGGGAGCGCTCAGGCAAACATCAACTTGGGGACGTTTGAACACGAACGGTTTCCATTTCCGTCCGTTCTCGACCAGCAGCAAATTGTTGCCCTCCTCGATTCACTGCGTGAAGAAGCCCAACGTCTCGAATCCATCTACCAGCAAAAGCTCGCCGCACTGGCCGAGTTGAAGAAGTCGCTACTGCACCAGGCCTTCACGGGGCAACTGTAGGTACCGCACAATGAGCCGAACCTTTACCAACGTAGATGACAGAGTCCTGTGTGAAATCATCGCACAGGCCCGGCAGCGGTTGGTGTTTGTTGCTCCCGGCATCCGCCCACCAGTAGCACAGGCTCTCACTGCTGCCATGTCCCTTGTTCCGGGCACCGCTATTCATCTTGTGCTCGATGTTGATGCCGAGGTTTGCCGACTCGGTTACGGCGACAAGGACTTCATGGGCATGCAGCTATTGCAGGCTGCGGCAGCCAAACATAACCTCACGGTCAACCATCATCCTGGCATCCGCATCGGCCTGCTCATTGCCGATGACACGACTCTCATCTATAGCCCGACGCCAGAGTTAATCGAAACTGAGTCGCACTTGCCGGACAAGCCCAATGCAATCATCCTTCAGAATGAGCTTCCGCGCCAACTCGCGGACGCCTGTGCAGTCGGCAGCAGGGGTTTTGCGACTCTGGAGATAGGGCTGGATCCGATTGACACTCAAGTAGTGGAGTCGGTGAAACAAGATTTGCAGGATCGCCCGCCGAAGGAGTTCAACGTCGCCCGCATTGAGCGCGTGTTCAGCTCGATGCTGCAATATGTTGAATTGACCATTGAGGATTACAAGCTCACCCGCCGCTCGCTCCTGCTGAACCCAGAACTGTTCGGTGTTCGTGATGTTGAGGTGGTACGCCGCTTGACCAACCGGTATCACCTATTCTCCGAAACCGATGCTCTTATGGTTGACATCCCGCACATAGATGAGACCGCCAAGCCTGATCCCAAGAAGCCTAAGGAGAAATTTGGCCCGCTGAGCATTGACAAGGAACGCAACCGCATTAAAAGGCGGTTCGTGATTGAGGCTGGGCGATACGGGACACTCATCTTGCGGCGAAACGTACCCGACTTTGAGAGGGAACTCAAAGTGCTCGAAGCCAAGATTTCCGCATACCGGCTGGCGGTGCAGAAAAAGATCGAGATGCGTACCCAGGAAATCGTGGACGAGTTATTAGCCGCCTTGTTCGAACGGTTGAAAGCCGCTCCGCCGGATCACTGGCACTCGCGCTTTCTCGGGAAACAACCGTCGAATGAGGACATCAAACGCCTCTTCCACGAAGATGTTCAAGGCGAGGTCAACCGGGTCAAAACCGATTTTAATCCGAAGGTGTTTACCGCCTATAAGGATGTCACTTATCAGACATTCAACGACGAAAAGTTTCGGGAGTTGATGGAAAAACGCTTTGGCAGGGAAGCTATCGCCGCCATTTTTAATGAACACGACGCTGCGCCGGAACAACCGCAGGAACAGGAATGAACGAAGCCGAAACTCGGGCCGAGCATATCGATCCCGCTCTTAAGGAGCCACAGTCTCACCGCGCTGAGCGAGTTGAAGGAGGCGCTGCTGCACCAGGCCTTCAGCGGACAACTATGACCAGGACACCCGCATGAGCGAGATCAGCATCTACGAAGCCCCCAACGGCAGCATTGAAGTCCGACTTGAGCGTGACACTGTCTGGTTGTCGCAGGAACAGATGGCTCTGCTGTTCGATGTGCAGAAGGCCGCCGTCTCTAAACATCTCAAGAACATTTTTTCCAGCGGGGAATTGGAGCGAGGCTCAACTGTTTCCAAAATGGAAACAGTTCAACAGGAGGGAAAACGCAGGATTGCCCGGCAGATTGAACATTTCAATCTGGATGCCGTTATCTCTGTTGGCTATCGAGTAAATTCCGCCCGTGCAACCCGCTTCCGCCAATGGGCCACCCGTATTCTGCGCGAGCATCTCACCCAGGGCTATACCCTCAACCGCCAGCGATTCGAGACCAACGCCCGCGAGTTGGAGGCGGCGCTGCAACTGGTGCGCAAGGCCGCGTGTAGTACTGAGCTGCAGGCGGACATGGGGCGCGGGCTGGTGGACATCGTCACCCGCTACACGCAGACCTTTGTGCTGTTGCAACGATATGATGAAGGGCTCCTGACTGAACCGACGACGACGCCGGGGGGCACGCTGTTCACCTTGGCTGAAGCACGCGCGGCGCTGGCTGGACTCAAGGCCGACTTGATGGGGCGGGGTGAGGCTTCAACGCTCTTTGCTCAAGAACGGGAAGAGGCCTTCGAATCACTGGTCGGCAACCTCGACCAGAGTGTGTTCGGGGAGCCGGCCTACCCGAGCGTGGAGTCCAAAGCCGCCCACCTGCTGTACTTCGTGATCAAAAATCACCCCTTTGCCGACGGTAATAAGCGGAGCGGCGCGTTTCTGTTCGTGGATTTTCTGAATCGCAACGGTCGGCTGCTCGATCCGACCGGACAACCGGTGATCAACGACATCGGATTGGCGGCGTTGGCGCTCTTGGTGGCCGAATCCAACCCCTCCCACAAAGACACGATGATCCGCCTGATTATGAACATGCTGGCTCAAGGATTCTGACGTGAACGAAGCCGAGACCAGAGCCGAGCATATCGATCCCGCCCTCAAGGCGGCGGGCTGGGGCGTGGTGGAAGGAAGCCGCGTGCTGCGGGAGTATCCCATCACGCTGGGCCGCATCGAAGGCTTGGGGCGGCGGTCGAAACCGTTAATCGCGGACTATGTGCTGGTCTATCGCAATACAAAGCTCGCCGTGATTGAAGCCAAGGCCTGGAACGAGGCACTGACCGAGGGTGTGGCGCAGGCGAAGCAGTATGCGGACAAACTGTCCGTCCGCTTTACCTATGCCACGAACGGCCAGGGACTCTATGGCATCGACATGGAGGCGGGGAAGGAAGGGGAGTGGCCGAACTATCCCAGCCCGGACGAACTCTGGACGCTGACCTTCGCCAAACAGGATACTTGGCGCGATCGCTTTGCCGCGGTCCCGTTCGAGGACAAAGGTGGCTCGCACCCAAGCCGCTACTATCAGGACATCGCGGTGGAGCGGGTCATGGACGCTATCGCCGCGGGCAAGCCGCGCATCCTCCTGACGCTGGCGACCGGCACGGGCAAGACGTTCATCGCCTTCCAGATTACCTGGAAACTGTTCCACAGCCGATGGAATCTCAGCCGCGAGCCGTCGCGACAGCCGCGCATCCTGTTCCTTGCCGACCGCAACATTCTCGCCGATCAGGCCTATAACGCGTTCTCTGCGTTTCCCGAGGATGCGCTGGTGCGGATCGCACCGGACGACATTCGCAAGAAGGGCAAGGTACCGAAGAACGGCAGTCTGTTCTTCACGATCTTTCAGACCTTTATGGCTTCGACAGGCTCAGCCACCGAAGCCACCTCTGGTTCACCTGTCGGCGGCGAACCTGCTGTTGTCGATGGGAGTACATGTTCGTTCGTGGAGGTGACGGACATTCAAGATGCGTATGGCTATATGTATATTCTGGAGTGCGCCGATGGGAGTTTCTACGTCGGGAGCACGAAAGATTTACGCTCGCGTATCGAGCAGCACCATCATGGGAAGGGGTCCCGACACACAGCGGCAAGAGGTGAGGCAAAACTGGTCTATTACGAACCCTTTGATCGGATAGACGAAGCATTTGCTCGGGAAAAGCAAATACAAGGCTGGAGCAGGGCGAAGAAGATCGCCCTGATCACCGAGAACCATCACCTTTTACCCCCTTTGTCGCAAAATAGATCGGGTTGTGCTTCGCCGGTCGCTGAGCCTGTCGAAGCGTTCGGCGAGTATCCGCCCAACTTCTTCGATTTCATCGTGATCGACGAGTGCCATCGCGGAGGGGCGAACGACGAAAGCAACTGGCGCGACATTCTCGAATATTTCTCTCCCGCCGTACAGCTCGGTCTCACCGCCACTCCGAAACGTGCCGACAACGTGGACACCTATCGGTACTTCGGCGAGCCGGTCTACGTCTATTCGCTCAAGGATGGGATTAACGACGGGTTCCTGACCCCCTTCAAAGTGAAGCAGATTTCGACGACGTTGGATGAATACGTCTACACGCCGGACGACAGGGTAATGGAAGGTACTGTCGAATACGGCAAACGATACAACGAAGCGGACTTCAACCGGATTATCCAGATCAAAGACCGTGAGAAGAAGCGCGTCGAGATCTTCATGCAGGCGATCGATCAGCGTGAAAAGACGCTGGTCTTTTGCGCGACACAGGACCACGCGCTGGCCGTCCGCGACCTCATCAATCAGATGAAAGCGAGTGCCGATCCGAACTATTGCCAGCGGGTGACAGCCAATGATGGCGAATTGGGCGAGCAGCACTTGCGTGACTTTCAGGACAACGAAAAAACCATTCCGACCGTCCTGACGACCTCGCAAAAGCTTTCCACCGGTGTGGACGCCAGGAATATCCGGAATATTGTGCTCATGCGCCCGATCAACTCCATGATCGAGTTCAAGCAGATCATCGGGCGCGGTACGCGACTCTATGACGGGAAAGACTATTTCTCCATCTACGATTTCGTGAAGGCGCATCACCACTTCAACGATCCTGAGTGGGACGGAGAACCGATCGAGCCGGAGCCGAAAGAAACCTGCGCAAGATGCGGACAATCTCCCTGCCGATGCGAGAAACGGCCACCGCAACCTTGTGGAGTGTGTGGCAGGCGTCCATGCGTCTGCGAGCGAGAGCCTTGTGTGAAGTGCGGCCAGAGGCCGTGCCTGTGCAATAAAAAGGTAAAGGTGACGCTGGCTGACGGCAAAGCCCGAACTATTCAACACATGATGGTCACGACGTTCTGGCATCCTGACGGCACGCCCATGTCGGCCCAGCAATTTCTGGAGTTGCTGTTCGGCAAGTTGCCGGAGTTTTTCAAAGACGAAGCCGAACTCCGCGCGATCTGGAGCCAGCCCGATACCAGGGCTAAGCTTCTGCAGGGCCTCTCAGATAAGGGATTCGGCCATGAACAGATGGCGGAGATGCAGCGCATCATCGACGCAGAGAACAGCGATCTCTTCGACGTGCTGGCGCATGTGGCCTATGCCCTGGCGCCGCTCACCCGCGAAGAGCGGGCCGCCAGAGCCAGGACGGAGATCAGCGTCCATTTTACCGGTAAGCAGCAGGCCTTTCTGGATTTCGTCCTCGCGCAATACGTCAAAGTCGGCGTGGAAGAATTGGCCCAAGACAAGCTCTCGCCGCTGCTCAAGCTCAGGTACCACAACGCCATCGCCGATGCGGTAGCCGACCTAGGCAAGCCCGAAGAGATCGGAAAAGTCTTCGTGGGATTTCAGAAGTATCTGTATCAGCCGCAACTGTAGGTGCGGAAATGGCTGATTGCAGGTAGTGGTTTACTTTTGAACCACTCCCTTCCCCCAATGGCGTGAGAATGGAATACCAAAAGAGTTAGCATTGATCCAGGGGAAGAAGATGAAAGGGATTAAAGCGTGCAAATGCTTAACGCTAGGATTTTGCCATGCCGGACATTTAGCAAAGGATCTGGGCCTATGATGAACCGCTGTGTACTAGTGTGCCTTGCTTTGATGGTGACCGGTTGTATCGGCCCCCTGGTTCCGGTCAAGAAGATTGAGCAGCTTCCTGCAGATGAGCGTCGAGCTGTCCTTGCACTGCCTATCTACAATGAAAGCCAGCTGGATGGAAAGGATTACACGATCATAAACGTCGTCGAGGGTATTTCTTGCAAGAATAAGACGTGGGATCCCGCTGCCACTAAGACAGATGCGATCAGCCAGGCGAAGTATTGGGCTCGGGAGCAGGGAGCAGATGGGATTCTGAATTTGCAATGCGATCTTCCAAGAGGGACGACTACGACCTACAACTGTTGGGAGAGCATCACCTGTACTGGGCAAGCTATCAAGTTTAACAATAAATGATTCAATAAGAGGTCTAGTCCATTAACCGCCACGATCTCGAACATAAACTTCCCACGATGACGCAGGCTCAGCTCATCGACACGGTCAAGATCTGTCTCGACATGATCGAACGGTTGGAGAACGACCTCTCCGCCGAGGAGCGTAAACTTGAATAAATGTCGGCGCTGGTGAGAAAGCTATCTGAAACCAAGACCGCTGCCTGAGGTTGCCACGGGCTCATGCGATTGCCGGCGGGCTCAGGCCCACGAAACATCTCCGCCATGTGACAATCCCCGGGAGGAAGGAACGACCTACTGCCACATCTGCTGCGAGAGGCAATCGTTCTATCTGCGCCATTCTGACTGCTTTCGTTGACCGTATTCCCATTCAGGGATACAGTTCTTAGTATGTCCTTCCGCCCTCACGCCTGTTCTCTGATCCTTTTGACCATCTGTTCCCTGACCGCCGTTGTCCTGCTGTCGGATGCGCACAGCCATACTCGGACGGACGCAACGCAACTCGAACCTCCTGCGGCCGTGTACCATGAGCTGGCTCAACGAGATCTTGCAAACGGCGCATTGGTGGACGCGCTGAGCAAACAATCGGATGTCGGAGACATCAGCAAGAAGCTACAGCTCAAGGAGGCCCTCGCGAGTACGTTGAGCGCGTCTGATCTGGAGACCCTGAAGCAATCCCTGCTGAAGACCATGAAGTATATGTTGGTCGACCTGGCCCCGCCAGGGTTTTTAGAAGCCCGCGTGGCCGAATATTACGGTTCTCTCTTCAGCACGAGTGAAGCGCAGTGGATCCTCGATAGTTATGATGCCAGCAGGGATCGACTCGAAGGATCCTTGCTGAATACTGCCCGCTTGGCATTTTGGGCTGAGTCGTTTCAAGACCTCGCCACTGAGGCGAAGTCCTGGTCGCGTAGTTTCAAGATTCCAAACGGTGGCATGCTCCCGACGTTCGTGCCAGGCGATCATATTGTCGTAAACCAGAGAGCCTATGGCACTGCGGCGCCGCGGCGTGGTGACGTAATCGTGTTCAACTATCCCAAAGACGAGACCAAACTGTTCGTCAAGCGGGTCATCGGGATTCCCGGCGATGTCATCGAAGTGCGCAATCAGGCGATCTATCTGAACGGGACCGTTCTGACAGAAAGTTATATCCAGCACACCGACACACACATTCAGGCGACGGATGTCAGAGATAATCTCGGCCCGGTGACTGTGCCTCCAGACTCCTATTTCGTGCTGGGTGATAACCGTGAGGACAGTCTGGATAGCCGATTCTGGGGGTACGTTCCCAAGGGCAAGATTATGGGCAAGGCGGAAGTGATCTACTTCTCGATCGATCACAACTCAAAGACTGTCCGCTGGAACCGTTTGGGAGTGCCGGTCCGATAACGGCGTATGCCACTCCCCAGGCATCCTGACCTCATCAACATATCCGGCAAGGTCTGAAGCGAACCGATAGGAACCTCATGCCTGCAAGAACGGCGATTGGAGACGACCGTTGGCTATTAAACAACATGCAGCCTGGCCACTGCTTAACTTACCGGGGGAATGCGGTTTGGAGGATGGTATGAGTGCCTTCCCTCTTCCGGGTACTGCCGATCAGGGGATTAGGCTGCGGACTGCTTGGTCACCTCCCAGCCGGGAAAGACCAGGACGGCTGGATGGCACTGGAGGACCCGCGCCAGAGTTTTTGCCCGTTCGACGCCAAGATTGATGGTGTCGTTTTCAATGGCCGAGATGGTGGACTGTGAAATCTTGGTCCTTCGAGCCAACTCGCTTTGCGTGAGCCCCTGGAGTTCCCGAACGATCCGAACGGATTCTCCTACTGAGACCACAACTCGCGCTTTTGCCAGGCGAACGTCTTTGGTTTTCATCATTGCCTCCGATAATCGTGTGCTGTCACGTCCATGATCACGACCAAAACGCGCTGTTCTTCAACTTTGTAAATCACTCGATACTGTGCATTCAGCCTTGATGAGCGATGACCGTCCCATTCGCCCTGAAGACGTTCATCGTGGAACCCCTTAATCAGGCGTAGGCCTGCCGGGCCGGAGATCCGCACGATGTCTTTCCACTTCTCATAGAGTTTCAGCAATTCGAGGGGAAGGCGATCGAGGCTCTTGCTTGCTCGGCGGTGTTCGTAGATCTCCCACATGACCAGCCCTACTATACCATATTCGGTATAGCCCATCTCAAGGTCTCGTCTGCCTCCGACCTCCCATGATTGCCAGGCGGACGTCGATGGTGCCGCAGTGTCATGAGTGCTTCCCTGACCAGCTGAGCTTTGGAGGCAAGATCCCCGGTCGCCGGGGGCGATGTGGGCTGACCTGAGGCGGTCGTTTCCTGTTAAGATGCATGGCCCTTACGAACAAGTGATCAAGGAAAGGTCTGTGATGTCGAAGCCTTCACAATCGAATGCCGTGCTTGTAGCGATCCGCACCCCTCGCGTGACTGCGGAGGAAGTGGATAGTTCGCTGCAGGAGCTCACCCGTCTCGTGACGACCCTCGGGTACCGCGTCGTGGGCCGTGTGACGCAAAAACGGAGTTCTGATCGCTATGCGGCGGTCCTGGGTCAAGGCAAACTTGCCGAATTGGCGCTGTGGACCGGGGGTTCCGGAAAAATCGAATCGGCGTTTGAGCGGCCGAAGCACAAAGCGGCATCGAAGCGCGAGGCGGCAACTCCGGACGTCACGGACGAACCAGACGAGGACGACGAATCGGATGACACCATCGAGGCTTCCCCAGGCCCTGGCGAACAGGCGCAGGTCGTCATCGTGGACTGTGATCTCTCGCCGTCCCAATTGAAAAATCTTGAACGTGCCGCGGGGGTTCCTGTGCTTGATCGTACCGGGGTCATCATTGAGATTTTCAGCCGGCACGCGCGAACCAGAGCGGCCAGGCTCCAGGTGGAGATCGCGCGGCTCAATTATCTCGCGCCACGGTTGCGGGAAACCGGCGGCGGCAGCGAGCGGCAAGGCGGGGGAGTCGGCGGCAAAGGGGCAGGGGAGACGAGTCTTGAGCTCGATAAGCGCCGAATTCGCGATCGCACGAAAGAACTCCGGGCCGAATTGGCGGCGATCGGGGACGAGCATCAGACGCGCCGCGCAAGGCGAGAGCACGAATTAACGGTCGCGCTCGTCGGGTACACCAATGCCGGGAAGTCCTCGCTCATGCGTGCGATGACGGGCATCGAGGTGCTCGTAGCCGACAAGCTGTTTGCCACGCTCGATACCACGATCCGGCCCTTGTATCCGGAGACGCGTCCCAAAGTGCTGATGTCCGATACGGTGGGATTCATCAAGAAGCTCCCGCATGACCTGGTGGCGTCGTTCAAGTCGACCCTGGATGAAGCGGCCAGCGCCTCGCTCCTGCTGTTTGTCGTCGATGCCTCCGATCCATCCTTTCGATCCCAACTCGACGTCACGAGGAAGGTGTTAGCCGAAGTCGGCGCCACGGATGTCCCCAGCCTGTTGGTGTTGAATAAACGGGATCGTCTCGGGCCGGACGAGCTCACGGCCCTGAAGGCGGAATATCCCGACGCTGTGTTGCTGTCCACGAGAAACAAGGAGGATCTGCAGGCGCTCCGTGAGCGTATTATGGGGTACTTTGAGAGCGATATG